>OBJQ01000024.1_pt1 | contig 187270 bp, 174 predicted proteins | sample 1519921 | NCBI WGS metagenome assembly OBJQ01 (sample SAMN04209244, study PRJEB22552) | human gut metagenome | biome: gut; material: feces | host: Homo sapiens | place: USA: Oklahoma
TAGCGAGAGGGGGATTCGAACCCTCGACACTACGGGTATGAACCGTATGCTCTAGCCAACTGAGCTATCTCGCCATGTTCTGTTCTTCTGTTTTTTGGCAAAAGAATGGGACCTATAGGGCTCGAACCTATGACCCTCTGCTTGTAAGGCAGATGCTCTCCCAGCTGAGCTAAGATCCCGTTCTGTGTCAGCCGTATCGCTGACTGCTTTGCTATTATATACTGAAATTCCATGAATTGTCAACACCTTTTTTCAAATTTTTTCAAAAACTTCAATTTTTTTAAATTTATCCCCTTTTCAAGGGGCATTCCTTCGCCGGCAATCCGCAAGACTGCTGCATTTTCAGCCAATGTGTCTGTCTTTCGGATTGCCTTGTGAAGGCACAGCCCCGTATTTTTTATTCCGCCTCCCGCATTCTTTCCACCACGCTCTTCTTCTGGCTCTGACGGTAAGCGACCAGCGAAATTCCTCCTGCCACCAATGCAAACACCGGCAGCATTATCAGAAACGGAATGGCTGTATAGCGATAGGCAAAGCACATGATTACATTGTTTAGGGCACTGACAGCGAAATAGGCGATGATGCTTCCTGCTGTCACACTGATAACGCCCGAAATCAACAGATGATACCCACTCTCCCACAAGAGCATTTTCCGTACCTGTTCCTTTGTCATGCCAATGCTCTGCATGACGGCCAGCTCCTGCCGTCTGGACAAAATACCCGTCAGCATCGAATTGGCAAAATTCAGAATTCCAATCATGGCAATTGCGGCACAAAGCCCGTATCCCACCGCCGACACTCCGTCAATCATGCCGGAAAAGTCTGCTTTCACACTTTCTTTGGACAGATACCCCATGGACGTGTTCGCCTCTTCTGTATAGTATTTCAGATATCTGTCAAAAGCTTCTGCATTCTCTGACTCCACGGTATAAGATTTTGCAAACATGACGGCTTTGGGGCACTTCTTCATTTCTTCCAGCGGAAGAATGGTGGTAATGGCATTGATGGAATACGCATGGAGGTTCATACTGCCTGGAAGGGCTTCCACGATGGCCATAACCTCATACTCTTTTTGTTCCAGATTGGTAAGACCAGACCCCAGTGCCTCTCCGTTTTCATCATATTCTATTTTCTGTTCTGTCCGAGAGGTGGGTGTCTGCAGCACAAGTTTATCTCCCGGCTCATAGAAGCTGTCGCCCTTTTCCGCATTGTCTGTGCAGACACTCTCCTGTAAAATCACATACTTTCCGCTTTTGAATTTTCCCAAATCAATGGTGCCTTTTATTGCTTTCAAATGTTTCAGCATGGATTCTGAATATCCATAGCGGTTCTCATTCAGAGCCATTTCTCCCCTGCCCATTTTTTCTTTATCTTCCTCTCTCGCTCTGTAATAAGAGCCTGTATCTATCTTTCCCTCTTTATCCAGCTTCCGGAATTCCTCCTGCCCTTTTTCGGACAAAAGATGTTCGGAATTCAAATACCAGAGTTCCGAAGCGCCTGTAATTCCCTGCTGACTGTCTGCCCCCTGCACATAAGCTTCATCAATCTGAAAGTCCATGACTCTGAGAGAAGCGCTGGTCCAGTTGGTATTTCCAATCATGTAATCTCCTGCTATCCGCTCCTCCAAATACTGTTCTATCCGAAAGCTGCCCACAACCGTCATAACCAATTCCAGCAAAATCACGCTCAGAGAAATCGAGGTAATCACTAACACGGTTTTCTTTTTGTTTCTTCCCAGATTGGAAAAGGCCATTCTGGCAATTTGGGCACCCTTTTGGGACTTCTTGATTCGTTTTCGTTTCAGGCCGCCTTCCGTATAGCGCACTGCCTCTATAGGAGATACATTTCCTGCAATTTTTACTGGTTTGCGGCAGCTGACAAACACGGTCAGCAAAGAGAACACACCGCCGAACACCAGTATCCAAATGTTGAAATAAAAGCTGCCGCTGCCTGTGAATGTACTGATTTTTGCCAGCATGGGAAGCAAAAGTTGTCCCAGAAAATACCCCAGCATCACTCCTAAGGGAATCCCCACACCGCACAGCTTCCACACCTGCCGGCAGACCAGTTTCTGCAGCTGCTTTTTCGTAGTTCCAATGGTTTTCAACAGTCCGTAAAACCGGATTTCCCGGAGAATGGAAAGCTGAAAAATATTATAGATAATCAGGTATCCTGTCACCAGAACCAAACAGAAAACTGCCGCAAACAGAACCATACTTTCCATATCCAGATTCTCTGTTCTGGAAGTCATATAGGCCCAGTTGACCCCATAGCGAATGGTATCTGTACCGGACATTTTCGTCTCATTTTCCGGTGTATAGCCTGCCTCTTTGATAGCCCGGATAACCTTATCCTCAATATTTCCGGCATTGTGAAAATACAGATTGCCATTTACCAGACCCTGCATATCTCCGGTTTTTTCATAATGTTTTAAAAAGTCTTTTTCTGTATAATTTCCCTTTACCTTTTCCCAGTATGCCTTTGAAATATAAAGTTCACTGGCATGGGAAATCTCGCTTCCTTCATACCAGCCGGAAAGAGTAAATTCCTGCTTCATGTTCTTATCCATAAAGGTATATTCAAGCGTTACCTTTTCGCCGACTCTGGCCGGGATTTTCAGTTCCTTCAGGGTAATGGTATCCATGAGAATCTCGTCTTCCTCCTCCGGATAAGCGCCTTCTTTTATCTTTACAAAAGCCCCCTCCAGTTCTTCTTTGCTGCCTGCCAGACGGATTTCCCCCTGCCTCTTTTTCAGGTTATCTGCTATTCCAAGAAAAATATTCCAGGACGACGAATCCACCTCAGAAGACTGGGAAATCTTCTCATACTGTTCCATGGTCACGGCTTTTAAACCTGCGTGAAATCTTCCTCCTACCTCCTGCATGGTCTGCTCCTGCAGCATCTGCATCATGCCGAATCCCATGGAAAAAACGGCGGTAAACAAAAGGGTAGTCAGACAGATAGCCGCAACGGCGAAAAGGTTCCGCATACGGCTCTGCTTCATAGTTCTGATGGAAAGCTTCTGTATGATTTTTTTGTTGTTATTCCTCATAAATCCTCACCCCCGGATTTGACGATTTTGCCGTCCTCAATGCGGATAATCCGGTCACAAAGCTGGGCCAGGGTTTCAGAATGAGTAATCATGACGATGGTCTGGGAGAACCTGGAATTGGTCAGTTTTAAAAGACCCAGAACCTCTTGCGAGGTCTTCGAGTCCAGGTTTCCGGTCGGTTCATCGGCCAGCAAAATACTGGGTTTTGAAGCCAGCGCCCTGGCAATAGCCACCCTCTGCTGCTGCCCGCCGGAAAGCTGATTCGGCAGGCTGTAGCGCTTCTCCTCCATACCTAAGGTGCGGATAATTTCATCCACATACGCTTTATCCGGCTCCTCCCCATCCAGTTCTATGGGAAGTACGATATTCTCATACACATTGAGCACCGGCACCAGATTGTAGTTCTGGAATACAAAGCCGATGTTGCGCCTTCTGAAAATTGTAAGCTGGGTTTCATTCAGAGAAAAAATGTCCTTTCCGGCCACAAATACTTTCCCTTCTGTAGGATAATCCAGACCGCCCAGCATGTGAAGAAGGGTGGTTTTTCCACTGCCAGAAGTTCCCACCACAGCTGCAAATTCGCCTTCTTCCACGGATAAATTCACCCCGTCCAGGGCCTTTACCCGACCGGTATCTTTTCCATAATATTTTTTCAGATTCTCTGTCTTTAAAATTTCCATAGAGCAAACTCCTCTCCTGTTGTCTTTCTATCTTTGATTCTACAGAGAAAATCTGACATTCCTCTGACAGTTTCCAAAAAAGTTCTGACAAAACTGTCAGAACTCCTTCCGCCTTTGTCACCCCAGAAACAGAAAAACCGAGAAACATGTCCCGCCTCTCCTGCCTTTGGCGACTGTAATATATCCTTTTTCACTTTGTAAAATCACCTGTGCCAGATACAGTCCAAGGCCGCTTCCCTCCTGCTCTTCCGCCTGTTTTCCACGGTAAAACCGACGGAAAATCCGGTTATATTCTGCCTCGCAGATACCGGGACCCTCATCCGTAATTTTCACCTGCACATACAACTCCATCATCGTTGTTTCTATGAAAATACGGCTGCCTTTTGGACTGTACTTCACCGCATTTTCCAGAATATTTCCTATGGCCTCTGCCGTCCATTTGGGATTGTGGACAGGCATACATTCCTCTACTTTTTCCGTTTCTATGGAAATCTGTTTTTCCTTTGCCAGGGCATAAACCGCGCTGATACTTCTGGCCAGAGTTTCTGTAAGCGGCGCCAAAAACGTATCAAATACCAGAATTCCCTGCTCAATCCGGGAGGCTTTTACTAATGTTTTCATGAGCCACTGCATTTTTTCCGCCTGCTCCTGATTCCGCATCAGAAACTGCCGCTGGTCCCTGCTGCTTAACTTCCCCTCTTTTAAAAGTTCCGTATTCAGCAGAATATTGGCCAGAGGTGTTTTTAGCTGATGAGAAATATCAGAAAGCAATTCTGCGATTTCCTGTTTCTCTTTTCCCGCCTGTTCTTCCTTCTGTCTGCTGCGCTTTAATACCCGGCACAGGCGGCTGATGAGCTTGGATTCCATGGTCTCCCGGCTCTCTTTTTCCACCAGTTCTCCCGTCTTTTCAAAGGTATTTAAAACATCTGAAAACACTCGAAGCTGACGCCGGTAATATAGAAAACTTCCCAACCCCAAAGCAATTCCCACTGCTGCAGCCCCCAGACAGATACCTGCAAATACTTCTGCTGTCATCCTTCCTCCTCCCACAGATAGCCAATACCGTGAATGGTTTTCACCGAAGAAGTGCAGCCTGCACTCTCCAGTTTTTTCCGCAGTCTTCCTATATTTACCTGCAGCGTATTGGCATTGACATACCGTCCTCTGCAGTCCCAGACAGCCTCTAAAATCTGATTTTGTGTCAGCACCTGTCCCCGGTTTTCCAGGAAGTATTTCAGCAGTTTATACTCCGTCATACTACATTCTATTTCTTCTTTTCCCACCCATATTTTCATAAAATCGGTGTCCATACACAAGTTTCCGGACTTCACCCGGCTGTCTTTTTTCGGCTTTTTTTCTTCTCTTTCCACCAGTTTTTTCAGGCGCAGTTTCAGTACGGCTATGGAAAAAGGCTTGGTAATATAATCATCCGCCCCGCTTTCCAGCCCCAGAAGTTCGTCTGTCTCCATGTCTCTGGCGGTCACCATAAGCACCGGCACACGGGAGTTTTCCCGTATCTTTCTGCACAGCAAAATTCCGTCCATATCCGGCAGATTTAAGTCCATTAAAACAGCTTTTGGCTGCTCTCTTTTAAAAAGAGCATAACCTTCTCTGGCTGTTCCAGCCTCCCATACCTCATAGCCTTCCTGGGAAAGCACAAAGGAAATTCCCGTGCGCAGTCCCTTGTCGTCCTCAATAAGTAAAATTTTCATTTCGTCCACCTCTCCCAAAGCATACCATGGCTTTTACAGGGATACAAGCCTGTTTTCTCCTTTGTCAAGGACTAAAACTTTATGAAATTTTCCCCGCTTTGGTATATTGTCTCATTCTTGGGAGAATCTTTTTAGTAGATGCTGAAACTACATGATTGGAGGATTCTTGCTATGGCACTCAACAAAGTGGAAATCTGCGGCGTCAATACGGCACGCCTTCCCGTTCTTACCAATGAGGAAAAGGAACAGTTGTTTACACGTATCAAAACAGGTGACATGGAAGCGAGAGAACGGTACATTAAGGGAAATCTGCGGCTGGTATTAAGCGTAATCAAACGTTTTTCCAACAGCAGCGAGAATGTGGATGATTTGTTTCAAATTGGCTGTGTAGGTCTCATCAAGGCCATTGACAACTTTGATACCACACTGAACGTAAAGTTTTCTACCTACGCAGTTCCCATGATTATAGGAGAAATCCGCCGCTATCTGCGGGATAACAATTCTATCCGTGTCAGCCGCTCCCTGCGGGACACGGCCTACAAAGCCATTTACGCCAGAGAAAACTATGTAAAGCAGCACCAGAAAGAGCCCACGATTACAGAAATTGCCGAAGAAATCGGCATGGAGAAGGAGGATATCGTCTATGCCCTGGATGCCATCCAAAGCCCGGTAAGCCTGTATGAACCAGTGTATACCGAAGGCGGTGACACCCTGTATGTCATGGATCAAATCAGCGACAAAAAGAACAAAGAAGATAACTGGATTGAAGACTTATCTTTAAAGGAAGCTTTAAAGCGGCTGGATGACCGGGAAAAAAATATCATTGAAATGCGTTTTTATGAGGGACGCACGCAAATGGAGGTTGCACAGGAAATCGGCATTTCCCAGGCACAGGTCAGCCGTCTGGAAAAACATGCTTTAAAGGCCATGCGCACCTACCTACGTTCCTAAGCTTCACGCTTCCCCCTTGTTTCCTTTTGCCAAAACCGCTATAATAGCTTTATAAAAAACAAAAGGAACTTCTATTGATTATGAGCAACCAACGTTATTCTCTGGATTTTCACAATCTGGACCGCCCCAAGGCCCAGCTTTTATATGTCACCTGCGCTACTTCGGACAGGGACTGGCACAGTATGGAACACGCCCACTCTTTTTCAGAACTGTTTTTTGTCACAAAGGGCAGCGGTTTTTTCCAGATTGGCAGTAAGAAAATTCCGGTTCAGAAAAATGATTTGATTTTTATTAACCCTAACACGCCGCACACGGAACTGGGAAACCGGGAAAAACCCTGGGAGTATGTTGCCCTGGGAATTGAGGGGGTACAGTTTGGCTACGCCCAAAAAGGAACGCCTTACGACTACAGCCTGTTTTCCCTTCCCCCCGGTCAACAGGAAATCCGCCGGTATCTGGACACGCTGTTAAAAGAGGTGCAGAGCCAGCCTTTAAACTATACAGCGGTGTGCCAGAACCTCCTGGAACTAATACTGCTCTTTATAGCCCGCAGCACCAGGCAGGAACTTCTGACTGCTCCCCAGCAGAAAACCACACGGGAATGTAAGCTGGTGGAGCAGTATATCAATGAGCACTATGCAGAGGACATTACTTTGGAGTTTTTAAGTTCTCTGGTACATATTAATAAGTATTACCTGGTGCATGCGTTTAAAAGCTACAAAGGGATTTCTCCCATTAATTACCTGATTGGACGCAGAGTGGAAGAAGCCAGGTATCTGTTGGAATCCACCAATTATCCGGTTACCAAAATAGGCGAAATCACGGGATTTTCCTCTCAGTCTTATTTTTCACAGACGTTTAAGAAATTTGCGGGGATTTCACCTAATGAATACAGGAAGAAAATGGCCCGGCATGTGCCGGATGGGAAAAAGGCGACTGCTTCCTATTCATAAAAAACAGGGCTGCGCACAAAACAGCCCCGTTTTTCTATAGAATATTCATATCCTCTGAAACTCAGATTTCATACCACTTAATCTCATTCGCTTCCAAATGCAGTGCAAAGCTGCTTCCGTCGCCTTTGTAAACTGTGGTATCCTGTGGTTCATAAGTATTGTTTACCACGCAGTATTTTCCATTCTTCACATACGCATGTACTTCTACATTGTAGTTGTCAGAGAACCATTTATGCAGGTTTTCTTCGTCATGGGAAGCCCAGATAATGGCGCGGTAAAGCACACGGCTGTTTTCAAAGCTGTATGGAAGTCCGCTGATGTATACGCTTCTTCCTTTTCCGAATTCATGGACAGCCATCTGTACTTCTTTATCGGTCTGCTTGATAATCGTGGTTTCCGGCAGAGCGTAAATCGCTTTCTGTCCTTCTCCGAAGTCCACGTCACCTTTGCAGTCTTCTGTTATAAAGTGCTCATGCTCATCCCAGTTGTACTTGTCTGTGTTTAAAGTAAAGCCTGTCTCTTTTTCCACACCCATAACGCCTGCAAGCTGGAAGAAACGTCCTTCGTGCTGGTAAGCGGTAGGTTCCCCTACACCGATGAAACCGCCGCCGTTGTAAATGAATCTCTTCACAGCCGTTACAATGGTTTCGTCTGCCCAGTTTTCGCCGCCTGTATAAGCCGTATAAGCGCCGCCTACGTTTAATACCACATCGATATCGTCCAGAATTGCCGGATTTTCCCGGATGTCGTCAAAGCTGATAAACTGTACGTCAAATGGTGCGCCGCTTAACGCTTCGATAATGCCTGCATAAGAATAATTCTGTTTGTAATAAATGGCATGATGCACCATGTGATTTCCCCATGCACGCATTTTGCCCCAACTGTTTAATACAGCCACTTTCTTGATGCAGTATGGAGTGGTTCCCTTGATGTTTTCATATAAAGTACGGAATTCGTTGCATACGCTTTCCACATAGTCGATAAATTCCGGGAACTCCATCGCCAGTTTCAGATAGCCGCCGTAGCCGATACGGTCGATAGGGCTTCTTAAAATTGCGCGTCTTGCTGTTACCCAGTTTACTTTTGCCTCTTTTACAGGGTCTCCGCCTTCGTGGAATGTATCCGGGAAAAAGTATGGAAGGAAACGGCCTTCTGTGTATTTTACGCCTTTGATATCACTGATAAGACGAAGAGTCGAACCATTTCCCACACTTCCTACCACTGCGTCCAAACCGATGTTTTTAAACTCATCCATGAAGGGCTCCATGCCAATCCAGTGGTCTCCTAAGAACATCATGGCTTCTTTGCCGCACTCGTGGGTGATGTCCACCATTTCTTTTGCCAGTTTGGCAACTTCTCTTCTCTGGAATGCCTGAAAATCCTGGAATTCTTTGGAAGGAATACGGTAGGTATTGTTCATATAGCCCTGGTCAATGATAAATTCCGGGCGGAATTTATAGCCCACTTCTTTTTCAAACTGTTCCAGAATGTAGGGACTTACAGAAGCGGAATATCCGTACCAGTCTACATATTTTTCTCTGGCCAGTTCATCGAAAATCAGGGTAAACTGGTGGAAGAAGGTGGTGTAACGGATAACGTCTACATGTGGATTGTCTGCAATAAATTTGCGCAGACGTTTCATGGAATATTCTTTTGTCTTCGGCTGACGCACATCAAAAGTAATCTGTTTTTCAAAGTTTGTCCAGCCATTTGTCACAGCATTGTACATATGTACCGGGTCCCACATAATGTAAGCCAGGAAACTGACGGTGTAGTCATGAAATTCCTTTGCATTGTGAATGGTCACGTCTCCGGTTTCTTCGCTGTACTCCCACTGGGATGACTCAAGCGGTTCTCCTGTGGTACGGTCCATGACTTCCCACCAGCGTGTGATATCATCGTGGGAATTTACCTTCAGCATATCCGGGTATAAATGGTTCATCAGATGAATGGACAATTCGCTTTCCACAGCTGTGTAGAAAGGCGTCATAATGTACATCTGCTGGATTTCCTCCGGGTTGGCTTTTGCCCAGGCATTGTCCTTTCTTGTCGTGTAATAGGTGGAATATACCTTTGCGTCAACGTTTTTCAGTTCCTCCGGGTAGTCTGTGCCGTCACAGTCACGGATAGCGTCTGCGCCCCATCTTTTTACCAGTTCCAGTGTCTCCGGTACCACATCCACATCTGTAGGAATGGTAACACGTCCTTTAAAATTTGTGTCGCTCATGTTTTTTCTCCTTTCGCAAGTTCGCCTTACTCTATATTCCTAGAATATACAAATTTTTCAAAAATTGCTAGGGTCATGTTGCTGGAAACTTTAGATATCTTGCTGTTTTTCTTTTCAGAAAAACAAAAAGATGAAGCTGTCCAAAAAAACAACTCCATCTTTTCCTTTAAAAATCTTTTTCTATGCTGTCTTTCTGCCGTATTTTTTCTTAATGACCAGCAGAGTTCCCAACATCAGCAGAATCCCTGCCGGAAGGGCAATCCACGCCGTTTTTACGAAACCGGCAATGATATACGTTACAAAGGAAACTGCTGCTGCGGTCAGCGCATAAGGCAGCTGGGTAGTCACATGATTGACATGATTACACTGCGCTCCCGCAGACGCCATAATGGTGGTATCGGAAATGGGAGAACAGTGGTCTCCGCACACAGCGCCGGCCATGCAGGCAGAAATGGAAATAATCATCATCTGCGGGTCTTTGCCTTCAAAAACAGCCACTACAATGGGGATTAAAATACCAAAGGTTCCCCAGGAGGTTCCTGTGGCAAACGCCAGGGCGCAGCCCACCAGAAAAATAATTGCCGGCAGGAAATTCAACAGTCCTCCGGCTACCGATTTCATGGCTGTTGCCACAAAAACGTCTGCGCCCAGACTGTCCGTCATAGCTTTCAGTGTCCATGCAAAAGTCAGGATAAGAATCGCCGGCACCATGGCCTTAAATCCCTCCGGAATGCAGTCCATGCAGTCACGGAAAGACAGCACTCTCCTTGCCGCATAGAAAATCACGGTGAAAACAAAGGCAAAAAAGCTTCCGATAGACAGAGCCAGAGATGCTTCACTCTGTGAAAAAGCAGTCACAAAATCCGTTCCGCTAAAGAAGCCGCCCGTGTAAATCATCCCCGTAATACAACAGATAATCAGCAAAACAATGGGAACTACCAGGTCTGTAACTTTTCCTCTCGGATTTGGTTTTACCGTCTTTTCTTCCTCGTCCGCACGCTTCCCGCAAGTGTAAATATCTCCTTTTAAAGCATTGGCTTCATGCAGGGCCATAGGGCCGAAATCTACCCGCATGAGCACCACGGCAAACATCATAAAAATAGTAAGCAGTGCATAAAAGTTATAGGGAATAGCCTGCATGAAAATGGCCAGTCCGTCCTCTCCCTCTACAAAGCCGCTGACAGCCGCCGCCCAGGAAGAAATCGGGGCAATGATACAGATAGGCGCCGCAGTTGCATCAATCAGATAAGCAAATTTGGCCTTGGAAACATTGTGCCTGTCTGTTACGGGGCGCATTACACTTCCCACAGTCAAACAGTTGAAATAATCGTCTACAAAAATCAGGATTCCCAGAATAATGGTGGCAATCTGGGCACCGATTCTGGTTTTGATGTGCTTTCCGGCCCATTTTCCAAAGGCTGCAGAGCCTCCGGCCCGGTTCATCATACAGACCATAGTTCCCAGAATCACCAGGAAAATCAGAATTCCCACATTGGAGGAATCAGAAAGTACCTGGATAAAACCTTCATCTATGATTTTCAACACCGTTCCTTCAAACTGGAAGTCTGTGGAAAACAAAGCCCCTACTAAAATTCCTACAAACAGGGAACTATACACTTCCTTTGTAATCAACGCAAGGGCAATAGCCACCACTGGGGGAATCAGGGACCAGAATGTAGCATACATATGGGGTTTCGGCGCCTCTTCGGCAGCTGCAAACACGGTCATACTCATCAAAAGCAGCAAGGCTGCAAATATGACAAGGGCCGTCATCATTTTTTTTCTTTTTTGTGTCATCGTTTTGTTCTCCTTTTCTTATCAAACCCTGTTGCATAAGAAAAACCATGAACGATACTCCCTTTTGGGGAACGCGCTCATGGTTTGCCAATAAACGTATGACTGTGACCAATGATGATAGCGCTCCACATATTGTGACAGTACGCTGCATATTCTGCAGCGTCCCAGGGGGAAAATCCCGGGCGGATTTCCCTCCTTCGGCAGTTTCCCCTTTCTCCTTCTGCGGCCGCCCAGCCCTTGCAGAAGAATACTCTTGAAACCTGCACCTCTATCATATATCGTCCCTGGCTTTCGCCAGAAATGTCTTTCTTATTCTGTTCTATACTATAGCATGAATTTTCCAGTGTGCCAAGACCGGTTTTTCCGGATTTTCCTGGAAATTCCCAAAAATATTTATTCCGGAAGCTGTCCTCCGTCTTTCACAGTCTGCATCAGCGCTTTGATGTTGTCTACAGACGTCTGGTCCGGCTGCATAACGTACAATGCAGTTCCCGGCATGGAGTAACAATACTGGCTGTCTCCCGTACCTTCCGCTGCCACAGATTTCATGGTCCAAGTTCCACCGCTGTTTAACTGGCTTTGAATCAGCTTCTGAATCTGGTCCATGCTCATGTTGGTTTCCACGCTGTCGCTGACTTCTGAAATCAGACTCGGGGCTTTCACCAGCATTTCCGGTGTAATCATTTTGTTAAACATAGCCTGAATAACCGCCATCTGGTTCTTACCTCTCTGATTGTCTCCGCCCGGAACGTTGTAACGCTCTCTTGCAAAAGCCAGAGCCTGTTTTCCATTGAAATGGTTCATTCCCTGCTGTACACTGATAACCGCACCGCCGTCACCGTTGGTAGAAAATGCATACTCAGAGTTCACATCAACGCCGCCCATGGAGTCTACCATGGTAATCAGAGACGTAAAGTTGACTCTGGCATAGAACGGAATTTCAATACCGTAAAGGTTTTCCAGAGTTGCCATGGATTTGTCCACACCATAGATACCTGCATGAGTCAGCTTATCTCTGCTGTCGCCGCTGACACCCGGAATGGTTACATAATAATCTCTCGGTGTGCTGGTCAGCAGAATCTGTTTTGTCTTGGGATTTACGGTTGCAATAATATTGACGTCACTTCTGCTCTTGGAAGATACCGGACCGTAAACGTCGATACCGCTGATATACATGCTGAACGTTTCGTCCTTGACATCCACTTTTGCCGCCTTGCCCTGTACCAGCTGGCTTGCATCGCTTTCTGTCTCAATGCTGTACTGTGCAATAACTTTTACCTTACTGCTGTAACCTTCATAAACCTCTTCCAGAATACCGCCGTAACCTTCGTTGTAAACAATGGCCTGTACGCTTCCATCCAACAAAGCGGCTGCCTGCTCATTTAAAGTCTTGTACTCTTCCGTCATGACATCTGTCCCGGCATCTTTATCCACATGCTCCATAGCTGCATCAATGTCCTCTGCGTCTTCCGCGTGCTGAATCCCATATATGTACTCTTTTGTATCCTGTACTTTCTGAGCCGGGTCATCACTTCTGACAACTACCAGCATACTGTTAACCTGCTTGCCCAGAGTATCCCCACTAATGTCCTCTACTGCGTTGTGGGTCTGATACATATAAACAGAACCAAAGAGCAGCACCGCTGACATCAGAGCACTGACCAGCTTACTGACAAGGGCTTTTCCACGGGTAACCACCTGCATGGTAAACAGCAGAGCTGCAAATACCAGAAGGATTCCTGCCAGACCGGCCAGATACTTCGCAGGAACCATCCCCAGTCTCCAGGTAAAGCCTATAAAAACAAGTGTCGCAAGAATCTGAATTCCAACCAGTACCTCTCCGGCAATCCGAAACGCTTTCTGGATACGCTTCTTTCTTCGCTTCGCCGGACTCATCTTTTTTCCGCGATTTGTATTTTCCATATGCAATTCTCCTCTTTTTCTATTGCCCCCGGCTTGCCTTCCGGCGGCATCACAGTTCCTAATATAATATAAATCCTATGAAAAATCAACCTTCCCGTGGAATTTTCGGCATATTTGTGCTATAATATTTACAGAAACAGAGATTGAATTTTATACAGCAAGGAGGTATTTCTATGGCTCACCGTGTAATTACTATTAACCGTATGTATGGAAGTGGGGGAAGACTTCTTGGCCGGGCGCTGGCCGAAAAACTGGGGATTCATTTTTATGATAAGGAATTAATCCGCCTTGCCAGTGAGGAAAACGATATTCCTTACGAAGAACTCTTAAAGGTAGATGAAAAGAAAGCAAACCAGTGGCGGCTGCCCATCAGCGAACAAATGCAGATGCAGCCCCAGTATCATTTTCACCCCATGAATGACGTGCTCTTTGAAACACAGTCTAAGATTATCAAAGACCTTGCAGCAAAAGAAGACTGTATCCTTGTAGGACGCTGTGCAGACTATATTCTGGGAGAAGACTGTCTGAGTCTTTTTGTTTACGCCCCCTATGAAGAGCGTGTCAAAAATGTAATGGAGCGCCTTGGACGTGAAGAAAAGAGCGCCCGCTCCCTGGTAAAAAAAATGGATAAAACCAGAAAAGCCTACTACGAGTTCTTCACAGACCGGAAGTGGAACGATTTGGGAAACTACCAGCTCTGCATTGACACCAGCCGCTTTTCCCAGAATTTTCTGCTGAATATGCTGGCTGACGTGTATAAACATATGTAACATTCGAAAAGAGGCTGCCTCATGAAACAGCCTCTTTTCTTTCTGTCAGGATAATCTTCCATTTTCCATTTTATATACTTTATCTGCAATATTCATGGTGGACTGCCGGTGGGACACCAACACTACTGTCTTTTCCCTGCATTCCTCCTGCAGCACTTTCAGGATAATCCCTTCATTTAGGGAATCCAGATTGCTGGTGGGTTCGTCCAACATCAAAAACGGCGCATTATGCAGGAAAGCTCTGGCGATTCCGATACGCTGCCGTTCTCCTCCTGAAAGGGTATCTCCCAATTCGCCTACCGGGGTGTCATATCCCTTTGGCAGACTTTCAATAAAACTGTGCAAAGAAGCCTTTTTTGCTGCTTTTATCACTTCTTCTCTGGTGGCGTCAGGTTTTGCCACCTTGATATTGTTTTCCACGGAATCGTGAAACAGGTAGGTTTCCTGAGTCACATAGGACTCCATTTCTCTCAGGTTTGCCGTATTGATTTCCTTTACATTTTTCCCGGAAATCAGCACCTGCCCCTGCTGCACATCCCAAAAACGCATAAACAGCTTCAAAAGCGTGGATTTTCCGGAGCCGCTTTTTCCGTGGATTCCGGTAATTCGGCCTTTCTCCAGTGCGATGCTGTAATCCTTTAATATGACCTCCTCCTCATAGGCAAAAGTCACATGTTCACACTGCGCCCGCCCAAAGGCCACCTCTTTTCTCCCTGTCACCTCTTCTACCTGCGGGGTTTCTTCTAAAATAGAAAGCACCCGCTCTCCGCTTGCCAGAGTCTGATTCAGATTGTTGGACAGATTGGCCAGAGCCACTACAGGCCCAAAGGAACCCATCATGGAAATCGTGCAGAGAATCACCGCTTCTTTATCCATGCTTCCCTGCGTGTATAAAAATACGGTGAAAAACAGCATGCCAAAGGAGCTTAAAAGAATCAGCAGATTGGTAAGCGCCCGTGTATTGCCCTCCATACGGCTGAGTTTTTTCTGCAGAGTTCCCAGTTCTATGGACTTTTCTGCCATGCCTTTTCGCCGCTCTTCTTCCTGTCCATACTGTATGGTTTCCTCCAATCCCCGCAGAGAATCCAGCACATAGCTGTTTAAATCCCCCAGCTTTGTCCGAAACTCCATTCCGGTCTGCGCTCCTTTTCTTCCATTCCAGAGGGGGACTCCCACTCCTACCAGAAGATAGGAAACCAGCGCCCAGATTCCCGCATACACATGGTAATGTCCAATGAACAGCACCATAATCAGAGAAGTCAGAAAGCCGATGGCAATGGGGGAAATGGTATGGGCATAAAAGACTTCCAGAAGTTCAATATCATTTGTGATAATGGAAATCAGATTGCCCTTGTCTTTTCCTTCCAGTTTTGCAGGACACAGCTTTCTAAGGGCCGCAAAAACCTTATGGCGGATAATAGCCAGCAATTTAAAAGCAATATAATGATTGCAGGCCTGCTCTGCATAGTGCAGAATTCCTCTTAAGACTGCGAATACGGCCATAAGTCCAAACAGTTTTCCCACAGAAAGACCTGCCAGGCTTTTTTCCATAATTCCGTATACCAGTCCGCTGCCCGCTAAAATGCTGAGGAAAATGGCGCACAGAAACCCTGCCACGCCCAGTAAAATGGCTGCTGTCATCACATGGAGCAGAGGAACTACCAGTCCAATCAACTGTCCCATGACCTTGATTCCGCTTCTTCTTTTCATGCTGTTTTCCCCCTTTCTTCTTTCGGCAGTCCGTATTTTTCCAGATTTCTCTGGGTCTGATACATGTTTTCGTAAACACCCTGTTTTTCCATCAGTTCTGAGTGCTTTCCTTTTTCTGCAATTTTCCCGTCTTTTAAGACATAAATCCTATCTGATTTTTTTACATTGGCCAGTCTGTGGGAAATCAGCAGTACCGTCCTTGTCTCTGCCAGTTCCCGGATGACTTCCATAATAATTTCTTCGCTCTCCACATCAATGTTGGAGGCCGCCTCATCAAAGATATACACCGGGGTCTCATGAAGCAGCGCTCTGGCTATGCACAGACGCTGGCACTGTCCTCCGGAAAAATTGCTGCCCTTTTCCAACAGCAAAGTTTCAAGCCCTTCCTGCTGCTGCAGGAAATCCCACAGATTCACTTTTCGCAGCACCTCTTCCATCTGCGCTTTGCCGGCTTTCGGATTCCCCATACGAAGGTTTTCTTCCACGGTTCCTTTAAACAGATAACTGTTGTGCCGTACCATGGTGATGTGTTCCATCAGGCTTTTTTCACTGATATCAGCCAGCGCCTTTCCTCCCATATAAATGTTCCCCCGGTAGTTTCTGTTTCTGCCCATTACCAAAGAGGCAATGGTACTTTTCCCGGAACCGGATTCTCCTACCAGGGATACAAAACTGCCTCCGGAAATCTGCAGACTGATGCCATCCAGAATTTTCCTCTCCTTTTCATACGCAAATTCCACATTTTCAAAGGAAATATCCAGGGAGCCTTCCGGCAGTTCTTCCCTGCCTGCTTCTCCCTCCGTCATATCTAACAGACGGAAAATTTTGTCGCTGGCTGCCATTCCGTTCATAGCAATGTGGAAAAAAGAGCCCAGCAGACGAAGAGGAATAAAAAATTCCGAAGCCAGAAGGATGATAGTAAAGGCTCCTGCAAATCCCAGATTTCCCGCCAGATATTCCCTCACAGTTACAATCATCCCCACCGCTGCACCGCCGTAGGCCACCAAATCCATAACGCTGATGGAATTCAACTGCATCGTCAGCACCTTCATGGTAATCCGGCGGAACTGCTCTGCCTCTTTATCCATTTCCTCTGCCTTTTTTTCATCAGACTGATAGATTTTCAGAGTGGTTAAGCCCTGGAGATTTTCTAAAAAGCTGTCTCCCAGTTCTGTATAGCTTCCCCAGTATTTATTCAGCAGTTTTTTGGCAAATTTCTGCACTGCCACAATAGAAACCGGAATCAGGGGAACGCAGACAAGCAGGATAACACTGGCCTTCAGATTTATAAAGGACAGCACGGCAAATAAGGTTAAGGGAGCCAGAAGGCTGTAGAAAAACTGGGGAAGATACCTTCCGAAATACGTTTCCAGCTGCTCCACACCCTCAGCGGAAAGCTGCACCACCTCTGAAGTAGAAATTTTTTCCCTGTAAGAGCTTCCCAGCCGTGTCAGTTTATCGTATATCTTTTCTCTTAAAATCCTCTTTACATCCACGCTTGCCATAAAGGATGCTTCCGCAGACTTCTTTTCGCAGAAAAAGCGCACCAGAATGGAACAGACACAGACCAGAGCTGTTCCTGCCAAAAGCCGGGTGCTGACCTCTCCTTGTACCAGATTTTCCAGTAAAATGCCCATGGCTGAAACTGCCAGAATCTGAAACAGCAGTCCGCACCACTGCCAGAAGACATTCTGGAAAATATACTTTCTGGAATCTTCCAGCAAATGAACCAGTCGTTTTTTAATCATTTTTCATTTTCCTCTTTTCTCTCAATGTACAAATCACATGCCAGATAGCCGCCTTAGGCGCATACAAAAGCATCCGTGGGCCGGAAAAGACCATCACCTGGCGAATACGCTCACGCATTTCTTTTTTATAGCAATGCACTCTGCAGTTGCTGCAAAAGGTCTTTTCCTCCATAAAGGGGCATTTTCTGATTTTCCATTCCGCATAATCCAGCAATTCCCTGCACTGGGGGCAAAGCCCCCGCTCCTTAAATGCTTTCCTGCCATGTTTGCTTTTGCAGTAAAGAACCATCATTTTTCCAACCATTTCCTGCTCCTTCTGCCTTTTGGATTCTATCTGTGCGCTGTCTTTCCTCTCCATTTATACCTCCCCGGCCGCGGCTGTACGGATTCCCTTGGTGAAATAAATCATATGAAACAGCCAGACAAGGGCCAGAATGACACGTCCCACAGGCACACTGTCCATAAACCAGAAACCAATTCCCATAAACAGGGTCATGGACAGCATAACTGTAATTTTTGCCCTTCTGGTCATGGTTTTCTTCTCCATCAAGGGCTCCAAATGCTTCCGGTAAAGCCCGGTGGAACGGAACCAGTTTTCCATTTTGGCAGAGCTTTTGGCAAAACCAAACAATGCCAGAAGCAAGAAGGGAAACGTAGGCAGGATAGGCAGCACTACGCCAACTGCACCGATTCCCATACTGATACACCCCAAAAGCAGCCAGAAAATTCTCTTTATGTTCTTCATAAAACCTCCGTACACGTTTTTTTATCCTCTGCGTGGTTAGTTTTGTCTTACCGTCTTCAAAAGAAAGGGCCGCCACATCAAAATTGCGGCAGCCTTTTTTAACAGACGGCGCTTCCCGCCATAAATCCCTGCAGAAGTTAGTTTTCATTAACTTTTATATCATACCAGACTATTTTTGTCAACGAATTTTACATAGGAATTTCTGTCTCTCTCTTTACGCTGTCACTTCTGTGTGGTAGACTGAATTTATTTATCCGGCAATTTTTTCTGAAATATCCGGACATATAAGGAGGATTTGAACGTATGAATACGATTCTGGAAAGTTTACACAGCCGCAAATCAGTCCGCGTCTTTACCGACCGGGAAATTTCCCCAAAAGAGAAGCAGCAGATTCTCACTGCTGCCACCCAGGCCCCCACAGCGGGGAACCAACAAATGTACACCATTCTGGATATCACAGACCAGCGGCTGAAAGAGATTCTTGCCGAAACCTGCGACCACCAGCCTTTTATTGCCAAAGCCAAAATGGTGCTGATTTTCTGCGCAGATTATCAAAAATGGTATGATGCCTTTTCGTTCTTTGGCTGTTCTCCCAGAAAGCCTGCTGCAGGAGAATTTCTGCTGGCCGTTCAGGATGCCGCCATTGCGGCACAAAATGCAGTGACTGCTGCCGAAAGTCTGGGAATTGGCTCCTGTTACATCGGAGATATTATGGAACACTACGAAAAGCACCGGGAACTTCTAAATCTGCCGCCTTATGTTTTTCCTGCAATTATGGTGGTCTTCGGTTACCCCACACAGCAGCAGGCAGACCGCCAAAAGCCCAAAAGAGCGCCGCTGGATTTCATTGTACAGGAAAACCGTTATCACAGAGCAGACGAAACAACACTGAAAGCCTGTCTGAATACAGCCACCGGCACACTTTCCTTTGAAGAATGGATACAGCGTTTCTGCAAACGAAAATACCATTCTGACTTTTCAAATGAAATGAGCCGTTCTATTGAAGAAGCGCTGAAAAATTTCAGATAATCAGAAAAGAAGGGATTTTCAGCGCACCCCGAACCTGGATAAAAACCGCTTTCCCAATATACGGAGCAGTTTATCCGCAGCCAATCCCATGAGCCCCAGGGTGAAAATCCCCGTAAAAATCCAATCTGTGCGGTAATACAAACGGGATGTATAAATCAAATAGCCCACCCCTTCCGAAGCTGCCAGCATTTCTGCTGCTGCAATACAGATAATAGCGCTTCCCAGTCCCAGACGGATACCGGTAAAAATATGGGGCACTGCCGAAGGGAGAATGACGGTAAAAAAGGTTTTGGCCCGTCTTGCTCCCAGGGACTCGGCAGCTTCCAGCAATGCGGTATCCACGGACCGTACCCCGGCTATGGTGTTGACCATTACAGGAAAAATAACCGCATAAAATATCAGCGCTACCTTAGAAGTCTCTCCCACTCCGAACCACAGCAGAAACAGGGTGATAAAACCAATGGCAGGAACAAACCGGAAGAAATTTAAAAAAGGTTCAAAAATTCTGCCTGCCCAGGGAAAGCAGCCCACGCACAATCCCACAGGAACAGCAAATACCACGCCTAAAACCCAGCCCTTCAGTACACGTCCCAGACTCACCCAGACATCCCCGGCCAGTGTACCGTCTGAAATCAGAGAAAAAGCTCCTTTCCAGGTCTCCAGGGGACCTGGCAGAAATTCCGGGGGATAAAAAAGCGAACCTGCTTTCCAAATGGCAAGAAGCAGCACCCATGTCAGCACACCGCTTCCCAGTATCTTCGCAGCCACTCCTTTTGCTGCATTTTTTTTCTTCTGCATACAGATTCCTCCTTAAATTCCTTAAATATAGTACATATCTCTGCTGTCCAGAGCAGCGTTTACCAGCGTATAGGCTGTCTGTTGGTCAAATACATAAAGACGGGATACCATGACCTGAACTAAATCGCCCTTTTTGATGATTCCTTCGTCTATGGGCTTTCTTGCCTTTAATGTCAGATTGCCCACGCGAATGGAGAGTTCCACAGAGGTTCCTCCAAAGGCTGCGTCTTCCACCCTTCCTTCCTGGTATACACTGGGATAAGGCGGATTTTCGCCTCTTGGAATGACCTTTACAAATTCCGGACGAATGGCCGCATTGGGAGCATTTTCGTAAGGGGAAAAGCCTTTCAGCTTTGCATACTGAAACTCCGTTAAAAGCACGGATTCTCCGATAAACTGTGCTACAAACGGCGTCTGCGGGTTTCTGTAAATCTCCATGGGAGTCCCCATCTGCTCCACTCTTCCCGCATTGGTGACAAGGATTTCATCTGCCACCTCCACAGCCTCGTCCTGGTCATGGGTTACAAAAATACTGGTAATGTCTACCTTTTCCACCATTTCTTTCAACCAGCGGCGCAGCTCCTTGCGTACCTTGGCGTCAATGGCTGCAAAGGGTTCGTCCAAAAGCAGCACCTGTGGGTCTACGGCCAGAGCCCTGGCAAAAGCCACCCTCTGTCTTTGACCGCCGGAAAGCTGATTGGGATAGCGGTCTTCCAGTCCCGGCAGTCCTACAAGCTCCAACAGTTCCTTTACTTTCGTTTTGATTTCCTTTTTCCCTTTTTTGCGAATCTTCATGCCGTAAGCAATGTTATCGTATACTGTATAATAAGGAAACAATGCATAATTTTGAAACACAAAGCCGATTTCTCTTTCCTGTACGGAAAGGTCATTGACAACCCTCCCGTTAATAGAAATGTTGCCGCTATCCTGCCTCTCCAATCCGGCAAGCATACGCAGAAGCGTTGTTTTGCCGCTTCCGCTGGGTCCCAGAAGGGCCACCAGCTTTCCTTTTTCGATTCCAAAGGACACGTCATCAGAGGCTTTGAAATCTCCAAAGTTTTTATGAACATGCTCAAATGTAATATACATACCTGTTTCCTCCCATTGCTTTTCTTATTCTTCCGCTGCTTCGGCGTCAGGCAGCGCTGCCTGAAGGGGCTCTAAATCTGTAAAATCTGACAGTTCATAGTCGTCAAAATCCCCCTTTGCAACTGCCCAGGCTTTGATGTCCTCCAAATGTTTTTTGGTTTCTTCAGAATAGTCTATGGTCAGATTGGTATCCTGAAGTTCTGACAGAAACTGTTCCTTTGATGTTCCCAGCTTTTCCGAAACCACTTCCGCCGCTTCCTCCTCATGGGAATATATCCAGTCAACTGTTTCTTTAGAAGCCTTCAGATAGTTTTCCGCCACATCCTCATGCTCTTTGATAAAAGAAGCCGTGGTAATATAATAGGAATCCACTGTAAGGCCCAAATCCTTCAGCGTCAGAAGTTTTTCAAGTCCGCCTTCCTCCAGCTTTGCCGCATTCGCGCCGCTTGCCCAGAAGGCCGCTGCCTTTCCTGTTGTCATCAAAGCCACCGCCGAAGCTGCACTGTCCACTTTGACCAGTTTTTGTTCTGTTTCCCCTATGCCTGCTTTTTCATAAGTTTTCGCATTCCAGAAGTCCCATACCGTTCCCGGCTGTGTGGCAAAAGGCTGTCCTGCCAGGTCTTCCAGGCTTTTTACCTTACTGCCGTCTACGTAAAGGGCGCCCCCGGTTCCGGAACCGATGCGGCTGAGAATAAGAAGATTTTTATCCTGTGTACTTCCCATGCGGTTTACCAGCGCGTAGTCTGCCAGATTTCCCACATCTGCCTGTCCGGTTACAACGGCATCCACCGTATTAATACCTGCTGCAAATTCTGATGTTTCCAGTTTTATCCCATACTTTTGAAAAATACCTTCTTCCTCTCCCACAGCTGCAATCCAGTGCTGCGCACCGTTTGTCATCACAGCGGCGCGGACTGTGGTCAGTCCGCTTCCGGAAACCTTTTGCTCTGTGCCACCGCAGCCTGAAAGAGCCAGTACTGCTGCTCCTGTCAAAATAAAAACCAATGCTTTCTTCTTCATACCCTACTCCTTCTTTTTCGTCAAATCACTCTTTTTAATAGAAGCTACGCAAAAATCAATTCTCTCATCCTCGTCTTCCTCATCCTTACTGCCTGTTTTCGGATTTTTATTAGGGTCTACGCCTTCCACAATGGTTACTTTCCCATTATCTTTTCCCACAGGTGAACCCGGCACCCGGAAAGTCTCCACATCCAGAGGCAGAATAGACGTTTCCTCCGGTTTTTCCAACTGGGGAATCCACTCATAAGGCACTCGGTAAGCACGGTAAACCATATTGTTGGTAAAATTTCCTGCCAGCTTATTGAAATAAGGATTGATATATTCCCATACAATTTCATGTTCCGGAGTAACTTCCAGGATTCGTCCGTCCGAGCCTTCTGTAATCAATGTATTTCCGTTTGGCAGTCTCTGTGCGGAGCTGATATAGGAGCTGTAAAACTTGGAAGCATCGGTAAACAGCAGAAATCCCGCTTCCAAAGGCGTATACTGCCAGGTAATCTCCAGTGTGACCGGATTGAACTGCAACACACGGGAATAATCTCTTCTGGCATGATTCACACCGGTTACCGCACCGGGATTTGGATTTCCGTAACCGCCTTCCCCGCCGTTGTCAAACACCAGCAAGTCTCCTTCTCCCGGAAGACCTTTTGGTATCATGTGCAGATGGTGCTGCCCGATAATCCAGCCCAGTTTTCTGGTTGCTTCGCTTTCGTTAAAATCCGGTCCCAGTCTCCAGACAACCTCTCCTGTCGCCTTGCTGATAATTCCAAGAATATTGGCATTTCTGGCATCAAAAATAATATTGTCCGGATGAAAGCGTTCATCTCCCGCGTCGTACCATTTATTTTCTCCCAGCGTTGACATACTGTTGATGTGCAGCCAGTCACCTCCTGCTTCTTCATGAAGCCCCGGATTGCGGAACAAAACGTTTTTGGCGGCTTCGTCAAAGCCCATTTCTTCAAAATGGTCGCTGGCTCTCCAGCTCCACAGAATATTCCCTTCCCAGTCCACTTCAATAATCTTGTCGTCAATGAGTCTTTTATCTGAAATCTCGTGGTTGTATACGTTTTCATGGGTCAAAATAAGGGTGTTCCCGCCGTCTGTCCTGGGCTCTCCACCAGGATAATAATAGCCCACAGAGGAACCTTCTCTCTGATAGTCGTGATGCTGTCTTGCCTGATATTCCGGTTCTTCCATGCCTGGGTCTGCAATCAGCTCCGTGTTGCGGAATTTCCACACAATTTTGCCCTCCCAGTCCACCTGTACCAAATCTATCTGGTCCTGATAAGCATATTTTCCGGAACGTGTTCCTGTGGTTCCCATAACATATCCTCCGGGAAGAATCTTATTTGGGAAGCCCCCAAGACCTGCCCAGCGTTGTACTTCATTGCCGTTCATATCAAGCAGCAAAGCGCCTCTTCCGGAAGGGAAGATTGTATACCCGTTCCATGCTTTTTCTTTATCGTATAAAATTGTCCCTGTAGGGAACACACTTGGATAACCCATCTTTATCTACCTCCGTTTACTCACTCAATTTTTTGATTGCTTCATTTATGATTAATTTATGTGTAAAACCTGTTTTTTTGTCTTTCACCGCTCCATTCCGGAAAAACAAAAGGGTTGGCAGTACCTGTATATCCCACCGGGAGGCCAGTTCCGGCTCCGCCGTAATGTCCACTTTTCCGAAAAATGTCTGTACTCCTTCCGTCTCCAGTTCTTCTATCCCTGTCTCTGTCCTTTTACAATGAGCGCAGGTAGGGGAGTAAAAAAGAACCACGGTTTCTTCCCCGGATTGGATTTTCTCTTCAAATGTCTTCAGATTTAATTCCTGCATGTTTATACCTCTTTCTCTGTTGTTCGTCTCAAATCTTCTGCCGCCAGAACGGCTGCATTGGCTCCGTCTGCCGCTGCCGTAATCACCTGGCGCAGGCTTTTTGTCCGCACATCTCCGGCTCCGTAAAATCCTTTCAAAGCTGTTCTCCCTGTTTCGTCTGCCTGTATGTACCCGTTCTCGTCTGTCACGACAAGCTCCCTCAGAATCTCTGTGCGTGGTATCTGGCCGATTTCTACAAAAATACCATCCACCGGAAGCCGTCTGTTATCCTGCGTCCATATGGCCTCTGCCTTGTGGGTTCCCTCTATTTTGCTGACCACGGTATTTCTGAGAATTTCTATGTTTTCTTCTGCTTCTGCCTGAAGGAGGGAGGACTTAGCAGCCCGGAAGTCTTCTCTTCGGTGAATGAGCAGCACCTTTTTACAGATTCCCGCCAGATACAGAGCTGCGTCTACGGCACTGTCTCCGCCGCCAATGACTGCTGCCACCCGGTCTTTATAAAAAGCTCCGTCACACCATGCACAGACGTGAACTCCTTTTCCGAAAAACTGCTGTTCTCCCGGTATGCGCAGCTGCCTGTGTACCGTACCGGCTGCATAGATTATGGCTCTGGCTTCCAGAACTCTTCCATCCTCCAGGCGGCATTTCCACTTACCTTCCTCACGCCAAAGCTTTCCGGCTTCTCCTTCTGTAAAAGAAACCCCACACTTTTCGGCGTGTCCCCGAAACTGCTCTCCCAGTTCGTATCCCCCAATTCCCGGAAGCCCCGGGTAATTGTCCACCCGGCCACTGTCTGCAATCTGTCCGGTTCCTCTGTATTCCTTCTCCACTATCTGCACGGTCAGATTGGCTCTTCTGGCATAAATTCCTGCCGTCAGTCCTGCCGGTCCGCTGCCGATAATAAGCAAATCCGGTGTTTTTTCTCCCATCTGCTGTCCACCTTTCTTTATCCTAGTTTTCATAGTAACTTACTATGAAATATGATACTTGAAAGGATACCACAGAAAAACCCATTCGTCAAATAGAAAATATACATTATGCGTAATAGTTTCTATTTATAGGCAAAAAAAGACAGTTCCACCTCTGTCCTGAGGTTTGGAACTGTCCTTTTTTGTAAGATTCTTTTTTTGTATGTATTCTGTATTATTCTATATTCAAATATTTCTTAATGGCTTCTATATACGTTTCCCCCATTTCACTGAGCACCATGTTTTTTCTTGTAATATAGCCGATTTCCATAACACTGTCCTGGTCTTCTTCGTCCCCTTCAAAGGGAACAGCCACATAATCACTGCCATTTAATTCTTCGCAGATAATCCCGGAGCAGAGGGTGTAACCGTTGAGCCCCACCATGAGATTCAGCATGGTAGCCCGGTCATTGGCTTTGATAATTTGGGCATATTCATTGGTAGAAAGAATTTCTTCCGCAAAATAGAAGGAACTGTTTTCTCCCTGTTCAAAAGACAGACAGGGATAGCCGCTGAGCTGCTCAAACCTTATGGAGGTTTCCTTTGCCAGAGGATGCTGTTTCCACAGGTATACATAAGCCCCGCAGGAAATCAGAGGATGAAATTCCAGGCTTGCGGTTTTCATCATTTTTTCCATAGCTTTCCGGTTAAAGTCAGAAAGATAGAGGACGCCGATTTCGCTTCGCAAGGTGCTGACGTCACTGAGCACCTTTCTGGTCTCAGTTTCCCGGATTGCAAACTCGTATTTCGACATATCAAATTCTTTTGCCATATCCACAAAGGCTTTCACCGCAAAGGAATAATGTTGGGTAGAAACTCCGAATTTTTTTCGGTAGCTTCCGTTTTTGCTATATTTCTGTACCACCGCTTCATATTGATCATAAATTTCTTTTGCGTGAAGCAAAAATTCCGCACCGTCATTGGTCAGCGCCACGCCTTTGCCGCCCCGGTAGAGAAGCACCAGTCCCAGTTCCTTTTCCAGTTCCTTCATGGCATTGGTCAGCGAAGGCTGTGAAACGTATAAAAGCTCTGCCGCTTTGTTCAATGATTTTGTTTCCGCTATGGTAATCAGATAATGCAACTGTGTCAGTGTCATTTTCTGCACTCCTTTAAAAATAGTTCATGAATCCTGTTATCTGTATCCAGTTCGGGATGAAAGGCCAGCCCATACTGTCTGCCGTACCGGACCGCCACGATTTTTCCCTCTGCCCGGGCGAGAATCTCTACAGCCGGGTCTGCTTTTTCCACATAGGGAGCACGAATGAAGGTCATAGGCACTGTGCCGATTCCTTTCATTTCCTGCATTGTGTGAAAGCTGCCAAGCTGTCTGCCATATGCATTTCGCTTTACCGTTACGGGAAGGGTACCGAAATATACATGAGGGTCGTTTACACACGCTTCGGCCAGCAGAATCAGCCCCGCGCAGGTGGCAAGCACAGGTATTCCCCGGATAATCCGCTCTTTCAGGCCCTCAAAGATATCCAGTTCCCGCAGAAGTTTTCCCTGTACTGTGCTTTCCCCGCCCGGCAGAACCAGACCGTCAAAGGCTTCCTGCAAGTCACCTTTCTGACGAATTTCCACGCATTGTGCGCCAAGGGCTTCCAGCTTTTTTCGGTGTTCCAGAAACGCGCCCTGCACTGCAAGTATTCCGATTTTCATCCTATTTTCCCCTCTCTGCCATAAGAAGCTGTATTTCCTGCTCATTGATTCCCACCATGGCTTCCCCTAAATCCTCTGACAGTTCTGCCAGCAGTTTGCTGTCCTGATAATTGGTCACTGCTTTTACAATGGCTGCCGCGCGTTTCTTCGGATTCCCGGATTTAAAAATACCGGAGCCTACAAAGACTCCCTCTGCACCCAGCTGCATCATCAGAGCCGCGTCCGCCGGAGTGGCTACGCCGCCTGCAGCAAAGTTTACGACCGGAAGACGTCTGTGCTCATGTACATAAGCGACCAGTTCGTAGGGTACCCGCAGATTCTTGGCCTCTTCAAAGAGTTCCGCTTCCTTCATAGCCCCAATTTTTGCAATCTCCTGGTTCATTTTCCGCATATGGCGCACGGCCTGCACTACATCTCCCGTTCCCGGTTCTCCTTTTGTTCGAATCATAGAAGCGCCCTCCTGAATTCTCCGAAGGGCTTCGCCCAAATCTTTTGCACCGCAGACAAAGGGTACCTGAAATTTCCGTTTGTCAATGTGGTAGACATCGTCTGCCGGAGAGAGGACTTCGCTCTCATCTATGTAATCAATTTCAATGGCTTCCAGTATCTGTGCTTCCGCGAAATGACCGATTCTGCATTTCGCCATAACCGGAATGGACACCGCTTCCTGAATACCCTTTATCATTTTCGGGTCACTCATTCTGGCCACGCCGCCTGCAGCCCGTATATCAGCCGGAATCCTCTCCAGGGCCATAACAGCGCAGGCTCCCGCTTCTTCTGCAATCTTTGCCTGTTCCGGAGTGGTGACGTCCATAATTACTCCGCCTTTTAACATCTGTGCCAACTGCTTATTTAATGCATATCTCTCATTTACCATTTCCAATCTCTCCCTTTCTTTTGTGATTGATATGCATCTTAAACCAAAACTGTCCTTGTTAAAATATCCAGTTTATTTATTTTTAAGCAGTCCAGTTTTCTTTTTCTCCTGTTTTCTATGCTTTCAGGTATCCAAAAGCTTCTCCTACTTTTCCCCCGTCCAAAAGATAGGCTTTCATTTTTCTCTGCAAAGAAGTATCTTCCGGCAGTTCCTCCAGGGAATTTCCCCTTTTCTGGAAAACCCATTCCAGCACTGCATCTGATTCCCAATGCACTTTATCCACTTCAAAAAGCGCCTGAAAGTTTAAAATTCGGGAATTCGGAGGCAGTAAATCCTTTAAAGCAGGACTTAAAAGCCAGGATTCACAGGTATACGGCGCCTGTCTGTAATTTGGATAGTACCTTTCAAAAAATTCCCGGGCCTGGTGTAAAGATTCCTGTACTTTCTCACTGCTGATGTCCGCATCCGAGGGAATATGTACCGCAATGGTCTTTTTTTCCTTCTGTGTGCACATCTCATACTCCAGTTCTCCCAAGCGGAACAACTGCAGAGAAAGCTGTCTGCCTGTCCAGAAATCCCGGTCAAATCCATAACAGCCATAGCTGACCTGATGTTCCTGTACAAAGCGCCAAAAGCACTTCATAGTTTCTGCAAAAATTTCTTCTGAAATTCCCAGATTTTCATATTTTTCATAGGTATACCCACAGGCTGTCAGCATGCAGAGCAGCAGGTTCATGCCTTTCTTATCTGTCTGCAGCAAGTTCTTCAAACCTTTTCTTGCATCCTCCCAGCAAAAGGGGTCTGTGAGATTTTTCAGTATCTGCTGCAGGTTTCCGTCCTTTGACAGGTTTCCCCTTGCCTGCTTTTCTGTTTCTTCTAATTCCTGTAAGGCTTCCCCGGAAAAGCCTGTAAGTTCTGCGATTTCTCTCCATGTTTTCATGTTGTTTTTCCCCCTTTTTACTGGTATTTTCTGCATTATACCATGTAAAAAATACTTTGCAAAGACAGAAAAGAGGCCTTCTCAGCCTCTCTCCTTCTCTATCTTTCTTAAATTTTCCTCTGCCGCACAGACAGTCTCTTCATAATGCTGAATTTTTTTATCCAACAGATGCAAAGATTCCTGCATCTCTTCCAGACGCATACGCAACTGCTCTCTCTGCTCCTCTAAAATGGCTTTTCTGGCACGGGCCGTTTCTTCGCCCTGCTGGTAAAGCGCCACATACTCAATCAGTGCTTCGATTTGCACTCCGGCCTTCCGCATACACTTCATAAGCTGTATCCAGCCGCAGGAGGCTTCGTCATAGTCGCGAATTCCGCTTTTGGTTCTGGGAACCGGAGGAATCAGACCGATTCTCTCATAATACCGCAGGGTATCCGCTGAAATATCGTATTTTTTACTGGCTTCCGCAATGGTCATACACTTCCATCCTTTCTTAAAGTCCTGCAGGCTGCTTCAGTTTCTCGGCAAAATCTTTCATGGCATGAGAAATCTGCAGCATCTGAGGACAAACTGCCTCACAGCTTTTACAGCCGATACAGGCCGCCGGACGCTTCTCTTCTTCCAGGGCGTCCGCCGCCATCTGGACAATGATGTTATTGGCAAAACGCATTTCATTATACATGGAAAGCAAGGTAGGAATGTCCAGTCCTTTGGGGCAGTGCGTTACACAATAACGACAGGCTGTACAGGGGAGCGTGTCCAGCATACTGTCTGTCACCTCTGCCAGCACCTTCTGTTCCCCTTCACTTAAAGGTTTATCCTCCTCATAAGTGTGGATATTTTTCTCCATCTGCTCCATGTTCGACATTCCGGATAAAACCACAGTCACACCAGGTACGCTCTGAAGGAAGCGGAAAGCCCATGCCGGAATTTCTTCCTCCGGACGAAGCGTTTTCAGCTTTTCTGTATTTTCCTCTGAAAGCTGTGCCAGACGTCCTCCTCTTAAAGGTTCCATGACCCAGACAGGCATATGATACGCATTTAAAAGCTCTACCTTGGCTTTTGCGTCCTGCAGTTTCCAGTCCAGATAGTTTAACTGAATCTGGCAGAATTCCATATGCTCTCCGCAGGCTTTCAGAAAGCGCTCCAGTGTCTCATATCTGGCATGTGCCGAAAAGCCCAGATGACGGATTCTGCCTGCTTTCTTCTGCTGCAGCAGATATTCCAGAATCCCATATTCAGGATTCAGATAGGCATCTATGTTTTTCTCATACACATTGTGCAAAAGGTAAAAATCAAAATACTCCACGCCGCATTTTTTCAGCTGCTCTTCAAAAATTTCCTCCACCTTGTTCATATTGGACAAATCATAGCCCGGAAATTTACTGGCCAGACAGTAGCTGTCTCTTGGATATTTGCGCAGCAGTTTTCCCATAACCACTTCTGACTGTCCATTGTGATAACCGTAAGCCGTATCAAAATAATTCACACCGTTCTCTATAGCGCGGGCAATCATTCCCGCAGTTCTTTCTTCGTCAATGGCTGCATCCGGCTGGTCTCCCAGTGTGGGCAGGCGCATAGCGCCAAACCCCAGGGAAGAAAGTTTTAAGTCCTGAAATTCTTTATATATCATCTCTTTTGTCCTCCTGTCTGCTCTTCTTAGGACAGCATACTCCTTGAAGTTCACTCTAAGTCAAGCAGTTTTTTCAGAAAAACAAATTTTATGTTTCCAACAAGGTTATCAGTCTGCTGGTACCCAGACGGTCTGCACCCAAATCCAGAAATTTCTCCGCATCTTCCACAGAAGAAATTCCTCCGGCTGCTTTCACCTTCACCTGCTCTCCCACATGTTTTCGCATCAGCTCTACATCTGCAAAAGTAGCGCCGCCTGTGGAAAAACCCGTGGATGTCTTAATGTATTCTGCACCGGACCGGGTGACTACACGGCACATTTCCAGCTTTTCGTCTTCTGTGAGCAGACAGGTTTCTATAATCACCTTTAAAACTTTCCCGCCGCAGGCCTGCTTCACAGCCTGGATTTCCTCCAGCACCCGGTCATAATCCCGTTCCTTTACCATGCCCAGATTGATCACCATATCTATTTCATCTGCACCGTTCTCCACGGCATCTCTGGTTTCCAAAACCTTTACAGCCGTTGTGGTATTTCCATTGGGAAATCCAATAACCGTGCAGATGTTTACTTTGTCCTGCACGTACTCCTTTGCCCTTTTTACATAGCAGGGCGGAATACACACCGACGCGGTCTGATATTTCATTCCTTCTTCACAAATCCTGCGAATTTCTTCCCAGGTGGCTGTCTGTTTTAACAATGTATGGTCCAGTCTGCTTAATAGTTCTCTTTTTTCCATGTAAGCTTCTCCTTTTGTCCTTTTATAGAAGTTCTTTTAACAGGGAAGTACCAATGGTTCCTTCCGGCATTGCTACGCAGAAATTGTCTGCAATGGTAGCGCCAATTACGGCAAACGTATCACTGACCCCCAGATTTTTCCCCTCCTTCATAGAAGGAGAATAGGCCAGAAACGGCACCTGTTCTCTGGTGTGGTCTGTTCCTGTATACGTCGGGTCATTGCCATGGTCAGCAGTGAGAATCAGCAAATCATCTTCCCGCAGCACAGAAAGCAGCACACCCAGCTTTTCATCAAAACGCTCCAGTTCCTCTGCATATCCCTGGACATTTCTTCTGTGTCCCCACAGAGCATCAAAATCCACCAAATTGGTAAAACACAGCCCTGTAAAGTCTCTTTTCGCAAGGTCTGTGGTCTGTTCCATGCCGTGTACCGAGCTTTGAGATTTATTGGATTCTGTCAGCCCCTGTCCGTCAAAAATATCGTAAATCTTTCCCACGGAAATCACGGAAAGTCCGGCTTCTTTTAAGCTGTCCAGCGCCGTTTTTCCATAGGGTTTTAAAGCATAGTCATGGCGGTTTGCCGTCCGCTTAAACGCTCCTTTTTTCTTTCCGGTATAGGGTCTTGCAATGACGCGTCCCACCTTCCACTCATCCCGCATGGTCAGTTCTCTGGCGATTTCACAGTAATGGTACAGGGTTTCCAGTCCCATGGTTTCTTCATTGCCGCAGATTTGGAGAACCGAATCTGCAGAAGTGTACACAATCAGTTTTCCTTCCCGGATTTCCTGCTCTGCCAGTTCTTCTAAGATTTCTGTTCCGCTGGCGCTTTTGTTTCCAATAATGGTTCTGCCTGTACGCTGTTCCAGTTCCCGGATGAGCTCCGGTGGAAAGCCGTTTTCCGTAAAAGTTTTGAATGGTTTTGTCACATGCAGCCCCATCATTTCCCAGTGTCCCGTCATGGTATCCTTGCCGCAGCTTCTCTCCTGCAGTTTCATATAGCAGGCCATTGGACGTTCCGCTTCCGGAATATTCTTCAGTTTATGAAGATTGGCAATGCCCAGTTTCTGCAGATTTGGAATCCGAAAATTCTCTTTTTTCTCTGCAATATGCCCTAAAGTGTCCACCCTGATATCTCCGTATTTTTCAGAATCCGGCATAGCCCCGATTCCCAGGGAATCCAGTACAATGGTAAAAATTCTCCGATACTTCATGTGCACCCTTCCTTTCTGTATGGTTCCAAGTTTATGCGTGATTTCTGTCCCTTTCCTCTTCCGGCATTTCCAGATTTTTTCCCGAAAATCCCAGGGGAAGCAACTCCTCTAAAGTATATTCTTCCCATGTTTTGTCGCCTTTTCCCAAAAGAATCCGAAACTCTTTTGGCTCGCAAAATTCCATAAACACCTGTCTGCATACACCGCAGGGCGCTGTCAAGTCTGTTGGTTCTCTCCCTTCCATACCGCCCACAATGGCAATGGCAGCAAACGCTCTGACTCCCTCAGAAACCGCCTTAAAAACTGCAGTCCGTTCCGCACAGTTGGTAGGACTGTAGGCAGCATTTTCAATATTGCAGCCGGTAAAAATCTGTCCCTCCTTTGTCAGCAGCGCCGCCCCTACCTGAAAATGAGAATAAGGGGCATACGCAAAGGTTCTGGCCTCCAAAGCCCGATTCACTAAAGTTCTTTTTTCCTGTTCTGTCATACACTTTCCCTGTCTTTCTGAATCAGCAGACGAATTCCCTCTACTGCTACGCGAATCGCGGTTTCCGTGTCATGTACAATGGGGTTCTCAAGCCCCTGCTTTTCTCTCTCCTGGTTTCCTATCACCAGCAGGTCTGTTCCCACTCGCACTTTCAGATAATTTCCCACAATAAACAGTGCAGCGGATTCCATTTCTGAGGCTTTACAGCCCATGCGCAGCCAGGCTTCCCACTTGTTCAGCAGTTCATAACTCACCGGCTTTGTCTCCGGCTCGTGCTGTCCGTAAAACGCATCTTTGCACTCCACCACACCTGTGTGGTAAGTACAGCCGCAGCGTCCGGCCGCCTCCACCAGTGCGTTTGTTACCTGCAGATTAGGTACTGCCGGATATTCAATGGGCGCATATTCCTTGCTGGTTCCCTCCATACGGATAGCGCCTGTGGCAATCACAAGGTCGCCGCCCTTTACTTCTGTATCCATACCGCCGCAGGTTCCCACACGGACAAAGGTGTCCGCGCCGCATTGCACCAGTTCCTCCAGAGCAATAGACGCCGAAGGCCCGCCGATTCCCGTGGAAGTCACACTGACTTTTTCTCCGTCCAGATATCCGGTATACGTCTTGTATTCCCGGCTGTCTGCAATGAGTACAGGATTGTCCAGATATTTTGCGATTTTCTCACATCGCTTGGGATCACCGGGCAAAATTACATACCGTCCTACGTCCCCTCTGCGAATCTGTAAATGATACTGAAGTCCTGCTTCCCCTGAATAGTTTTGCATAATACCGTCTCCTCTCATGAAAAATTTTTTCTATTTGCTGTTACATGGGCGTCCCCACCTCAATCAAATTACCGTCCAAATCGTAAAACCGAACCATTTTCTGTCCCCAGCTATGGGTCATAAGCCGGTTGACATATTCGATATCGGGATAACGTTCCTCAAGTTTTTCCACAAACGCCTCTATATCCCGCTCTTCAAAATAAAGTTCACAAGAATTGCTCTTTTGCACAATTTCTTTTCCCACAAAGTCTCTCCAGATTTTTTCGTCCTGAAGCACCAGACCTTCTGTTAAAATCATATTTCCCCCATGATCTAATATCGTATCCAGTCCAAATAAATCATGGTAAAACTCCCTGGATTTTTCAATATCCTTCACAACCACCAACACATTTTTCAATTTCATCAGACGTCATCTCCTACTCATACAAAAACAGCAGTTTTTCCTCTTTCAAATACAGCCTTTCCGGTATCTTTCCCGCATTCTCCCACAAATATTTGGAAACCTTCCAGTCAATCCTCTGTTTTCCTTTTGGACTTGCCAGAAAAGAAATATTATACTCAAACATATCCTCCGTCACAATGGGCTTTTGCAAAGGAAAGCACAGACAATTTTCCTCTTCTTTTATCAGAAATTCATGGGCGCGGACCGCCACGGATTTTATGCCTTCCGTGCTGCGGTTTTGAATCGGAAAGGCTATGCCCCAGTCCGGTACCACAATCTCATTTTGTTCTTTTGTCTGCACATCGGCGATATTCTTGCATCCGGTAAGGCGTGCTGTCACCTTTGTCCGTGGATTTTGAAACAGCGCTTTCGTTTCCCCCTGCCCCACAATCCGGCCATGGTCCATGACCAGCATTTCCTCACTCATTCGATAAATCTCATCTCTACTATGAGAAACCAGAATCACCGTTCCGGAATACTCTTTCAAAAATTCCATCATCTCTCTTTGAAGCTGATCCCGCAGATATACGTCCAACGCAGAAAAAGGCTCATCCAGAAGAATCACCTCCGGCTCGCATATCATCATTCTGGCCAGTGCGGCTCTCTGCTGCTGTCCTCCTGAGAGTTCGTGGGGAAGGCGTTTTTCCAGACCTTTTAATTGAAATTTTTCCATATACTGTGCTGCCTTTTGCCTCTTTTCCCTGGGGCTTACCAAAAGACCTGCCATAATATTTTCTTCCACCGTCATGGTTGGAAAAAGGGCATAATTCTGAAACAGATATCCTACCTTCCTTTTCTGGGGTTTTTCACAGATTTTTTGTTCCGTATCCAGTAACGTTCTGCCGCAAATGACAATTTTCCCTTCATCTGCGCTTTCCACTCCTGCCAGACTTCGCAACAGCAGACTTTTTCCGCTTCCTGACGCCCCCAGAATCCCAATGCGGCGGCAGTCGCTGGAAAACTCTACAGCAAGCTGAAACCTTTCCAACTTTTTCTTTATTTTCACTTCCATAAACATACACCTCTTGGCCCCATCCGAAATCTGCCCCTTTCGGTAAACTTTTACCAGTGTTTTCTCCGCTTTCCTTTGCTGCCTGCCACCAGGTTCATAACCAGCAGGATTCCAAACGCTGCCACAAGCACAATAGCGACCCAGAAGCCTGCCGTGGCATAATCTCCGTCCTGAATTACCATAGCGATTTTCTGGGATATGGTTCCTGTTTTTCCCGGAATATTTCCCGCCAGCATAGAAGTGGCACCATATTCTCCCAGCGCCCTGGCAAAGGTCAGCACGGTTCCCGCAGCCACACCCGGTCCGGCAGTGGGAAGCACCACCTTCCAGAAAATTTTTGTCTCAGACATGCCCAAAGTGCGGGCCGCATAAATCAGATTGGAATCTATCTGTTCAAAAGCCCCCCTGGCATTGCGGTACATCAGGGGAAAGGCAATCACCACTGCCGCCAGCACACAGCCGACCCAGGACTGTATGATTTTAATATGAAAGGAATCATACAAAAATGCCCCCACCGGCCTTCTGGTGCTAAAGGTCAGAAGAAGAAAAAATCCCGCTGCCGTAGGGGGCAGCACCATGGGCAGCGTGAGTATACCGTCCAGTACGGCCCTTGTTTTCCCTCCGGCCTTCATAGCCTTTGCCGCCGCAAAAATCCCCAGAAAAAAAGAGAAAAATGTGGCGGCAATTCCTGTTTTTAAGGAAATCCAAAGGGGACTCCAGTCCAGATTTTCCAGTATCTGCTTCAACGCTTCCATGGCCTCTCCTTTACTCTACATTCGTGTCAAAATAATAGTTTTCAAAAACTTCTTTTGCCTCATCGGAAAGCACATATTCCAGAAAATCCTGAGCCGCTTCTTCCTGTGCCTTATCTGCTTCCTGGTTTTTCACCCGGCAGATAGGATAAATCACATCTCCGGTCAAATCGTATCCCACGGTTTCCAGAATTTTCACCTTGTCCTCATATCCGTAGGTATCCGAATAATAAGTGGTTCCCACCTCACAGGCCCCTTCTGTCACAGCAGTAAGCACCTTGCTTACGTTATCCTGCTCACTGATTTCCACACCGCCTAAGGCTTCGGACACTTCCTGCGTCGTAATTTTGGACACGTCCTCTGCCTGCGGCAAAATCCCCATATTCACCAGAGCCTGCCGGGTATACTTGCCCACCGGTACACTGCCCCCTGCAAGAGCAATACTTTTGGCTTCCTGCAAATTGTTAAGTCCGGTTACTTTTGTTTCACTGTCTTTTAAAGTCAGAAGCACTACCTGATTGTTTACCACATTGCGGCGGGTTCCCTCCATAATCAGTCCGTCCTGCTCCAACTGGTCCATTTGTTTCTGGGCTGCGGAAAAGAAAATATCACAGGCATATCCCTCTTCAATCTGGGTCAGCAGGGTACCGGAGCTGTCTGCATTGTATACAATTTTCACCTCCGGGTGCTCCTCCTTATATTTCTCTGCCAGTTCGGTCATCACGGTATTTAAACTCGCTGCAATAAACACCTGAATTTCTTCAGGTTCTGTATTCGTTTCTTCCGTTCCGCCGCAGGCACCCAGTCCTGCTGTCATACACAATACCAAAGCTGCTGCTAAAAATCGTTTCTTCATTCTGCTTCTCCTATTCTCTTTTGTTCTGTTTTCTTCTAATTTCTTCCACATTCTCCTTCGGTTCCCCGCAGGATTCCCAGACCGTGTTCCAAGACCGGCAGAACAAATTCCAGAGATTCCTTTACTGCCTTAGGGCTTCCCGGAAGATTTACAATCAGCGTGCCCTTTCGGATTCCGGATTCTGCCCGGCTTAACATAGCGCGCTTTGTAATGGTCATGGAATATCCCCGGATGGCCTCCGCAATGCCTCTGGCCATGCGGTCACACACGGCAATGGTTGCTTCCGGGGTCACATCCCTTTTAGAAAATCCGGTACCGCCGGTGGTGAGAATCAGGCTTATCTGCCTCTGGTCAGCCAGACGCATCAGCTGCTGTTCCAACGGTTTCTGTTCATCTGGTAAAAGCAGCGTTTCTTCCACCTGGTATCCGGCTTCTTCCAGCATTTTTACAATCAACGGACCGCTTTTGTCCTCTCGTTCGCCCTTAGCCCCTTTATCGCTGAGGGTAATAACTGCCGCTGTATAAGGCCGGTTTGCGTCAGGCAGTACCAATTGGATTTCGTCTCCCCTTTTGATTCTTCCCCCCTGCAGAACTCTGGCAAATACCCCTTCCTTGGGCATAATACATTCTCCCATGCGCTGATAAATCTGACAGTGGTTATGACACTCCTTTCCAATCTGGGTCATTTCCAGCACCACATCTCCTATCCGGAAACGGCTGCCCACAGGCAGAGCGGCAAAGTCAAATCCCTCTACCACCAGATTTTCTCCAAAAGCGCCGAAGTCCACTTCTGCTCCTCTTGCCTGAAAATCCTGAATTTTCTCTACAGAGAGCATGCTCACCTGACGATGCCACGGGCCTCCGTGAGCATCTCCCAGAATCCCCCATTGTGGGGTCAGTTCTGCTTCTGCTACTTCCGTTTTTGCAGTTCCTCTCTGTTTACTGATACAGATTGCTCTGATATTTCCCATTTCTATCCTCCTATTTTCCACATATCCCGCTGCTCTGTTATCTGTTCCGTATGTGCAAAACAATGCCTCTGGGGCTTCTTTTCAACAGCACTTCTAAGCAGTTCTCTGATTTCCTCACGATTTCCTGCTCTTACTGCCTCTTTCAGAGAAAAATTGTCCTCATAGCAAAGGCAGGGCTTTACCTTTCCCTCCGCCGTCATGCGCAGGCGGTTACAGCCTGCACAGAAATTATCATGTATGGCGCTGATAAAGCCCACACTTCCCTGAAAACCGGGAAAACGGTAATACACTGCCGGGCCGTTTCCGTGAGAACGGCCGTCCGGTTCTGCCTTTCCGAAAGATGCCTGCATCTCTTCCAACAGCAAAATATTGGAAACTCCCTCTGTTTCCTTATCTTTTCCCAGAGGCATTTTTTCAATAAATCGCACATCTATTCTGCGGTTTTTAGCCAATAGCGCCAGTTCTTTCCAATCCTCTCCGTTCTCCCAGGGCAGCAGCACCGTGTTGGTTTTTAAAGGCACCGGGAATCGGCTCATCGTATCCAGTCCTTCAAGGACCTGTGCAAGCTTGTCAAAGCCCGTGATTTTCCTGTATGTTTCCTCATTCAAGGTATCCAGACTCACATTCACTCCATCAATCCCAGCCTGATAAAGCGCCTCGGCGAAAGGAGCCAGAAGTACACCGTTGGTTGTCAGGGTCACCTTTTCCATTCCGGGAATTTCTTTCAGTTTCCGGATAAGTTCCACACAGCCGGGACGCAGAAGAGGTTCTCCTCCGGTAATCTTTATTTTTCGGATACCCATCTGGGCGCCGCAGACGCAGATGTCCAGAATTTCCTCCAGACTTAAAAGTTCTTTCCGGGGCAGAAAGCAGGGCATTTCCGGCATACAGTACCTGCACCTTAAATTGCAGCGGTCTGTAATGGAAATCCGCATATAATCCACTGTTCTTCCGTAGCTGTCCTTCACTTACTGCTCCCCGCTTTCCATCTGCCTCTGGTATATCCCGCTTTTTCCCCCGGTTTTCTTTTCCAGACAGATATTTCCGATTTCCATACTTTTATCCACCGCCTTACACATATCGTAAATGGTAAGCAGCGCAGTGCTCACTCCGGTCAAAGCTTCCATCTCCACTCCGGTCTTTCCCACAGTACGCACGGTACACACCGCTTTTACTGCGCATTCCTGCTCCAAAAGGAAAAACTCCAATTCTACCTTGGAAAGATTCAGCACATGGCAGAGAGGAATCAGTTCTGAAGTCTTCTTCGCCCCCATGATTCCGGCAATTCTGGCCACACCCAGCACGTCTCCTTTTCCCATTCCACCTTCTGCAAGTTTCAAAAAGCATGCTCTGCTCATAGTAATGGTTCCCGCGGCAATGGCTTCTCTGACCGTTTCCTTTTTCTCGCTGACGTCTACCATAACCGCCTCGCCCCGGTTGTTAAAATGCGTAAACTCTCCCATTTAAACTCCTTTCCCAAATCCGCAGTTCGGATAGGTACACTGGGGACAGGACAGACACAGACCGCCTTCCCCTGCCCGGATAAAATCTTCCTCTGTGAGCATTTCTCCTGCCAGAAGCCGCGGCAGGACCACATCGAAAATCGTTCTTTTCGCATACATGACACAGCCAGGCAGTCCCAGAACGGGAATCTTCCTATCCCCATGCTCATAATAAGCCAGCAGGAACATAGCGCCCGGCAGCATGGGTGCTCCGTAAGTCACAATCCTGGCCCCTGTATTTTTAATAGCCAGAGGCGTCCGGTCGTCCGGGTCCACACTCATGCCTCCTGTGCAGATAACCATTTCCACGCCTTTTTCTATCATTTCTTCAATGGCTTTTGTAATCACAACATGGTCGTCTCCGCTTAATACATGCTCTGTCATCTGCACCTGATACTCTGCCAGTTTTTCCTCAATGACCGGGGTAAAGGTATCGGAAATTCTGTTTTTCAGCACCTCGCTTCCCGTAGTAACCACTCCTGCGGTTTTATACCGGTAAGGCAAAATCTGAAAAATCGGTTCTTCCCCTGCAGCCTGCCTGGCTGCCTCCATTTTTTCTTTTTCGATTACCAGGGGAATAATTCTGGTACCTGCAATTTTATCCCCTTTTTTCACCGGAAAATTGCCGTGGCGGCTGGCAATCATCATCTGGCCCATCCCATTGATTTTGTGCAGGGTTTCTCTTTGTATCTTCAGAACGCCGTCCATGCCGGCAATGAGTTCTATTTTTCCTTCCTTAACTTCACTTCCGTGCATATGCTCGCCCTTGCAAATGCGGTACAGGATTTCTGCCGCTTCGTTCTCATGCAGCATATGCTCATTATTTTCCCATATATAAATATGCTCTTTTCCCACACTTAAAAGAACGGGAATGTCCTCCTTCTGAATCACATGGCCTTTGCGAAACACAGCGTCTTTGGTAACGCCTTTGATAATCTGCGTAATATCATGGCATAAAATCTGTCCTACTGCGTCTTCTGTACGCATTAATTTCATAATAATATGCTCTCCCTTCTATCTGAACAAAAATAGTTTGTTTTCTCTATCTTTCTATTTTAATGCATCTTGCCCGTTCTGTCTATCTCCCTTCCCATTTTCTGTTGACAAACCCTTTCCCCCATTCTATAATGATTTATAACTTTTACGCTGTAATATCGTAAAATACAGGGAGGGATTGCATTATGAAACAAATTTCAGGAAACCGACTGTTGGTAAAAGCCCTGAAAGAAGAAGGGGTGGACGTTTTATTCGGCTATCCCGGGGCGTGTACCATTGACATCAGCGACGAGCTTTACAAACAGAACAATCTGGACATCATACTTCCCCGGCATGAGCAGGCTCTGGTTCACGAGGCAGACGCCTATGCCAGAACCACAGGAAAGGTTGGGGTCTGTCTGGTGACCAGCGGTCCCGGCGCTACCAATCTGGTGACAGGTCTTGCCACAGCCAACTATGACAGCGTACCTCTCGTATGCTTTACCGGACAGGTGGCACGTCATCTCATTGGAAACGACGCTTTTCAGGAGGTAGATATTGTGGGTATCACCCGCAGCATTACCAAATACGGCGTCACCGTACGCAGGCGGGAAGACCTGGGACGAATTATCAAAGAAGCCTTCTATATTGCACGCACAGGAAGACCCGGCCCTGTGCTCATTGACTTACCAAAAGACGTGATGGCTGAGCTTGGCAGCCCCGAATATCCCAAAACTGTCAACATTCGGGGATACAAACCCAATTCCGGTATCCATGTGGGGCAGCTGAAAAAGGCGCTGAAGCTTCTCCAAAAAGCCAAAAAACCTCTGTTTCTGGCAGGGGGCGGTGTCAACATTGCAGGAGCCGGAGAAGTTTTCACCAAAGTGGCTGAGAAAACCCAGGTTCCTGTGGTAACGACCATTATGGGCAGAGGCGCTATTTCCACCAACCATCCGCTGTTTATTGGAAATCTGGGCATGCACGGCGCTTATGCTGCCAATATGGCTGTCAATAACTGCGATTTGCTGTTTTCCATTGGTACTCGCTTTAACGACCGTATCACCGGAAAACTCCACGAATTTGCTCCCCATGCGCAGATTGTCCACATTGATATTGATACGGCTTCTATTTCCAGAAATATCCATGTAGATATCCCTATTGTGGCAGATGCCAAAGAAGCCCTGCTTAAGATGGATGCTTATGTAGAGCCCTGCAGCACGGGCAAATGGCTGAAGGAAATCCATGCATGGCAGGAAGAACACCCGCTTACCATGAAGAAGCGGGCGCTGATGGGGCCTCTGGATATTCTTCAGGAAATCAACCGCCAGTTTGACAAAGCCATTCTGGTCACAGACGTGGGCCAGCACCAGATGCTGGTAACCCAGTACGCAGAGATTACAGAAAAGAAAAAACTGATTATGTCCGGAGGCCTTGGCACTATGGGCTATGGACTTCCCGGTGCCATTGGGGCAAAAATCGGCAATCCCGATACGCCTGTCATTGCCGTTTCCGGCGACGGCGGCATGCAGATGAATATTCAGGAACTGGCTACCGCAGTTCTGGAAGAACTTCCGGTCATTCTCTGTATTTTCAATAACGAATATCTGGGCATGGTACGCCAGTGGCAGAAGCTGTTCTACGGCAAACGGTATTCTATGACAAACCTGCGGGCCGGCGCTCTCTCCCGCCGCACAGACGGAGAAGAACTGCCGCCTTATACCCCGGATTTTGTCAAACTGGCTCAAAGCTATGGGGCTGACGGCATTCGTGTTACGAAAAAAGAAGAAATCGCCCCTGCCTTTGAGCGGGCTAAGACCCACGCCAAGACGCCTACGGTGATTGAATTTATCCTCGACCCGGAGGAAATGGTTTACCCGATGATTAAACCCGGCGGCACTCTGGCCGATATGATTATGGATTGTTAGGAGGCGGGACTATGGAAAAAGGAATGAAAAAAAGATGGATTTCCCTCTATGTGGAAAATCAGGTAGGGGTACTTTCCAAAATTTCCGGACTGTTCTCCGGAAAATGCTACAATCTGGACAGTCTCACGGTAGGAACCACGGAAGACCCTACGGTTTCCCGTATGACCATTGCAACCGTCAGTGATGACGAAACCTTTGAGCAGATAAAAAAGCAGTTAAACCGCATGGTGGAGGTTATCAAAGTCATTGATTTTACGGATATTTTTATCCGCATGAAGGAAATTCTCTATGTGAAAGTCAGAGATTGCTCTCTGGAGGAAAAAATCGAGTTGTTTCAGATTGCGGAAACCTTTAAAGGACGTGTCATTGACCGTGGAAAAGACAGCCTGCTTCTGGAATTTGTCCAGACCGCTGCCAAAAATGATGCGGTTGTCAAGCTGTTTAAAGAAGAATTTAAAAATATCGAAGTGGTACGGGGCGGAAGCGTGGGAATTGAATCCATCAGCATGATGGAACACTGATTCTCCCCCCTATTCCAAAAAGCCCGCGAAGCTGCAGTCTTTCCTGTTTCTTCGCGGGCTTTTCTTTTTTATGCATCTTAGTATCTTCCGTAAAGTCTTCCTGTCCATGCAGCGTCAATGGCTGCGAAAGCTTTTCCGTTTTTCTCAATGTATCTTTCCAGGCGCTGTCCAAATGTCATTTTTTTTGTATCTATATTGTTCTGATTTAATTTCTTCATAATAATTTCTCCTCTTTTTGAAATAAGTGTTTTCCTTGTTTACAACCATATGTTATCATAGACTATAGAATTATTTTAGATAATATATTGACTGTTTTTAGGTCAATATTGACATTTAGGAGGTTTTTTATGAAGACTGCGTTTTACAGACATCTGGATGACCTGGAGGGAAAAAATATCTCCATCCGCTATCAGACCAACCGTGGTTCTTATTTCCCAGCCCACTGGCATCCTGCCGTTGAACTGCTCTATATCCTGAACGGCACTGCGGAAATCACCATAAGCGGCAAAAAATACACCCTGGTGGCAGGGGAATTTATTGTTACGGATTCCAACCAGATACATGAATCCCGCTGCGCTCTTGCTTATACGGAAATCTGTGTGCACATTTCCAGGGCATTTCTGGAATCCTATATGGAGCAGGGTATCCTTCCCCATCTGGTGTGCAGCAGAGAAACCCTTACCCACAAAGACCTTCCCTGGTTTCTGGAAATCTGTGACCTTTTCAAGCAGCTGGTTCCCCTTTACATCACCCAGCCCCCTGCCATGAACCTGGCCTGTGAAGCCATTGTCATGCAGATTCTGTTTAAACTGGTAAACCATTTCTCTGTTTCCATTCCTGCAGAGGAAGTACCTGCCGCCGGAAATCAGGAACGACTAAAGGAGATTCTGCTCTATGTGGAAGAACACTACAGCCACAGCATTTCTCTGGAGGAAATTTCTGCTCATTTTGGTCTCAACCGGGAATATTTCTGCCGTTTTTTCAAAAAGAATGTGGGGCTCAACTTTTCCCGGCATGTAAATCTGGTCCGGCTTTCTCACATTCATTTTGAACTGCTTACCACCAATGACCCCATTATGGAAATCATTGACCGGAACGGATTTACCAATTATAAGCTGTTTCATAAGCTCTTTCGTGAGATTTATGGCTGTACGCCCCGTGATTTGCGGACGTCGAAATCTGCAGGGGCGGAAAATTAAAACTGCTACAAAAACAGCCTCTTTCTGGCTGTCCGCACAGACAACAGGCAGATTCCGCTAAACAGCACCAAAACAATGCCTGCACTCCACAGATTTACCAGCAGCAACTCTTCCTTCATGACATTTCCCAGCGCATGTATGGAAAACCAGGAGGTGACAACCATGAGCACGAAGGGACAGTAGTAGGTAAAACAGATTTCATTCCGTACAGACTTTTTCAATACCTTTGTCTGAATTCCCATTTTTTCCAATACCCTGTACCGCTCTTTGTCCTCGTAAACTTCATTGCCCGTCTTTAAGAAAACAATACTTCCTGCTGCCAGTACCAGCGTCACAAACATAAACTGGCACAGAGAATACATAATCCGAATCCAACCGTCCTGCTTAGACTGTGCCTGGGAATAGTTGACACCGGTTGTATACTGGCCATTTTCATCCTGCGTAACCAGGGATTGAAGATAAGCCTTTGACGCTTCTATGTTTTCGGGGTTTTTCAACCTGTAATTATACAGATAGCTTTTCACCCCAAGTCCCTCCAATTCTTCAAACGTCTTATCACTGACCACATAGATATCTGCTGAGCTTTGCAGAGCTCCCAGATAAGGGGTCTTGTCCACGGCAAGAACCTCATACATTTTCTCTCCTATCTGCTGTTTTTCATCTCCAACCGAACTGCCCGCAAGGCTCATAAGAATTTCGTGGTCCAGGTTAATCACCTGGGTGTCCTTCAGTTCTTTGTATGGAAAGGAAAGCCCTGCCGCTTTGGCCGCGGACTTTACCTGGGAATAAGATACCACACCGTACATCGTTTGATTGTATTTTGAATGCATGGTTTTGGAATCCAGAATTACCAGTTCATAAGTATTCCAGCATTCCAGTTCATTTTCCTGTTGGATACCCCTGGCAATTTCTTCCCCGTCTTTTGGCTGTGTGCTTACCACCTGACAGGTATAAACCCGGTCAAAGGCATGTATTTTCTCATACCGCTGCTTCATGGCAATGGAAAAGGCCAGCACAGTCACAGAACAGATCATCAGTACAGTCACCATGGCATACGTTCTGTAATTCTTTTTCATGCGGAAAGCCAGACTGTTCACCCAGAGATTTCTCTCTTTTTTATACAGATACTTTTTATTGCCTGTCAGCTTTCTCAAAAGTGCAGGGATAAGACCGGAAAACAGCAAATACACGCCTGCAATCACCAGAATTACCGCTGCCAGAGCATTATTCAGAGCCTGCATACCATTGGTATCCCAGGCCAGATAATAGCCTGCTCCCAGAATACCCAGACCTGCCAGAATGCGCAGAAAGGTCAGAATCCCCTTTTCCGGACGGATTTCTTTCTGCTTCGCACCGGAAAGCAGATTCAGCACACTGCTGGTTGCCAGGGTGTGATAACTCTTTAACGTCATCAGTCCGTATACACCGCCAAACATAGCTGCTGTCACCAGTACCGGCGAAAGACTGAAGGAAAATTTTACATCCACACTGATATCCGACAGCTTCAAAAGCAGCATCTGAAACAGCTTGGAAAACAACACTCCGGTTACAATTCCCGAAACCAGGGAAACCAACCCGATAAATACAGCTTCCAGCACATACATTTTTCCGATACGCTGATTATCCAACCCCATAAAGATGTAAATACCGATTTCTTTTTTCCTCTGATTTAAAAACACATTGGACGCATACCAGATAAAGAAGAATAAAAATACGGCAAATACAACAGACGCGGCCTTTACAATCATATCAATGTAATCCTTTTTATAATCCATGAGTACGTCCATGGAATCCGAATACAGCACATTTTGAAAATTAAAAAAGATAAACACAGAAAAGGCCAGGGAAACAATGAGCATACCATAATTTCTTACACTTCGCTTAAAGTTCGAAAAAGAAAGCTTGAAAAGACTCATTCCTGCTCACCTCCCATGGCAGCCAGCATGGACATGATTTCCTCGTAAAACGCCTTTCTGCTTTCCCCGTGGTTTAAGCGGCTGTGAATTTTTCCGTCTTTGAGAAAATACACCTGTCTTGCATAGCTGGCTGTGTAGCCGTCATGGGTAACCATTAAAATCGTAGCCTTCTCCTCTTCATTAGCCGCCTTCAGACAGCACAGCAAATCCCGGCTGGATTTGGAATCCAAGGCTCCGGTGGGCTCATCCGCAAACAAAATCCGGGGTTCCGTAATCAAAGCTCTGGCGCTGGCCGCCCTCTGCTTCTGTCCTCCGGAAAGCTGATAGGGATATTTCCGCAGATGGCTTTCCAATCCAAAGGCGCACGCTCTCTGCTGTACCTTCCGGATAATCTCTCCGCTTTTCGCCCCGTTTAAAGATAAAGGCAGCGCAATATTATCCTGCAAAGTCATATTATCCAGCAGATTATACTCCTGAAAGATAAACCCGATTTTATCTCTTCGGATAAGAGAAAGCTGCTTGTTGGACAATTTTGTAATGTCCTTTCCTTCCAGAAGAATTTCTCCCTTTGTGGGCTTATCCAGTGTGGACAAAAGATTTAAAAGCGTGGTTTTCCCTGCGCCGCTGGGACCCATAATGGCAATGAAATCACCTTCAAAAATATCCATACTGATATCCTGCAGTACAGGTGTTTCATATCCCTTTCGTCCATAATTCTTATACAGATTTCTGATTTCCAATATTTTATTCATGTTCTATTACCTCCCTGTCTGCTTTTATCTTAGCAGACAGGATTCTAAAAATCCTTTCATTCCGGCAACACTTTCCCTTCCAGACTTTCATTTTTGTTAGAAATCCGCTTTTTGCTGCTTAAGGCAGTAGCAAATGGTCGGAGGTATCCTGAAAATACAGCGAAAAACAGGTTCCCTCCCCTTCCCTGGACGAAACCTCTATGGAAATGCAAAGCAGCTGTGCAATGCTTTTCGCAAAAGCAAGCCCCATTCCGGTAGAATGATAGTCGCCCTTTCTGAGTATTTTTCCCACATACCCTTTTTCAAAAATATAGGGCAAATCTTCCGAAGAAATACCGATTCCCTTATCTTCCACCGTAAAAATCACACCTTTTTCTTCCCTTTTTGCACGAAAGGAAAGTTTGGGCTCGTCTTTCCTGTATTTCACTGCGTTTCCAACGAGCTGGTTCAATAAATACACCAGCCACCGTCTGTCGCTGTATACCGAAATCCCCTGCAAATCCAATTCCAGTTCAAACTGATACTGAATCAGGAAATACGACTGATTTTTCACAGCCTCCTTTACCACGCTTTCCAGTGTAAGCTTTTCCATGCGCACATCGTGCTGGGGCTGCTGCAGCTTGCTTCCTGTAAGTACGGTGTGAATCAGCCCTTCCAGCCGCATAATACAGTCCTGCATATCTCTTTTCAGGCCTGTATCCTGATTTCTCTGATTCATGAGTTTTAAGGAGGTCAAAGGCAGCTTGGCCTCATGGGACCAGCGTGCAATATAATCCGAAAGCTCGCCCAGACGCCTGGTGTATTCCGCCGCCTCTTTTTGCTGCTCCTCCTGTATTTTGCAGACATACCCATACAGTTCCTCTCCCAGAATTTTCTTTTCCTCCTCTGCCAAAAAGGCCTCCGGATTCTGAAAATAATTTTTCAGCCGCCTCCATTTCTGATAATCCCGGATAAGCCAGCACACTCCGAAAAAGCAAAGCAACAGATTCAGATACAGGATATCCTCTCCCTGCAGCGCAGGAACACACAAGAAAATAAGATAGCCGTTTACAAATCCCCAGAGTCCTCCAATCATCAGAAAGACCTCTGCTCTGTGGCAAAAATATGCTTTCATTCCAGATAATACCCCTTTCCCTTTCTGGTATGGATACAGGAAACTCCGTCTGCGCACTCAGCAATCTTCGCCCTGAGCCTGGATACCAAAACAGTCAAAGAAGCGTCTGTTACATACTCATCTGTACTCCACAAATGCTGCATCAGTTCTTCCCGTTCCACCACACGCCCTTTGTTTTCTGCCAGAATCCCCAGAATCCGGTTTTCCGATTTCGTCATCTCAATAGTCCTGCCCTTGTAAAGCAAAACTCCCTGGTTCCTGTCATACACCAGATGTTCTCCCAGATATTCCCGGTCTGCCTGCGTATATTCATACGCTCTCCGAAGAAGCGCACGGATTTTCACCAGCAGAAGTTCCGTATCAAAAGGCTTTTCCACATAATCATCTCCCCCGGAAACCATAGCCATGACCTTGTCTGCATTCTGATCCCGGCTGGACAAAAACAAAATGGGAACTCTGGAAAAGCTGCGAATTTTGCTGCACCAGTAAAATCCGTCATAATACGGAAGGTTAATATCCATGAGCACCAGGTCACAGCCGCTTTTTTCGCACTGCTTATCCACTTCCTGAAATTCTTCCAGGTACACGGCCTCAAATCCCCATTTCTCACAAAGTCTGCAGATTTCTCCGGCCAGTGTGAAATCATCTTCTACAATCAAAATCTTCATACGGAAAATCTCCTGTTCTATATTCTGTCTCCTATCTTACACGTTTTTCTCTCTTCTTCCTACCCTTTGGAGCAATCTTGCAAAAATGTTAGAATTCATGATTCTTTTTCGGGAAGAAGGGGCAGGAAAATTTCTGCCCGAAATCCTCCCTGGGGTGCATGGGAAAGTTCTACCCTTCCTCCGTGTGCCTGGGCAATCTGCCGGACAATCAAAAGCCCCAGGCCGTGGCTCTGCTCTTTCACCTGACTGTCACACACCATATAATGAGGCTTCTTCTGAATCGCGGACAAAGCTTCCTCTGTGACACCCACTCCGTCATCCGAGACTGCAAGACAGCACATTTCCTGGATTTGCTTCACTTCCAGAGTAATGATACAGCCCTTTGGATTGTGCACCTGGGCATTGCATATCAGGTTGGAAACTGCCCGCTTTAGAAGTTCCTCATCTCCCCGGATAAAAACTGCCGACACTTGCTCTTTTGTGGCCCACTCCACAGGATATTTATCCTCTCCATCCAGATTCAGAAAATCCACTGCCATTTTTCTTAAAAATGCCACTGCGTTGATTTTGCCGGAATGGAGAGGCTGTACCTGATATTCCAGTTTGGATGCCAGGTTTAAATCATTTATCAGATTTTTCATGCGCAGGCTCTGAAGCCGTATGACATGGGCTTTTCTTTTGTTTTCTTTTGAAAGTTCCTCATCTTCCTCCAACTGTCCCGCATACCCCATAACCATAGACAGCGGGGTGCGGATATCATGGGAAACTCCTGCAATCCAGTTTGCCCTGGCGGTTTCCTTCTTCTTTAGCACATATTCCTGGGAACGAAGCTGCCCTGCCGCCTGGTTAATGGACACGGCTATCTGGGAAAGCAGCCCGGTTTCCTTTACATAGACCTGATGATTTTCCGGCAGCTGACGGATTCCCTCTATAATAGGCTTAACTGCCTTTAAAACACCAGAGACGGAAACTGCATATACCAAAATAATAAACAACAGATTTCCTGCACAAAACAGTAAAAGAAATGTGGGAAATCTGGCGATTATCTGGTAATCAAACATAGGGGACATATGTTTCCAATATGCATTCTTTGGATACCCTATCAGCAGTACATCGGCTCCCTTCCCTACACTGACTGTAGGATAATCTTTTACATATCCCCGTACCGCCGAAGCCATTTCCGCGTAAGTGTATGCATCGGGAATCTCTTGCGGAAGGTTTGCACTGCTCCAGACAACCTTTCCGCTGCCATTTTCTATAAGCTGTGCCCAGGCTCCCGCTTCCTTTAGAAGCTGAAGGCCGTTTTCAGAAAGAACATAGTTCTCCCCTTCCTGCTGCAATTCTGCAGATATCATTTCCGCCCTGCTCCACGGTCCTTTTTCTCCATTCAAAATGCTGTTCTGGTTTTTCGAAATGTAAGCAATCCAAAGCCCCACATTCAGCACAATTCCAAATACCAGGGAAAGAACCAGGATTCCGAAAAATCTCCGGATAAGTTTCAGTACACTGTTCATCTCCTACTCCTTTACTTTCAGCTTATATCCCAGCCCTTTTATCGTAATCAAAGAAACGGGTTTTGAGGGGTTTTCCTCTATTTTCTCCCGAATTCGGCGAATGTGGGCCATCAGGGAATTTTCATAGCCAAAAGGATTGTCTCCCCATACGGCTTCACAAAGCATATCAATGGTTACGATTCTTCCCGCATTGCGGGCCAGCACCTGCAAAAGCGCGTATTCCTTTGCAGTAAGAGCAATCCGATGCTCGCCTTTCACCACTTCCGCCCGCTGAAAATCAAGAGCACAGGCAGCAAGACGAAGTAAATCCTCTTTTTCTTCTTCCTTATAACATCTCCGCAAAATACCGGTCATGCGAAGAAGCAATTCTTTTGGAAGAAAGGGTTTGACCAGATAATCATCTGCCCCCAGCCCCAGTCCCCGAAACCTGTCCTCATCTTCTCCTCTGGCACTCAGAAACAGCACCGGAATGTCTGAAAACGCCCTGGCTGCTTCCAAAAATTCAAATCCATCTCCGTCCGGCAGCATAACATCTAAAAGCACCAGTTCCGGTTTCCATTCCTTCCATGCCGCCATAGCTTCCCTTACCGTCCCGGCCGTTCTTGTATTCAAATATCCTTCATGAGCCAAAATCCCCTGTACCATATACAAAATTTCCTGTTCATCATCCACCAGCAATATTTTTTTCTTCTTTAGATAATCCTGTTTCATGGCTTTCTCCTTTTCTTATTTCTTTCTAAAATTATAGCACGGCTTTGCTTTTGCAACAGACCATATTTAAAAATGTAAGGTAATTGTAAGGTTGCGGGAAGGTTCCCGTAAGACGGCGGGTTTATAGTAAAGACCAGAAACAGGAAAGGAGTTTTCACAATATGAATACCATAATCGAAACACACAATCTCACCAAACGATACAAAGATTTTACAGCTGTAAACAAGATAAACCTGCACATTCAGAAAGGAAGAATCTATGGCTTTCTGGGGCCAAACGGCGCCGGAAAATCCACGACCATGAAAATGTTTCTGGGACTGACCGCCCCTACCAGCGGCAGTTTTTCCGTAAACGGAAAGACGTATCCCAAAGACCGGAGGGAAATCTTGCGGGAAACCGGTTCCTTTATTGAATCCCCCGCCTACTATGGAAATCTTACAGGCGAAGAAAATCTGCAGATTATACAGCAGATTTTAAAGCTGCCCAAAAGCAGTGTCAAAGAGGTTCTGGAATTAACCGGACTTTACGAACACCGCAGACGCCCGGTATCCAAATATTCTCTGGGCATGAAACAGCGTCTGGGACTTGCGGGAGCGCTGATGGGACATCCTCCTGTGCTGATTCTGGATGAGCCAACCAATGGTCTGGATCCGGCGGGGATTCACGAAATCCGCACCCTGATTCGTTCCCTCCCGGAAAAATACAACTGCACTGTGTTGGTATCTTCTCATCTGCTTTCGGAAATAGAGCTAATGGCTGATGACATCGGTATTTTAAACCACGGCAGACTGCTCTTTGAGGGAACACTGACGGAACTGAAAACCCATGCCCACGAGCTTGGCTATCCTTCAGAAAATCTGGAAGAGGTCTTCCTGTCCATGATTGGAGAAGACAATCTGAAAAGAGGTGGACGAAAATGATACTGACTCTGGAAATGAAAAAACTGAAGCGCACAGGCTTTCTCCCCGCCATTTTTCTGGGCAGTCTGTTTGCCTGCGCCTTTCCCCTGGCAAATACGGCTCTCCGGCCAGAACTCTTTGTGCAGCAGGAGCTGCCTGCCACGGAAATTCTCCTAAATGCCAACGGACAGATGCTTTCCATGGTGAATCTGCTGTTGACGGTGCTTGGCGCCTGTATTCTTTACCACACAGAATTTTCCGGCAGCGGCATTAAAAAAATGAACACCCTGCCAGTAAGCCAGGATCTGCTGTTTTTTCACAAAACCCTGCTGCTCCTTTTGGGGCTGGCCGCTGCTGTCCTACTGGAAAGCTGCTGTCTGGGATTTTGCGCCGTACACTGGTTTCCCAGCGAAGAAATGCTACCTCTTCATCTGGCGCAGCATACAGGCTATGCTTTTTTCCTGCTGGTGCCTGCTGCTCTCCTGATGATGCTGATTGCTCTTTCTTTTGAGAATATGTGGGTCACACTGGGTGTGGGTGTTATCTGTATCTTTGTATCCACCATGATTCCCACAGATACCGCCATCCTCGGGTATTTTCCCTTTGTCCTGCCCTTTTGGCGTTTCTTTGATATACAGGACAAAGAAACGCTGCTTCTTTCCCTGTGTATCTGTCTGGCAGAAATTTTGGTACTGATGTTCGTAGAAATTTTATTGCAAAAACTTCGGAGGAAATTATCATGACTTATATTCAGCTTGTTAAAACAGAACTAACCAAACTGCGCCGTTCTCATATTTTCTGGATTCTCCTGGCGCCTGTTATCCTTTTATGGATACCCAGCTTCTTAAACGCAGATATAAACTTTGAAGCAACCGGAATTTCCCCGGAAAACAACTTCTTCATCCAAAGCTACCTGGGCTTTACCTGGTTTATGTTCCCGGCTTCCCTTGTCGTCTGCACCGTACTGCTTACCCAGTCTGAGCGCACCAACAAAGGACTTCAAAAAATGCTGTCTCTTCCGGTAAACCCGCAGCTTTTCTGTCTGGCTAAGTTTACCATCCTGCTGCTTCTGGCTGCTTTTCAGCTTCTGCTCATGGGGGCTGCCTATTTTCCCACAGCCATGATTGTTTCCCATATGCAGAATTATTCCATGGTTCTGCCGGTATCTCTGGTACTGAAAGAAAGCTGTCTTTTGTACCTTTCTGCCATTCCCATGGCTGCCCTTTACTGGATGCTTGCGGTATGTATCCATACCCCGGTGTTTTCTATTGGTGCAGGACTGGCCTCCATTGTGCCTTCCATGCTGCTCATCAACACCAAAGTCTGGTTTGCTTATCCGGTATCTTATCCCATCTATACCCTGATGATACTCCGTGGTACTATGGAAAACAGTTTCCGCAGCTTTGTTATGGACCCCATCCCCTGGATTCCTGTATCCATCGGTATAACACTTGTTTTTCTCGCCGTTTCCTGTATAACCTTCGGCAGATATGAAAGGAGATAAGACCTATGAAAAGAACATGTATTTCCGTTTACCTTGTTCTTATGATAGGCGGGGCTGTATTTTCTCTTGTAGGGTATACAAAAGGAAAAGTAAGAACCGTATATATGCAGATTTGCATGGTGATAAACATGATATATGGAATTGCAGGAATTGCGCTGGCAGGGCTTATGCTGTATACCGCTTTAGGATAAGGCAAATTCCTTACCCTGCCGCACTGCTCTGCCTATTTAGACAGTTCAACAAAACCACCCTGCATTCACCCAGCAAGGTGGTTTTCTCATCTTCAATCCCTATCTCTTATCCCGCAAAAGTACATCATGCGCCCCGCCTTCTACAATACTGGTAGCGGAAACCAGTGTGATTTTTGCCTTTTCCTGCAATTCCGGTATGGTCAGCGCCCCGCAGTTGCACATGGTAGAGCGCACTTTGCTGAGCGTCAGCCCCACATTGTCCTTCAAACTTCCCGCATAGGGCACCAGCGAATCCACCCCTTCCTCAAAGGACAGCTTCTTATCTCCTCCCATATCATACCGCTGCCAGTTTCTGGCTCTTGCACTTCCCTCACCCCAGTACTCTTTCATATAGCTTCCGTTAATGTTCACCTTTTTCGTAGGACTTTCATCAAATCTGGCAAAATATCTTCCCAGCATAATGAAATCCGCCCCCATAGCCAGTGCAAGGGTAATGTGGTAATCATGGACAATACCGCCGTCCGAGCAAATCGGCACATAGATTCCCGTCTCCTTATAATATGCATCCCTGGCTTTGGCTACATCAATGAGGGCGGTAGCCTGTCCTCTTCCGATTCCCTTCTGCTCACGGGTAATACAGATAGCGCCGCCGCCGATACCTACCTTTACAAAATCTGCTCCGGCCTCTGCCAGAAAACGGAAACCTTCTCCGTCTACGACATTTCCGGCACCTACTTTTACTGTATCTCCGTAGTTTTCCCGGATATAGTCTATGGTCAGCTTCTGCCACTCCGAAAAGCCTTCGGAACTGTCAATACACAGCGCATCTGCTCCGGCTTCCAAAAGCGCCGGAACCCGTTCCCGGTAATCCCTGGTGTTAATTCCCGCACCCACCATGTACCGCTTGGAACTGTCAATCAATTCATTCTCGTTTTTCTTGTGGGTATCATAATCTTTTCGGAATACCAGATACACCAGTTCCTGATTTTTATTTACCAGAGGCAGACAGTTAATTTTATGCTCCCAGATTATGTCATTGGCCGCTTTTAAGGTGGTCTCCTCTCCTGCATATACCAGACTTTCCAGCTTTGTCATAAATTCTGACACTTTTGTATCCGGCGACATTCTGCTGATACGGTAGTCCTTATTCGTTACAATCCCCAGCAGCTTTCCGTTTGCCTGACCGTTTTCTGTAACCGCTACAGTAGAATGTCCGGTTTTCTCTGTAATATCCAACACGTTCTGCAGCGTCATTTCCGGAGATACATTGGAGTCACTCACCACAAAACCGGCCCGGTAGCGTTTCACTTTCCGAATCATCTCTGCCTGCTTTTCTATGGGCTGGGAACCATAGATAAAGGACATACCGCCCTCCTGGGCCAATGCAATAGCCAGATTATCATCCGAAACAGACTGCATAATGGCAGATACCATAGGAATGTTAACGGACAATGCCGGTTCTTCCCCTTTTTTAAACTTTACCAGAGGTGTTTTCAGGCTTACCTTTGACGGAATGCAGGCTGATGAAGAGTATCCCGGTACCAGAAGATACTCGCTAAAGGTTCTTGACGGTTCTTCATAATAAAATGCCATAGTTCTTCCTCCTTGGCTTCTCACTGTAAATTTTCTTTATTTTACCACAAAATGCACAAAAAGAAAAACAGGAAAAAGAACTTTTCTGTCAAATATTCTTTCAACGACTCTTATGACAGACGCGTAATCAATTCCGGCAGTTCTGCCAGATTGCGAATCACATAATCTGCCCCGGCCTCCCGATAGATTCTTTCCACTTTCGCACACTGCATAATCTTCTCTTCTTTGGAAAGTTTTTCGTATTCTTCTTCTGTCAGACCCATCTCTGAACTGCCTTCCAGAACACCTACAGAAAGCACGCCGGCATGTTTTCCCTCTTTGATATCGGATACCGTATCTCCCACCTTCACGACACCTGCCGCAGAACTGCACTTTAACACTTCCATATTTTTAAATATCATAAAGGGATATGGACGTCCCGCATGCCCCACAGAGTCCGGGCTGAACCAGGCATCCGGTTCATATCCCGCATTTTTCGCTTCTCTTGTGACAATTTCCATCATCTTATCCGTGTATCCGGTGGTCGAACCGATTTTCAGTCCCATTTCCCGAAGTTTTTTCACCGTTTCCAGCACATATGGCTTGGGTTCTGCAAATTGGTCCAGAATCCCCAGAAGTTTTTCCTCAAAAAGTCCATAAAGGCTGTCAATGTCTTCTTCTGTCACTTCATGCCCGTATTTTTCCAACCAAAGCCTGTGAATTCGTTCCATGGAAAGCATGGTTTTAATGTGATCTCTTTTCAGCATTCCCATGGGTTTCCGCACTTCCTCCATAGTCGGTTCAATACCGAAGTGTTTAAAGACTTCCACAAAAGCCTGCACCGGTGCAAAACATCCAAAGTCTACCGTAGTTCCTGCCCAGTCAAAAATTACCGCTTCTATTTTTCCCATTTTATCTGCCCTCCAGAAAGTCTTTCATAATGCTGCATACTTTTTCAATATCCTCTTCGTAAATTTCCCCGATATTTCCAATACGGAAAGTATCTGCCTCTGTGACCTTTCCCGGATAAATAGCATAACCTCTCTCTTTGATATACTCGTACATCTCCTGAAAAGCAAAAGCGTGATTCTTCGGATACAAAAAAGTAGTAATAATCGGTCCCTGATGTTCGTCTTCAATATAAGTTTCCATGCCCATTTCTTTCATGCGCTGAATCAGCAGCCGGTTGTTGTCAGAATACCGTTTGCTTCTGGCTGCGATTCCACCCTCTTCCAGAATTTCATCTAAGGCTTTTGAGAAAGCCAGCACCACATGGGTAGGGGAGGTAAATCTCCACTTTCCATCCTTATTCATAGTTTTCCACTGATCATACAAATCCAGAGAAAGACTTCTGGCTTTGCCCTCACTTTCTATCAACTTCTGCTTGCGGGCAATAATAAAGGAGAATCCCGGTACGCCCTGAATACACTTGTTGGCGCTGCTCACCAGAAAATCAATGCCCCAGTCTTGAACCGGAATATCCACACCGCCAAAACTGCTCATGGCATCTACAATAAACGTACGTCCCTTTTCTTTCACAACCTTTCCCACTGCTTCAATATCGTTCAGAATCCCGGAGGTCGTTTCACTGTGTACCATGGAAACATGGGTAATATCCGGGTCTTTTTCCAGAATTTCCGCTATTTTTGCAGCGCTTGGAATCTTATTATATACCTCGCGGTACATCACATAGGAAATCTGAGCATGCTCAGCGATATCTTCCATACGCTCTCCATAGGCGCCATTTGCCACAATCAGCAGTTTCTCCTGCTCACCCATAACACTGGTAAGCACAGACTCCACACCAAAAGTTCCGCTTCCCTGCATCAATACCACGGTGTAGTCCTCATCTGTCACATGAGCCAGCTCCAGAAGCTGTCTTCTGATTTTCAGGGTAATGGCTTTATAATCATCATCCCAGGTACAATGGTCAAACATCATTTCTTTTCTCACAGTTTCTGTGGTGGTCAGCGGTCCCGGTGTTAATAATTTATAATTTTTCATGATTCTTTTTCTCCTTTTATCTCTTTCTATATCCTTTTTTATTTACATCTTTCTGATAATTTCTGATGTTGTTCCAACAGGTCCACAATCAATGGCTCCGGAAATACTTTCGGGTAGGCCGATTGATTTGCGGCGTCCTCAACTTCTCCCTCATATACGGCAAGGGGATAGGTTTTCTGCAGTTTAGTTCTGCCTTTTTCGATTATGCACTGTGCCATTTCCATAGCCAGTTTCTTTCTCGGTGTTTCTCTGTCCAAAACAGCCACCGATTCCGTGAGAGAAAAGTTTCCCTCTTGCGGGTCTACATAGTCCACCGGCAGCCCTTCTTCCTTGTCTGCCACAGCCTGATGACGCAGGCCAAATCCCACCGCCACTTCTCCTGCCCGGACTTTCTTAAGGGGGCCGGAACCGGAATCTTCTATGTGCGGTCCTGCATTTTCGTAAATTTTTGTCAGCACTTCTTCGGCGCCGTCTTCTCCATAGGCATCTACCAAAGCCTGTACCATAAGCCAGGCCGTAGAAGAGGAGGATAAATCGGTTACAGAAATCATATCCCGGTACACAGGGTCTGCTAAATCTTTCAGAGAGTTTGGCATGGGAAGACCTGCCTCCTGCAGCACCCGGGTATTGATAAGAATAGCGCCCTCCTGGGCGGTAATGGGCTGACACCAGGCAGAAACGTCCGACAATGTCTGTTTCCCAAAATCCAGGTCAGAAAACATAGGGTGCTGTTCCTGGGCGCTGTCAATGTAAAAGGTACTCATGGTAATCATATCTGCTTCCATATTTTCTCCTTCTGCCAGCAGTTTTCCTCCCAGTTCGGAAGTACCAAAAGACTGCAGAATGTATTTTCCCTGATATCCGTTTTCGTCCAGGGTATTTTTCATAGCCGTAATGGCCTCATCATCCGCATTGGAATAAATCACAACCAGGTCGCTGTTTCTGCCCCCGCTTACCAAAGATACTCCGGAAAATACCAGCACCAGGGCCAGTCCTGCTGCTGCCGCTCTTCTGGCAATGCGGACCCCTGCTTTATCCGTCTTCCGCTCCCGTCTGGCCAGATGTTGGAATATAAGCTTGCACACCAGATTGGTAGCCAGCAGCAATATGGACAATACAAAAATTTCATTGTATTTGTTATAATACTGCAGCTGCTTGATTTTCGTGGTAATCACCATGGTTCTGGCCCCTGCCAGGAAAATCACAGCACTGATGGTTACCATTGCATTGATAAAATAATAGCTGAACACCTCAATAATGGTGGAAAGAGCATTGGGCGTCACAATCCGCACAATGGTTTTCAGCCAGTTGTCTCCCATAAGCATGGCAGTGGTTTCCCAGGAAGCATTCATCTTTGCCAGGGATTCCTTCATCATAAGATACGGAGTTGAAAAAAAGTGAATCACATTGCACAGTACCAGAATCGCAAAAGTGCTCTGCAGTCCGGTTCCCGAAAAGGCAAAGAGAAAGGCAAGACCAAGCACCATTCCCGGAATGGTATTCGTCACCAGCGCAATTCCCTCAATGACATTTTTCAGCGCCCTGGACACCTTGCTTCTGGCTGTCACCAGAGCACTTCCATATGCAGTCAGCGTTCCAAACACTGCGGTAAAAAAAGCGGTGTAAAGAGAATTCAGATACACGTTCAAAAGTTCAGAATCTCCAAACACATTTTTTACATTCTCCAGAGTAAATCCCAATTCATAAGGCCACTGCTTTACAAAAGGCACTACAAAAATAACGAGGAAAATCATCAAAACCCCCAGACAGATAAAACTGCCCAGACCTGCGCAAACGATATCTCTGCCCCTGTTTTTCCGGATTTCAATATTGGAAATCTTGTTGTAGCGCACATTATATTTCTCCAGGTAATGAAGAAGGGCAATGCTGACAACAGAAGGAATGAGCATTACCACTGCAACCACTGCGCCGTTATGAAAATTGGGTACACTTCCCAACATCCGGTCATAAAGTACGCCGGCCAGCACCTCAAATTCCCCTCCTACAGCCGCAGGAATACCAAAATCCGTAAAGCTTAAGAAAAAAGACTGTACAAAAGAGGCTGCCAGCGTTCCCAACAGAGGCCGGATAATGGTTATCCAGAATGTAGACAGGGCATTATCCCCCATAACTCTGGAAACTACCATATATTTCTTGTCAATATAGGACATGGCATTATACAGCAGCATAAAGGACACAGGCAGAGTGTAAATCACATACCCCAGAAGAAGACCATTCATGCCGTAAATCTGGAAAAGCTGTTTTCCAAAAATTTTTGTCAAAAGCCCTTCTTTTCCAAAGGAATACAAAATCGCAAAACCATAAGTAATGGTGGGCAGCAGCATAGGAAGTACCGCTGCTGCACGGAGAAACTTTTTCAGCTTTTTTGGCACATTGGTATAGTGAATGGTATAGGCCAGCAAAAAAGCAATGGCCGTGGTACAAAGAGCTGCCAGAGAGGCCACCAGAAAACTGTTCCCCAGGGCTGTCAGAAATCCCTTTGAGCCAAATACTTCTCTGTAAAAGGCAGTGGTAACTCCGGAATCTCCCAGAAAAGATTTTCCCAGAAGCCGGAAAACGGGAAGCACCAGGAAGGCCCCGAAAAGCAGTATTACCGCTGCAAATATCAGTTTAATCTCTCGGTCTTTTGTTTTCTTCATCTCTGTCTTTCCCCTGACCTAACATGCTACGCTGGTCTTATCGGAGGAAAGTTCCCGGTATCCGAACAGACTGTAAATGTTGTTTCTCTTGATTTCCAGCTGATTGAGAATAAACTGTCGGATAAAATCGTCTTTTGGATTGTGTACAATCTCATCCGGCGTTCCGAACTGGGCAATTCCTCCCTTGTTTAAAATCAGCACTTTATCGGAAATTGTCAGTGCTTCCTCCGGGTCATGCGTAACAATAATGGTAGTCAGCTGATACTCTCTTGCAATTTTCTTAATCCGTTCTTTAATGGATTCTTTAATCACACCGTCCAGTGCACTTAAAGGCTCGTCTAAAAGCAGAATTTTCGGTTTCATAACCATGGTTCTGGCCAGTGCCACTCTCTGCTTCTGACCGCCGGAAAGCTGCTCGATTTTCTTTGTCAGATGTTCTCTTAACCCCAGAAGGTCAATAAGTTCCTCCACTTCCTGTCTGGTGGAAATATCCGGCTTATTCCGCAGCCCATAAGTAATGTTCCTGTACACATTCAGATTTGGAAAAAGGGCATAATCCTGAAAGACAATGTTAAATCCTCTTTTTTCCATAGGTACTCTGGTAATGTCTTCTCCCTGAAAGAGCATTGTTCCACTGTCCGGTTCCGTAATTCCCAGAATCATATTTAAAAGAGTGGTTTTTCCGCAGCCGGAAGGTCCCAAAATAGAAACAATTTCTCCTTTTTCAATACTCAGATTCATATCATTTAAAATTGTCACACCATCGTAAGATTTCTTAATGTTCACTAATTCTAACATACTACTTTTTTCCTTTCCGCGACTGTCTGCGCTCTGTTTTAAAACTCACCGCCATTATAAACATGTTGTTCTGACAAAAACTATCAAGAAAAAGTCAAAGTTTTGTAAAGAAAAGATAAAATCAGGACAGAAAAAACGGAAAAACTCTGTAGAAATTCTACAAAATTTTTCCGTCTTATTTATCTGTAGGCCCGATCACTTATCTTCTTACTGTTTTTATCCAGAAGTCCTGCGAATCTTGTATAATCACAGACCAGAATTCCCATATACAACATATCCACCACAGCCAGCTGTGTCGTCCTGGAAAAAATGGCGTCTCCGTAAAAAAACTGCTTCTGACTGGAGCAAAGCACATAGTCTGCATATTTGCTTAAAGGAGAGTCCCGGAAATTGGTCAGGGCAATGGTAACTGCCCCCTGCTTTTTTGCTGCTTTTAACGTATCTACGGTATCTCTGGAACTGCCGCTGTAAGAAATCCCCACCGCTGCGTCTGTAGGTTTTAAATTTTCTGCACTGATACGCTGCAGATAAGTATCTGTGAAACACCTGCAGTTCAATCCCAGATATGTCAGCTTGGTACACAAATCACTGCATACTGTATGAGAGTTTTCCACACCGTACACCTCGATTTTTTCTGCCTGAAGCAGACTATCCACTGCTTTTTCATAAGCGTCTGCGGACAAAGATTTCAGATTTTCCTCCAACATGGCGATTACGGCAGCTGTAATTCCGGCCGGGATATTTCTCCTTTCCTCTTCCCTTGCCACCTCATATCCGTACATGGCATGAGGAATCGTACTCCCTCTGCCTGCCGGGCTTTGTGCCAGCAGACAGTGCTGAAATTCCTTATACCCTTTAAACCCCAATGCCTTTGCAAAGCGCACTACTGTAGGCTGACTAACCCCTGCCTTTTGAGCCAGGCAGGACAAGCCCATTCCTGCTGCCGCCTCCGGATTTTCCAATATATAATCTGCAGCCTTCTTCTCTGATGCCCGCAGGGACGCATAGTTTGCTTCTATTAAAAAACTCATGGATTCTTTTTGGTACACGTTCTTTCCTCCCTGTAGAAATTCTACATTTTTTTGACTATAAAAAAATTTTTTTCTGTTTTTCTCTTTTTTCTATTGTACACGAAATCACCCTTTTGCTATGTTAAATCTTGGTAAAATCCATTCTTTTCTGCTGTTTTCACGCAGATTTCCTTTCTTATCTCGCTTTATCTCTTTAAAAAAGCAGTTGACAGACGTGTTTTTCTGTGTATACTATAATGTCATAAAGCAAGGGCGCTTTGGAGAAATCCAGAGCGCCCCATTTTTATTTGAGGAGGAATGTATTATGAACACAGGTGACACAGGTTTTATGATTCTCTCAGCCGCATTGGTCTTCTTTATGACACCGGGTCTTGCCTTTTTCTACGGCGGACTGGTCCGAAGGAAAAATGTGTGCAGTACCATGATGGCTTGTACTTCTATTATGGGACTTTCTGTTGTGATGTGGGTGCTCTTTGGATATTCGCTTTCCTTTGGCGGAAACCATCTGGGTATTATCGGAGATTTCCGCTGGCTGGCTTTCCGCCATGTGGGAATGGACGCCGGACCATATGCAGACACCATTCCCCATTTAGTCTTTGCTGCTTTTCAAATGATGTTTGCCATGATTACCCCTGCCTTAATCACAGGTTCTCTGGTAGGGCGCATGAAATTTAAAGCAATGTTTTTCTTCATGGCTTTCTGGTCCGTGCTGGTATACTATCCTCTGGCTCATATGGTCTGGGGCAGCGGAGGAATTTTGGCAAAGTTTGGCTCTGTAGACTTTGCAGGAGGCAATGTGGTACATATCAGTTCCGGAGTCAGCGCCCTTGTACTCTCCATTCTCCTTGGCAGACGCCGCGGATACGAACATACCACTTACAGGGTACACAACGTGCCCTTTGTTCTTCTGGGCGCTTCTATTCTCTGGTTCGGCTGGTTTGGTTTCAATGCCGGAAGCGCGCTGGGAGCCAACGGCCTTGCCGCACATGCATTTATGACCTCGGCGCTGTCATCTGCCTGCGCCATGCTGACCTGGATACTTATAGAAGTGATTCGGGAAGGAAAACCCACACTGGTAGGCGCTTCTACAGGTCTGGTTATCGGATTGGTTGCCATTACTCCAGGCGCCGGCTTTGTTCCCATCTGGTCTGCCTTTCTCATTGGCGGTCTGGTCAGCCCCATCTGTTACCTTGGTGTAGCTCTGGTAAAGAAAAAACTGAAAATTGACGATGCTTTGGATGCCTTTGGATGTCACGGTATCGGCGGTATCTGGGGCGGCCTTGCCACCGGTTTATTCGGTCAGAGTTCCATTAACAGCACAGCCCGATGGGACGGCTTGTTTTTCGGTGATACCAGACTCTTTCTGGCGCAGCTTGCAGGCATTCTCATTACAATTATCATTGCGGTCATTGGCACACTTGTCTGTGCGGGAATTGTAAGAATCTTTACCGAACTTCGCGTTTCTGTACGGGACGAACAGCTTGGGCTTGATATTTCCCAGCATGGAGAAAGTGCATATCCGACCTTTACAGGTCTTGACCAATAAGGAGGAGGAAACTTATGTTAATAAAAGTAGAAGCCATTATACGGGAAGAACAGTTTGAAGACGTGAAACAGGCGTTGCAGGAAATCGGAGTCAACGGCATGACTGTTTCCCAGGTTATGGGCTGCGGGGCTCAGTGGGGTTACACCCAATATGTCCGCGGCATGGAAGTGGATATTCAGATGGTACCTAAAATCAAATTTGAAATTGTGGTATCTTCTGAAGAATGGGAAACAAAAACCATACAAGCCATACAAAAAGCTGCCTTCACCGGGCAGGTGGGCGATGGAAAGATTTTCAGCTACGAAATCCGCATGGCACAGAAAATCCGAACCAAAGAAACCGGGTATGACGCTCTGCAGTCTGACAATTAAAAAAATGCCCCATGAAAGATTTTTTCTTCTTTCATGGGGCCGCTTTTTATTTTCAGACTACCTGATGCTTGGCAATATAAACCGGGAAGGTCTCTGCCCCCCGCACTTCTTTTCCGGCAGTAATTCTCACGTTCTTATCGGAAATCACATATTCTGCTTTCACACCTTCTTCTATTACCGTATCCTGCATGAGCACACAGTTTTTCACCACTGCACCCTTTGCAATTTTTACACCTCTGAATAAGATGCTGTTTTCCACCTCGCCTTCAATCACACAGCCGTCAGCAGCCATAATATTGCTGGCTTTGCAGCCGTTGATGTAACGGGTTGGGTTGTCGTCACGAATCTTCGTATAAATTGGGTCCCCGGAAAAAAGCCCGTCCAGACTTTCGTCCTTAAGCAGCTTCATATTTTCCCGGAAATAGCTCTGCATATCGCAAATACGCGCTTTGTAACCGTGAAATTCATAAGCCTGCACATGGATTTTATCCAGATGCTGAGCCAGAATATCCCGCTCAAAATAGCAATAGCCTCTGGCAAAGGAAATTTCAAAAAGTTTCAGCAGAAATTCTCTCTCCATAATATAGATATTCATGGATAGTTTCTGCACGCCCGCTTCTCTGGAATTTGCATAGATTTTTCTTACTCTGCCCTCTGCATCCACATTCAGCGTGTAATACATGCCGTCCGTGGCTGTACGCGGTTTCAAAAGCCCCTGGGGAATTTCTTCTTCCGCATAAACCATGGTAATGTCCGCATGATTTTCCGCATGTTTGTCCATCAAAACCTTGAAATCAAAGTTTACTGCAATGTTGGCATCTGACATCACCACATATTTTTCTTTCTGTCTTCTGAGATAATCCAGAAGATTGGCCATCGCTTCCACACGTCCGGTATACACTTTTACACCGTTTTCTGCAAAGGGAGGAACAATATTCAGACCACCATTTTTCCTGGTCAAATCCCATTCTCGTCCGGAACCCAGGTGATCCATAAGGGAGAGATAGTTCTGACGGACTGCAATGGAAATATTGCCGATACCGCTGTTTACCATACTTGACAAAATAAAGTCTACCATACGATAACGTCCTGCAAAAGGAATGGACGCCATCAGTCTTTTCCCTACCAGTTCGGGAACCAGTGTATCATAACTGTTTGGGAAAATAATTCCCAACGCATCTGCATTTGAATTTACCATTGTTCTTCACCGTCCTTTACGTCATGCTCGACCATGACACATGGTCCGATTTTGGCATTGTTTCCAATGTGAATGCCGGGACCTACAGTCGCAACGCCCTTTTCTTCTTCCGAAGGCATGGCTCCAACCACTGCATGTTCCCCAATGACTACTTTTTCTGCGACAATGCAGTGTTTTACAACCGCACCGGCCTGAATTACCGTGCCTCCCATAACCACCGCGTCTTCTACCACAGCGCCCTCTTCCACACGCACACCGGCAAACAAAACGGAGTGTTTTACATGGCCTTTGATACGGCAACCATCTGTAATCATGGAATTTTCCACTACAGCTTCCGCGCTGATACGATGTCCGGTCATACCGCTGTTGCGGCTGTATATTTTCCAGTCATCGTCAAATAAATTGATACCACTGTGCTCCGGATCCAGTACCTCCATATTGGCCTCCCAGAGAGACGGAATCGTTCCCACATCTTTCCAGTAACCGTCAAAATGATAAGCATACATTTTTCTCTTATCGCGAAGAAGATTGGGAATAATGTTGTTTCCAAAATCGTTTTCGGATTCCGGGTCTGCCTCGTCTTCTTCCAGATATTGTTTCAGAATATCCCAGTTAAAGATGTAGATTCCCATAGAAGCCAGATTGGACTTTGGATTCTCTGGTTTTTCCTGGAATTCTGTAATTCGGTCATCTTCATCTGCAACCATTAAACCGAAACGGGAGGCATCTTCCCACGGCACTTCCATAACAGCCACACTGAACTCAGCCCCTTTTTCTTTATGGAATCTGAGGAAGTCGCTGTAATCCTGTTTGCAAATCTGGTCTCCGGATAAAATAATGACGTACTGCGGGTCGTATCTCTCAATAAAAGATAAATTCTGGTAAATCGCATTTGCGGTTCCCTTATACCAGTCTGAACCGGACGCCTGCTGATACGGCGGCAGTACATGAACGCCTCCGTGAAGCCGGTCCAAATCCCACGGCTGGCCGTTTCCGATATATTCGTTCAATACCAAAGGCTGGTACTGGGTCAGAATTCCTACAGTATCAATCCCTGAATTAATACAGTTGGACAGCGGAAAGTCAATAATTCTGTATTTTCCGCCAAAAGGAACTGCCGGTTTTGCCAGCTTCTTTGTCAGTGCATACAAACGTGAACCCTGACCGCCTGCCAGCAGCATTGCAATCATTTCTTTTGCCATTTTAATTCCCCCTAGTATGTATTCGATGTCTCAATTATACCACACTTTTACCAATATCAATGTAAAATTTTGCATTTTTTTGTCAACTTTTAGCAAAAAAACTGCTGCCCAGATGGTGTTTTCCCTTGGGGCAGCAGTTTTTTCTGCATGTTCGTGTTGAATTGTTCTATTTTTCAAAAAGAATCGCTCTGGCTTCATAAGGTTTTAACATACCGTCCTTATGATACTCGTAATTGGAAATCAGTTCTTTTCCTTCCTCTGCTCTGTCGAACAAATCACAGGAAACTTCCTCTCCGCTGAAGTTACATGCCACAACCAGACGCTGGCTGCCCAGATTTCTGGCATAAGCATAAATATTTTCATCCTCTTCCAAAAGACCTTCGAAAATACCGTCAATAATAATCTCATAATTTTTACGCAGTTTTATCAGCTTCTGGTAATAGTAGTAAATGCTGTTTTTGTCCTCCACAGCTGCTTCTGCATTAATCTGCAGATAGTTTGGATTTACCCTAATCCATGGCTCCCCTGTGGTAAAACCTGCATGAGCGCTGGTATTCCACTGCATGGGAGTTCTGGCATTATCACGGCTGACTGCTTTTAATGCACTCATCATTTCTTCCGGATTCATCAGACCGTTTTCTGTAAATTCTTTATAGGTATTGATACTTTCAATATCCCGGTAATCTTCCATCTTGTCAAAGTAAGCATTGGTCATGCCGATTTCCTCACCCTGGTAAATGTAAGGTGTTCCTTTCAGCATGTGCAGACAGGTTGCCAGCATCTTGGCGGAAAGCTCTCTGTACATGGGGCCGTCGTTTCCGAAACGGGATACGGCTCTTGGCTGGTCATGGTTGTCCCAATACAGGCTGTTCCATGCTTTTCCTTCCAGCTGGGTCTGCCATTTATTTAAAATACTTCTCAGTCTTTTCAATTCAAATCTCTTGTCTGTCCATTTTCCGTGCTCAGCGGTTGGAGCGTCTACGTGCTCAAACTGGAAAACCATATTCAGCTCACTGCCGTCCAGGTTGGCATATTTTTTCGCTTCCTCTACGGTTACGCCTGCCGCCTCACCGACTGTAATCAAATCAAATTTGGACAATACCTTTTGATTCATTTCCTGCAGGTATTCATGGACACGAGGACCATTGCACACATAGGGGCTGTTATCTCCGTACAGACCATTATGTACAATACCGTCCGGGTATGCAGGGTCTTTGGAAATCATACTGATAACATCCATGCGGAAGCCATCCACTCCTTTCTCGCACCACCAGGTCATCATGTCAAAAACTTCCTTGCGCACCTTCTCATTTTCCCAGTTCAAATCCGGCTGTTTTTTGGAGAAACAGTGCAGATAATACATCTCTGTTTCCTCATCGTATTCCCAGGCAGAACCGCCGAAGCAAGCTCCCCAGTTGTTGGGTTCTTTACCGTCTTTCGGGTCTTTCCAGATATAGTAATCCCGGTAAGGATTGTCCTTTGACTTGCGGCTTTCCACAAACCAGCGATGCTCATCGGAAGTGTGGTTTACAACCAAATCCATTACCAGCTTCAGGCCTCTTTTATGCATTTCCTCCAGCATACGGTCAAAGTCTTCCATGGTTCCGAATTCCTGCATAATTGCCTGATAATCCGAAATATCGTATCCATTGTCATCATTGGGGGACTGGTATACCGGAGAGAGCCAGATGACATCGACTCCCAGATCTTTTAAATAATCCAGATGTGCGGTAATTCCGTTAATATCTCCAATTCCGTCCCCGTTGCTGTCTGCAAAACTTCTGGGGTAAATCTGATAAATAACACTTTTTTTCCACCATGCTTTTTCCACGTTTATTTCCTCTTTCCTCTGCGTTTTCTTATTTGTTACCTATAGTATACGAAAAGGCTTTTCCTTCTTCTTGCAATATGTTATTCTATATTTGTACTATATTCACTTTTTATTGTAAATTATATGGGTTTTTCAAGGAGAATCAGAACTGATTATGAATAAAATTAACTTTCGGGAAGAGGAACGCCACGGCACCCCCTATTTTCCCTTCCAGGCTTTTTCCCAAAAAGACACCTGCGGACAGTATTTTGCTCCCTATCACTGGCATGATGAAGTAGAATTTCTCTATGTGACAGAAGGAAGTCTGCTTCTCCACACAGAAACCGATACCCATCCGTTGAAAGCCGGCCATGTATACTTTATCAATCCCGGCACCGTACACGGCATTTTTGGGGACAGTCCGATTTCCCACCACTATGCACTTTTGTTCCCTCTGGAATTTTTAAGCTTTGCCAGATACGACATTTGTCAGAATGAATTTTTATCCCCCGTTCTTTCCGGCAAGCTGCAGTTTCCTCTGGGCGACAAACTTCCTGCCTCCTGCACATCTGCTCTCGGACAATATATGGAGAAAGCCGCTCTTGCTTCCTGGGACACGGACTCTCTCTCCGGGCCTTTATCTGTAAAAATTGCCCTGCTTCAAATATTGGAAACGCTGTTTTCTTATGAGGCTTTTCTGGCAAAATCCCCTGCTGCCTACGAGCAGGAAGATTTTGTCCGCTACTCCCTGAAACCTGTTTTTTCCTATATAGAGGGTCATTACATGGAAAAAATCACTCTGGAGCAGCTTTCTCTTCTCTTACATATGAATAAAAATTATTTCTGCAAATTTTTTAAAGAAAAGGTGGGCAAAACGCCCTTTTCCTATTTGAATGAGTACCGCATCAACCAGGCGGCTGCCCTGCTTTTAAAGAGCAGCCTGCCGGTTACAGAAATTGCCTTAAACACTGGGTTTGAAAATATCAGCTACTTTATCCGGCAGTTTAAACATTACCGGGGCTGTACTCCCTCTGCTTTCCGCAGCATGAAAACGCCGAAGGCTATGCCTATCTTATAGGGAACACTTTTCCAATACTTTTGTGATCTGGTCACAGAAAAAAGCAGTGCTAAAAGAAGTGATTGAGCCTGTGATTACCCAGATTCCTCTCCGCAGGCTGGGACAGCCTGTAAAACCACCTATTTCCTCACTAATTTACAGATAGTCTCACAGTGTACGGTCTGACAAAACTGATCCACACAGCACACCTTCTCCACCCGGTAGCCCCGTCCCAGAAACATCTCCAAGTCCCTTGCCAGACTGGTGGGCTTACAGGAAATATAAACCAGTTTATCCACCCCATAATCAATAATTTTAGGCAGCGCCTTTGGATGAATCCCGTCCCTTGGCGGATCCAGTACAATAAAATCCGGTCTCTCTTCTATCTCATCCAGCACCTTCAGCACATCCCCTGCAAGAAACCGGCAGTTTTCAATCCCGTTTCGCTTTGCATTTTCTTTTGCTGCTACAACGGCCTCTTCCACAATTTCCACTCCGATGACTTCCTTTGCCACAGAAGCCAGAATCTGGGAAATGGTTCCCGTGCCGCTGTAAAGGTCAAACACCGTCATATCCTTTGTATTTCCAATGTATTCCCTGGCCGTCTCATAGAGCACCTCTGCCCCATAAGAATTGGGCTGGAAAAAAGAAAACGGCGTAATCTTAAACTTCAGTCCCAGAATTTCCTCATAAAAATAATCTTTTCCGTAAAGAATCCTGGTTTCATCACTTTTCACCACATCGGAGAGAGCATCATTGACAATATGCAGAAATCCCACGATTTCGCCTTCCAATTTCAGATTCAAAAGCCTTTCTTTCAGCTCTCCAAAGTCTGTCTGCTCCTGACTGGTTGTCACCAGATTCACCAGAATCTCTCCTGTGGTATTCCCTCTTCTCAAAAGCAAATGCCGCAGGAATCCCGTATGCTGCATTTTGTGATAATATGCATATCCCTGTTCCCTGCAGTATTCCAGCACACAGGTGAGAATTTTTGTCATATCCTCATGCACCAGCTTACAGTCACAGGCATTTAATACATCATAAGTACTTCCTTTTTTATGAAGTCCCAGAGAAAGCGGTCCGTCCTTATATTCATCGCCGAAAGAAAACTCCATTTTATTGCGGTAAGCAAATTCCTGGGGACTTCCCTTGATTCCCTCAAATGTATAGTCCGCATTTCCGTGCTCGTCAACCTGTCCGCTCTGTATCACCGCCGTATCTATGAGTTTTTTTATCTGCTCAGCCTTCATCTGCAGCTGATGCTCATAAGACATGGTCTGATACATACAGCCGCCGCAGGCCGGAAAAATACTGCATACCGGTTCTCTGGTTTCCAGAGGTGATTTTTCCAGTACTTCCAGGAGCCTTCCCTCCAGGCGGGTGCCTTTCTTTTTATTAATCTGAAATCGTATCTTCTGTCCCGGCATACCATTTTTGACAATTACGGTTCTGTCCCCTATCTGCACCCTTCCTTTATTTGGAAAATCCACTTTCTCGATAATTCCCTCGTATATTTCGCCTTTCTTCACACTGCTCTCCTTTTCACTCTTATTCTGCTTTACAGAAAAAGAAACTCCGGTTCCCCGAAGTTCCTATTCCCTTTAAGTCTTTACTTTTCCTCGTCGTCCTCGTCTTCAAAGTAGTCGTCGAAGTCATCGTCGAAATCCTCTTCAAAATCTTCCAGATAATCCGGAGTAAAGAAACGGTAAACAGCATATGCGATTCCGGCAACGGCTGCAACTGCACCGATAATCGCCAGTACCCACAATACGGTATTTTTATTTTTTTCTTCCTCTTTTTTCTGCAATGCGGTAATTAAATCCTCAATACGATTCATAGTCTGCACCTTCCTCTCTGCTGAAATTGTCTGTAACGCATTTCTGAAATTATATTATTCTGAACTTTATTTCTGTAGATATTATACCACCGTACTTTGAATTTTACTATCCCTTCTTGAAATTTTCAAGATATTTTCACAATCACTGCACTTTTTTTAATTTTGCAAAAGAAGCAAACATCTTTTTGATTCCCGCTTTGTCAAAGTTCACCGTAACTTCGTAATCCCGGCCGCCTTCTGTAATGGCCGTTACCACACCCACGCCGAACTTCATGTGCTTCACCGTGTCACCTACGCCGTAATCCAGACCGGAAGCCTTCTTTACTTCAAACTGTTTCGGCACAAAAGCCGGCTGTTTAAAGGCCTCCTTCATCTGCCGGTAACTGGTGGGAAGAGGAATTTCTTTCAATTTTTTCTCCTCAAAATTTCTGCCAAGTTCCACCAGGTCTCTGGGGATTTCCTTAATAAAGCGAGATACCTTATTATACTGGGTTTCTCCACGAATCATACGCTGTTGGGCGCAGGTCAGTGTCAAATCCTTCATGGCTCTGGTAATTCCCACATAACACAGGCGTCGTTCTTCCTCGATTTCCGTAGGATCATCTGCGGTAATGGTCATATAGCTTGGAAAAATTCCATCCTCCATACCAGCCAGATACACATAAGGAAATTCCAGACCTTTGGCGCTGTGAAGGGTCATCAGAAGCACCTGATTGTCATCGCCGTCCACGGAATCAATATCCGCTACCAGAGCAACTTCTTCCAGAAAACCGGAAAGCGTAGGCTCTTCGTTTTCCTCTTCATATGTAACGACTTTGGTAATCAACTCGTCAATGTTTTCAATTCTGGCCTCTGCTTCTTCCGTTCCCTCTGCCCGCAGTTCTTCCACATAACCGGTATTTTCAATAATATCTTTCAAAAGTTCTGAGGGAGAGAGGTACTCCAGCTTGCTTCTCAGTGTCTGAATAAACGTGACAAATGGCTCTACTTTAGACGCAGCTCTTCCAAGAGACGGAATCTGGTCTGCTTCCCGCAGAGCATCATAGAAACTCATGCCCCTCTCTGCGGCATAATCCTGCACACGGCCAAGGGTGGTCGCGCCAATTCCCCTTTTTGGCACATTAATAATTCTCCGTACCGCCAAATCATCTCTTGCATTATCCACCGTCTTTAAATAGGCCAGCAAGTCCTTGATTTCCTTTCTGGCATAGAAGTTCACGCCTCCTACCAATTTATAAGGAATATTGGCCATAAGGAATTTTTCTTCAAACAGACGGGACTGGGCATTGGTTCTGTAGAGAATGGCAAAATCCCGGTACTCCCCGTCATGCTCACGCACTTTTTTGCTGATATCCCCCACAATGTATTCTGCCTCTTCATGAGCGTTCATAAACTGGCGGAAATGCAGTTTTTCTCCTTCTGCATTTTCCGTCCAGAGAGATTTTCTCTTTCTTTCCATATTATTCTGAATCACCTGATTCGCTGCATTCAAAATGTTCTGGGTAGAACGATAATTCTGTTCCAGGCGAACCACCTTTGCATCCGGGAAAACTTTCTCAAATCCCAAAATATTTCCGATGTTGGCGCCGCGGAACTTGTAAATAGACTGGTCGTCATCTCCCACCACGCAGAGATTACGGTATTTATCTGCCAGAAGGCTGACAAACTTAAACTGGGCGGTATTGGTATCCTGATACTCATCCACCATAATATACTGAAACCGGTCCTGGAAATATTCCAGTACATCCGGGCAGGCGCGGAAAAGCTCCACTGTTTTCACAATCAAATCATCAAAATCCAGAGCATTGTTCTTTTTCAGTTCTTTCTGGTATTCCTTGTAAGCCAGGGCAATCTTCCGCTTGGAAAAATCGGACATCACGTTGATTTCGTACTCCTCCGGGCTGATGAGCTCGTCCTTGGCCGAAGAAATCGCAGCCAGAATTGCTCTTTCCTTGTACACCTTGGTATCAATATCCAGGCGCTTGCAAATATCTTTCATCAGCGTTTTCTGGTCATCGGTATCATAAATCGTAAAATTGGTGTCGTATCCCAGACGGTCAATAAACCGGCGCAGCATTCTCACACAACTGGAGTGAAACGTGGAAACCCAGATGCTTTCAGAGCCAAATCCCACAATCTTATCCACACGTTCCCGCATTTCTCCTGCTGCCTTGTTGGTAAAGGTAATGGCCATAATATTCCAGGGATTCACACCCTTTTCTTCTATTAAATATGCGATTCTGTGGGTCAGCACCCTGGTCTTTCCCGAACCGGCGCCAGCCAGAATCAGAACCGGTCCTTCTGTATGAAAAACAGCAGTCTGCTGTTCGTGATTTAATGTATCGTAAATACTCATGGTTTGTTCTCCTCCATATGTAAATCAAAACATTTGTTCCTACAATATATCATATTCAGCTGAAACAGGCAACCTTTTGCCGCAAAAGAAAAGAGCTCCCGTATCTTTTTCCCTCTGATACAGAAGCCCGTTTTCTCTATTCTTATCTGTAAATAATATCTTCTCTTCCCGGTCCATTGGAAACCATAGTAATCGGGAATCCCAGTTTTTCTTCCACAAATTCCACATATTTGCGGCAATTCTCCGGCAAATCTTCATACTTCTTAATGCCGCGGATATCACATTTCCATCCGGGCAGCACTTCCAGTACCGGTTTTGCCTTTTCCAGAAGATGTGTTGTTGGAAATTCTGTTGTCACTTCACCGTCAATTTCATAACCTACACATACCGGAATTTCATCTAAATATCCCAATACGTCCAGCACGGTAAAGGCTACATCCGTAGTTCCCTGGATACGGCAGCCATATTTGGAAGCCACACAGTCAAACCATCCCATACGTCTCGGACGTCCTGTAGTCGCACCGTACTCTCCGCCGTCGCCGCCTCTGCGTCTCAACTCATCTGCATCTTCACCGAAAATTTCGGATACAAATGCACCTGCACCTACTGCGCTGGAGTATGCTTTGCAAACCGTAATAATTTTTTTAATTTCATATGGCGGAACTCCTGCTCCTACTGCACCGTAAGCAGCCAGTGTAGAAGAAGAGGTAACCATTGGATAAATACCATGGTCAGGATCTTTTAAGGAACCTAACTGACCTTCCAGAAGGATTTCCTTTCCTTCTTTTAAGGCATTCCACAAGAGCAGCGAAACGTCACATACATAAGGTGCAATCATCTCTTTATACTGCATTAATTCTTCCATAATGTCATCTGCAGTCAACAGCGGTTTGTGATACAAATGCTCTAATAAAACATTTTTCTTATCACAGATATTTTGCACTTTTTCTCTCAGTGCCGCTTCGTCTTCAAACAGCTCGCTGACCTGGAATCCGATTTTTGCAAATTTATCTGAATAGAACGGGGCAATTCCTGATTTTGTAGAACCAAAGGATTTGCCTGCCAGACGTTCTTCTTCGTATTCATCAAATTTAATATGATAAGACATTACCATCTGTGCACGGTCAGAAACCTTAATGTCCGGAGTGGGAACACCTTTTTCCACAATAGACTGTATCTCTTTAAACAGTACCGGAATATTAAGAGCCACACCGTTTCCGATAATACTTGTAGTATGGTCATTAAAAACACCGGAAGGAAGTGTGTGAAGTGCAAATTTACCGTAGTTATTTACAATGGTATGCCCTGCGTTGGCACCACCCTGAAACCGCACAACAATATCTGCGTCCTGCGCCAGCATATCTGTAATTTTGCCTTTGCCTTCGTCTCCCCAGTTTGCCCCTACTACTGCTTTTACCATCTTTTATTCCTCCTGTAAGATTGAACTCATTTCAATTACTACAGTATCATACACCATTTTTTTTCAGAAATAAAGTAAAATTTGAAAAAATCATCTTCTTCTGAAAAGAATAAACAGAACCGCACTGATTCCCATAAGAATCGGATAAAACAGATATGGCATAATCTGCACCGGTGACAGACCTGCCAGACTGGCTGCTGTAAGAAGCTGCGCTCCGTAAGGAATCATTCCCTGTCCCACAGAGGCAAAAATATCCAAAAGAGAGGCGCTTCTTCTCGGTGATACATCAAATTCCTCACTGATTTCCTTGGCAATCGGTCCTGCCATAACAATCGCCACCGTATTATTTGCAGTACAGCAGTCTACCAGAAAAACCAACAGGGAAATTCCAAATTCTCCGCCTCTTGCCCCTTTGATATTTTTCTTAATCAGATTCAGAATAAACTCGATACCGCCATATTCCTTCACCAGGGCCACAATGGCTGCTACAATGATGGAAATTACGGTAATGTCATACATACTGGTAACGCCTTCGCCCATCTTCTGGAACATTTCTCCCAGAGCAAAAGCACCGGTTCCTACTCCTACAATGGCTGCCAGCACAGTTCCTACAATCAGTACCACAAAAACATTAATTCCAATCAAAGCACCTATCAGAACGACCAGATACGGAACCACTTTAATAAACTGGTATTCCAAATCTTTGTCCATATTTCCCGCATTTCCTCCTGCCAGGAAAAAGAAAATCACTGCAGTAATGACAGCAGCCGGAAGGACAATCAGAAAATTTTCCTTAAATTTATCCTTCATTTCACATCCCTGGGTTCTCACAGCCGCAATGGTGGTATCGGAAATCATGGAAAGATTGTCTCCGAACATGGCGCCGCACACAATAGCGCCCATGCAGACAGGCAGAGAAATTCCCGTCTTTTCTGCAATTCCCACTCCAATGGGAGCCATGGCTGTAATGGTTCCCACAGAAGTTCCCATGGAAATCGAAATAAAACAGCCGATAATAAACAGACCCATGACAGCAATGGATGCCGGCATAATGGACAGTCCCAGATTTACCGTGCTCTCCACTCCTCCTGCAGCCTTAATGGTGCCGGAAAAAGCGCCTGCGGCCAGGAAAATCAAGCACATGGTTACAATATTCTCCTCTCCGATGCCTTTGGAGATAATGGTCATTTTGTCCGCAAAACGCACACGGCGATTCTGCATAAACGCTACCATTAAGGCTATGAGAAAACCTACAATGGCCGGCATGGTATAAAAATCCCGGGACAAAACCCCTGCTCCGATAAAAATCACCAGAAATACCCCGATAGGCAAAAGCGCCAGGGCATTTCCGTTCTTCTTTTGATTCATAAAATGATATGCTCCTTTCTATAACAGAAAAAGAGGCTGCCGCACTCCTTTTGCTCTGATTTTCATGCAGCAACCTCTTCTCTTGTGTTCTTCGTTATACGTTTCTTTATACGTTAATCTCTGCTGTCATTCCAAGAAGTTCCTTATTTGCTTCCAGTACGGGATTTACTACCTTGTTCAGGAAGTTGTCTACCTGTACGGCTGCTCTTCCTGTATATTTTGCAGGATCCATAGTCTTCTGAAGATCTTCCAGGCTCATATTGAATGCAGGATCCGCTGCAATCAGTTCCAGAAGATTGTTATCCTTTCCTTCCACCTTCACGTTTCTTCCTGCTTCCATGGAAAGTTCACGGATTCTTTCATGAAGTTCCTGACGGTCGCCGCCTGCTTTTACAGCGTCCATCATAATATTTTCTGTAGCCATAAACGGCAGTTCGCTTCTCAGACGTTTTTCGATAACTTTTGGATATACTACCAGTCCGTCTACGACGTTTAAGCACAAATCCAGAATACCGTCAATAGCCAGAAAGCCTTCCGGAACAGAGAGACGTTTGTTTGCAGAATCGTCCAGAGTTCTCTCAAACCACTGTGTTGCGGAAGTAATAGCGGGATTTAAAGCATCCACCATAACGAAGCGTGACAAAGAGGCAATTCTTTCACTTCTCATCGGGTTTCTCTTATAAGCCATGGCAGAAGAACCAATCTGGCTCTTTTCAAAAGGCTCTTCTACTTCTTTCAAATGCTGCAGAAGACGAATGTCATTAGAGAATTTATGTGCGCTGGCTGCAATTCCTGCCAGGACATTTAAAACTCTTGTATCTACTTTTCTGGAGTAAGTCTGTCCCGAAACCGGATAACATTCTTTGAATCCCATTTTTTCTGCAATCATCGGGTCAATTTTATCAATGGTTTCCTGGTCTCCGTCAAAAAGCTCCAGAAAACTTGCCTGTGTTCCTGTCGTTCCTTTTGAACCTAACAGCTTCATGGTGCTGAGTACAAATTCCAAATCTTCCAAGTCCAGAAGGAATTCCTGCATCCAAAGGGTCGCTCTTTTCCCTACCGTAGTGGGCTGTGCCGGCTGGAAATGGGTAAATGCCAGAGTTGGCAGCGCTTTATGCGCATCTGCGAATTTTGCCAGTTCCGCAATCACATTGACTAATTTCCTGCGCACCAGCTTCAGCGCTTCTGTCATCACAATAATATCTGTATTGTCTCCTACATAGCAGCTGGTAGCGCCCAGGTGGATGATACCTTTCGCTTTTGGACACTGTACACCATATGCGTATACATGGGACATCACATCGTGGCGAACCTGTTTTTCTCTTTCTTTTGCCACTTCATAGTTAATATCCTCTGCATGAGCTTTCAATTCGTCAATCTGTTCCTGTGTAATGGGCAGTCCCAGTTCTTTTTCGGTCTCTGCCAGAGCAATCCACAGCTTTCTCCAGGTACGGAATTTCATATCAGGAGAAAAAATATACTGCATTTCTCTGCTTGCATAACGCTCGGATAATGGACTTACATATCTGTCTGTACTCATATTCATTTACCTCTCTGTTCTCTTTCATATATCACGCAGTTAATACACATGGATTATATCGCAACACTTCTGAAAAAACAAGTTTAAAATCCCGTACTCCTGTGATAGTCACGAATAAATTGTTCTAAAAGCCCATCTGTATCTTCTCCGGACACCTTCCTGGCTTTCTTTGCACTCTGTTCCAGATTCCGGATAATTTCTTCCTGTTCCTCTGCCTCTACTTCCATTTTTCTGCATATTTGAGGAAATTCCTGGGGGTTTCTCATATAAGATGCAGTAAGGTAGTGCCTGTATACCTGTTTTGTATGAAGCAGTTCATAGGCTTTCCAAAAACAGTCTGCTGCTTCCTGAAACTGAAACAGATTTAAATACGCGCAGCCCATATTGTGGTAAATACCGCCGTTAAACTGTTCTCCTAACCCTTCCTTATCTTCTTTTTGCAATGCATTTTCATAAATCCTCACCGCATTGACATACATCCGGTTTTCCACCAGATAATCTCCCTTTTTCTTTTCTCTCAACACCTCCGGCTGTTGATTCAGAAGGCTCATCCGCTCATTCAATTCCTTAAATTCACTGTGTGTCAGATAATTAATTTCTTTAAACACGGCCAGAATAAACTCTGCTGTTCCCAGATTATCCTCCAGGATTTTATAAAGCCGCCTGTACAGCTTTTCCAGCCCCAGTTCTTTTCTCAGCCAGTCACAGAGATGTTCATTTAAAATCGTCTCGTCCAGAAGATAAATATTATGGTAAAAATAATAACAGAGTTCTTCAATGGAATAGATATTTGTGCTGATGTTCTCAATATAATAAGGCATCTTTGCTCTTTTTAACTGACATAAAATATATCCGCTCATTCCCTTTTCTCCTTTACCATGATACTTTTTCTGTCCAGACTTTGCCCTCGGAGGGGAACAAATCTCCAAATCCCAGGTCTTCCGCCGTAATGACGCAGAGTTCCTGAGATTCATAGACAATACGGATACCCAGTCTGGTGGTTTTATTGGGACGCTTTGGCAGACCTTCCAGTTTCATACTGCACCTGGTTTTTCCGGTTCCCTCCATAGAGGTTACCAGAAATTCCAAATCCTCTTTTCCGTCCAATATCAATTCCAGTTCCGTGTGAATCTCATACCAGTTTTTCCCTGCTTCGATAAGCGCATACGTCTTGGGTGAACCATTCACCAGCATCTCCATGGATACATTGTGCTTTACCAGAGAGGGACTCAGGTAGAGATATCCCTTCAAAGTTCCGTCTTCACATTTTTCTCTGGCTCCATAGCAGGCACCTTTCACATACAAATTGTTTCCATAATACACATGTCTCTGGTTTCTACACAGCAGGGGCGTCGAACGCACTGCCCACTCCTGGTCAAACCCGTCCCCCACAATATAGATACTGGAATACGTATCTGTTCCGCAGGAACGCTCGATTAGACGATAAAAATTATCATCTTTTTCTATGGCATCCTGCGGCAGCTCCGCGGTAATTCCATGCTCTATAAACGCTGTAATAGGACGTTTCTGATTATCCATAACCAGTCTGGCAAAAGACACCTGATTTTCTTCAAACAAAAACCAGCCGATTTTCCGATTCCAGTTATCCTTGCGGTGATTCATCACATAATAGTAAAAACTTTCGTCATAATCCTGCAGGTAAATCTGGTTTCTGGTAAATCCCAGATTTTCTCCTGCCTGATATAAATTTTTCACCAGAGCTGCGGAAAGCCGGGGTACGGTAATCATCAGAGCCTTTATCTGTCTTGCGGGTTCCGCTGTTCCCAGAAGAGAAATACAGCCCTTTAAATAGTTTTCCAACAGTTCAGAAGGCTTTCTTTTTTCTCCGTCCACGATGACTTCCTCCGCGCTTCCAAAAATCCCCAGAAGTCCGGTAATGGAAATTTCCCCTTCCTGGCGGGAAAAATAATCTGCCTCCATGCCGTAATGCCACACTTCTTCTCCCGGTTTCTTGGAAAGTCGGGTAGGAAAAAGATATTGGTTGCTGCCTGCTTTTACGGAAACAGAAATCGGCTCTTTTTCCCTGCGGTCATAATAGCAAATCTGGGACTGGTTTTTTCCGATTTCCAGACCTACTATAATATTTCTTGTCTCATTCATCTCTCTGCCTCCTAATCCAATAAAGCAAACAGGTCTTTTACCTGCTGCTCCCGTTCCATATAGGCTTCTGCCATACGCTGCAGTTCCTCTTTTTTTCCCTTTTCTCTTAGCTGCAGCATAGTGTTCAGCATCTGATATTTGCTGCTGCCCTGCATACTGCTTTCTTCTACCGTCAGAATTTCTTCCCCGGTTGTTTCCACCTTCCCGTCTTTTTCAATCACAAAATAATAATGCAGTTTTTCTCCGTAGAATAAAACAAATTCTCTGTTATAAATCCCCTGATACCGCTCCTTTAACGGTTCGCTTTTTTCTTCTGAGGTTTCTCCCCGTTCAATATAGGAATGCAGTGTTACTCTTGCACGACGGCCTGCCCGACATTCTACAAACATTTTATCCTCCATCTGGCAGGTGCAGAGCAGTTCTCTGGGCAGCATCCGGAAAAATGCGAACTGCAGACGCTCTTTTTCACATTCCTCCAGGATTTCTTCTGCTATATTCTTTCGCTTTTCATCCCAGACTCCGGTTTCTCCGTAATGCTTTAAAAGAGAAATTCTGCAGATGATATCACATTCCCATTTCCTCTCCATGACTTTTTCCAAAGCCTCAAAAAGAAATTGGTCTTTTTCCTTTTCTCCCAGGAAATATTCATAACACTCAAAGGTCAGATAAGAGAGAATCACCTGCTCCTTTCCGCTCTGACTGATATAATTTTCCAGCACTGCAAGACCTTTTTCATGACACACTCTGGAAAACATGCTGCATACCAGAATCTTTTCCTCCAGCTGATAGCAGTCCAATGCAAAGCCCATAGCACGGTTCCAAAGCTGTACCATTTCCTCCACAGGGCCTTCAAAATGCTGTACCAGATACTGCAGGAGCACTTCATCATAAATACCGGCGTGCACAATGTACCCTGCCAGCAAGAGAAGTTCCTCTTCATATTCAAATTCCAGCTTCAAAATCATCTGGCTGCACAGTCTTAAAAGAACCGGCATTTCTATCCGTTCATATCCGTATTCACAAATCAGGTCATAAGCCCCTACAAACATCTCCTGTTTCACCAGAATCGTAATCAGCAGCCGTTTATTTACCCTGGCAAATGCACGGAAGTCCATTTCCTGCAGCGACTCTCTCAAATTGCGGTTATCCATCTGGGATTCATAATACAGCAGCAGCTTTTTGCGTATATTCTGCCGGTAATCCTCACAGAAAATCTCCTGTTTCAAAACTGCTTCAAAAGAAGCCACATTGGCTTCAGTCACCGGAGATTCGTGTTTCAGCTCCCCACAAGTGTGCAGCAGCATGCCCGGATATTTCTTTCCGTCCTTTCGCAGCTTCCCGGCCAGCTCCTCCAAATCCAGGAGATTGTGTACATTGTAATCCACCGTATTCACATATCTACGCTGACTGCTGTCCTCAAACAAAACAGCGGCATCCTTGGTATACAGTGAAATATAGGTCGTCTTATCTGTGCAAAGATACACCTGTTCCTCTTTCATAGAAGCATGGCGCACAATCACCTTTCGGATTTTGGGGTCATCGCAGTAAAGCCGATAAGTAAAGAGTACTTTTGCCAGAGCCGTCCTGACATTTTCGTCCTGAGAATCCACACAGAATTCCTGATACACCACTGCAAAATCTTCATTGATTCTTCCCTCTTTGATTTTTTCTTTTGCAAAGGTCTCCATGTTTTTCTGATAACTCTGATAAGTTTCTCTATCTATCTCTTTATTCCGAATAACGTTGCTGTAGACAAACGCCTTCTTCGTATCACTTAACGTATTGTTGTATCCGAAATACAGGCGAATGACTTTTGGCAGTACCTTCTGATAGTTTCTGCTCATGGTTTCAATGTAATACTCATACAGCCCTGTGATTTTCAGTTCTGCCTGCACCGCCAGTTCATACCAGCGGAAATACTCCGGCTTTCTGGGTTCCCCCTTCATAATCAGCTGACAAATTCCCCTGACAGCATGAACGGAAGGGTATTTCTCATACACATACTGCAGGACTTCGTAAACCTTTTGGGAAAATCCTTTCATCTGTCCTGCAAGGTCAATGGCACGAAAAGCCATTTCTTCCGTGAGAATCCCGTATTTTTTGGCAAAAAGATACACCTGTATGGTAAAAGCATTCATTTTCCGAAATGCGGAACCATCTGCTGCCGCCAGTCTGCACGCTGTCAGATAGAGAAATGGACTCCTGCAGCCGATTCTGTACTGTTCTTCTAAGAGAAACATTTTCCTGGACTGGGTGCGCAGATTTTCTTCATCCAATTCAAAAATCATAGAAAGAAGCAGCAGACTGTCCACTCTTCTCTGATAAAGCTGATGGAGCCGCACAGCCGCAGCTTCTTTGGACTGTGTACTTCTCTCGGAAATCTCATTCAAATACAAAAACGCCCCCTCCAGAATTTCCTCCTGCTGAATCTTCTGGTTGTTTTCCAGGGAATCCAAAAGCCTTCTGGCTTCCTCCTTCCTGTCTGCGCGCACCTGTACATAAGCTTCAAAAAGCTGGCATTCTGTGGAATAATAGCCGTTTTCCTTCAGTTCATCCAAGAGTGCTTTCATTTCGGCGCACCAGGCTTCCGTATTCTTTCTTCCAAGCTCCAAAAGCAGGAAATCTCTGGCTGCTTCCAGCCTTTTTTTCTTTTCATAAGCTGTGACATTGACCTGAATATGGCCGTTTTTCGATGCCATAATCTGGTAGGTAATGGTCTCATACACCGTTTTTATCTGAATTCTTCCGAAATTTTTCCCCTTTCCGAGACATTCCTTCCGTATGATATATTCCAAATCATAGACACTGCCGATAAAATGCCCGTCTTGGATAACCTTTTTCTCTACTTCCAGAAAATCTCCCTCGGTCTGAATTTCAGCGCGAAGAAAACCCCATCCGCTTCTTCGGATTCTCAACGTATCTTTTAAAGAAGTCTGTACCTCATAAAGTTCCAGATTTTCTTTTTCCAGGCTTAAATGCACAGGTTCCTTCAGCCCCGCGCCTATAAGAAATTCTTCCAGATTCTGATACGGCACAGGCGTTTTTACCATGGAGGCATAATACGGCAGCAGTTCTTCTCTGCCTTTTAACAGCCTTTTAAAGGAAGTATCTATAAAAAGCTGGTATGCCTCTCTGAAGTCTTCCTTTGCCAGACTGACAAATTCCTCCAGAGTCCCTACCGTTCCCTGAGATGTGCGCACTTCCAACTTTTTTATTCCAACAGAAAAAGGCACCCGGTACGTTCCGATACTGGTACTTAAAACAATTTCTCCCTCTATGCAATCTGTACTGTCCAATCCCTTGGTATCCACACCATAAGGAAGAATCATCTTTTCTCCTGAAAACTTTTCCTTACCCAGAAGAAATCTGCGATGTGTGGAATAAGCCATTCCCTTGATTTTTCTTCCGTCTTTTGCTGCAAACTGCAGTTCTCCTCTTACCTTTTCTTCCGGCATGGTACTGAAAGAAATATGACTTGCAGACAAATCCAGACCGGGTACTTCATATTCAAATCTTCCGTTTATCAGTTGTTCCATTCGTGTCTTCAAAATATCACCTTTGCCCTGTTTTATTTATAAAAATCTGATTATTGAATAATTGACAATATTCTGCTACTATGAATTATACACTACAAACTTCTGCTGTGCAACTTCAATACACAGCCTGTTTTGGAACATTTTTTTACCAAAAGGAGGTTTTTTATGCTGAAACACAAGGATCATTTTCACGGCAGCGACCTGGAAAAAATTGAGGAAATCTATCATATAAAGAAAGAAGACATTACCAGCTTTTCCGCCAATGTCAACCCTCTTGGGATTTCTCCCTTACTGAAAGAGACCCTGGCGAAACATGTAAACGCTATTACTTCCTATCCTGACAGAGACTACACAGGACTCAGAAAAAGTATCTGCCAGTACACGGGGGCACAGTTTGAAAATATCATTGTGGGAAACGGCTCTACAGAATTGATTTCTCTCTTTATCCAGACCACACATCCTCAAAAAGCCCTGATTCTGGGACCTACCTATTCGGAATATGAACGGGAAATCGCTCTGGAGGGAGGCCACACCCTTTATTATCCGCTGAAAGAAGAGGATGATTTTCAAATGGATGTGGCAGATTTCTGCCAACATCTGAATGACAGTCTGGATTTGCTGGTACTGTGCAATCCCAACAATCCCACTTCCACGGCCATTGCCAGAAAAGATATGCGGAAAATCCTGGATAAAGCCCTGCAGTACGGCATTTCCGTCATGGTAGATGAAACGTATGAGGAGTTTACAGACCCCAAAAGTAAAATTTCCGCAATTCCCCTTACCAATAATTACAACAATCTGATTGTTTTAAGGGGAATCTCCAAATTTTTCGCAGCTCCCGGACTGCGGCTGGGTTATGCGGTTACCGGAAACCCTGACCTGCTGAAATACATCAACACCCGTAAAAATCCCTGGACCATTAACAGTCTTGCAGAAATCGCAGGCTGCATTATGTTTTCCGACAAGGAATATATCGAGAAAACCAAAAGCCTGATTACTGCGGAAAGAGAACACCTTTATTCTCTGCTTTCTACCTGGGACAGCGTAAAGGTATACCCTTCCTGCTCGAATTTTCTGCTTATGAAAATTTTAAAAGAGGATATTACTTCTGAAATGATTTTTGATTTCTGTATCCGAAGGGGATTGATGATTCGGGATTGCTCTACATTTCCGTTTTTAGATAATTCTTTTATCCGATTCTGTGTCATGAGTCCTGAAAAGAATCATGAACTGATAGAAGCATTTCGTGAAATCTTAGAAGAAACAAAATAATCTTTTTCAAGGCGCCGCTGTTTTGAATCTCAAACTCAAAACAGCGGCTGTACCTTGAAAAAGCTATCTTATCCTGCAAGAAATAGCAATACAACTTTTTAGAATTTTTCTCCGGAAAGCAGTTCATATGCTTCCACATATTTGTCTACGGTCTTTTTCACTACTTCCTCCGGAAGAAGGAAATCGCTTTCAGGATTTGCTTTCAGCCAGTCCCGCACATACTGTTTGTCAAAAGATGGCTGTCCCTGTCCCGGTTTGTAGCCTTCTAACGGCCAGAATCTGGAGCTGTCCGGTGTGAGCATTTCATCCCCCAGTACCACTTCTCCGTTTTCGTCCAGACCAAATTCAAATTTTGTATCTGCAATAATGATATTTTTTGTCAGTGCGTATTCTGCACATTTTTTATAAAGAGCAATGGTGTAATCACGGATTTTCTCTGCGTACTCTCTTCCTCTTCCCGGATGAAGTTTTTCCAGAGTTTCTACGGTTTCTTCAAAAGAAACGTGTTCGTCATGGTCGCCAAGCTCTGCTTTTGTTGTCGGTGTATAGATTGGTTCAGGCAGTTTATCAGACTCCTGTAACCCTTCCGGCAGTTCAATGCCGCATACAGTTCCATTTTCCTGGTAACTAGCCCAGCCGCTTCCTGTAATATATCCTCGAACAATACATTCTACAGGCAGCATATCCAGCTTCTGGCACAGCATAGCATGTCCTTCAAATTCCGGTTTCTGGAAAAATTCCGGCATTTCTTTTACATCTGTGGAAATCATATGGTTCGGAACAATATCTTTCGTAAAATCGAACCAGAATTTAGACATCTTTGTCAGGACAACGCCCTTGTCTGTAATCTTGTTTTTCAAAATGTAGTCAAATGCGGAAATCCGGTCAGTTGCATAGATAACCAGCTTATCTCCAATATCATATACCTGACGCACTTTTCCTTCTTTAAATGGTTTGTACTCCTGCATGTTTTCACCTTTCCTCTTGCTTAATAGTAGTTGATTCTTCTTTATTGTAACAAATTTCCCGAAAAAGGGAATAGAATTCCTGAAAAAAATACAAAATTTTTCTGTTTCGACAGATACTCTATCCGTTTGCCAAAACGTTCTTCTTTATTGAAAATCAAACAGCGACATCTGATTAGACTGTGGCAGTTTCCCAAACAGGCCCAAATCATTCATCAAGTCAATCGTAGAAGCCGTCACCTTTGTCCGGTTTCGGAAGTCATCCAGAGACAAAAATTCTCCCTCTTCTGCCGCAGCCACCACAGCGTCGGCGGCTCTGTCCCCCAATCCTTCAATGGTATCCAGCGCAGGCATCAACTTATCCCCTTTTATCTGGAAGGTATGCGCATTGGCTTTATAAATATCAATAGGCACAAACTCAAATCCTCTTGCATACATCTCCTGCACAATTTTCATGTCTTTATAGGTATCCTGCTCTTTCTTGCTGAGCGTATCCTTTCTCCGCTCATAATCATCCATAAAATACTCCAGTTTTTCCTTTCCCTGGCACATGATTTCATAGGAAAATGCCGTAGCGCGTATACTGAAATACGCCGCATAATATGCCAACGGATGAAAAATTTTACAGTAGGCAATACGCCAGCCCATCATAACGTAAGCCGCTGCATGGGCTTTTGGGAACATGTATTTAATCTTTTTACAGGAAGCAATATACCAGTCCGGAACATCATGCTTTTTCATCTCTTCTTCCCATTCCGGCTTCAAACCTTTCCCTTTACGGACACTCTCCATAATGGTGAAAGCCTGCCCGTGTTCCAGGCCCTTATTGATAAGATAAATCATGATATCATCTCGGGTACAGATACAAGTGGTAATGGTTGCTGTACCGGATTTAATCAAATCCTGCGCATTCCCTAGCCACACATCCGTACCATGGGAAAGACCGGAAATACGCACTAAATCCGAAAAAGAAGTGGGGTTGGCGTCAATTAACATCTGCATGGCAAAATCGGTGCCAAACTCCGGAATCCCCAGACAGCCAAGAGGACAGCCGCGGATATCTGCCGGGGTAACTCCAAGGGCATCTGTACTCTTAAACAGAGACATAACCTCCTTGGAATCCAGCGGAATTTCCCTGGCATTAATTCCCGTAAGGTCTTCTAACATACGAATCATGGTAGGATCATCGTGCCCCAGAATATCCAGCTTCAGCAAATTGGAATCAATGGAGTGATAATCAAAATGGGTGGTAATAATGTCGCTGTTCATATCATTAGCCGGGTGCTGTACCGGAGTGAATTCTTCGATATCCCAGCCGATGGGAAGAACAATGATTCCTCCCGGGTGCTGCCCTGTGGTACGGCGGATACCGGTGCACCCCTGCACAATCCGGTTAATCTCGCAGTAACGCTTTCTCTGCCCCCGTTCCTCATAATATTTTTTCACATATCCGAAAGCTGTTTTCTCTGCCAGCGTACCGATTGTTCCCGCCTTAAAAGTCTGTCCTGCGCCGAAAATAACCTCTACATAGCGGTGGGCTTTTCCCTGATAATCCCCGGAAAAGTTCAAGTCAATATCCGGTTCCTTATCTCCTTTAAATCCCAGGAAGGTTTCAAAAGGAATGTCAAATCCCTCTTTAATCAGAGGCTCTCCACACACCGGACACTTCTTATCCGGCATGTCGCAGCCCGCTCTTCCCGAATAAGCCCGCACTTCCTCAGAATCGAAGTCCGAGTAATGGCATTTCGCGCAATAATAATGAGGGCTTAAAGGATTTACCTCTGTAATTCCCGACATGGTTGCCGCAAAAGAAGAGCCTACCGAGCCTCGGGAGCCTACCAGATAACCGTCGCTGTTGCTCTTCCATACCAGCTTCTGCGCAATCATATACATAACCGCATATCCGTTTGAAATAATAGAATTCAGTTCTCTTTCCAAACGCTCCTCCACGGCTTTTGGAAGATTGTCCCCGTAGATTTCATGGGCTTTATTGTAACAGATTTCCCGCAGCATATTATCCGAATTTTCAATCACCGGCGGACATTTTCCTTTGTGAATAGGAGAAATTTTCTCCACCATATCTGCAATTTTGTTCGGGTTGGTAATGACAATTTCCTCTGCCTTTTCCCGCCCCAGATAAGAGAATTCTTCCAACATTTCCTCTGTTGTACGCAGGTACAGCGGAGCCTGGTCATCTGCATCATCAAAACCTTTCCCAGCCATAATAATTCTCCGGTACACCTCATCTCCCGGGTCCAGAAAATGCACATCACAGGTTCCCACCACCGGTTTATTAAAGGCTTCTCCCAGCTTCACAATCTTTCGATTAATCTCCTGCAAATCCTCTTCACAAGTAATGTCGGAACGGTCCTCGCTGCGAATCATAAAGGCATTGTTGCCCAGCGGCTGAATCTCCAGATAATCATAAAAATTCACTAATCGGGCAATTTCCGCCTCCGGTCTGCCGTTTAATACGGCCTGATACAGTTCCCCTGCTTCACAGGCTGAACCAATAATCAATCCCTCCCGGTACTTCAAAAACAGGCTTTTGGGCACACGGGGACGCCTGTGATAATAAACCAGGTGAGAATCCGAAATCAAGTGGTACAGATTCACCCTTCCAATATCATTTTTCGCCAGAATAATGGCGTGATAGGTAGGCATTTTCTGAATAGAATTCACGGAAACCGCACCTTTTTCATTCAACTCATCCAGATTGAAAATATCTCTTTCCCTGCACATCTGAAGAAATTTCACAAAAATTTCAGCCGTACATGCTGCGTCATCCACGGCTCTGTGGTGATGTTCCAAAGAAACTCCCACGGCCTTTGCCACAGTATCCAGCTTAAAACGATTTAACTGAGGCAGCAGAAAACGAGCCATTCCCACGGTATCCACAATGGTATCCTCTCTCTCTATCCCCAAATCCTCATAATTTTTCTTAATAAAACTCATATCGAATTCTGCGTTGTGAGCCACCATCACACAGCCCCTGCAGAACTCCTCGAAACGGGGCAGAATCACATCAATGGTAGGAGCCTCTGCCACCATACTGTCATTAATGCTGGTTAACTGCTCAATGCGAAAAGGAATGGGAATTTCCGGATTCACAAACTCGGAAAACCGCTCGGTAATGTTTCCGTTTACCACCTTAACCGCACCGATTTCAATGATTTTGTCCTTCATGGCAGAAAAACCGGTGGTCTCGATATCAAAGACCACATAAGGAGCGTCCAGGCTCTGCCCCTGACTTTTCTGGACAATTCCTTTCAAATCATCCACCAGATAAGCCTCCACACCGTAAATCACCTTAAAGTCCGAATCCTGCGGCACTACGCCGCCCCAGGCGTCAAAACAGTGATTGGCTTCAGGGAAAGCCTGTACCACTCCATGGTCCGTAATGGCAATGGCCTTATGTCCCCACTCATACGCTCTCTTAATAATAGACTTTGCGTCAGAAACACCGTCCATATCGCTCATTTTGGTGTGGCAGTGCAGCTCTACACGCTTTTGTGGATAATTATCGGAGCGCACAGTTCCAAAACTGGCAATCTTTTTAATCCCCACTACAGAGCCAATGGTCAGCTCACTGTCAAAGCGGTCTATGGTGGTAATTCCCTTTAATTTTACAAAGGCTTTTTCTTTTACCCCTTCGGTAATCTCCTCTACCTGGTCGTTGCGGGCAAACATTTTTACCGTAATGGAATCCGTAAAATCCGTAATAGAAAAGATAATGATGGTCTTTTCGTTGCGGATTTCCCGCTTCTCCAGGCTCATAATCTGACCGCGGATACACACCTCTCCCATCTCTGTCTGCACGGTTTCTAAAGGAAGCGCCTCATCCTCGAAGTCTCTTCCGTACAATACATCCGGATTATCCGAGCGCTTGACACTCCGTCTGAAATCAGAGGAAAACTTCTCGTTTTTCCCCTTAGTTCTGGGTGTTTTCTCTCCGCTGCCAACCTGTTTTGCACTCTTCTTTTCTGTATTTTTTACTTCTTCTTTTCGTTCCTCTGCCGTATTCTCCGCCTCTTCTTTTCCTTTTCCAAGAGTTGACATTTCTATAATATGCGCAGCCTCCTGCGCAATGCGAATATCACTGTTCTTTCGGAATCTGCTTTCCTTTGCTTCCTGATATTCGGCTTCCACTTTCAGAGAAAATTCACACCGCTCACAGAACACCTTTTCCATATAGTGAATCAGTTCCTCTTCTTTACTTCTTGCCAGTACTGTGGACTGCAAAAGCATATGCATGGTATTGGTTTCCGGAAACGTAATAACAGCATTCCGGAACATATTAAAGACCAGAATGCTGTAATTTTTTAGTTCCAGTCCCATGGAAGACTGATACGCTTCAAAGAATAATTGGGGCGTATACTGGCTGGAAAGTGTAAATTTCTCCAACACCTTAACCTCCATGGGAACTCCCCTGAAACACTGGGACGCAATGGCTCTCTCCAGTGCGTAGATATACTTTTTATGAATCCACTGCCGGCTTCGGATATAAACCCGAATATGGTCTTTTCTCTGGTTCACGGATACCTTTGTTACCACAACCTCTTCCAACAGGGCTTTCAGTTCTCCGTTTAATTCCAGATTCCGGAACACATCCAGAAATTCCTTTTCCATAACCGCATTGCCTCCATCTTTATTTCCAATTTGCAAGTTCTTCCCGCAAAGTAAAAAGCAGTTCTTCTTCCGGTACCTTTCGGATGATTTCGCCTTTCTTTATTAAAAGGCCCTCTCCTTTGCCTCCGGCAATTCCAATGTCCGCTTCCTTTGCCTCCCCCGGTCCATTAACCACGCAGCCCATAACGGCCACCTTAATGTCCAGAGGAAATTCCTGCACCATGTTTTCCACCTGATTGGCCAGTCCAATCAAATCAATTTTTGTTCTTCCGCAGGTGGGACAGGAAACCACTTCCACACCGCCTTTTCGCAGGTTCAGCGTCTTTAAAATCCGCTTGGCAGACTTAATTTCCTCTACCGGACTGCCCGTAAGCGATACCCGAATCGTATCTCCGATTCCCTGATACAAAATAATGCCCAGTCCCACAGCAGACTTTATATTTCCGGAATACAAAGTTCCCGCCTCTGTAATTCCCACATGCAGAGGATAGCAGATTTCTTTTGCCAAAAGTTCATGGGCTTTTACACACATCAGAACATCCGAGGATTTAATGCTGATAACCAGATTGTTATAGCCCAAGTCCTCTATGATTTTCACTTTATCCAGCGCGCTTTCCACCAAGCCTTCTGCTGTGACACCATGATATTTTTCCACCAGTTCTTTTTCCAACGACCCGCTGTTTACTCCTACGCGGATAGGGATATTCCTTTCTTTTGCCGTATCCACTACCGCCTTGATTTTTTCTTTTTTGCCGATATTTCCCGGATTAATCCGAATCTTATCCGCCCCGTTTTCCATGGCTGCAAGAGCCATTTTATAATCGAAATGAATGTCTGCCACCAGTGGAATGTGTATCTGTTTTTTAATTTCTTTAACAGCTTTTGCCGCTTCCAGAGTAGGCACGGTACAGCGGATAATCTCGCAGCCTGCGGCCTCCAGTTCTAATATCTGGTTTACCGTTGCCTCTACATCTTCGGTAGGTGTGTTGGTCATGGACTGAATCAAAATAGGATTCCCGCCACCGATTTTCCGGTTCCCGATAGCAATGACCTTTGTGTTGTCCCGATACATACTGCCTTCCTCCTTAATGATTAATCTGCAGTAATTTCTGTTTTAATTCTCCCTCCAGACGGTAGATTTCCGCTTCTGCAGCTCTTCTCTTTTCCCGTCCTTCCTTTTGAATACTCATAACCTCATCAAAGGTACTGATTAAGGATTCATTGGTCTTCTGCAGAGTTTCAATATCTACAATACCGCGCTCGGATTCTTTCGCCGCTTCCACAGTAGCCAGCTTCAGAGTCTCTGCATTTTTCTGCAGCAGAGCATTGGTCATATCTGTCACTTCTCTCTGGGCTCTTGCCGCTTCCGTAGAATGTGCCACTCCAAGGGCAATCACCATCTGGCTCTTCCACAGGGGGATAGTATTGACAATGGTGGACTGTATTTTTTCTGCCATCAGCGTATCATTTCCCTGTACCAGACGAATCTGCGGTGCTGTCTGAATGGCAATCATCCTGGTCAGTTCCAGGTCGTGAATTTTCTTTTCAAACCGGTCGCAGAGAGAGTCCAAATCCTTTGCCGCCTGGGCGTCCTCCGGCAGACCACTGATCTGGGCTTTGCTCATAAGCTGGGGCAGTTCTGTGGCGCGGATTTCTTCCAGCTTCTGTTTTCCCGCCAGAATATACATGGATAATTCCTTAAAATAGTTTAAGTTTAAGGCATACATCCTATCCATAATCGCTGCGTCTTTCATAAGCTGAATCTGATGTTTTTCCAGAGTTTCCACGATTTTATTCACATTGGTCTCCGCTTTGGCATACTTGTTTTTCATGGATTCCAGTTTGTTGGCTCCCTTTTTGAAGAATCCCATAATACCTTTGCGCTCTTCTTCCGCATCAAAGTTTTTCAGTTCTGTCACCACATCTTCCAGCAAATCGCCCACTTCGCCCAAATCCTTGGTGCGCACTTTGTCCAGCGCATCCTCCGAAAAATCCGCCATTTTCTTCTGTGTGCCTGCGCCATACTGTAAAATAGCAGTTGAATTGCGGATATCAATCTGTTTGGCAAAGTCATCTACCATCTTTCGCTCTTCCGGTGACAGAATACTGTCGTCCATCTTTGGCTCTGTGGGCTCTTCCTTCTTCACTTCTGCAACCGGTGCCTCCTCTTTTAAAGGTTCAAAAGTCAGGGTGGGTGTCACCGTAAAATCCTTTAATTCTTCGCTCATCTTCTATGATTCCTTTCTCTGAAAATTTTTTTCTTCCGTAAGCCCTTCCTGTGCCAGCATGGTTTTCAATACCGAAATGTCGGCAGAAACATCCCAGGCTGTTTCTTTATAAAAACTGTCCAGAAGATTTTCAAACGCTACGTTAATGGTATCCAGTGTATTTTCAATTTCCCTCTTGGCCGTTTTAATGTTTTCGCCTTCCAGACTCTGCTTGTCCAGTTCCTCGTAAGCATTCAGAAGTTTTACTGTGGTAGGAAGATAATAATCCATAAACTTATGTAAATCCTGAATCAGCTCCGGATGTTGTTCTACTCTCTGGAAAATCCGGAGAATTACATTTTCCATATGATAAATTTTGTTGGAAATTTCCACGCCTGGAATAGCGTCATTGCTTCTGCGGATTTCTTCGATATAACGGTCACCCTCTTCGATAACCTTTTTCACTTCCTCAGAAAGCTGCTGTCTGGGAGATTTTTTTTCTTGTTTCTTTAACTCTCTGGCATTTTCTTCTGTTTTCACATACTGCTCATAAGCTTCGTCACTGGCAATCAGACAAGTGCCTTTAGCATCCAGATGCCCCTCTAAAAACATGCGCTTATTAATCATTTTTTTCAAATCTCTACGGACAAATTTCTCCGACTTTCTTACGCTTTTTGCCAACTCTCTGATGCTTCCATAAGGTTTCCCATTGAGGGTTTTCACATAAGTGCGGAATCGTTTAATCTTCTTTCTCAAATGGTTACCGCAAACCGCCATAATCAGACTCAGTGCAGTAGCTGTCCCAAAAACAGCCAGGATAGTCCCCAGTTTTACCGCAACTGTATGCACAAACAGAGATGCAATGATAAATCCCGCTGCAGTCGCCCCAAACATAATGGTCAATGCAATTCCCAATGTCGTAAGCAAAATCCCCATGGCTTTTGCACTTCCCGTATTGACAAATAAGGCAAACTCTTCTCTGGCTTCCTTCACTCGCTCAGATGACGCAGGGCTTCTGTAGTGTCCAAAGGGCCGATACCTGTAATTGGTACTATACCCATTCCCCGGCCCGTACGGTTTCGGCTCTTTATCCTGCCCGTATGGCTGATTCATTCCCTGCTGCCCCCGATAACGGTACTGCCCGGCCATATTTCCTGCATTTTTCATACTTTGTGCCACATTTCCCAATGCGCTCTCCAGAGTCTGTCCCAAGTCCCGGTTCAGTCTGCCGAAGTCTCCTGTATCAATGGCATTCTGCACAATATTTTTCACATCTCTCCCCAAATTATTCCAGTCATTTCCAGACATATCCTTCACTCCTCACTCTCAGTCCGCATCCTATTTTTTGCGTCCCAATTTTCTATTTAAAACTCTGTTCTTTTCACTCCCTTAAATTATATATGAAAGAATCCAAAAAAGCAACGGAACTTCTCTTGCAATTCACACGTTAAAGTTTTATAATGGTAAAAAATTAATTAATGATAAAAAATTACATACCGCATTCTGCGGCAGAATGGAGGAAATGGACATGGAGAAAAAGAACATTGACTGGTCTAATCTGGGATTTGGCTATGTAAAAACCGATTATCGTTTCGTATCTGACTTTAAAGACGGAAAATGGGATGAAGGAAAAATGACGCAGGATGACAAAGTAGTCATCAGCGAATGTGCCGGCGTCCTGCAGTACGCCCAGACCATATTTGAAGGAATGAAAGCTTACACTACACAGGATGGACGCATTGTTACCTTCCGCCCGGACTTAAATGCCAGCCGTATGGCAGATTCTGCCAGAAGACTGGAAATGCCGGTATTTCCGGAAGACCGTTTTGTTGAGGCTGTTGTAAAAACCATAAAGGCAAATGCCGCTTATGTTCCTCCTTACGGCTCAGGCGCAACCTTATACATCCGCCCCTATATGTTCGGCAGCAATCCTGTTATTGGAGTGAAACCTGCAGACGAATATCAGTTCCGTATCTTTACCACCCCGGTAGGACCGTATTTCAAAGGCGGTGTGAAACCTCTGACCATCCGCGTCAGTGATTTTGACCGGGCTGCCCCACACGGAACCGGACACATCAAAGCCGGCCTTAATTATGCTATGAGTCTGCATGCAATTGTGGATGCCCATCAGCAGGGATATGATGAAAACATGTATCTGGACGCAGCTACCAGAACAAAAGTCGAAGAAACAGGCGGCGCCAACTTCCTGTTTATTACAAAAGACGGAAAAGTTGTCACACCGAAATCCGACAGTATTCTTCCTTCCATTACCCGCCGCTCTCTTATGTATGTAGCAAAAGAATATCTTGGACTGGAAGTGGAAGAACGGGAGGTATTCCTGGATGAATTAAAGGATTTCTCAGAATGTGGTTTGTGCGGTACAGCCGCCGTTATTTCTCCGGTGGGAAAAATCGTAGACCACGGAAAAGAAATCTGCTTCCCAAGCGGCATGGAAGCCATGGGACCGGTGACACAGAAACTTTACGAAACACTGACCGGTATTCAGATGGGGAAACTGGAGGCACCGGAAGGATGGCTGAAGGTGATTGAATAACAACCTGGAGGGTGATGGTTTCTCACCCTCTTTTTTATTTCCCCAATGCCTCAAACATCCACTTCTTATACGCCTCTACCCCCGGCTGGTCAAAGGGATTCACTTCCAGAATCCTGGCCGACACATAGCAGGCGAACAAAAAGAAGTAAAACAACTGTCCGAAGTGGTAAGCATCCAGTTTCTCAATCTCCAGGATAAGGCATGGAAGCTTTTCTCTGTGCGCTTTTACCGTAGCATGGAAAGAGGCCTTATTCATATCCCAGAAATCTTTCCCGTTGAGGTAATCAAATCCATCCTCCACCCGGTCTTGTTCGGCATACAAGGACGCGTTCTGCTCCTGTACATCCAGAAACGTCTCAAACATCAGCGGCGCTCCGTCCTGAATATACTGCCCCACTGCATGCAGTTCCTCGCAGAATTCTGCCGCCACAGGGAAAAGCCCTTTGTTTTCTTTGCCTTCCGTTTCCCCGAAAAGCTGCACCCACCATTTATAAAACCACCGAAGCTGAGGTTCAAAGCCTGCCAGCATTTCCAGCTTATACCCTTTTTCATAATACATATTCCGAAGACAGGCATACTCATAAGCCGGATTTTCCTCACTTCCCCCTTTGTGAAGCTGTTTTTCCATATCGGCAGCGCCTCTTACCAGACTTTTCATATCAATTCCCGCCACAGCCATGGGAAGCAGCCCCACGCTAGTCACAGCAGAAAAACGTCCCCCTACATTTTGCGGAAATTCCAGAAACGTGTATCCGTGTTTTTTGCAGAGTTTTTCCAGAGAACTTCCCCTTGTGCCGGTTGCTATCATTCTTTTCCCTGCCTGTTCTCCATACCTTTCATACAAAAATTTCCGCAGGATACGGAAGGAAGCCCCCGGCTCCAATGTTTCAAAGTTCTTGGCAATGCAATCGATATAAACGGATTTTCCCTCCAGACTTTTCAGCATTTGATTTAACGCATAAGGTGACAGTGTATGGCCTGCATACACAATTTCTACTTTGCGGTCTGTCTGAATGGCTTCGATGACGGAACGGGCCGCATTATTGGAGCCTCCCACTCCCACGATTACAAAAACGTCTGCCTCTTCCCGGATTTCATCGGCCAGCTTCTGAATCCTTTCTGTCTGTTCCACATCTGCCCATTCTGCTGTATGAAACCAGCCCAGCGAATCTTTATAATCTGTTTCGCCCTCCAGAATCTGATTCAGAACGCTTCTTTTTCCTTCCATATACTCCTTTAATTCCTGCTTGATATTGGGATTTTTGTCTTCTATTTTTAAATTCAACATTCCTTTTTCCTCCTTGGATTTCCCCGTTTCCCCAACTGCTTCTTCCGCAAATAAACGAAAAGCAGGCTGTCCCCAACCACGCTGCAAAATTTTACAATTTTCCACATAGCGATAAAAGACAACCCACTTTCTATTATTTATCCTATTTTATCCCTTTCTCTCTGCCTTTTCTCAACCCATGCAAGGATGACAGTGTCCGTAAGCATCCATACAGTCCTCTTCCGGATTTTTCATACAGAGATGAACTGCCGATTTTTTGAAGGTCAGAGGCAGGGCCAGAATATTCGGAGTTTCCCCAACAAATTTCTTCTTGGCATCCTCCAGAGCTTCTTCAAAGGTGGCTCTTGTTTTCAGTCCCATGCCCCTTGCATAACCAGGTTCCTGTGCGCCTACAATGTAAATCGCACTGGTATTCATTTCTGCAATATGTCCGCAGGAAATCATACTAAAGCCATGGAATGGATGGAACGCATTTGTAAAACGGTATTTCCGGATATACTCTTCGTTTGTAGCAAAATACTCGCCATAGCGGTTCACATCCGGCAGTGTGTTCATGTAATCATGCTGGAAAACATCATACATTTCTCTCAAATACGGCCACAGTTCATCATGGAAAAAGCCGTTGCACAGAGAAGAACAGATGATAACACAGTTATCACTCATGACACGTTTGTAACGCAGTACCTGTGCGCTTAAAGCCTGCATCATCATAATCGGGTTTGTTCCCATGCCGTCCCCGTAATGGAATTTCTGCGGCATACCAAATACCAGAACATCGTATTTCTTCTCTGCCCAGTGTACATAAGTCCTCTTGTCAGCCAGTTTCCAGCTTTCCGGCATCATTTCTTTTGCATAACCGGAATAAATCGCAATCTGTCTGGAATTTGTATCCAGGACTGCGTCACAGCAGAAGAATGGATGTCCCATTTTCTCTTCCATATGCATGGAAATCTCATCAAATTTCGTTCTCATAAGACTGCCTCCGTTTACAGGAGTAAAGTCTTTTCTGTGCATAACGGACGGAACATGGTGGCTGGCAATGCTCTTCCAGTTTGTAATACCGGTTGCGCTGTGTTTGTATCCACCGGAATATCCGCCATAAGGATTTCCCTGTACATGACCAATCAGAATCGGAATATCACATTCATATACATATTTATTCATGTAAACCGGGTCCCCTCTTCTGGTGGTTCCCAGATTCACCATATGCTCCTGGTCTTCGCTGTCGTGGCTGATAATTTGTCCTGTGTGCCAGAATTCATGGAACAATTCTTCTCCGAAAATAGCCTTTGCGTCAGATTCCTTACTTCTTGGGTGCAGACCGTTTGAGATAATGAATAAAATATCTTTCTTTTCCACACCTGCTGCATAGAGTTCTTCCAAAATATATTTGATACTCAGTTTTCTGTGGCTGGTCGCCTGTTCCCCGCCTTTTACTCGGTCCGGAACTACAAAGGTAACGGTGCTGCCCTTATGAGCCAGTTCTGTCAGTGTAGGCATGCCGATGGGATGCGCCAAACTTGTGAGATAAGCGTCTCTTAATTTGTCTTCCGGTATGTAGTCCGGGTCTTTTACCGTTTCACCCGGAATAAAAATGTCTGTGTTATCCGGCAGTTCTGCTGCCATAGTTCCCTGTCCGTATTCAAATTCTAATTTCATAACCTTATTCCTCCTGATTTTATGCATTCATATAAAGACCGATGATTTCCAGATATTCTTCCGGATAGTAACCGATTTCACCCTGAAATCTGGTAAGAGCAATGAGTCCGCCGTCGATTTCCGGTATAGAAGCCAGCATGGCTGCATTGTCCTGCTTCAGCCCGCCTCCGTATACCATATCCATGCCCGCTGTCTTTTCTTTGACAAATCTGGCAATCTTCGTGATATATTCTTTATCTGCCGGAGTTTTGCCCGGTCCAATGGACCAAACCGGTTCATAGGCAATGGTTACCATGGATTTATCCACATCCTGCAGTCCGATTTCCAACTGCTCTCCCAAAACTTCCTGCCACTGCTCTTGTTCTTCGCTCTTTTCCCCAATACAGTACAGAACTTTCAGCCCCTGAGCTACCGCGCATTTGATTTCCTGATTCAAAATACGGTTCACGGCTTTGGTATCTTTACATCCGGCTTCTGCCAGAATCCCATTTAAGTTGTTCCGTTCCTCACAGTGTCCGATAATCACGGCTTCACAGCCCGCCGCTTTCATCGCTGCTGCCGGTCTTCCGGTTGTAAAGGCCCCGAAGTTTCCACCGGGCTGTACGTCATTCCGGAATACTCCCTGACAGCCCACCTGAACCGGACTTTCTTCTGTCTTTGCCCCAATAGCGGAGAACAGGTGAATTTCAGGGAAAAACATAGCAAACTCCACATCCTCTTTTGCATAAGGTTTCAGCTTTTCCTGTGTTTCCTTTACTATATAACTGCCCCATTCCCGAACATCCGCAATCCGGTTTACACCGCCCAACTCTGCAGGCACATCAAATCTCTTTAAATTCAGATAAATATGTTTCATCTTTTTTCCTTTCTGTGTTTCCCTTTTCAAACCGAACGAAACACGCTTTTACTTTTTTCCATAAAATCCGTTAAACGATACCATATCCGGAAGTTCTTCTCCGATAAGAGGTCTGCACCAGTCCAGAAAGGCCCCGGTCACACCATTGCCCTCTTCATTGATAAATTCCTCCGGCATGGTTCTCTCATACATCATAACCTCATCAATATCCACCAGAAACGCTTCTATATGATATGAATTTTCTGAAGTCCGTTTAAATGCCACCATCTTCCCAGACTCTCCATCAAGGGCAGCCCGGCATGCTGTTTCTCCCGCAAGCTGCGCTTCCTGACAGTCCACCGGACTTTGCAGACCAATGGATGCCCGGCCCAGAAGCCCCGGTTTTTCTCCTCTGGCTTTATACCCCAGCTTCTGAATCACCAGGTTAGCCAGATGAGAACTCACATCTCCGAAATACGTAGCCCGTTCTGTTTTAAAAACCGGTTTGACAACGGGTTTTCCCTCTTTGTCTGTGAGCCCTTCACTGGCCACTACCACAATGCCGCTTTTCTCTTTCAGCCTATTTTCCACATCTTTTATAAACTGTTCTTCATCAAAAGGACGCTCCGGAAGGTAAATCAAATCCGGTCCGTATCCTTTCTCCCCGGCCAGCGCACTGGATGCCGTAATCCAGCCTGCATTTCTACCGGAAGCCTCCATCACCACTACATGAATTGGCAGGGAACGCACATCCGCACACAATTCTTCCGTACAGGCTGCAATATAGCGGGCTGCACTTCCAAAACCGGGACTGTGGTCTGTCACCGCAATATCGTTATCTGTAGTCTTGGGAATCCCCATAACACGGATATCCAGATTTCTGGCCTGACAGGTTTTATGCAGTTTCCCGCAAGTGTCCATCGTACCGTTGCCTCCATTAAAGAGCACATATTTTATCTCTCTCTTTACCAGAATATCTGCCATTTTTTCATAGTCCTCCTGCCAGATAGGGTCTCTGGACGTTCCAATGGCAGTTCCCGGAGTCTGCAGAAGCAGTTCCAGCTTTTCTTCCGGCACATTTTCTAATGCAAGAAAATGCTCTTCCAGAACACCTCCCGTTCCATTTTCAGCTCCGTAAATATGTTCCAGCTTTCCGTATTTTTTTGCTTCTTTGATTGCCCCGTACAGAGAAGCGTTTAAAACTGCCGTAGGCCCGCCTCCATGTACAATCAGTAAATTCTCTGCCATGCTTCTTTTCCTTTCTCAATCTTCTATAAAATTTGGAGTTCCCTTTGAAACACAGAATTTTTCTTTTCCATATTTCGGGAAGTTCTTTGGCACAGGGAAAAACGTGTTTTCCATATGACAAAAAACAGGGGCTGCCGCTTTCTGTAATTTTCTGTATACAACAAACGCGGCAGCCCCTCCCCCAATTTTCAATCCTCTGTTTTTCCTACAGCTGCACCTGACAAGTTTGGAAGCTTATTTTCCTGCCTCTTCCATAATGTCAAACAGTACATAGTCCTCAACCGGAACTTCTTCTTTTATCTTTCCTGCATCCAGGAAGTTTTTCTGCTGAATTTCATAGTATCCTGCAACGGTTCCGTCACCAACTTCTTTCAACAGTTCTTCGGAAGTAATCCATGCACCGTCTGTTGTCTGACCCATAGCCGTTTCTACATCTGTTTTTGTTTCATCTGCCACATATCCGGCAACTTCTTCAAAGTTTTCTTCTTTTGCACCGAAGTCCATGGCTTTATACAATGCTCTTGTGTATCTTACCAGCAGGTCTTTGTTCTTCTCTGCATATTCCGGCATACATACCCAGCTTGCCGGGTCTGCTGCAATGTCAGAGAAGTCTGCGTTGCTTACGAAAATCTGTGCGTCATCGCCTAACTCATCCGTGATAACCTTTGTGTTCGGTGACCATGGAGCACAGGCGTCAATGGAACCGGAAATCATGGCACTTGGCATGTTGGTAACTTCCATGTTGTATGGTTCAATATCGTCCATAGTAAGCCCTACAGAGTTCAGAGCGCGAAGCAAAATTGTCTCAGAAGATGTACCGGAAGCATACGCTACTTTTTTACCCTTTAAGTCTTCCAGGGAATTTACACCGTGGGATTTCAGCCCCATCACGCAGTCTGCATCACCCAACTGCTGGAAGCAGAATACGTCTACATTTCCCTGAATTGCCAGTGTATGAGCGCCAGGGCCGATATAAGCCACGTCCATAGAACCGGATTCCATAGCTGCAATTTCTGTAGGACCGTCATCAAACTTTGTCAGTTCTACTTCAATGCCTTCTTCTTCAAAAAATCCCTTTTCTCTCGCTGTGGTAACAACCCATAAGGAAGCGTAATTCGGCATGTAAGCCACTTTTACCTTGTCCAGTTCTTTGGACTCTTCTTTTTTCTCCCCTGCATCTGCAGACGCTTCTTTGTTGTCCTTGGTGCCTGCCGCCTTGTCGTCACCGCCGCAGCCTGCCAACATTGTCATTGCAGTCGCTGCTGCCAGTACCATTGCCAATAATTTCTTCTTCATGAAAAAATCCTCCTTAAAAATATAGTTTTTATGTTCTCACAGGTCGCCCCTTGTAAGTCCTATTTTCTAACCTCCAGGTATTCCTGGTATACCTGACCCCAGATATGGTTTTTCAGTTCAATGAAACGCTCGCTCATTTTTGTTTCCTGGTCTCTCGGATATGGAATATCAATATCCACCACTTCTTTAATCCGTCCCGGGCGGGCACTCATAATCACTACCCTGGTAGCCAGTACAATGGCCTCCTCAATGTCATGCGTTACAAAGAAACAGGTTTTATTCTCTTCCTGCCATGCTTTTAATAACTCTGTCTGAAGCTGCGTCCTGGTCTGTGCATCCAAAGCGCCGAAAGGCTCATCCATGAGAAGTACTTCCGGATTCATGGCATAAGCTCTTGCAATCGCAACCCTCTGTTTCATACCGCCGGATAATTCCTTTGGATAAGAATCTGCGAATTTTTCGAGTTCTACCATTTTCAGATATTTCATGGCAATGCTGTCACATTCGTCTTTGGAGAGTCCCTTTAACTTCAGACCAAACTCTACGTTTTTCTTAACTGTCAGCCACGGAAACAGCGCATACTGCTGAAATACCACACCTCTGTCTGTTCCGGTTCCCTGAATCGGTTTGCCGTCTACCAGAATCTGTCCGGCTGTAGGCTCTAAAAGTCCGGCAATAATATTTAACAGGGTGGATTTTCCACAGCCGGACGGCCCGATTACACAGATAAATTCATTTTCTTTAATATCAAAATTTACACCATTCAGAGCAACTACCTCTCCCTTACGGGTATTGTACTTTTTCTCTATGCCCTGAATACTTACCTTTATATTTCCCTCTTTTCCTGCCATCCTGTTAACTTCCTTTCAAAGAATTTAAGAACTTTTTCTGCAATCATACCGATTACACCAATAATGATGATGTAAAGCAGCATAGGTGTTGTCTCATAAGAGTTGGCCAGAGATTTAATCCTCATACCAAGACCTGCAATGGCTCCGGTGGACTCTGCCGCAATCAGAGTCGTCAGTGCAGTAGAAATACCAAGTCTTACTGCCGTAATGATAAATGGTGTCGTAGCCGGAAAGATAACCTTCACGAACAGCTGGGCATCATTGGCTCCCAATACTCTTGCCGCCTTAATCAACGTTTCATCCACATTGATAACACCCTGGAAAATCGTAACGGTCATAATCAGGAAAGTGGCCAGACAGATAACGATAATCTGCGGTGTACGTCCAACACCAACACCAATAACAACCAACGGTACATATGCTAATGGCGGGATATTTCTAATAAACTGAATCCACGGCTCAAGAATAAACCGTACCGGTCTGTACCAGGCCATCAGAAAGGCTACCGGCACAGAAATCACAAATCCCAGAAGGAATCCCCAGAATACGGAAATCAAACTGCTTCCGATATCCTGCAGCAAAATTCCTCTTTCTCCCTGCATTAATCCTATGGACTCCACTACTTTCACCGCATTTGGAAAACATCTTGCTGTCTGCGGCGTCACAGATAACAGCGTCCATACAAGCATGGCAACGATAAATGAAATAAACAGCCATATCCCTTTTGGTATTTTGCTAATAAAATCAGCACCGCCCTTGTTTTTTTTCCCCATTTTAAACCTCCGCTTTCTTTCGTTTCGGTATTTCGCACCAAAACACATTTCTTATTTGTTTTTCTATTGACATTATCCCCTATATAGGGTTTTGTTTCAACTGTATTTTAAGCAAACGTTTGATTGTTTTGTTTATTTTTGTGTTTTATTAAAGTAAAACATTGCGCAAGATAGCAAAAAAGCATAAAAATTTGAGCAGCGCCTTTTTTTGCGCTGCCCAAACCTCACATTTTTCTGTGCATTTTGCACTTTTGACTCTATTTTTTACATTCTTTTATAACGTTCTGCCATTTCCTCAAGAGAAACCTGTTCCACCAGCGGTGCTTTTCCGTAAGAACCAAACTCTACAATCAAAGTTCCGATAGCTTCTTTTACACCTTTCTCAATCACTTCTACCAATTCCGCCCTGTCCTTATCCGGAACCATTCCATACATAACCGTATCCATAATTGGCGGCAGAAAGGCTCTTGGGTCAAACTGCTCTCTCTTCTCTTCCAGCAGCTGATAAACGCCTCCAATAGACGGACTGTTTCTCTTTTCCGGATGTTGTGCGAAATATTCTTTCATATTTCTGGTAACAGCCAGACGAATATCCGTGTCCACATTAATTTTGCCAATGCCACAGGGAATGGCAGCTTTCAGTTCTTCAATGGAAATACCATGTGCATTCTGAATATTTCCGCCCAGTGCATTGATTTCCTCTACAATATATCCGGGTACTGTAGAGGAACCGTGAGATACCAGAACTCCAAAGAGATTTTCATGCATCATGCACTCTTTAATTGCAATAGCAATTTCTTTTCTCAGCTTTACACCTTTTCCTTTGGAAGCCCCATGCATAGTTCCATAGGAAATGGCCAGGGCATCACAGCCTGTTTTCCGAAAGAATTCCACTGCCTTTAAAGGATTGGTATAAGTAGAGGTGGCGGAAAATACATGGTCTTCCACGCCGGCCAGTACACCTAATTCTCCTTCTACAGATACGCCCCTTTCATGGGCATATTTTACCACTTCTCTGGTCAGTTCCACATTTTCCTCAAAAGGAAGGGAAGAACCGTCAATCATAACCGACGTATATCCACCTTCAATGGCTGCCACACAGGAATCAAAATTTTTGCCGTGGTCCAGGTGCAGAACAACCGGTATAGGTGAATTTTCTGCGTATTTTTTTACTGCTGCCGCAATATTTTTTGCGCCTACTTTTTTATCTTCCAGGGTAGCATTCTGAAAATCTGTGCGTCCTCCCATAAATCCGTTGGCCAAATCCGCCCCCTGCAGAATTGCTGCGGAACGGAACATTTCGTGTACTTCAATGGCTGCTTTTGCCTGTGCCACTGCATTTACATTAAAAGCCCCCTGGGCAAAATGATATTTGTCAACGGTTTCCAACAATGGTCTCAATGGTATTAATGGCATGATGATTCCTCCTGTTTTTCAATTTTCATTCCTTTTACAAAAGTTTCCAGAATATTGTAATTTTCATCTAAAATGAGTATATCTGCGTCTTTTCCCACTTCCAGACTGCCAATATGCTCCTCTGCGTGTATCAGTCTGGCCGGATTCATGGTAAGCAGCGGCAGAACGTCTTCCATAGACTCTCCCGTAAATTCGATCAGCCGCTTCAGAGCTGTTCCCGTAGTCAGCGTACTGCCGGCCCGGACACCGTTTGGCAGTTTGGCATCTCCGTCTTCCACAATCACATCATTGACTCCCAGCTTGTACGCTCCGTCCGGAAGTCCTGCGGCCATAATAGAATCAGTCACAGCTACCACTCTGTCATGGCCTTTTGCCTTTAAAATCATACGGACACTGCCCGGGTGCAGATGTCTTCCGTCACAGATAGTTTCACAGTATACATCGTCCGCTTCCAGCACAGCCCCCATAATTGCAGGGAAATGCTGATGAAACAGCTTCATGGCATTGCAGGTGTGGGTACAGGCTTCGGCTCCGTTTTCAATACATTTTCTTGACGTCTCATAATCCGCTCCGGAATGACCGATGGCAACGGTTATGCCCAGCTTTCTGATTTCAGGAATGGATTCCGGAATTCCCTCTACCTCCGGCGATACTGTAATATACCGAATGTTCCCCCGGGCTTTTTCCTGATATTCCCGTAAAAGCTCTATATCCGCCCCCCGAAGCAGGGATTCAGGCATGGCTCCTTTAAATTCCACGGATAAAAAAGGTCCTTCCAGATGAATTCCCAGCAAATCTGCACAGTTTTCGTGGTCTTCTTTATGCTTCAGCACTTCTGCAATGACCTTTTCCGTTTGTTCTTTGGTATCGGTCAAAATCGAACAAAGCCAGGTTGTAGTTCCCTGCTGTGCAAAAAAATAACCGATTTTCTGAAATTTTTCTTTGGAAGCTGCATTGACGTCAAAGCCGCAGCCGCCGTGGGTGTGAATATCGATAAAGCCGGGAACTACCGCATTGCCTTTGACATCATGGATGATTCCATCTGTAATTTTCTCAGACGGGCTGCAGATTCTGGTAATCCTCCCATCTTCCATACAGAGATTTTTTCTTTCCAGGCGGCGTTTTTCATATCGGTATACATATCCGCCGGTAATCCAGGTTTTCATCTCTATCCCTCCAGTGCAGCTACAAACTCTGTAATCTTCAGATTAATGTCCGGATGTCCGGTAAGAAGGGATACCGGGAAATCAGAAGTTGCCTCTCCGTAAGCTGTACGGCGTACCACTGCTCTGTGCCAGTTTCTGAAGCATCCCAGTCTGATTTTTTTTGCATGGGCAATTTCCCAGATACCAATGGTCACACAGTAATGAGGCATATCTTCCAGTGCACCGTTAAAATCTCCAATGGCATTTGCAGTTCTGGTTTCCTTTGTAATCTCCAGCACTCTGGTCTTCTGCGCCAGAAATTCTTCCTTGCTCATAGAAGCGTCTGCTTCGTTGAACGCCACATGACCGTTGATACCGATACCGCCAAAACAAATATCCACACCGCCCAGCTTTTCAATCAATTCCGGTATGTATCCCAAATTTTCCGGATCCGGGAAAACCCTCTGTTCTTCCGGCATCAAAAGTTCTTTTTCGATTTTTCCATATACTTCACGGTTCATAAAGCCTCGAAAACTTAACGGATGGGTTTCCGGCACCCACTTTTTGTCGTCCTCCAGATATTCATCCATGTTGATGAACCATACATTTTTCAGGCTGATTTTTTCCGTATTTACCTTTTCCACAAAAAACGGATACTGTCCTACCGGGCCTACGGGGCAGATAAATACTGTTTTTTCCCCTTTTTCGTTGTGGGACTTGATTTCCTCTGCCATTTCCTCTGCCATAGAGCGAAACACCGCTTCATTGTTTTCCATAACCAGCACAGGAAGTTTCGGGTTATTGCTTAAAAGTTCTTCTCTGGTATAGCTGTAATATGCATGTCTCATATCAGTTCTTCCTTTCCATACGATTGGTCATTGTACTATAAATCTTATCTTTGTAGTTCCGATTATACGATAAGCACCATACATTTTCAACAAACCTTTCCCAAAAGCCCCTTGTTTTTATATTCTATTTAAGCAAACGTTGTCTTATATTTTGTTGTCATAATCCGTCATTTCAGTTATAATATGCTTATCTATTAACTCTTGTATTGTGAGGTTTGAATATGACTTTAAAAGAAATCGCCCAAAAAGCAAACGTATCCATATCCACGGTTTCCCGTGTCATTAATCAAAAAAACACAAAAGCAGCAAGCCCTGAAGTTCAGGAACGTATCTGGGAAATTGTGCGGGAGAGCGGCTATACGCCCAATACTTCTGCACGGGCGCTGAAAATGGGGACAAAAGCACCTGCTGCAATCACCTCTTTGCCGAAAACGATTTCCTGTATTTACGCAAGAGGAGAAACCGCAGTTTCCGACCTTTTTTTCTCGCATATTGCCAAGGCCATTGAGCAGGAAGCTTTTAAAAGCAACTTTTTCATCAAACATTCTTTCACTGCTCTTGATATTGCCAATGCGGAGGTTGCCGCCCGGGTAGCTAATTCTCCTGCCGACGGAGCCGTGATTCTGGGTCGTTATGACAAACAAATGCTGAAATTTTTCACAGAACATTATAAGCATATTGTATATGCAGGACTAAACCCCATGGGAAGCAAATACGACCAGGTGGTATGCGATGGAAGAGAGATTACCTACAGCGCCATTTCCTATCTCCATGAACTGGGGCATACTAAAATCGGCTATATCGGAGAGCAGAACAACGAAATCCGCTATACGGCTTTCAAGGAGTCTTTAAAATCCCTGAATCTGCCCTTTTTACAGAAAAATACAGCAAACGTAAAACTTTCCCACGAAGGCGGCTACCAGGGAGCTTATCATCTTATGGAAGCCAAATCCGACATAACGGCCATTTTCTGTGCCAATGACAATACTGCCATCGGGGCCATCAAAGCCATCCGGGAAAAAGGATACCGGATTCCGGAAGATATTTCTATCATTGGTGTGGATGACATCGAAACCGCCCAGTATCTCTCTCCCATGCTGACCACCGTACACATTCCCACAGAAGAAATGGGACAGCTGGCTGCCAAGATTCTCATTGACCGGATTAACGGCGGACACAGAATTCCTTTGAAAGTAATTCTGCCCTTCCACATTGCCAAACGGGACACCTGCGCAAAGCCTGCACGAAACGGGAAAACCTTTCTGCAAATGCCCCCAGGGTAAAAAAACAGCAGAAAGCTGCAATGGCGTTTTTCTCCTGCAGCTTTCTGCTGTTTTTTATTTTTTCACTCTCTCATATGTCCGGAATTCGTATTCAATATCAAAATACGTCTGTTCTTCGCTTCTCTCAGTCACTTTCCACTCTTTATCCTCATCCAGATTTGGGAAAAAGGTATCTGCTTCGTAGGCAAAATCAATTTTTGTCACATGAGCCTTGTGGCAGTAAGGCAGCATCTGTTTATAAATGCTGTCCCCGCCGATAACGTAAACGTCTTCCTTATATTTTTTCACTTCTTCCAGAGCTTCTTCCACGCTGTGCACTACAATGGCATCCTTTACCCGGTAATTCTTGTCCCTTGTAAGAACAATGTTCACCCGGTTCTTCAATGGAAGTCCTCCCGGAAAACTCTCCAATGTTTTTCTTCCCATAATCACCACATTTCCCGTGGTTGTGGTACGGAAAAATTTCATATCCGCCGGAATACTTACCAGCAGTTTATTCTCTTTTCCAATGCCCCAGTTGGCGTCTGCCGCTACAATCAGATTCATACTGTTCTCCTCTCTTACACTGCAATAGGTATATTTTTAATCTGTGGTCCTGCCTGATAATTTTCCACAATCAAATCTGCTGTGGTAAACGCATAAAAATCCTTGATTTCCGGATTCAAAGAAACCTTTGGCGCAGGATAGGTATCTCTGGAAATCAGTTCTTTCACAATGTCCACATGTCGGTCATAAATATGGGCGTCCGCAATCACATGTACCAGTTCTCCGGGAATCATATCGTTGACCTGAGCCACCATCATAAGAAGAATCGCATACTGGCACACATTCCAGTTATTTGCTGCCAGCACGTCCTGGGAACGCTGGTTTAACACGCCATTCAGCACCAGCTTCTCGCTGTTCTTTTCTTTGGTAACGTTGTACGTCATACTGTAACAGCAAGGGTCTAAGCCGCCGCTGTGCAGATATTCAAACTGATACAGATTCGTCATAATTCTTCTGCTGTAAGGATTCTCCTTCAGCTGCTTTAATACATAGTCCATCTGGTCAATTTTTTCGCCCTTATACAGAAATTTTCTGCCCACCACATCTCCGTAGCAGGTTCCGATAGAGCCGTTTTCATCCGCCCACGCATCCCAGATATGGGCGTTTAAATCATGAATATTGTTGGACTTTCTCTGATAAATCCAGAGAATTTCGTCCATACAGGTTTTTAATGCTGTTTTTCTTAAAGTCAGCGCCGGAAATTCCTTGCGCAGATCGTAACGATTTACCACTCCAAAACGCTTAATGGTATAAGCATAAGCGCCTGTATCCTCCCATTTGGGGCGCACCTTTTCTCCCTGTGTATCAGTTCCGTTTTCCAGGATGTCACGGCACATGGAAATAAACAAATTATCTGCTAAACTCATACTGGTTTCCTTTCTTCTGCTTTTCTCATGCTTTTTATTATACCCTATTCTCCTGTCTTTTGCTATACAAAAAACAAAAGCGTCTCCCGGCGGAAAGCTTCTGAACTTTACAAATCCTGCAAAAAATGATACGCTTTAACAATAAATTCTTCAACGTGTGTTTTACTTTTTACGATTCAGAAAGGAGCCCTTTACAGATGAAAAAACTGATTATTTATTTATTGAAACCATTTTCCTTCCTTCCGGCCATTGCCATGATGTATCTCATTTTCAGCTTTTCCAGCCAAACCGGCAAAGAGTCCGGAAATTTAAGCCATGAAATCAGTTATCAGATTGTATCCGCAGCAGACCGGATTCTGGATAAAAATCTGTCTGAAGAAAGCAAAAATACCTATGCCGACAAAATTGAACTGCCGGTACGAAAACTGGCTCACATGACAGAATACTGCATTCTGGCCATATGTATATCTTTCCCTCTGTATGTATACGGAGTCCGGGGCTTCTGGCTCTTTCTTCTGGCCGGACTGCTGTCCGCAGGATTTGCCTGCACAGATGAATTCCACCAGTCCTTTGTTGCCGGACGGGGACCTTCCAAGCGAGACGTCCTTATCGACAGTACCGGGGCGCTGTTTGGTATTATTTTCGTCCAGATTTTCTGTCATAGCTTTACGCCTTCTAAAAGAAGGTAATAAAAAAGGAACTGTCCCGCCAACAGTTCCTTTTTTATTTTTTAAATTTCCAGGGACACATCTGCAAAATCCAGAAGTTCTCTCTCTCCCTGTCCATTGGTTACAAGAAGTCTTCCATCCTCCAGAATTTTTTCTGCCTTTACCACACGACACTCCTGATTTCCAAAGACTTTTATCTGTCTTCCCGGCACAATATTTCTCTGTCGATATTCTGGAGAAATGCCTGGCTTTTCTGCTTCTTTTAAAAGTTCATTGACAATACAGGCTGCCAGTCGGTTTCTGTCTGTCCGAACTCCTCTTTCCAGAATCGCTCCTGCCTTCCGGCGAATTTCTTCCGGGAATCCCTCCTTTGGTTCATAGAGATTCAGACCGATTCCCACTACGGCAAACTCTATCTCTCCTGTCTCAAAATCCGTGACAGCTTCTGTAAGAATTCCGCACACCTTTTTTTCCTGCAGATACAAATCATTGACCCACTTAATGCCCAGAGAAACCCCGCAGCACCCTTCCACTGCACGGCACACAGCCACCGCAGCTGCTGCCGTAATCTCCAGGCTCTGCCGCAGTGTCTTTTTCGGATAAAGCAGCACACTGAGATACAGCCCGCTGCTTTCAGGCGAATAGAACTTTCGTCCTTTTCTGCCTCTTCCTTCTGTCTGGCTGTTGGCTGCCACCAGAGACCCATGGGGCAGCTGTTTCTCCACCGCTAACTGTTTCATGACCCTGCTGGTAGAAGAAATTTCCTGAAAGACCTGCACCTCTGCCTCCTGGTGCTCCAGGAAACAACGGACAGCTTCTCTGGAAAGGATATCGTTTTCCTGCTTCAGCGCATATCCCCTGTTTGTTGCCGCCTGAATCTGATACCCCTCCTGACGGAGCGTTTTCACTGCTTTCCATACAGCGGCTCTGGACACCTGAAGCTGCCGCGCCAGTTCCTCTCCCGAAAGATAAGTTCCTTTTTGACTTTCCAACAACTCCAGAAGCTTTGATTTCGTAGACATTTGCCTTCCCTTACTTTCTTTTACCGCTCTTCACGGAAATAATTCACACCGCAGGATTTCGGCTGCGCATTCTCCTTAGAGAAGCGAATGGAGGTCACAACCAGCACCACAATCGTCATGAGGAACGGAATCATGTCAAAAATAGAGCTTGGAATCACCTGAGGTACATAGTATTTCAGAACGCTGAAACCGCCAAATACCAAGGCTGCCAAAATAGCTCTGTTGGGATTCCAGGTTGCAAAGATAACCAAAGCCACCGCAATCCATCCAAGTCCGTTTACGCAGCTTGTCACCCACACACCATTACAAATAATCATAGAACAGTAAGCACCGCCGATACCGCACAAGCCGCCGCCCAGCATCAGATTCAGGTATTTCAGTTTCGTAACCGGAATTCCCGCTGCATCTGCTGCCGCCGGATTCTCGCCTACCGCCCGGACATTCAGACCTGCTTTCGTTCTATGGAGATAAATGGCGCACAGAATAGCCGCAGCCACACCCAGGTACACAAAAATATTATAGTTAAAAAGCAGTTTTCCCAGTACCGGAATATCGGTCAGGAAAGGAATCTCCACCTTTCCCAGACTGTCCAGAATTCCTTCCGGCAGCTTTAAAGAGGTGCTTCCGCTCTTTTCCCTTACAAAATCACCTACAAAGTTACTAAAACCAATGCCGAAAATCGTAAGCGTCAGACCGGTCACATTCTGGTCTGCCATAAAGGTAACAGTCAGAACCGCATAGATAAGCGCACCCAGCATACCGGTCACAAAGGCTGCAATCAAGGCAAACACCAGATTGTCTGTCCAGTATCCCACCACAAATCCGCCTACGGCACCAATGGACATCATCCCTTCCACACCCAGGTTCAGATGTCCTGCTTTTTCATTGATAATTTCTCCCAGAATTCCGAACAGCAGAGGTGTTCCCGCAAGAACTGCTGCTACGAAAAAGTTTACAAAGAAATCCATTATGCATGTCCTCCTTTCCTGCGTGTCACAAATTTATACCGTACAAAGAATTCACAGCCCAGTACAAAGAACAGAATGATTCCCTGCAGCACATCTGCGGAATAAGCAGACAGGCCGTGAGCAGACTGCATAACGGTACTTCCCTTTTCCAGTACCGCAAAGAGGAAAGAAACCACCAGAATTCCTACTGGATTTAACTGTGCCAGCCATGCCACAATGATAGCCGTAAAACCTACGCCTCCGGCTACAGATGTGGTCAGTGTCAGGTCAGAACCGCTGGCCTGTACCATACCGGCAATCCCGCAGATTCCTCCGGAAAATGCCATGGTACGGAGCACAATCTTTTTATAATTCATTCCCGCATAGTTGGCTGTCGCCCGGCTTTCCCCTACGACACCGATTTCATATCCCTGCTTTGTAAATTTCAGATAAATAAAAACAATAACCACCAGAACAAGACCAATCAGCCAGCCTGCATGTACGCCGAAAATTTTATCCAGCTGCGCATTTTCTCCAAATCTGGCAATTTTCGGAAATCCGGAAGAATTTGGGTCTTTCCACGGGCCGTCACGCAAAAAAGAAATCAGATACAAAGCCACATAGTTCAGCATCAGTGTAAACAGTGTTTCATTGGTATCAAATTTCGCCTTGAAAAGTGCCGGAATCAGCCCCCACAAAGCGCCGCCCAGCATACCGGCCAGGAACATGCAAATCATCAGCAGCCAGTGCGGAAAATCCCAGCAAAACAGAGCAAAATAGGTGGCAAAAATAGCCCCCATAATAATCTGTCCTTCTGCACCGATATTCCAGAACCGCATCTTAAAGGCCAGCGTTACACCAAGAGCCGGAATCAGAAGAGGCACCATCAGCTTAATAGTTGCCTGAAAGGCCATAGTACTTCTAAATGCACCGGATACAATGGTTCCGTATACGGAAAATGGATTATATCCGATAAAGAGTATGAACAATCCCCCTGCCACAATGGCAAGAAGAACAGAGAGCAGACGCAGACGGATAATCTGGCCATGGGGTCTCTCACTTCTCTTCTCAATACGAATCAGGGGTTCTTTTCTGCTGTTTTCCATTATGCTTCTTCCCTCCTCTTACCTGCCATCATCAGTCCCAAATCTTCTTTGGTGGTTGTCTTGGCATCTACAATTCCCGTAGCTTCCCCGTGGCACATAACCATGATTCTGTCAGAAATCTGCAGAAGCACGTCCAAATCCTCTCCGATAAACAGCACGGCAACGCCCTTTTTCTTCTGCTCGTTAAGCAGGTCATAAATCGTGTAAGAAGAGTTGATATCCAGTCCCCGGACAGGATAAGCTGTCACCAGAACAGACGGATTTGACTCAATTTCCCGCCCCAGAAGCACCTTCTGGACATTTCCTCCTGACATCAGCCGCACTGGAGTATCCACACCGGGTGTTACCACTTCCAGCTTCTTCACCAGTTCCTCAGCCATCTTTCTGGCTGGTTTTCTGTCTATAAAAATCCCTTTATTTTTGTCGTAGGTTTTCAGAAGAATATTATCTACCATACCCATGGACGCCACAAGTCCCATACCCAGACGATCCTCCGGCACAAATCCCAGACTGATTCCCAGATTGGCAATCTCTCTTGGACTTTTTCCCACAATATTCTCTTTATTGTGCAGAATTGCTCCCTTATCTACCGGAATCAACCCTGCAATACTTTCACATAGTTCCTTCTGTCCGCTGCCGGCCACACCAGCCACACCCAGAATTTCACCGGCCTTGATTTCCAGACTCAAATCCTTTACAGCCATAGTTCCGTCTGCAGATTTCACAGAAAGATCTACGATTTTCAGTCTGGTAAACACATTTTCACATTTCGGGCGCTGGATTTCCAGTGTCACAGGGCGTCCCACCATCAGCTCTGTCAGCTGTTTTTCATTGGTCTCGCAGGTATTTACTGTATCAATACTCTGACCCTTCCTGAGAATAGTTACCCGGTCACTAATTTCCATAACCTCGTTCAGCTTGTGGGTAATAATGATAATAGCGCTTCCCTGTTCCCGCATCTTCCGCAGAATGGCAAACAGCTTTTTCGTCTCCTGGGGAGTCAGCACGGCAGTAGGTTCGTCCAGAATCAGAATATCTGCATTACGGTACAATACTTTCAGAATCTCTACGGTCTGCTTTTCACTGACAGACATATTGTAAATCTTTTTCTCCGGTTCTACTTCCAGTCCGTATTTTTCTGTCAGTTTTAAAAGACGTTCTTTTAATTCTTTTGGCTTTACTCGTTTCCCTTCCATTCCCATAGCCACATTATCCATGGCTGAAAATACATCTACCAGCTTAAAATGCTGATGAATCATACCGATTCCCAGTTTTCCTGCATCCATGGGAGAGTTGATGGTTACCTCTTTCCCATTTACTTTAATAACGCCTTCGTCAGGGTGATAAATTCCCGAAATCATATTCATAAGCGTTGTCTTACCGGATCCGTTTTCACCTAAAAGCGCCAAAATTTCTCCTCTGCGTACTTCCAGATTAATATGGTCATTGGCGACAACACTTCCGAAGGTTTTGGTAATTCCCTGAAGCTCAATGGCATTCTCTTTCTTTTCCAAAGCCAACTCGTGTCACCTCTCATTTCTTTTGTTGAATTCTCACATCGCATACTGATTCATTGTATCAGAGAAAGAAGTAGTGCACAAGGGCTTTTCTGCTTTTTCACAGAGCAAAAAGAAGGTGCTTCAACTTTCGTCTCAGCACCTTCTTCTATCATTTTTATTTTACTACAATATTCTTGTAATACCAGTTGATACCGCCTGTAATAGTCGCATCATCTAAAGTTTTTCCTTCTTCTCCTACGGTTTTACCGTCATTCGTTTCCAGAACACCGTCAAATACGTTAAAGCCGTCTTCTACAATTTTCTTTCTGGCTTCCTCTACTTTTTCCTGGGTGCCAGGTGCAACGATATCTTCATTTAACGGAGTGATGTCTACCAGACCGTCATCCATGCCGCCAAAGTAGTTTTCAGATGTCCAGGTTCCGTCAATAACTTTTTGTACAGCCTGTGTATAGTACACTCCCCAGTTCCAGACAACGGAAGTCAGAGTTGCTTTCGGCGCATCATTCATCATATCAGAGTTATATCCAACGCCCCATACGCCTGCAGATTCTGCCTCAGTCTGTGGATTTGGAGTATCGCAGTGCTGTCCGATAACGTCACAGCCCTCTGCAATCAGAGCTTTTGCCGCATTGGTTTCTTCTGTTGGAGAAAGCCAGCTGTTTGTTACTTTTACATAAACCTGTGCATCCGGATTTACTTCTGCAACACCAATAGCAAACGCATCTGCACCTCCGGTTACTTCTGAGTTTTCAGAACCCATAGCTGCTACATAACCGATTTTGTTTGTTTCTGTTTTCATACCTGCTACAATACCGGATAAATATCTGGCCTGATAAATTCTTCCGAAATAGTTATTGAAGTTTGTGTCGTTTGATTTATAGCCTGTACCATGTGAGAAAATAACATCCGGATATTCTTCTGCCAGAGCTTCGCAGGTATCCATGTAGTTAAAGCTGGTTGCAAAGATAATCTGGCATCCTTCTTCGATACACTCTCTCATAGCCTGTTCAGTCATAGTCGGGTCTGCATCAGGAATGTTGTTTTTTCTGATAATCTGGCTGTCTTCCAGCCCCAGTTCCTTCTGCATCTCTACGATTCCCTGGTCATGAGCGTAGCTGTATCCGGAGCCGTCTGCAGGATCGCCAATGTGAATAACGCCTACTTTTAAATCTTCCTTTGCTACCGGTGCAAAGTTGCTTTTTCCATCTTCTTTGTCCTCTCCTGCATCCGCACTTTCTTCTGTCTGTGCGCTGTCTGTCTTGGAAGCATTTTGGTCTTCCACCCCCTGCTGCTGTCCGCAGCCTGCCATTAATGTTCCAACCATGGCAAGAGAAAGTAACACACCTAAGATTTTCTTCTTCATGATTTTCCTCCTAAAGTTTTAATGTTATCATAGACCATTTTACAAAAACTATCCATGAAACTACATGATAGCACCATATAATTTATTTTTCAACCGCATTTTTCGGTTTTCTATGGGTTCAGAGTTTCATATACCATTTGAGAAAGTTCATGCATGTCGCTGTAAACGCCTTCCTCACTGTCAAATTCCCGGGTCATAATACACAGGATAAAATCTGTTTCTTCTCCGTATACAATCGCCACATCATGCTGTACATCCGAGGTTTCTCCCGTTTTATTGGCTACCTTCGTTCCCTTTGGCAGTCCTCCCGGTATTTTTACCGTATTTTCCTGTTTCAAAAGCAAATGCAGCATACTTGCGGATTTTTCCTGACTTATGCAGCTTCCCTTATAAATCTGTTCCAGCAGCTTTCCGCAGTCCTTTACCGTTGTAACGTTATCGCCTCCATTGTCCGAATCAAAGCTGGAATAAGCAGGATGAAGCGTTGTATGTACCTCTGTATCCTCAAAACCGTTTTCTTCAAGATATGCATTGATTTTACTGCAGGCTTCTGTAAAATCCCGATCCGCCGACTGTAGTTTCACCAGTTCATTGTATGCTTCATTATCTGACACTGTAATCATTTCTTCTAACAGTCTTCCCACCTCTTCTACCGCTGCCTCTTCACTGTCCGCATACGCTTTCTCATGCTCCAGTATTTCTCCCATATTTTCATAAGACGCCGCCATTGCAAAGAGCTTTATCAGACTTGCCGGATACATGGGAGTATTATTCACGACGATTTCGTTGTCATAATTCATTTCCTGAATATAAACGCTCCACTCGCCGGAAAAATCACTCAACAGGTTTTCCACATCTTCCTTTAGGTTTTCCATAACCTGCACCTGCTCTTCTTCCGCTTCCTGATGCGCATCCTTACGTTCTTGTTTTCTTTCTTCCTCTGCCTTTTCTTTGGCAGCCTGTTCCTCTTTCTTCTGCTGGATTTCTTTCTGCTCTGCTTTTTCCGCCCTTATCACACAGGCACTGTAAATGCCAACGCCTACCCCTGCCAGGGCAATTACTGTCAAAGCTATTCTCTTTTTCAGTATCTGCCGTCTCAGCATTGCCTTTTTTCTACGGCGTCTTAACCGTTCCTGTTCTTCCGTCATCTTTCTGTGCTCCCTCTATTTTTCCAGATATTGCAAAATATTTCTAAAAACTTCTTCTTTCCCCTGTTCATTGAGAATCTCATGGCGCATGCCCGGATATCTTTTTCCCGTCACCTTCTGATACCCCACTGCTTTCAAAAACTGCAGTTCCTGCACAAATTTTCTGCCGTTTCCAATACAGGGGTCTTCCTCGCCTCCCAGAAACAATATGGGAAGCTTTTGGTTTCTGACATTCCATCCTTTTTTGCTATAGGCGCTTTTCATCAGATGAAACAGACTCTCAAATCCATCTGCGGTAAACACAAAGCCGCAAAGCGGAGATTGGTCATAGGCTTCTACCACTTTTTCATCTGAACATATCCATGCAGAAGGACTTCCTTCTTTCCTGAATCTGGACGCAAACGGTCCGAAGGCCAGCAGCTGAATTTCTTTGCTCCTGTAACTGCCGCCTCTTAGCTTTTTCTGGACTTTTGCCAGCCAAAGCCCTGCATCCACTGCCGGATTTTTGCTGGGAGGCCCTGTAAGAACCAGTTTATCCAGTTCTTCATCATACTGTTTCAGGTAATTCCTGGCCACTAATGTTCCCATACTGTGTCCCAGCATATAAAAGGGCAGACCTGCAAACCTATCTTTTGCCCACCTGGTAACCTGATGTAAATCTTCTATAATTCCTTTTTCTTTTGTATTATAAAAATATCCCAGGTCTTCTTTTTCCCTTACGCTGCCTCCATGCCCTCTGTGGTCGTGAATCACAGCCGCATATCCATGTCCTGCCAGAAATTTCATGAAAGGAAGATATCTTTCTTTATGTTCACTCATACCATGAGAAATCTGTACTACACCTCTTACCTTTTTCTCCGGCTCTGTCCAAAGCACAGACAGGGTAAGCCCATCCTGTTTGGAAATGAGTTCTGCTGTATTTTGTATCATCAAATCGCCTCCATTCCCTTAATTTTTCTCACGAACTCTTTCAAAACCTAAAAAGAACCGGCGCTTCCTATGCATACAACGTATGCCTCAAAAGCGCCAGCCCCTTCCGTGTCTTAATTAATCTTCTACGATCTCCAGAACATCTGCCGGACAGGCTTTTGCACAGATACCACATGCAATACACTTGCTGCTCACCGGTGATTCTTCTGCTTTTACCATAACGCCAAATGGACAGGCTTCTACACATTTGCCACATCCTGTACAGTTCTTCTTGTTGATCATGTATACGCCCTTGGCATTCTGTGTAATTGCGCCTTCCGGACAGGCTTTCGCACATTTGCCGCACTGTACACATACCATAGGCTTTGCATCGCCCTTTTTGTCAATAATCTGGATACAGGACTTGTCCGGGTCAAACTCCTTATAAAAACTCTGAGAACATGCTCTCACACACTCCAGACATGCCATACATTTTGCACCTTTTACAACTTTCAGTTTTTTCATGGTAAAATCCTCCGCTTTCGTGATAAAATTTGTATGCGCACAGCGCATTTCAGGTTGTTATCATCTGATAATTTTACCATTTTATCGGCGATTTCTCAAGAAGATTTTCCTATATCTTATAACTTCTCTCTACAGTTTTAAGAACTGTTCTACATTCACAATAAATACTGTGGCACCGCCCACGTCAATGGTAACCGGAGGTGCAGCATATCCCAGAACAGGTCCCTTGCTTCCGGCTGAATAAGACGGCGTAATCATGACTTCTTTTCTTCTGGAACACTCTTCCTTAATAATTTCCAGGACAGTATCCACTTTTTCATCTTCCGTACCAATCATCAGTGTGGCATTGCCTTTTCTCAGAAATCCACCGGTACTGGACAGCTTTGTTATGCTGATTTTCTCTTTATTCAACCGCTCTATCACAAATCCTTCGTCTTCTTTTCGTACAATGGCAAATATCATTTTCATAAGCCCATACCTCCTTCATCCTTTCGGATTCTGCCTGTTTGTGCACAGGTATTTTTCTATGAGGCTTATTATACCACATTTTACATCTTTAGGCAAAACAAAAAAGCCCCTGTATCCCAGGAACTTTTATACAAAAAAGCGCGAGACGGGACTCGAACCCGCGGCCTCGACCTTGGCAAGGTCGCGCTCCACCAACTGAGCCACTCGCGCATATTGTGTTTTGAGGTGTTATCTCAAGCACAAGACATAATATACTATAAAACTTTTTGTTTGTCAACTATAATTTTAAAATTTTTTTAACTCATTTTCTGAACCTTACAAAAACAAGAGCCAAACGGGATATTGCTTAACCGCAGCATCCCGCTTCAGGTACGCAAAATAGCGCTGAGCACATATTGATTGTTCGGAAAATTCTTATGAGTAATATCTTCCAGCCGAATCAGGTCCACATCCAACCACAATTCTTCTGCCACTACCATAAGATGCGAAAACATAATGCCAAAATTCATTTCTTCATATTTCCCCATGTGACTCACAGTATGCTTTTTGGCAAACACATGAATCCGGTTATCATACACAACAAAACGCCAGGGCTGGCTGTTCATGCTGGACGGAGCCAGGCGGGCTGCCTCTAAAAGCTGCTTCATCCACTGCCTCGGCACTTCTTTATAAACACATAACTCTTTTAAATCCATCCGCTTTGCGTCTACGGCTTTTCTTGTATAGCTTCCTTTGCTCTTCCCAAAAGCCATGGTAATCATGAATTTTAAGCTGCCTTTGTGCGGGTTTCCCATCTTCGGCTTTACACTGCCCAAAAAACAGGTTCCAAGCCCTTTGGTACATAAAAAGAGCGCAAGCTGTTCCATAATATAACCTGCATTCATCTGAGCCAAATCCTTTTCTTCTGAATAAAAAGAAATATAATAAGGTGCTTTCACGCCCAGAAAGTGAATCCTCTTATTTTGCCCCTTCGTATTGTCTATAATAGAAATATCTGTGCGGATACCGGGATTCAATCCTTCAATCTGCTCATAAAACTCCCTGAGTTCCTGCAGAATTTCGCTGTTCACAGGCTCCATTTCATAGCTGCGTACAGATTTTCTTAAAAAAATTGCTTCATATAAATTCATATTCTCACCCTCAGCTTATTTGTAACAATATTGTAACATATATAATTTGAATTGCAATGCTTATTTTCTAAAATTTCTATTGACATTTGCTCTTCTCGTATGTATTATTGTATTAAGCAATTAGTACAATAATACATTGGTTAGGAGGTGTATTCTTTATGTCATGGAACCTGAATTCTGAACGTCCCATCTATGCTCAGCTTATGGAACGCATAACCCTGGACATTATTTCCGGTATCTATCCCCCCGGCTCAAAGCTTCCTTCTGTAAGAGATCTGGCTCAGGATGCCGGCGTTAATCCAAATACCATGCAGAAGGCTCTGTCCGAGCTTGAACGAACCGGACTGCTTTTCAGTCAGAGAACCAGCGGACGTTTTGTCACGGAGGAATTAACTATGATAGAAAAAATCAAGACAGAACTGGCCTCTGAGCAGGTCAGAGAATTTCTGGAAAAAATGAGAAACATTGGTTTTGACAAAGAAACCACCCTGCAGCTGATTCAGCAGGCAGATGAAGAAGAAAAAGAAACAAAAAAGGAGGATTACACATGAAACCCATTTTGGAATGTCAAAATTTAACGAAGCGCTATGGCACAAAAACCGCTTTAGACAGCCTGAATCTTTCCCTGGAGCGCGGAAAAATCATTGGTCTTCTGGGTCCTAACGGCAGCGGCAAAACTACACTCATCAAACTGCTCAATGGACTTCTGACTCCCAGCGAAGGACGCATTTTTGTAGATGGACGAACTCCCGGAGTGGAAACCAAAAAGATCGTCTCTTACCTTCCCGAACGTACCTATCTGAATTCCTGGATGAAGGTCTGTGATATCATTGATTATTTTCGGGATTTTTATGAGGATTTTGATAAAAGCCGGGCCTATGATATGCTGCAGAAGCTGAATATCAATCCTTCCGACCAGCTTCGCTCCATGTCCAAGGGAACCAAAGAAAAGGTACAGCTGATTCTGGTTATGAGCCGCCGGGCCAGTCTTTACTGTCTGGACGAGCCCATTGCCGGTGTAGACCCTGCCACAAGAGATTACATTCTCTCTACCATTCTTAATAATTATGATGAAAATGCCACGATTCTCATTTCCACTCACTTGATTTCCGATGTAGAAAACATACTGGATGACGTGGTCTTTATCCAAAACGGACGAATCCGGCTTACAGACAGTGTGGAAAATATTCGCTTCCAACAGGGAAAATCCGTGGATACTTTATTCCGGGAGGTGTTCAAATGTTAAAAAAATTGTTTAAATATGACTGGAAATCCGTTTCCCTGCTTTTGTTTATTCTTCACGGGATACTTCTTTTCTATACATTAATCGGACGAATCGGTATTTCCATTGCCATGTCCCAAAGTGCCAGCCATGTTATAACCGAAGATTCTGCTCAGGTTTTTGGCATTGTAGGTATGCTTTACGTTCTTGGCTTTGTTCTGTTTATCTTTGCCATCATGATTGCTACCTTCGTGTATCTGGCTGCCCGTATGCAGAAGAGCCTGTTTTCAGATGAAGGATACCTGACACACACACTGCCCGTATCTCCGGGAAAACTGCTTTTTTCTAAAATCCTGGTTTTCTGTACCTGGTCCGTGCTGGATATTCTGTGCGTCACTCTTTCCATTCTGATACTGGTTACCTACAAAGATACCTTGTCCTGGATGGTGAATGACCTGAAATCTCTGCTGGATGTACTCAGCGGCTTTACCGGAATCGAAGAACAGACTTTGATGATTCTTACCATACTGGATGCTTTGGTTCAGTTTTTTGCCTATTACACCACTTTGCTGTTTTTTGCACTCTGCCTGGGCAGCCTGTTTAAAACGCACAAAGTTCTGGGAGCCATTGTTTCCTTCTTTGGTATTAATATTGGTCTCTCTGTCATCCGGACTCTGCTCTGTTTTCTGATTCCTGGACTGAATCCTTTCACTACCATGGTTTCTTCCGGAACAGACGGTTCTGTGATAACGCAAACCTCCCTTGGAGGCAATGAACTGGCTCTAATGGGATTTTCCCTTGCCTGGGATCTGGTATTTGCAGTTTTATTTTTCCTTGGCAGCCGATACATTCTTTCCAAAAAACTGAATCTGGAGTAAACATTCCTTATTTCCGGAATGCTGCAGACAAAAAACAGGCAGATGTGCGGGACTCTCCCGTTTCTGCCTGCTTTTTATAAATTTCTTTAACTTTCTATTTTCCCTCAGCCTTTGCTTCCTTTTCCACTTCCTGAATCTGCTTATCCACATCTTTTTTGAACTCCTGCCACTTATCCGGATGTTCCACATAATACTTGGGACAGTTTTTCCCGGTCACATCATAATGGCGAATCACATCTTCAGAAGTAAGGTTAAAGCGGTAGCAGAGCCATCCGGTAAGCCGTACCAGGGAAATGTAGGTGGCATCAGTAAAAGCGCCGGACTCATCTACATGACAGCATTCAATGGACAAGGTATCTTCATTTCTGGAATTGGAAGCATATGCAATCTCAGAGCTGGGGATACACTGTACAATTTCCCCCTCAATTCCCACCACAAAATGGCTGCTTGCCTTTGTCTCATGACTGTCTTTTAACCCCTGAAAGTAATCCCGGTTGTTTTTCGCCGTTGTCCCTGGATTTGCAGTGTAATGCACCACAATTCCTTTGACTTTTTCCAGAGGAGTTCCCGGTCTGGAATATTCATTGACGTCCAGCAAATCCACCTCAAAAGGCGGCGCTCCCACAAAAGATTCATTTCTTGCCTTTAAAAGCCTTCTCTCTTCTATTTTTTCTTTTATCTGACTGACCAGTAAAAACAGCAGAAGAACGGTGCAAATAGCTGCAATAAACAGCAATATATGGCGGCGTCTTTCCCGCTTTCGTCTTTGACGGCGCAATGCTCTTCTGCTCTCAAAATCAGCCGGCTCTTCCTGTTTCTTTCTGCCAAACATTTTCTCTTTTGTCCTTTCTGTGTTCTGCTTTCCCGTTTTTCCTGCCTGTTGTTATAAATCCTATGATACGCAAATACAAATTTTATGTCAATAGAACACAGATATTTTGTTTATGCTGCCAAAAAATACCGCATGAACCTGCTTCCTGCTGCAAATTCATGCGGTATTTCTTATTCGTCTATACTATAGTTAGGAGCTTCTTTTGTAATATGGATATCATGAGGATGTGACTCTTTTAAGGAAGCTGCAGAAATCTTGACAAACTGTCCGCTTTCTTTCAGAGTTTCAATATCCTTTGCACCGCAATATCCCATACCGGAACGAAGACCTCCGATAAGCTGGAATACCGTATCTTCCACATGGCCTTTGTATGCCACACGGCCTTCTACACCTTCCGGCACCAGTTTCTTTGCATCCTGCTGGAAGTAACGGTCTTTGCTTCCGTTTTCCATAGCGGAAATGGAACCCATGCCTCTGTAAACTTTGTATTTTCTTCCCTGATACAGTTCAAAATCTCCAGGGCTTTCATCACAGCCTGCAAAGATACTTCCCATCATACATACATTAGCGCCTGCTGCAATGGCTTTTGTCATATCTCCGGAATATTTGATTCCACCGTCTGCAATAATTGGAATTCCATATTCTTTTGCTACTGCGTAGCAGTCCATAACCGCGGTAATCTGCGGCACACCAATACCTGCAACCACACGGGTAGTACAGATAGAACCAGGACCGATTCCTACCTTAACAGCATCTACACCAGCCTCAATCAAGGCTTTTGTTGCTGCGCCTGTAGCCACATTACCTGCAATTAACTGTAAATCCGGATATTTTTCTTTGATTTCGCGTACAGCCTTTAAGATATTTGCAGAATGTCCATGTGCAGAATCCACTACAATTACGTCCACTCTGGCATTTACCAGCGCATCGACTCTGGCCATAACATTTGCAGTAATACCAACCGCAGCGCCGCACAGCAGTCTTCCCTGCTCATCTTTTGCGGAAAGCGGATATTTAATCTGTTTTTCAATGTCTTTAATAGTAATAAGTCCTTTTAAATTGAAGTTGTCGTCTACAATAGGAAGTTTTTCTTTTCTGGATTTTGCAAGGATTTTCTTGGCTTCTTCCAGGGTTACACCTTCTTTTGCAGTTACCAGATTTTCAGAAGTCATACATTCTTTGATTTTTCTGGAGAAATCTTCTTCAAACTTTAAATCACGGTTTGTAATAATACCAACCAGTTTTTTTCCTTCTGTAATAGGAACACCTGAAATGCGGAATTTTGCCATAAGGTCATTGGCGTCTGCCAGTGTATGTTCCGGTGATAAATAGAATGGGTCTGTGATAACACCATTTTCAGAACGTTTTACCTTATCTACCTCTTCTGCCTGTTCCTCAATTGTCATATTTTTGTGGATAATACCAATACCGCCCTGTCTTGCCATGGCAATTGCCATCCGGTGTTCTGTAACAGTATCCATACCTGCACTCATCATCGGAATATTCAATTTTACTTTTTTTGTCAGCCATGTTTCCAATTCAACCTGATTCGGTATTACCTCTGAATATGCAGGAACTAACAGCACGTCGTCAAAAGTAATGCCTTCACCAATAATCTTACCCATTTCGGTTCTCCCTTCGTTTCATTTATAGTATAGTAATATAACAAATTACGACAAGCCTGTCAATCTAAAAAAACTTTGCGCGGGCAGCTTTTCTGAATGTTTTCAAGAAGCTGGGCATCCGGCTCAAGCAGGACTTTATACAGTTCTTTTTCATCTGGAATAAACATTGCAAATACTTTGTGATTGGGATTTCCTGAAGAAAAATCCAGCACCTTTGCTCTGGTATTATGATTCTGGTATTCCAGTCTGTGGGAATTCACCGGTGCCATAATATCCATTTTGCCCAAATCAAAGCTTTGGGCACGTTTTCTTTTAGCCTTGGACATAATCTTATCAATATCCAATTCTCCATTTACAAATACATACTCATATTCCAAATCCAGCTTTGGAAGAATGAAGTATGCCGCGATTCCAAGCGCCAGTGTTAAAATCCATGCAATGGGAATAAGCAGCCCCGCTGCAGCCGTAATGGCAATGGCTGCAATCATCAGGATTTTAATGGCCTTGTCTTTTCCAGTCTGCTCTTTTTTAATAAGCAGCTCTGAATACAAGTCTGTCATCTCAAGTTCCTCCTATGTTTCCTATGTATTCTGATAAGTAGTGTAGCACAAATAAACCGGGGTTGCAAGAAAGGAAAAGCCGGTGTTCCAACTTTTGAACACCGGCTTTTCCTTTTTTATTTACATCATTCCCATTCCTGGAGCGCCTGCCGGCATAGCCGGAGTTTCTTCCTTAATTGTGGAAACAACAGATTCTGTTGTCAGTAATGTACCTGCAACGCTTGTTGCGTTCTGCAGTGCACTTCTTGTAACTTTTGCAGGGTCCAAAATACCTTTTTTCACCATGTCTACATATTCTTCATGTAAAGCATCAAATCCTGTACCAACTTCGGATTCTCTGACTTTATTGATAATCACAGCGCCTTCCAGACCTGCATTTGCTGCAATGTGGAACAGCGGAGCTTCCAGAGCTTTCAGAACAACTTTAGCGCCTGTCTTTTCATCACCTTCCAGAGTATCTACAACTTTAGCCACTTCTTTGGAAGCATGGATATAAGCAGAACCGCCGCCTGCAATAATACCTTCTTCTACTGCTGCTCTTGTTGCGTTTAAAGCATCCTCCATACGAAGTTTTGCTTCTTTCATCTCTGTCTCTGTTGCAGCGCCTACGCGGATAACAGCAACACCGCCAGCCAGTTTTGCAAGTCTCTCCTGCAGTTTTTCTTTATCAAATTCAGATGTTGTCTCAGCAATCTGGTGTTTAATCTGAGCAACTCTTGCAGCGATTTCTTCTTTATCGCCAAGACCGTCTACGATAACCGTAGTTTCTTTCTGTACTTTCACAGATTTTGCACGGCCTAACTGTTCCATGGTTACGTCTTTTAATTCCAGTCCCAGTTCATCAGAAATCACAGTACCGTTTGTCAAAACTGCAATATCTTTGAGCATTTCTTTTCTTCTGTCCCCGTATCCCGGAGCTTTCACTGCACATACAGAGAAGGTTCCTCTTAATTTGTTTACGATTAAAGTAGTTAACGCTTCACCTTCAATGTCTTCTGCAATAATCAGAAGCTTTGCGCCAGTCTTTACAATCTGTTCCAGAACCGGAAGCAAATCCTGAATGTTTGAGATTTTCTTATCTGTAATCAAAATGTATGGATCATCCAAAACGGTTTCCATTTTGTCCATGTCTGTAGCCATGTATGCAGAAATATAACCGCGGTCAAACTGCATACCTTCTACTAAATCCAGTTCTGTTTTCATTGTTTTGGATTCTTCGATTGTGATAACACCGTCTTTGCTGACTTTTTCCATAGCTTCTGCTACCATTTCGCCAACTTCGTCATCACCTGCAGAAATGGCTGCAACTCTTGCAATCTGGTCTCTGCCTTCAATGTTAGAGCTCATATTCTGGATAGCTTCCACTGCTGCTTCTGTAGCTTTTTTCATACCTTTTCTCAAGATAATCGGGTTTGCGCCTGCAGCCAGGTTTTTCATTCCTTCGTGAACCATAGCCTGAGCCAGAACAGTAGCAGTTGTAGTACCGTCACCAGCTACATCATTGGTCTTTGCAGCAACTTCTTTGATAAGCTGTGCGCCCATGTTTTCAAAGCCGTCTTCCAGTTCGATTTCTTTTGCAATCGTAACACCGTCGTTTGTGATTAATGGTGCGCCGAAAGATTTATCCAGAACTACGTTTCTTCCTTTTGGTCCTAAAGTTACTCTTACAGTATCTGCTAATTTATTTACGCCAGCTTCCAGGGCTGCTCTTGCCTCTGCTCCATATTTAATTTCCTTTGCCATGATGACATTCCTCCTAAATTAATCTTTAAATTTACTGTTGTCTTTTCTTATCTGTTTGCAAAGTTTATTTTACTACAGCCAGAATATCGTTCTGCTTTACAATGATATATTCTTCTCCGTCCAGTTTTACCTCTGTTCCGGCATATTTGGAATAGATAACCTGGTCGCCTGCTGCAACTTCCATTTTCACTTCTTTTCCGTCTACAACTCCGCCAGGACCAACTGCAACAACTTCTGCCTGCTGTGGTTTTTCCTGAGCCTGACCCGGCAGTACAATACCTGATTTGGTTGTCTCTTCTGCAACTAACTGTTTTAATACAACTCTGTCTCCTAATGGTACTAACTTCATATCTATTTCCTCCTTAATCATTCCTGTCTTTTGTTATTAGCACTCATTTCTATCGAGTGCTAACCGATAGTCATATATTAGTTAATTTAAGACATTTTCGCAAGCGGATACATGAACCTATTTCTCCCACTTTACTCTTTATATCTCTTATTTTCATTTATTTTCTCACTATATTTCACTTTTTCTTTTTTGTGCAGATTTTATATTTAGTTTATAAACAAAAAGCTGCCGCCTAAAACAGCCTTCTGCAAATCCCACAGAATTTTTCTCGGCTCTTTTAAGCGTCAGCCCTGTTTACGGTTCTGTTACTGCTTTTTTTACCAGCTTCCGTTTCTTGATTTCTTCCAGTTCGTCGAAAATCACTTCATTTAATACCTTGATATAAGTCCCCTTCATACCGGAGGAACGTGATTCAATGACTCCGGCGCTTTCAAATTTCCGCAGTGCATTCACAATAACGGAACGGGTAATCCCCACTCTGTCTGCAATTTTGCTGGCTACCAGGATTCCCTCATCGCCATCCAGTTCGTCAAAAATATGAATAATCGCTTCCAGTTCTGAAAAAGACAAGGTATTAAAAGCTGATTTTACCACCTGAATTTTCCGGTTCTCCTCTGCATTTTCCTCATGCACAGAACGCATCATCTCCAGCCCCACAACCGTTGTTCCATATTCACTGACAATAATGTCTTCAATATCATATGGTTTCTGGCTGCGGTACATGAACAGTGTTCCCAGACGCTCTCCCGCAATATCAATGGGACTGATAATGGCCATATACTGTCCAATCTGCTGGCCTTCAAATCCCAGTGTCTGCAGATTTACATTTTCTTTTGTAGACAGCACTCCCAGCAGTCTTTCATTTAAAAGTTTATCAATATAGCCCCCTACCTCACTGTCTATCAATTCCGTAATACGCTCTATGCCGGGGCAGGTTCCCACACCCAGGACTTTTCCCTTCCTGCTCATGACCAGAATGTTGGAATCTAATGTCTCTACCATAACCTCACAGATATCATTGAAAAGTACCTTTGATGCGTGGTTGTTGTGAAGAAGTTTATTGATTTTTCTAGTCTTGTCTAATAATTGTACGCTCATGGCGAACCTCCTCTCCTTTTTACCTCATAGTGTCTGTTCCGGTGGCAAAATCATAAATTACCGTTACGAATCCTCTTCTTCTAACCATTTTAACATACAATATTCTTTAAAGCAATGTGTAGTTTTGCTATTTTCAGTCTTTTCTATAGTTTTTCTAATAATTCCTATTACTGAAACAATGAAGCTTAACCAATGGCAGAAAAACAGCCTGACGTGGATTCAGACGCCAGGCTGTCTCATTCTTTTTATTTATTTGGCGCTTCTGCGGTTTCTTTTGGTTTCATCATTACATAACCGCAGTGCTCGTCCGCACATACCAGTTTACTGCCTTTTTCCAGCATATAGCCTCCACAGGACGGACACTTCTCTTTTGACGGCTTCTGCCAGGACATGAACTCACATTCCGGATTGTTTTCACATCCGTAATACAGACGTCCTTTTTTGCTTCGCTTCACCACGACCTCTTTGCCGCAGAGCGGACAGGCTACCCCTATTTTCTCCAGATACGGTTTGGTATTCTTACAGTCCGGGAAACCGGGACATGCCAGGAATTTTCCATGGGGGCCGTATTTAATAACCATATTCCGTCCGCACTGTTCACAAACAACATCTGTAACCTCGTCCTCAATCTTCACCTGCTCCAGTTCTTTCTGCGCTGTCTTTACGGCTTCATCTAAGTCCGGATAGAAGTTTCGGATTACGGTTTTCCACTCTACCTTGCCTTCTCCCACACAGTCCAGAAGTTCCTCCATAGTGGCTGTAAAGTTTACGTCTACAATACTTGGGAAAGCCTCTTTCATAATCTTATTGACTACTTCTCCCAATTCTGTCATGTACAGATTCTTATTTTCCTTTGCTACATACCGTCTGGCTATGATAGTGGTAATGGTTGGCGCATAGGTACTCGGCCTTCCGATACCCAGTTCTTCCAGCGTTTTTACAAGGGCGGCCTCTGTGTAATGAGCCGGCGGCTGGGTAAAATGTTGCTGTTCCTTAAATCCCTTTAGACCGATTTTTGTATTTTCATCTATACTTTTCACTAACAGCTGGGTTTCTGCTTTGCCATCCTCGTCCTGGGTATAGACAGCCATAAAACCGTCAAATTTCAGCTTTGACGCAGCCACTGTAAAATAATATTCCCCTCCCTGGATTTTCACAGAAGTTGTCTCATAAGCAGCCTGCTGCATTCTGCTGGCTGCAAACCGTTTCCAGATAAGCTGATACAGTCTGTACTGGTCTCTGGACAGCGATTCTTTTACAGACAGCGGAAGTCTTCGGATATCTGTTGGACGAATGGCTTCATGAGCGTCCTGAATTTTCTTTTTGCTGTCATTTTTCTTTTCTGCAGTAGCCGCATAAGCTTCTCCGTACTCAGAGATAATGTACTCTCTTGCTGTTGCGTCTGCTTCCTCGGAAATACGGGTGGAATCTGTACGCAGGTAGGTGATAATACCAATGGTGCCGCTGCCCTTAATGTCCACGCCTTCGTATAGCTGCTGTGCCAGGCGCATGGTTTTCTGTGTGGAGAAGTTCAGAACCTTGGACGCCTCCTGCTGCAGGGTACTGGTGGTAAACGGAAGGGGAGCTTTTTTGCTTCTCTCGCCCTTTTTGACCTCTGCTACCTTGTAATCCACGCCATCCAGTTCTTTTAAAATCTTGTCCAGTTCTTCTCTGGAATGAATGCCCAGCTTCTTATTTTTGTTTCCATAGAATTTTGCAACGAGCGGCTTTTTCTCTCCATCCACAGAAAATTCTGCATCAAGAGACCAGTATTCTTCCGGAATGAAATTGTTGATTTCTTCTTCCCTGTCTCCGATAATCCGCAGCGCCACAGACTGTACGCGGCCTGCGCTGAGACCTCTCTTTACTTTTGCCCACAATACCGGACTGATTTCATATCCCACCATGCGGTCCAGGATACGTCTGGTCTGCTGAGCGTCTACCAAATCCATTTTAATGTCTCTGGCCTGTTTAATGGATGCTTTTACCGCTGTTTTGGTAATCTCATTAAAGGTAATTCTGCGCATTTTTTTCTCATCCAGCTTCAGTGCGTTGGACAAGTGCCAGGAAATTGCTTCTCCTTCCCGGTCGGGGTCCGTTGCCAGATAAACTTTATCCGCTTTTTTTGCCGCTTTTCTCAGCGCTGCCAGAATATCTCCTTTTCCCCGGATTGTAATGTATTTTGGTTCAAAGTCATGCTCTACGTCAATTCCAAGCTGGCTTTTCGGCAAATCCCGCACATGACCGTTCGATGCCATTACCTCATAATTAGAGCCCAGAAATTTTTTAATTGTCTTTACTTTTGCCGGTGATTCTACAATCACTAGATATTTCGCCATGTCATCCTCCTGCTCTGGCATAATAATTTTTTACCGGCTCCTCAATAAGCCCATCTAATTCCAATTTCAGTAAACTCTCTGTAATTTCACTTGTTTTCAGAGGAATTTCCTGAAAGATTTCTTCTATATTTTTAGGTTGTAAATCGAGACAACTATACACCATTTCTTCTCTGCTTGCAAGCCCAATCTTTTTTTTCTCCCTGAAATCCCCATTCTTCTCTCCCTGTTTCTGGCCATAAATCTGCAATTCACTTAAAACTGCTTCCACAGAATCCGCCACTCCGGCCCCGTCTGCCAGAAGCCGGTTGCAGCCCTCGCTGAGTGCATCCCCCACCCGTCCCGGCAGGGCAAAAACGGCTTTTCCCTGTTCCAGTCCGCAGTTCGCTGTAATCAGAGAACCGCTTTTCTTTCTGGCCTCCACCACCAGTATCAAATCCGCCAGAGCGCTGATTATCCTGTTTCTCCTTGGAAAATTTCCGGCATAGGGTGGTGTTCCTTGGGGAAACTCGGACAAAATGCCTCCGCCGCCACTCACTATCCGCTGATACAAGTCTTGATTCTGCCTGGGATAACAGATATCCACCCCACAGCCCAAAACGGCAAAGGTTGCGCCGCCTGCGTCCAAAGCGCCTCTGTGGGCACAGCCGTCAATCCCTCTGGCCAGGCCGCTGATTATCTGTACTCCGTATCCGGCCAGGGCTTTGGCAAACTCATAGGCCTGATAAGCCCCGTAGCGGCTGCAGGTTCTGGCTCCTACAATGGCCACACTTTTTTTCCCGACATCCGGCAACTGTCCTTTCACGTACAAAACGCCCGGCATCTTATCATAATCCCGGAGTTTTGCCGGAAATTCCTTTTCCAATGCAGTATAACAACAAATCTTTTCTTTTCGTTCCATATAAAAATCCCTTTCTCCTATTTCCGGTATTTGTCATCTAAGGTCCGGTAAAACACAGCCTCACTGATATGAGGCTCCCTGATAAGCTCCTCTTTGTCCAAATCCGCTATGGTTCTGGCTGTCTTTAAAATCTTATGATACCCTCTTACGCTTAAATTCATTTTTTCATAGGCTTTTTTCAGCAGCCTTTCTCCCTCCCTGTCCATCTGGCAGTACTTCTCAGTTTCCCTTCCGCCAAGAGAACCATTGAAACAGATTTTCTCCTCCCCGTAACGTGCTTTCTGAATCTCATGAACCCGCTGCACCTCTCTGCGGATTTCCAGCGAAGTTTTTCCTCTTTCTCTCCTCCAGAGCTGCTGGGAGGGAACGTCCTTTACCTCCGTACACAAATCAAACCTATCCAAAAGGGGGCTGCTGATTCGCCCCAGGTATCTGGCAACTTCTCCCTCCGTACAGGAACACCGGTTTCGGTCCGGGTAGTAACCACACGGGCAAGGGTTCATGGCAGCAACCAATAAAAAATGAGACGGAAATTCATACGTTCCATTCAAACGGGAAATACAAATTTTATGCGCTTCCAAAGGCTGTCGCAGAACCTCCAGAGCCATCCGGGAAAATTCCGGCAGTTCATCTAAAAAAAGGACGCCCTTATGTGCCAGAGTAATTTCTCCCGGCCGCGGAATTCTCCCTCCTCCTGCCAGCGCTGTGGGGGAAATGGTGTGATGCGGCGCGCGGAAAGGACGTTTTTTCAAAACAGGTTTTGTACTGGATAAAAGTCCGGCCGCACTGTATATTCCGGAAACTTCCATGCCTTCTTCCCTGGAAAGCCCCGGAAAAATTCCGGGAATCCGGCTGGCTATCATAGTTTTCCCTGCACCTCTGCTGCCTATCAGCAGCAGATTATGAAACCCGGCTGCCGCAATCACTGCCGCCCGCTTGGCTGCCTCCTGACCGAAAATATCAGAAAGATCCTCTTCCGGTTTTTCTTCCTGATACTCCCATTTCTTAGGCGGATTTTTCACAGCGCCCCAATCCGGGCGTCCGGCACACTCCAACAGTTCCCGGAGACTCCCTACTCCCAGAATGGGAATGTTGTCAAGAAACTCTGTCTCCTTTAAATTTTCCCGGGGAATAATGCAAAGACGGCACCCTGCCTTTGCTGCAGTATCCACAATGGGCAAAATCCCCTGTACCCCTTTTACCTCTCCATTCAGACTCAATTCCCCCACCATGCAGACGTCCCTTACCTGTTCCGCTTCCAGGCTGCCAAAAGCGCATAAAAGAGCCGCTGCAATGGGCAAATCAAATCCTGTCCCCTCCTTTCGGATATCCGCCGGAGACAGATTTACGGTAATCCGCCTGGCCGGAAAAGAAAACCCCGTATTTTTCAGTGCTGTCCTGACACGTTCCTGTGCCTCCTTCACCCTGGAAGACAAATACCCTACCATGGAAAACAGCGGCAGTCCATTGCTGACATCTGCTTCTACCTTCACTGGAATACAGGATACCCCTGAAATAACTGCTGAAATTATACTGCTGAACATAAGCAATACCTCCCAAACTGCAACGGCTGTCTGCAGACAGAAACACTTTGCACTATGAAACAATTCCCTATCTTCACAGCCGTTTCTTTTTTCTTTTTTATTTTTGGAAATTATCGGCGGAACCGCCTTGAAATTTAGATTTTGATGAAGTTCATTTTAACACATTTTCCGGTATTTTACAATGGAAAAGCACTAATTTCTTTCTCTTTACATAAACTATAATTAAATTCCTCTGAGGTATGCCTGTGTGAAAACTTTTCTAAAGCCCCTGACACCGGAAGAAGAACGCCATTATCTTCAGGAATACAAACAGGGCAGCCTGGAAGCCAAAAACATCCTAATTGAACGAAATCTGCGTCTGGTTGCGCATATTGTAAAGAAATATCAGGGAGCTTCAGAAGAACTGGACGACTTGATTTCTATCGGTACCATTGGTCTGATTAAAGCTGTCCAGACCTTTGACAGTGCCAAAGCAAGCAAACTTTCCACCTATGCAGCCAGATGTATTGACAACGAATTGTTAATGCTTCTGCGCTCCAGAAAAAAGTCTAACCGGGAAGTCTCCCTCTATGAACCCATTGGTACAGATAAAGAGGGCAATGAAATCAGTCTGTTAGACGTGATTGAAACGGAACCCGTAGATGTGGTAAAAAATTATGCGCTGAAACAGGACACCACCCTTCTCTATCGTCTGCTTCCTGAAATTCTAAGCCAGCGGGAGCAGGAAATTCTGAAACTGCGGTATGGTCTGTACGGGGAGAAAGAACTGACTCAGCGGGAAATAGCAAAGCGGCTGAATATCAGCCGCTCCTATGTGTCCCGTATTGAAAAAAACGCACTTCTGAAATTACGCAGTTTCTTCCCGTCTTCTTAAAATATCATAGACAGATACTTCAGCCTCTAAATCCACATACAAAACCTGCTGTGGATGAGGTGCACTTTCCATTGGCTGTCCGTCCTCGTCAAAAATTCCTTTGACAAGGGCTTTCACATTTCTTCCGTCAGGTTTCATCACTTCTATCGTTTCGCCCAGCAGGAACTTATTCCTCTGGGTGATACGGTAACGGCCGTCCTCTCTGCGCCCTTCAATATAACCAAGATACGTATAGCCTTTTTCGTACGTATTGTTGTCGTAAATCTGCGTGGTTTCATCTGGCTTTCCATAGAAAAATCCAGTGGTAAACTGCCGGTAAGTACAGCTTTTAATCTGTTCCTGATACCAGGGCATATGTTCCCGGTAAAGTGCCGGGTCTTTCAGATAATCATCAATGGCCTTTCTGTAGGTTCTGGCTACTGTTGCCACATAGAGGGCCGTTTTCATTCTTCCCTCGATTTTCAGGCTGTCAATCCCTGCTTCCAGCACATCATCCATATGCTCAATCATACACAAATCTTTGGAATTAAAAATATAGGTTCCCCGCTCATTTTCATAAACGGGCATATATTCTCCCGGCCGTGTCTCTTCTACAAGAGAGTACTTCCAACGGCAGGGATGTGTACAGGCTCCCCGGTTTGCGTCCCGTCCGGTAAAGAAATTGGAAAGCAGACATCTGCCGGAATAGGAAATGCACATAGCCCCGTGAATGAAGCTTTCGATTTCCATTTCTTCCGGTATGTGCGCGCGGATTTCCCGAATCTCCGCCAGAGACAGTTCTCTGGCAGTAACCACCCTAGTGGCTCCCAGATTCCACCAGAACTGATACGTTCCGTAGTTGGTATTATTGGCCTGGGTACTTACATGACGCTCAATTTCCGGGCAGACTTCTTTTGCAATCATAAACACTCCGGGGTCTGAAATAATCAAAGCATCCGGCCTGATTGTCTTTAACTCTTCAAAATATTCCCGCACACCCTTTAAATCATCGTTATGAGCCAGAATATTGGCTGTTACATATACTTTTACTCCATGCTCATGAGCAAACGCAATTCCTTCTTTCATGTCCTCCATGGAAAAATTCTTTGCCTTTGCCCGCAGTCCGAAAGCTTCTCCGCCGATATATACCGCATCTGCGCCAAACATAACTGCAATTTTCAGCACTTCCAGGCTGCTGGCCGGAATTAATAATTCTGGTTTACGAACCATTTTATTCCTCCTGCTGTTTCTTAATGCTCAGAGTTACCCCATCTCCCAGGGGAAGAATCGATGTTTCCAGCAACTCATGATGTTTCAAAACATAGAGATATTCTCTCATTCTCTTGTAAATTGTCCGGTTGCGCCGCTCTACCGCAAAATGGGATTCTACAATATCTCCATCCTGCAGTACATTGTCGGAAAGAAGAATTCCTCCATCTTCTAACAGGCGCAGCACCTCCGGCAAAAAGTTGATATACTGTCCCTTGGCTGCATCCATAAAGATAAAATCAAAACTTCCGGTAAGCGTCTTCAAAATCTCCTGAGCATCCCCCTCAAGAAGTGTAATCTGTTCCTCCTTACCGGCTTTTCGGAAATTCTCTTTTGCAATGGGAATCCGCTTTTCATAATTCTCTATGGTGACAATTTCGCAGTCCGCCGGATTATATGTGCTCATAAGAAGGGTGGAAAACCCCACTGCGGTCCCCACCTCTAAAATACGTTTCGGTGCTTTTATCTGCAGAAGCACCTTCAAAAAACTCTGCATTTCTCTTCGGATAATGGGCACACGATTTTTCAGTGCCTCCTGTTCCAGATGATTTAAGAAAGGAGTATTCCCCTTATCCAGGGAATTCATGTAGGTAACCATTCTCTCATCTACAATCACTGCTCTGCTCCTCCCTCATCAGAGGCATTTTCCGATTCGCTTTCGATATCAGAGTTGCCTTCCTTCGCCGCCCCGCTTGCGTCTGTCTGGTCCGGCTGTCCCTCTGTGTTTTCTCTGGCCAGAATGGCCATCATCTCATCCGGGGTCATACTGGTGTTGAGGATATATGTGCCTGCCTGCAGCTTGCCCTTATAACTGGAAAGTTTTTCCTGTACCACAAAAATCTTTGCGTCTTTAATCAATCCCTTTTTTTTCAGGATTTTTCCAATCTGGTATACCGAATCATCTTTTTTCAGAACCACGGTAATATCCCGCCCATTCTCTTTGGTTGCCACTGCTTCCTGATTAAAAATCTCGTATCCGAAATCATAAGCAGACTTGCCTATATAAATAACCGCAATAGCCACACACAGATAGACACCCAAACGGAAAAAACCGCCTGCTATAATGGATGATTTTTTCTGTTTTCTGATTTGTTTTCCCATACTGTTCTCCTTACTCTATGACAAATCAGGCACGTCCAGATGAATGCCCTGATGAATAGCGGTTCCGATATCCTGCAGCTGTCTGCACAAGGCCAGTTCTGCATCCAGAAAACGGTTTACTTCCGGTATCCCGGACAATGCATCCATTTTTTCGTCCAGGTCATCCATCTCCTCGTACAGCTTTGTTTCTTCGCTTGCATTCTGCACCCGGTAATTCAGGCGGCGAATTTCATCTACCTGCTCCTTTAATCCCGGAATCTTGAAAACCGCATCCAGTGCAGCACAATACTCCTTGTATGTGCTGCCATTTCGGATTGCGGAAACCAGCATTTCTGTACAAGTTTCAACAAAACTCATGTCTAAGCCTCCATGATGATTGGCAGAATCATCGGATTTCTCTTTGTGCGCTTCCACAAGAAATCTCCCAGAGAATCCTTAATAATGTTCTTGATTTTTCCCCAATCTGTAATGTGTTTATCCAGGCAGATGTCAATGGCATCCTCCACTACAATCCTTGCCTCATCCATTAAGTCTTCCGACTCTCTTACATAGACGAAGCCTCTGGAAACAATATCCGGTCCTGCCAGCAGTCTGCTGCTGTGTTTTTCCAGTGTCAGTACCACAATCATAATGCCGTCTTCTGCCAGGTGCTGGCGGTCTCTTAAAACGATATTTCCCACATCGCCTACACCCAGTCCGTCTACTAAAATAGCGCCTGTGCGAATCTTTTCTTTCACCTTTGCCGGTTCTTCTTCATTGAGTTCCAGCACATCCCCGGAAGAAAGAATAAAAATATTTTCTTTCGGAATACCCAGGTCTCTGGCAAGCCCGGCCTGCGCCTTCAAATGGCGGTATTCACCGTGAACCGGTATGGAATATTTGGGTTTCACCAGGGAATAAATCAGTTTGATTTCTTCCTGGCATGCATGTCCGGATACATGGGCATCCTGGAAAATCACGTCTGCACCTTTGCGGCTTAACTCGTTAATCACCTTTGACACAGCCTTCTCATTTCCCGGAATGGGATTAGAGCTGAAAATAATGGTGTCGTTGGGCTTAATGGTTACTTTTTTATGAATGTTTGCCGCCATACGGGACAGGGCTGCCATGGATTCCCCCTGACTTCCTGTGGTAATCAGCACCACCTTGTCGTCCGGATAATTTTTAATCTGGTCAATGTCCACCAGCGTCTTATCCGGTATCTGCAGATAGCCCAGTTCTGCTGCTGTACCGATGACATTTACCATGCTTCGGCCTTCCACAGCCACCTTTCTGCCGTATTTATAGGCAGAATTGATAATCTGCTGTACTCTGTCCACATTAGAAGCAAACGTCGCAATGATAATACGGGTATTTCTATGTTCTGCAAAAATATTGTCGAAGGTCTTTCCCACGGTTCTTTCCGACATGGTAAAGCCTTTTCTCTCTGCATTGGTACTGTCACACATCAGCGCCAGCACACCTTTTTTCCCTATCTCTGCAAAACGCTGTAAATCAATGGCATCACCAAACACAGGTGTATAGTCCACTTTAAAGTCTCCTGTGTGAATCACGATTCCCGCCGGTGAGTAAATAGCCAGGGCTGACGCGTCCTGAATACTGTGGTTGGTCTTTATAAATTCAATACGGAAGCAGCCCAGGTTAATAGACTGTCCGTGTTTAATTACTTTTCTCTTTGTGCTTCTTAAAAGATTGTGTTCTTTTAATTTATTGTCAATCAGTCCTATGGTGAGTTTAGTCGCATAAATCGGTACATTTACTTCCCTCAGCACATATGGCAGAGCCCCGATATGATCCTCGTGTCCATGGGTAATGACAAAACCTTTGACTTTGTCAATATTGTCCTTTAAATAAGTTACATCCGGGATTACCAAATCAATCCCCAGCATATCGTCCTCCGGGAAAGAAAGACCGCAATCCACTACGACAATACTGTCTTCGTATTCAAAGGCTGTGATGTTCATTCCAATCTGTTCCAGTCCGCCCAATGGAATGATTCTCAATTTTCCGTTATTATTTTTTTTCAATGTTATTCCTCCAATTATTGTCCGTTCCTATTCAAAATCAATGTCATCTAACATAGCAGCAAAGACCTTATAAACTGCTTCATATTCCGTATCGTCTTCTACGAATACATAGCAGCCTTCTTCGTCGCCATCCTCAGAAATGTCTTTTAAAATGTACGCCGCACTTCCGTTTTCTTCGTCGTTTTCTTCAGGGTCAATAACCAGCAGGTAATTCACGCCCCCTACTCTTGTCTGCTCCAGAATCCCAAATTCCAGTTCTGTTCCATCTTCTCCGTCAAAAATTACTGTTTCCATTTTTTTCGTCCTTTCTCTTTTTATTTTTTAGGCATACACAGAACCCGGAAACACGTTCGTTTCTGCCCGAACCTGCCGCTTATGGTTCAGGCTTGCAATCAAACGGTATCCGGGTTTGCTTTTGCATCTAAATAGCCCTGCAGAATAAATACAGCCGCTATCATATCTACATATTTACCTCTGTTTTCTCTTCGCACACCGGTTTCCATCAGCGTACGGTTGGCTTCCACTGTCGTAAGCCTTTCATCCCACATAACAACGGGCAGTCCCAATCTTCGTTCCAACGTTTCTTTTAGCTGCAGTGATTTTTCCGCCCGTTCTCCGATAGTATTGTTCATATTCTTTGGAAATCCCAGAACAATTTCTTCCACTTCGTATTCTTTCACCAGTTCTTCCACTCTGCGCAAAGATTTCCGCAGCTTGTTTTCCTCTTCTCTTCTGATGATTTCCACGCCCTGGGCTGTCAGTCCCAAGGGGTCACTGACTGCCACCCCTATGGTCTTTGAGCCATAATCCAGTCCCATAATCCTCATAGCTTAACCGCGCTTCCAGGATTCGTTTTTAATGTATTCCTTCAGAAGTTCTTCTACCAGCTCGTCCCGTTCTACTTTCATAATTGTACTTCTGGCACCCTTGTAGCTGGTAATGTAAGTCGGGTCTCCTGACATGATATAGCCCACAATCTGGTTCACCGGATTGTATCCCTTTTCCGCCATCGCATTGTAAACCAAATCCAGGACTTCCTTCACGCGCACTTCCGGAGCTGTTTTTACATTAAAATATTGTGTATTTTCTAAATTTGCCATACGATTCACGCCCTTATCTCTCATTCTACTACTGCAACTATGATACTATTTTAATATATCTTGTTTGGAAATTCAACTATTATATTGTGCAAATAAAAATCCCATCTTCGACAGAATCCACAACTTTCCCCGTACGAATACAGTTTTCCAGGTTTTTTTCTGTCTTTACAGCAGCTCTCAGATATTCTTTTGTATGCCCTGTCCAGTAAGTTTCTCCCTTGATTTCCATGGTTTCTTCAAAGAGAATTTCCACTTCCTGTCCCACAAAATGACTCATATATTTTTCCATATGTTCTTTTCCAAGCTGAATCAGCACATGGCTTCTCTCTGTCTTTACCTGCTCCAGCACCTGGTTTTCCATACCGTCTGCCCGTGTCCCCTGTCTCCTGGAATATTTAAAAATATGGGTTTCATAAAAGTCCGCCTGCTCAATCATAGCTTTGGATTCAGCAAATTCCTCTTCTGTCTCTCCCGGAAATCCTACAATGACATCCGTAGTCAGCGCAGGATTTTCAAAATGCTTCCGCAGGATTTCGCAGCCCTTTAAATATTCCTCTGCTGTGTAACGACGGTTCATGCGTTTCAAGGTCTCATTGCAGCCGCTTTGTAGAGACAGATGAAAATGAGGGCAAATTTTAGGCATACTGCCCAGTGCTGCTGCAAATTCTTCGGTTACAATTCTGGGTTCTAAGGAACCCAGACGGATTCTTTTCACTCCCGGCACTGCATGTACGTCCTGAATCAGAGACAGCAGCGTTTCCCCACAGTCCACGCCGTAAGAACTCAGATGAATTCCGGTCAGTACAAACTCCTGATAGCCGTTTTTTGTCAGACGTTCCACCTCTGTCAGTACGTCTTCCTTTTTCCGGCTGCGTACCCTTCCTCTCACATAAGGAATGATACAGTAACTGCAGAACTGGTTGCAGCCGTCCTGCACTTTCAGATATGCTCTGGTGTGCTCTCCTGCTCTGGACAACTGCAAGTCCTCATACTCTACAGGAGTCTCCAGATTCACCACTTCCCGTTCCTGTCCCTGGTTCTTTTTATAATTTTCCAGTATAAAGAGCAAATCCTGCTTCCGGTTATTTCCCAGCACAATGTCAATGGCATCATCGATTTTATCCATATCTTTCTGTGCCTGCACATAACACCCCGCCGCAATGACAATGGCATCGGGATTCATCTTTCTGGCTTTGTGCAGCATCTGTCTTGACTTTCTGTCAGCAATATTGGTAACCGTACAGGTATTGATAATATAAACGTCTGCTCCCGGCTCAAAGGGAACAATTTCATATCCTGCTGTTTCCAGCATCTGCTGCATAGCCTCCAGTTCATAAGCGTTGACCTTGCAGCCCAGATTATGCAATGCGACTCTTTTTTTCATAATTCCACCTTTCCTGTTTTTTAGACCTAGCGTTTTGACGAATTGTTTTCATTTTCTTTGTATTTTATTTCTCCCTTTTTTATATTGACTTTTCCTGCCAATAACGGTAACATTATCCTTGTAAAATGCAATTAAAAAATCTGATGTAAGGGAGGATTTTATTCCAATGAAAACAGTTAAAATTTCACTCAATTCCATTGACAAGGTTAAATCCTTTGTAAATGAAATCACAAAATTTGATTATGATTTTGATTTAGTATCCGGCAGATATGTCATCGACGCTAAATCCATCATGGGTATTTTTTCTTTAGATTTATCTAAGGCTATCGATTTAAACATTCATGCAACAGACGCTGCTTTAGATGAAATCCTGGAAGTATTAAAACCATACTTAATCTAATTTAAGTGCGTATTCATATTTTTTAAAAGACTGCTGCTTTTGCAGCAGTCTTTTTTCTTATTCGCAGATAATGGTTTCTGCAGTTTCCACAGCCTCTTTCATCATCTCGTCGATTTTTTCCTGTAACTTTTCTTCAGAACGTTTAATTACCTGAAGATTCGGCTTTGTCACCGGATGTTTCGCCACAAAGATGGTACAGCAGTCTTCGTAAGGCAAAATAGAAGTCTCATAAGTATTGATTTTCAGCGCTACGTCTACGATTTCCTGCTTGTCAAATCCGATAACCGGACGGAATACCGGCATGGTACACACTTCATTTGTTGCTGCCAGGCTGTGAATCGTCTGACTGGCCACCTGCCCAATACTTTCCCCTGTAATCAGCCCCAGACAACCGTCTTTCTTTGCAAACTCTTCGGCAATTTTCATCATGTAGCGGCGCATGATAATGGTCAGTTCCTCATGAGGACATTTATCGTAAATATACAGCTGTATGTCTGTAAAATTCACCACATGCAGGCGGATAGGACCGCTGTATCTGGCTACCAGTTTTGCTAAATCCACAACTTTCTGTTTGGCCCTCTCACTGGTGTACGGCGGCGCATGGAAGTATACCGCGTCGATTTTTACACCTCTTTTAGCAATCATATAGCCTGCCACAGGACTGTCAATACCGCCGGAAAGCAGCAGCATAGCGCTTCCGTTAGTTCCCAGAGGCATACCGCCCGGTCCCGGAATGTTTTCAGAATAGAGATAGATTTTGCTTCGGATTTCCACATTGACAAACACGTCCGGTTTGTGTACATCCACTTTCATATTCGGGCAGGCGTCTAAAATTATGCCGCCAAGAGCGCTGCTGACTTCCATGGACTGCATGGGGTAGGTTTTCTTATTTCTTCTGGTATTTACCTTAAAGGTCAGTTCTTGATCTCCGTACAGTTTTTTCACATAAGCAGCGACTTCTTCGGACAATTTCTCAAAGCCTTCGTCTTCCAGTACAACAGCAGGACAAATGCTGAAAATACCAAATACCCTTTTTAAAGCTTCTATGGTTTCTTCATAGTCAAATGCACTTTCCGCATAGACGAAAATACGTCCCATTTCTTTTACAATACGGAATTTGCCTTCTACGTCTTTCAACTGATACTTTATCTGCTCTACCAGAGCGTCCTCAAAAATATAACGGTTTTTGCCCTTAATGGCAATCTCTGCATATTTAATCAAAAATGCTTTATACATAATCTTTTTCCTCTCTGTTATCTTCTGGCATATCTGCGCAGCATGGGAAGCACTTCTCTTAATACTTCCAGGGTATAAGCCAGTTCTTCTCTTGTGGTAAACTCACACAGACTGAAGCGAATGGCGGATTCCTTTCTCTCTGGCGACAGGCGCAAAGCCCCTAAAGAGGCACTTCCTGCCCGCTTGTGACTGGAGCAGGCGCTTCCCGCAGAAACATAAATCTGCCGGTCTTCCAGGGTATGGAGAAGCACCTCGCTCCGCACACCTAAAAAACTGACATTTAAAATATGGGGCGCTCCCTTCTCCGGTTCCGGTCCGTTAATTTCTACTTGTTCCATTTTCCCCAGCTCTGCCGCAAGATATGTTTTCAGTTCTCTCATACGGGCGGTATCTGCTTCCAGATTCTCATAGATTTTCTTTGCCGCCACGCCAAGCCCTGCGATTCCCGGCACATTGTCGGTTCCGGAACGCATGCCTTTTTGCTGACCTCCGCCTAAAAGCAAAGGCTGGATTTTCGCCTTTTCATTTATATATAAAAAGCCGGCCCCCTTTGGCCCGTGAATCTTGTGTCCGCTGACAGCCAGCAAATCAATCCCCATTTTTTTCGGGTAAATTCTGTATTTTCCATATCCCTGCACTGCGTCTACATGATAAAGTGTTTTGGGATTTTTCTCATGAATGATTCTGCCAATTTCTTCCACCGGTACTACGGCTCCCATTTCGTTGTTCACATACATGGTGGAAACCAGAATGGTGTCTTCCCGAATAGTCTCTGCCAGACGCTCAAGAAGCAGGTTTCCCTTCTCATCTACGGGAATCTCCGTAATCTCATAGCCCTGCTTTTCCAGCCAGGCCAAAGGCGCAGAAACCGCCGCATGTTCAAAGGGGGTGGTAATGATATGTTTTCCCTGCCTGCTGTTTGCCAAAGCGGTTCCTATGACTGCCCAGTTATCGGATTCCGTTCCTCCGGAAGTAAAGAAAATTTCTTTTTCCTGCACTTTTAATGTTTTTGCAATTTCTTTTGCAGCCTGTTTTACATAATTCTCTGCCTCCACACCTTTTAAGTGCATAGCAGAAGGATTTCCATAATCCTCCAGCATGGTCTTTACCACAATGTCTTTTACTTCTTCATAACATCTGGTGGTTGCCGAATTATCCAGATATGCTTCCATTTCTATTCCTCCAGTGCAAACATCAATACAGACAGCACTGCAAGTCCTGCTGTCTCTGTTCTTAAAATTCTTTTTCCCAGAGTGATAGCGCTGGCCTTTGCTTCCCGCACCGCCAGTTCCACCTCTGCTTCTTCAAATCCGCCTTCCGGACCGATAAAAATTCCCACGGACTGTCCTCTTTGGATGTTTTCTACAATCTCCTTGGTCCGGGCCATTCCCTTTGCAAGCTCATAAGGCAGAAGCACCACATCCAGCTTTTTTGCATATTCCACAGCCTCCGGAAAGGTTTTCACCTCGGAAATCCGGGGAACATACATTCTTTTAGACTGCTTGGCAGCGCTTTCTGAAATTGCCTGCCATCTGGCAATCTTCTTCTCTTCTTTCTTTTTGTCCAGTTTTACCACTGCTCTTCTGGAAGCCACGGGAATCACTTCACAAACACCCAGTTCCACTGCCTTCTGTATGATAAACTCCATTTTATCACTTTTAGGAAGCCCCTGAAAGAGATAGAGTTTGGAGGACAGCTCGTATCCCGCCTCCTGAGCATACATAATATGTGCCAGAATTTCTTCTTCCTGCATATCTTCAATATAGCAGGTATATTCCGTATTTTCTCCGCTGCTGATGAATATTTCATCTCCCGGCTTCATGCGAAGCACATTTTTGATATGATTGACATCAGAGCCCTGAATACGAATTTCCTTTTCTCCCACCTGCCGGGGTTCCACAAAAAAACGATACATAGATTTCTCCTAGTTCTTTCTGGCTGTCACAGACACCCACTCTCCCTGATAGGTCACTTCCAGCACTTCCAGTCCTGCAGCTTTCACCGCATTTACCACGGTTTCCTCTTTGTTGTCAATAATACCGGAAGTGATGTAGATACCGCCTTTTTTCATCTGATGGATAATTACCGGAGTCAGAGGCACTAATACATCGGCCAGGATATTGGCCACTACGATATCGTATTTTTCATATCCCACGGTATCCTGTACTTCCTTATCATCAATAATGTTTCCAATCATCATATCAAAAGCAGCCTCCGGAATGCCATTGGCTTCTTTGTTTTCTTCTACAGCCGGTACTGCGCAGGTATCCAAATCTGTACCAACCGCATGCTTCGCCCCCATTTTCAGGGCTGCAATGGAAAGAATACCGCTTCCGGTTCCCACATCAAGAAGTTCTGTATCCTTTGTCACATACTTCTTTAACTGGCGGATACAAAGCTGTGTTGTTTCATGCATACCTGTACCAAAAGCCGTTCCCGGGTCAATATGAATAATCATTCTGCCTTCATCCTCTTTCTTCACCTTTTCCCAGGAGGGAATAATCAGAATGTCATCTACATAAAACTGTTTAAAATACTGTTTCCAGTTGTTAATCCAGTCAATGTCTTCTGTCTCGTCGATTTCTATGGAACCTTCCCCGATATCCATGAAAGTTCTCAGGCTGTCCAGTTCTTCCTCCACGGCTTTTAAAATGTCCTCCTGAGCTGTTACTTCTCCATTCATCAAAAGTTCGCCGTCTTCTGTCTCTTCCACAAAGAAGCTCAGGTAAGCAATGCCGTCATCTTCCTGCATATCCGGAAGAATGTCCACAAACATCTGCTCTTTTTCCAGTGTGGTCAAAGGAACATGGTCTTCTATCTGAGCCCCTTCCAGTCCAATGTCATAAAGGGAACTGATAATCATATCCTCAGCCTCTGTTTTTGTTTTTATTCTGAATTTTTTCCACTTCATCGTTTCCTCTCCTCTATATAAAGTATTTATATGTATCAAACAAACAAAAACGTAATTGTAATTGTTACCACAGAAAGCAGGGTTGTCACAATAATACCTTCTGCAATTATCCGGGAATCCTTTCCGTATTGATTGCACAGCATGGCTGAAAGATTGCCTACCGGAAGGGCTGCCATAAGCACAATGGTGGCCCGCATGACAAAATCCGGAAGCAGCGGCTTTAACAGCAGAGCCAGCAGTATGGGAAAGACTGCAAACCGCAAAAGGGTAAACAACATCAGCCTGGTATTTTTCAGTACGCTTTTCACCTTCATATCTGCCATGGAAATGCCGATAACCAGCATGGAAAGCAGGGTGCAGGCATTGCCGTAATAACCGGCTGCAGTTTCTACAGCCTCCGGAAGCTGTATGTCAAACCAATAGATGCAAAAAGCCGCCATACAAGCTATAAGTCCCGGACTTAACATATCCCGAAAAGAAGTTTTTACACCAGATGTTCCCTTTTTCAGCAGCATAACGCCAAAAGTATAAATATACACATTAAACAAAAAATTGAACACAATCACATATACCATGGATTCTGGCCCAATAATTGCCAACGCTACCGGAATTCCGATAAATCCCAGATTGCCGAATACGGTCATGAGTATATAGGATACCCTTTCCTGCGCAGAAACTTTGAGTATTTTTACAAACAGCAGTCCCAAAACACTTAAAAACAGAAAAAAACAGATACCTATCATTCCCACAAATAACACACTGTCTCTGGATACAGACGATAAGTCTTCAAACATGCTGACAATAATCAATCCCGGAGAACAGATATTGACAACCAGCGCAGACAAATCTTTGGAGGCATGTTCGGATATTATCTGCTTCCTGTACAGGACAAAACCTGTTAAAATCAAAAGAAATATCAGCGCCATTTGCTGCAGCACTACTACTCCACTCATAAATTCTCATTTTCTCCCTCTGTTTCTGTATGTTTCCCATACAGAAAACACATGATATTTATTATAGAGGAAAAAAATCCGAATTGCAATATGGAAAGCCATAGAAAAAGACTGCTGCCCGACAGGTTTTTCTGTCAAAACAGCAGTCTGCTTCTTTCTTAATTATCAAACATATCTTTAATGTCCTGCTTCAGCTTTTCACCGAATTTTTTCTTTTTCTCGCCAGTAGAAGGGCGGTTTCCACAGGCTTCATCAAATTTGCGCAAGGCCTCTTTGGCCTCTTCATTTAATTTGGTGGGAACCTGTACTACCAGAGTCACGTAGTGATCTCCTCTGACATTCTTATTTCTCAGAGAAGGTACACCCTTACCTTTCAGTCTTACTTTGGTATCCGTCTGCGTTCCCGGTTTCACATCATACATAACATCTCCGTCCACTGTACTGATGCGTACCTCACCGCCTAAAGCCGCCTGAGCATACGTAATAGGCGCAGTCGAGAATATATTCATATCCTGTCTCTGGAAAATCGGATGGCGTGCCACAATAACCTCCACCATCAAATCCCCTCTCGGACCACCGTTTAATCCCGGTTCACCCTTATCCCGGATACGAATGCTCTGTCCATTGTCAATTCCTGCCGGAATGGTAACTTTAATCTTCTTACGGCTGGAAACAAATCCTGTACCGCGGCAATCTGTGCATTTTTCCTTTATCACCTTACCGGTTCCCTGGCACTCCGGACAAGTCTGCACATTCTGGATAGTGCCAAACATGGACTGCTGGGTATAAACCACCTGTCCGGAACCGTGACACTTCGGACAGGTTTCCGGAGAAGTCCCCGGCTTTGCACCCGTTCCGTGGCAAGTATTACAGGCATCTTTTAAGTTTAAATCCAACTCTTTTTCACAGCCGAAAACAGCTTCCTCAAACGTAATATGCACGGCTGCACGGACATTAGCCCCTTTCATCGGACCATTATTGGGGCGTCTTCTTCCGCCGCCACCGAACAAATCACCGAAAATATCGCCAAAAATATCACCCATGTCTGCGCCGCCAAAACCGCCAAAGCCTCCGGCACCGCCGCCGCCCTGTTCAAATGCCGCGTGACCGAATTGGTCATACTGCTGCCTCTTCTGCGGGTCGCTTAAAACACCATATGCCTCCGTTGCCTCTTTAAACTTTTTTTCCGCCTCTTTGTCTCCCGGATTCACATCCGGATGGTATTTTTTGGCAAGTTTACGATATGCACTTTTAATCGCAGAGTCATCTGCGCCCCGGTCTATGCCCAGGACTTCGTAGTAATCTCTCTTTTCTGCCATTGGTTTTGTCCCTTTCTGTATATCGAAGCACATAGACATGGGCTGCCCGAAAACACCCCATGTCTATGCCTTTACTGATTCACCTTATACACTGCAGATTAAACTTCTCTGTAATCTCCGTCTACCACATCATCGCCATACGCTTCATTAGAGGCACCGCCCTGTGCGCCTGCTCCCATGTCCGGACCAGCCTGTGCACCACCCTGTGCCTGAGCCTGTTCGTACATTTTTGCAAAAAGTTTCTGTGCGCTCTGCATCAGTTTTTCTTTTCCTGCTTTGATTTCTTCTACCTGTGCATCGGTAATTTCATCCACATTTGCACATTTAGCCAGAACATCTTTCAATGCATTCAGGTCAGCTTCTACTGCTGTCTTATCGTTTGCGTCAATCTTATCTCCGGCCTCTTCCATAGCTTTCTCTGTCTGGAATACCATGGCATCTGCATCATTCTTTGTATCTACAGCATCTTTCCGCTTTTTGTCCTGTGCTTCGTATTCAGCAGCTTCTCTTACTGCTTTATCAATTTCGTCGTCAGACATATTAGAACCTGCTGTGATAGTGATGTGCTGTTCTTTTCCTGTTCCCAAATCTTTAGCGGATACATTTACAATACCATTTGCATCAATATCAAAGGTAACTTCAATCTGAGGAACACCTCTTCTTGCTGGCGGAATACCGTCCAGACGGAACTGTCCAAGAGATTTATTATCTCTGGCAAACTGTCTTTCACCCTGTACAACGTTGATATCAACGGCTGTCTGGTTATCTGCTGCTGTAGAGAAAATCTGGCTCTTCTTTGTAGGAATTGTTGTATTTCTCTCAATCAGTCTTGTCGCAATACCGCCCATGGTTTCAATAGACAGAGACAGCGGAGTAACGTCCAGAAGAAGGATATCTCCGGCACCTGCATCACCTGCAAGCTTACCGCCCTGTACAGATGCACCAAGTGCTACACATTCATCCGGGTTCAAAGTCTTGCTTGGTTCTTTGCCTGTCAGCTGTTTTACTTTATCCTGTACAGAAGGAATACGTGTAGAACCACCTACTAACAGTACCTGACCCAGTTCAGATGCGGAAAGTCCTGCATCCGACAAAGCGCGTTTTACCGGTTCTGCTGTTCTCTCCACTAAATCGTGTGTTAATTCATCAAATTTGGCTCTTGTCAGGTTCATATCAAAGTGCAGCGGTCCGTTGGCATTCATGCTGATAAACGGAAGGTTGATATTGGTAGTTGTTGCAGAAGAAAGTTCTTTCTTTGCTTTTTCAGCAGCTTCTTTGATACGCTGCATAGCCATCTTATCTGCGGATAAGTCCACGCCTTCGTTTTTCTTGAATTCAGCAATCATGTAATCTGCAACTTTCTGGTCGAAGTCGTCACCACCAAGGCGGTTATCACCTGCTGTAGACAATACTTCAATGACACCATCACCGATTTCAATGATAGAAACATCGAATGTACCGCCGCCTAAGTCGTATACCATGATTTTCTGCTCTTTTTCGTTATCCAGACCATAAGCCAGAGCTGCTGCTGTAGGCTCGTTGATAATACGTTTTACGTCAAGTCCTGCAATTTTACCTGCATCTTTTGTAGCCTGACGCTGAGCATCGTTGAAGTAAGCCGGAACTGTGATAACAGCTTCTGTTACTTTCTCACCCAGATAGTTTTCTGCATCTGTTTTTAATTTCTGAAGAATCATTGCAGAAATCTCCTGTGGAGAATATTTTTTATCATCAATCGCAACTCGATAATCGGTTCCCATATGTCTCTTAATAGAAGAGATTGTTTTGTCTGCATTGGTTACTGCCTGACGTTTTGCAGGTTCACCGACCAGTCTTTCTCCTGATTTTGTAAATGCTACTACGGAAGGTGTAGTTCTTGCTCCTTCTGCGTTTGCGATAACTACCGGCTGTCCGCCTTCCATAACACCTACACAGCTGTTTGTCGTACCTAAGTCAATACCTATAATCTTTCCCATGATAAATTCCTCCTAAATTTTTCTTCTATGATGGATTGTCTGTAATTTATAAGATAAAATCTTCCAGGATTGCTCCTGTGAGATGAATATCGCATAATTTTTTAACCGAATGTTTCAAGTTAATTTGCCACCTTAACCATGCTGTGGCGAATCACAGAATCTTTATACATATAACCCTTCTGGAATTCTTCTACAATCACATTTTCTCCGGCTTCTTCATCTTCTATATGCATGACCGCATTGTGAAAATCCGGGTTAAACTCCTGTCCCACCGCTTCTATTGTCTTTACGCCCATCTCATCAAAAGCCGTCATAAGTTGCTTATAAATTTGAGTCATTCCTGTAGCAACAGGATTTTCTTTTTCATTCTCCGGTATCATTGCTAAGCCTCTTTCGAAATTATCCACTACCGGAAGAATTTTTTCTACAATTTCTTTTGCGCCTACCTGATACATGGAAGCTTTTTCTTTTTCTGTCCGTTTACGGAAATTGTCAAACTCTGCCATCTGGCGTTTTACCATATCGGTAAGTTCTTCTATCTTTTCATCTTTTTTATCTTTTTTCTTTTTTCCGAAAAGACCTTTTTTCTCAGATGTTTTCTCTTCCTGTTCTGCTGCAGAATCTTCTGTTTCCTGGCTTTCTTCCTTGGAAACTGCCTCTTCTGCCAGATTCACATCATCCTCTTCCAGAATTTCTTCTGCTTCTTTACTGGAAATATTTCCTTCTTCCATGGTATTATACTCCTTTTTTTCTTCTGACACGAATCTCATACCGCCTTTCTATGTTTTCTTAAATATATTGTCCAACTGATTTTTCAGCGTTTTCAGATTATCCATTACATTTTCATAATCCATCCGCTTCGGTCCTATAATTCCAATGGTTCCCTGCATGCCTTCGCCCAAATCATAGGTAGCGGTTACAACACTGCAGTCCTTCATGGTCTTCACGGGACTCTCATTTCCAATGTATACCTGAATCCCCGTATTCTCACTGCCGTATTCACTTTCTGCAACATCCTTTACAAACTCTGCCAGCGCCTGTTTCTCTTCAAATGCGGAAATCAATTCACTTGCTTTTGAGGTATCTGCCAGTTCCGGATATTTGAAAATGTTGGTTGCTCCGCTGGTATAAATCTTCATGTCCTCTTCGTCCGGTGCAATGGCCTGCGCTACGGCATCAATGACACTGCTGATTACTGCACTGTGTATTCCTGCCTGCTCCTTTAATCTGGAAATCATAGCCAGATTAATTTCCTCAATAGAAAGCCCGTTTAACTGCGTATTCAACAGAAGATTCAGCTTGAGAACGGTCTCATCATCCATGGGCTCTGTCAAATCAATAATATGATTTTTCACCAGATTACCCTCTACGACCACCACCGTCAGCAGCTGGCTTTCGCCGACTCTGGAAAGCTGCAGGAATTTCAATTTATTCCGATGATAAGTGGGACTGGTAATCATAGTAGCATAATTCGTGTTAGATGCCAGGACTTTGACTACCTGTTTCAAAACCTTTTCCATTTTGTCGGTTTTCTCAATCATCAGTTCCTTGATTTCTGCGGTTTCCTTTTCCTTTTCTTTCATGAGTTCGTCTACATAAAGGCGGTAACCCATATCCGAAGGAATCCTTCCGGCGGAGGTATAAGGTTGGATAATGTATCCCAGTTCCTCCAAATCTGACATTTCATTGCGGATAGTTGCGGAGCTAAGATTCAAATCCGTGTACTTGGAAATGGTCCTGGAGCCTACCGGTTCGCCGGTTTCCAAATAAGTCTGGATAATCGCTTTTAAAATTTTTCGTTTTCTTTCATCCAGTTCACTTATGACTTCCATCTTTTGCTCCTTTCTTTTGTTGTTAGCACTCATTTAAGTGGAGTGCTAATATCTATGTTTTTAAGATAGCACCAGAGGTTTTATTTGTCAAGGGCTTTATAATTATTTTAGAATTTTCCCAGAAAGAATTTCAGTCTTCCAGTTCTTCCAGATTCTTTTTCAGTTCTATCATCTTATCACGCAGCTGTGCTGCCATTTCAAAATTCAGGTCTGCGGCTGCGGTCTGCATCTGTTTTTGCACCTGTCCAATGAGTTTTTCCAGTTCTTTCCGGCTCATGGATTCCGGGTCTTTCATCAGCTTGTCTTCTGTCTCTGCTACTGCCTTGGAAATGCTGATAAGGTCACGAACTGCCTTTTTAATGGTCTTTGGCGTAATGCCGTGTTCTTCGTTATACTTTTCCTGAAGAGTCCGGCGGCGCATAGTTTCATCTATAGCAAGGCGCATAGAGTCTGTCATTACATCTGCATACATGATTACTCTTCCCTCCGCATTGCGGGCCGCACGTCCAATAGTCTGAATCAGAGATACCTCGGAGCGCAGAAATCCCTCTTTGTCTGCATCCAGAATCGCGACCAGTGTAATTTCCGGTATATCCAGCCCTTCCCGCAAAAGGTTGATTCCCACCATCACATCAAAAACATTTAAGCGCATATCCCGGATAATCTGGGTTCTCTCCAGAGTATCAATGTCTGAGTGCAGATATTTCACACGGATTCCCAAATCCTTCATATACTCTGTCAAATCCTCCGCCATGCGTTTAGTCAGTGTCGTAATCAGAATCTTATTTCCCTTTTCTACTTCTTTATTCACTTCTCCGATAAGGTCATCAATCTGCCCCTCTACCGGACGCACTTCCACCTTTGGGTCTAACAGGCCGGTAGGGCGGATAATCTGCTCTGCCCGGAGCAATTCATGATTTTCTTCATATTCCCCCGGCGTTGCCGACACAAAGAGAATCTGGTCAATTTTATCCTCAAACTCTTCAAAGTTCAAAGGACGATTGTCCTTCGCGGAAGGCAGACGGAACCCATAGTCCACCAAAGTCTGCTTTCTGGATTGGTCACCTGCATACATCCCCCGAATCTGCGGTATGGTTTTATGAGACTCATCAATAATAATCAGAAAATCATCTCCAAAATAGTCTATCAGGGTAAACGGCGGCTGTCCCGGCTTCAGACCTGAAAGATGACGGGAATAATTTTCTACACCGGAACAGAACCCTGTTTCTTTCAGCATTTCTATATCAAAGTTGGTTCTCTCTGAAATTCTCTGGGCCTCCAAGAGCTTGTCTTCACTTTTAAAATAATCCACCCGCTCTTTTAATTCTTCTTCAATGGCCACTGCAGCTTTCCGTATTTTTTCTATGGGCACTACATAATGAGAGGCAGGGAAAATTCCTATATGACTCAGGGAGCGTTTGATTTCCCCCGTCAGCGTATCAATTTCTGTAATGCGGTCAATTTCGTCGCCGAAAAACTCTACTCTCACAGCTGTGTCGCTGTAATCTGCCGGGAAAATTTCCAAAACATCCCCTCGCACCCGGAAAGTTCCCCGGTGAAAATCCATTTCGTTTCTGTCATATTGAATGTCTATTAACTGACGGATAACCTCGTCACGGTCTTTTTCCATGCCGGGACGCAGGGAAATAATCATGTTCTGATAATCGTCCGGGCTTCCGATTCCATAGATACAGGACACACTGGAAATAATGATAACGTCTTTTCTCTCGCTTAAAGAAGAAGTGGCAGAAAGACGAAGTTTGTCGATTTCATCGTTGACTGCGGAATCTTTGGCGATGTAGGTGTCAGATGATGGGACGTAGGCTTCGGGTTGGTAGTAATCGTAGTAGCTCACGAAATATTCGACTGCGTTATTCGGGAAGAATTCTTTGAATTCTCCATAGAGCTGAGCAGCCAAGGTTTTATTGTGCGCTATAATCAATGTCGGTTTGTTCAGGGCTGCTATAACATTTGCCATGGTAAATGTCTTTCCAGATCCCGTAACCCCCAGTAAAGTCTGACATTGATTACCTTCTTTGAATCCTTTTACAAGCTGGGCAATGGCTTGTGGTTGGTCGCCGGTAGGGGCATATTCTGATACTAATTCAAAATGATCCATAAATTCTCCTCTTTCTATTCTTTCTTTAAAAGTAACCCACATCTGAACGTTTTATGTCGAGATTGTAATAATCCACTTGATATGTTTTTCCATCCGAAGCAGTATAGGCAAATTTTGCCCAAACTGATTCTTTCTTTAATCCTCCTGCTTTGAAAATATTCCTTACATGCTTCCCTGTAACACTTTTATCACGTTGAAATAATTCTGCCATTTGATCAATCGAAAGCCATACGGTATCATTTTCAACTCTATAATACGCTTCACCGATACCGGACAATGGCCATTTGCATCCACACCCACATCATATCTTCTAATTCCAATTTCTTCAAACAATTCTGAATCATATTTTTTATGATGATTTCCTTTTACTAAAATCTTTTTTCCATTTAATTTGCTGATCAATTCATTTCTTTGAATTCTCCATAAAGCTGTTCGATGGCTTGTGGCTGTTTCGTGTAATCAGGATATCCATTTCATTGCTGTTTTCCGCTGTCACCTCTCTCTTTTCCTCCAGTAACGCAACAATCTTCTCCGCACTATCTCCCGGTATCACCTGCTGCTGCGCTGTCTGCATGGCTTCTGCTTTTTCTCGGTCTCTTAATAATTCTCTTCCCTTTTTCACCTGTCCCTCCACAGTTCTCGGGGCAATGGAAAGGCCATGCTTTACAAAAAACCGTTTGTTTGCCGTCTCACATCCCGGTATGGGTGCTGTATGCACAATGGGAATCCCGGATATTGCCGCTTCTGTAGAGGTCAGCCCGCCCGGCTTTGTATAAAGCATATCGCAGGCTTTCATATAAACCTCCATCTGCCGGGTCTTTCCCACAACAAAAATAAAAGAATCCTGCTTGTATTTTTTCTTCATTTTCTGAAACATTTTTTTATTATTGCCGCAGATGACCGTGAGATATTCCCCTTCTTCCCTTGTTCTGCAAAACTGCTGAGTCAGTTTTTCCAAATCTCCAGCCCCCATGCTGCCGCCCATTAAAAGATAGTTTACGCCTTCTAAAGGCAGGTGAAGGTAAGCTCTCGCCCTGTCTTTATCCGCCCGTCTGGAAAACTTCCCGCTGACCGGAATTCCCAAAGGCAGTAATTTTTCCTCCGGTATTCCTCTTTTCACACATATTGCCACCATTTCCTCATGGGCTACCACATAATAATCACATTCCGTCTCTTCCCAGAAGGGAATGCAGGTATAATCCGTCATAACCGCCACCGCCAGCGGCAGTTTTATTCCCTGCCGTTTCATATAAGTAATGGTTTCCGCAGGATATAGATGCGGCATCAAAATAGCATCAAAATTTTCTGTCTCTAAATAGTCCTTTAAATATTTTCCCATTTTTGCATTGACATAATACACCGGAGATTTCCGCATAATTTTACTGGCAGCCATCCCAATCTGGTAAACCGCACCAAATACATGGGGCATCTTTTTTACTGTATTTACATACACATCTCCCACCGTATCCGATACTTTCTGTCCTGCTAAAGTCAGATAATCGAACATCACCGCCTCATGTCCCTTTTGTTCCAATGCCTCTTTTACGGCAAACCCTGCCGCGTCATGCCCTCCTCCTGTCTTGCAGGATAAAATTAAAACCTTCATACATTAACTTCTCCTAAGCCCTAAACGTATCTGCCTTTCTTCCTTGTTTTTCCACTCTGCCGCATGTTTATTCATAACCACCCAGGAAATCAGCAGATTTCCCGCCAGCACTGCCGGCTGCAGATGAAACACCAAACCACTGACCAGCCAGCACAGATAAGTCACAATGGTTCGGTATCCGTGAGGTTCCAGTACAAGAACCAGGGAAAAAAGCAGATACCAGAAAACCAGCAGCCACAACCCGGTCAGCATAGGATACATCCCTAAAAGTACGCCGAAAGACACTGCAATGCCCTTCCCGCCTTTCTTCCGTCCCCCAAAAAGCGGGAATGCATGCCCTGCCACTGGAGCTGCCATAACCAAAGCAACTCCCATCCCCAATTTCTCAGGTCCCAGACATTTCAGCGCCCAATGCACCGGCAAAAGTCCCTTTAAAACGTCGCAGAGCAGTACCGCAATTCCACAGACAGCCCCGCCGTAGAAAAAGGCATTGGCTGTCCCCGGATTCCCGTCACTGCTCATACTGCGTACATCAATTCCTTTGATAACTTTCGGTATCACATACCCAAACATAAGGCCACCCGAAAAATACCCCAAAAGTATATAAAAAATAAATTCTATAAGCATGTCAGCACCTGCTTTCTTCCTGCTCCCAGTTCTTCCTCATTTTCCGAAATTCCGGTATGTACAAAAGCAGCGTTCCCGCCATAATTCCTATCTCCAGATAAATCAGAGTTTCTGCCGCCCCAAGGGAAATCCCCGGAAACAGCACCAGCATACACAGCACAACAAACAGACTGGCTGTGCACACTTTTCCAAACCATTTTGCTCCATCCAGCTTTTTTCCATGACGGAGGTTTATCAGCCCCATAACAGCCATGAAACCTTCCTTTACAAGCATAAGTGCCACCAGATACCGCATGGCTTCGTAACGAAAAGCCAGACACAGCGCAATGGCTCCGTGGGTCAGTTTATCTGCCAGCGGGTCCAGGAATTTTCCGAACTCCGTTATCATGTGAAACTTTCTCGCCACTTTTCCATCCAGAAAATCAGTAATTGTTGAGATTGCCACAATTCCTGCTGCCAGATAATAGTCTTTCATGCTGTCTGCTTTCAGATAAATCACGCAAAAGAAAGGGATTAGAAGAATCCTGAAATATCCCATACAGTTGGGTATGGAAAAGAATTCTTCCTTCTTTATTTTTCCCATATCAGCCCTTCTTCCTCTGCCCTCACATCAATTTCTCTGTCCCGGTAATAGTATTTCTCATCTTTCTCCCCGATTTCCCGCAGCACCTTACAGGGATTCCCCACTGCTACTACGTTAGCCGGAATGTCCTTTGTCACAATGCTTCCCGCACCGATAACAGAATTCTCCCCAATGGTAACCCCCGGCAGAATCACAACACCTGCGCCAATCCACACATTGTTCCCGATATGAACCGGAAGATTAAACTGGATACCCCTGCGCCGCAAATCCGGCCGCACCGGATGTCCGGCTGTGGCAATAGTTACATTTGGTCCAATCATCACATAGTCTCCGATATACACCTCTCCGTCATCCACAACCGTAAGATTGAAATTGGCATACACATTCTTTCCCAAATGTATGTGATGTCCGCTCCAGTTAGCATAAAAGGGGGGCTGAATGTAACAGTTTTCCCCACATTCTGCAAACATCTCCTTCATCAGTTCCTCTCTCTTTTTTGTCTCACTGGAACTGCAGCTGTTAAATTCTCCTAGTCTGTCCAGATAAGGGAACTGTTCATTCATAATGGCGTCATCCCCCGGGTCATATAACATTCCTTTTTCCATACGTTCTTTCTGTGTCATTTTCCTTCTCCCTTTTGGCAGTCCGTAAAACCGTCTGCCCCTTTCTTCTTTTACTTTCTGCTGTTTTTATTTTGCTATTGCATAGCTTTTACTGTTTCTATAGCCTTCTGCAGCTGATTATCCTCTTCGTGGGTCAGTTCGGCTTTCTGTTCCAGCCCTTCCGTCAACTCTACTTCCACATCTGGTTCAATCCCCGTACCGTGGATACATCTGCCTTTTGGCGTATAATATTTAGCTGTGGTAGTCTTTACTGCACTTCCGTCTGAAAGAGGCAGTATGCTCTGCACAATTCCCTTTCCGAAGGTCGTTGTTCCTACAATCGTTCCCTTTTCGTAATCCTGAATTGCCCCTGCAAAAATTTCCGATGCACTGGCACTGTTTCCGTTAACCAGCACTGCCAGCGGAATCTCCAGTTCACTTTTTCCATCACTATTGATTTCTTCTTTCTTGCCGTCTTTATCTTCCGTGTACACAATCAGTCCCTCTGGAAGCATATCATTTAAGATACCGCACACGGAAGTAAGCAGACCGCCCGGATTATTTCTCACATCTATAATCAGACGTTCCATCCCCTGGCTCTGTAACTCTTCGAAGGCTTCCAAATACTGGGGTTCTGTCTGTTCCGTAAATTCATAGAGAGAAATGTAACCGATGTTATCCTCCAACATTTCATGGTCTACTACCGGTATATTTACTTCTTCCAAAGGCACATCAAATTCCAGATAATCGTCTTCCCCATCTCTGGCCACAGTCAGATGTGCCACCTCGCCTTCGGAAGCTTTCACCTTATCCACAACCTCTGACAGTTCCAGGCCGCTGACATTCTCTCCATTCACCTGCAAAAGAATATCCTCCGGCAAAAGTCCTGCTTTCTCTCCCGGCGCCCCTTCATAGCAGCGGACAATTTTCACCGCACCTGTGTCCATCTGCATCTGCATTACCACACCAATACCCTTATAAGAGCCTGTAGTTTCCGTATTCAATTCCTCGTATTCCTCTGCCGTGTAATAAGCGGAATACGGGTCTCCAAGACTCACCATCATGCCCTTATACATGTCTGCTTCCATGAGTTCCTTATCCACTTCTCCAGTATATTTTTCGTCTATAATCTCTTCAATCAGCTTTGCTTTTTCCATAGATTCATCATTCACCGCATTTTTACTGTTTTGCCGGTCTTCCACTACATCATAGACTTTCATTCCCGCTCCCCCCACAGCAAGAGTAAGCGCCATCCCCAGGATAAATCCATTTGCAAATTTTTTCTGTCCCATTTTCTCTGCTCCTGATTCTCATTTTTATAAAATAATTTTCCATTTTGTGCAAGGAAGGAGAGAGCACTGCCTCTGCAGCACCCTCCCCTTCTGAAATCCTGTATTCTTTACACTCTCAGGTGTTTTCTCAAAGAGAACATACTTCCAAAAAATCCGATTCCCACGCCAAGTCCGATACCGATTGGCAGAAGATAACGGAATACGTCCCACACATTCAAAAACTGCAGTAAGTTTCCAAGAACACCGAATCTGCTGATAATATAAGCAACCGCCTTTTCATACACAACATAAATAATTCCCATAGGAATTGCTGCACCGATAACGCCCAGCAGAATACCTTCTATGACAAAAGGTACTCTTACGAAAAAGTCAGTGGCACCTATCAGTTTCATGATTCCGATTTCCTCCTGACGAATGGAAATACCCATAGTAATGGTGTTGCTGATAAGGAAAAATGCAACGGCCAGAAGGATCAGAATAATAGCAATAGATACATATCCTATCAGCCTATTCACATTGGTCAGCATATCTGCGGCTTCTTTAGACTCATCTACACGACGGACACCATCCAGGCTTTTTGCAAAGTCTACAAATTCCTTCTGACTTTCCACATCCTTCAGATATACATCGTACCGCGCAGAATTCGCCAACGGGTTATCCTGCTGCTCTTTAAAACCGTCTGCCAGTTCTTCATTATCCTCGCCCAGATACTCCTTACTGAAAGATGCCCACGCATCATCTGCGGAAACATACTCTACCTTGGAAACCTCCGGACGACTCTTAATTTCTTCTCCAATCTGGTCAATCTGTTCCTGCTTTGCACCCTTTTCAAAATAAACCAGAACGGCAACGCCTTCTTCTGCAGAATCTACAATATAGTTAAAGTTCATAACAATGGACAAAAACAGTCCGAACAAAAAGATACATGCGGCCATAGTAGCCACTGACGCCAGTGAAAAGCGCAGGTTACGCCAGATATTTTTAAATCCCTGTTTCAATATATATGCGATTGTACTAATTCTCATTCAGATATTCACCTTCTTGTTCGTCGCTTACAATGACGCCTTTCTTCATCGTAACCACACGTTTTTTAAACGCATTTACGATTTCTCTGTTATGGGTAACGACAAGAACGGTAGTGCCGCGCTCGTTAATCTCTTCCAGAAGTTTCATAATCTCAAAAGAGTTTTTCGGATCCAGATTACCGGTTGGCTCGTCTGCCAGAAGAATACTTGGTCGGTTTACCAGCGCTCTTGCAAGAGCAACTCGCTGTTGCTCACCACCGGAAAGCTGGTCCGGTTTTGATTTATATTTTTCTGCCAGACCGACCAGCGTCAGCATTTCAGGAACTCTTTTCTTAATAATGCGGGTAGGGCGCTGTATGACACGCTGGGCAAACGCCACGTTTTCATACACGTTTCTATCCTTTAACAGACGAAAATCCTGGAACACAACACCTACTCCCCTGCGGTATTTTGCCACTTTTCTCCGTCTCAGCTTATTAAGTACCTGTCCGTTTACCGTAATGGTTCCGCTGGTAGGATCCAGTTCCTTCAAAAGCAGCTTAATCAAAGTTGATTTTCCTGAGCCGCTGTTTCCTACGATAAACACAAATTCACCCTTCTCCACGTGAAGATTCATATGGTCAATGGCTGGCTGGCCCTTGCTGTATGATTTGCTCACGTCTTTTAAATCAATCATAATAACCTCCTGTTTTCCTATTGAGCACAGACGCGCCGCGCTCTTTAGTAATCAAGTGTTTCCATGTACTTCATATATTTTACTACCATGAGGGCAATCTTAAAGGTAATGGCATCTTCGAAAACACGCAAATCCAGTCCCGTACTTTTCTGCAGCTTATCCAGTCTGTATACCAGGGTATTTCTGTGGATATAAAGCTGTCTGGAAGTCTCAGACACATTCAGACTGTTTTCAAAGAATTTGTTAATGGTAGTAAGTGTTTCCTCGTCAAAGTCATCCGGAGAATGATTGTCAAAAATCTCCCGGATAAACATTTTACAAAGAGGAATGGGAAGCTGGTAAATCAGGCGTCCGATTCCCAGAGAACTGTATGCAATCACATCTCTTTCTCCAAAGAAAATCTTTCCTACGTCTAAAGCCATCTTGGCCTCTTTGTAAGAACGGGAAACCTCCTTCAGTTCCTTTACAATTGTTCCGTACGCAATATGCGTCTTTCCATCTCTTTCTACGCCTAAAGCCGATAAAATAGCATTTGCACTCTTCTCCAACTGGGCATAATCATCGGAAGGGCTCACTTCCTTCACAATAATAATGCTCTTTTCATCTACTGCAGTTACAAAGTCTCCGGCTTTTCCTCCCAGAACATTTTTAATATTTTCCAGGGAACCATAGTCTCTGTCTTCACTGTTTTCCAGTATATATACTACCCTGCGGACATCTACTTCTATGTGAAGCTTCTTAGCCCGGTTATGAATATCCACCAGCAAAAGGTTGTCCAGCAAAAGATTTTTGATAAAGTTATCCTTATTGAACCGCTCTTTGTATGCGGTAAGCAGCCCCTGAATCTGGAACACAACCAGCTTTCCAAGGGTATACGCATCGTCCCCCGCACTGTCCACAATCAATATGTATTCCAGCTGGTGGTCATCATAAATCTTAAAATACTGATTTCCTTTTACTACCTGACTGTCCGCCTGAGAATTGGCAAATTCGGAAACTTCTCCCTCTCCGCATACGCTCTGTGCAAAAGTGCTTGCCAAAACTTTGCCGTCCATATCTGTTACACAAAAATCTGTCCTGGATATTCCTTTTAAACCGTCCAGGGTTGTTTGGAGTATCTGGTTTGATATCATGCTTTCTCCTTCTTTCATCATATAGTCTGTTTACACTGTTACAAATCCCATAAATAAAAACCCTACCATATATACTAATACAAAATAGGGAAAAAATAAAGAGAAAACGTAAAATATTACATATTTTTTTCAAAATGTAACAATTTATTCACATTTTCTCTGTTTCTTCCTGGTACTGGGATACCAGCTTTTTAAAATTGTTTTTTTCCATGAGGCGGTTCAGCCAGTTGGACTTTATGCCTGTTTCCTGAAAAACAGGAAGCGAACTTCCCAGGCTGAACCATACCTTTGTATTCATCATTTTTCTGTAACGCTTTACAAAACGTTCTACGTTGTATTCCCTGGAACAACTCAGTACCGCCTGGGGATTCCAACTGTTAATTTCGTTTATCACCCGGTCTGTCTGGTCTGCCTCCATATCTGTCAGGCTGTCTTTTCCCAGAATGACAATATCCGGATACTGCTCCTTGAGATAATTGCAAAACTTTTCCGTATCTTCTTCCTTTTCACCCAGAATAAAAATACGGTTTTTATATAAATTCAACAACCAGAACAAAGTTCCGAAAAATCCGTGCTCGGATATTTCACTCTCCCAAGCCTCGTCCTGAAGTCCGGCAGCCTTGACAATCTCCGGTTCATCTGCCACAGCCTTGTCCAGAGTCTCAATATATTCCTTGAGTTCTTCGTCTTTCTGGGCTGCAATCAGCAATTTCATTGTAATAACCCCGTAAGTAGCCAGCGTATCCTCATTCCAGTGCTGGTTAATGCTTTCCATAATATCCTCGGCATAGCATTTTTCTACGGAAATCCCCATAATCTCTATTTTTTCACTCATACACATTCTCCGCTCTACACATATTCTATCAATATAACAGAATTTTTATCCAATATCAAGTATCTTTTTCTAGTTGTTTCATGAGGTACCGTCCCACTACTGGAGAAAATCCTGAAATATCCCGAATATAAGCGAAATCTTTCCCGAAAATTTTCTTTTCCGCTGCCAAATCTTTCTCTTCTCCGGCAAATACCCCCAAGACACAAATGCCCTGGCTTCTCAGCTTCCGCACTTCAAATCCCGTATCCTTTATGGCATATTCCCCGTGATAGGGCTGAGGATTTCTGGCATTTGGCCGGTTTAAAATGACATCATAGGGCCGCCCATCGCTTAACACAATGAGGATTTTGTGTTCCTCTTCTCTTGCCGAAAGCCCGTATCCCGCTGCCTTTATAGCCAGTCCGTCCCGGTTGTTGGAGGAAGTCACATACTCAAAAATATTGCTGTTTTCTCTTCTGTCCGCATCATAGTCCCGAAATTCATGAAGAATCGTATAATCCCAAAAAGTGCAGAAGCTCATAACCCTGTGGGCAATTCCCACATTACTCAGGGCTTCACTTAAAATATAGGCCTGTATGGCTACCTGTCCCTGTCTGGAGCGCTGGGAACCACTGGCATCAATGAGAACGTCCACCACAAAGCTTCCACTGTCCTGATACAGGCAGCGTTCAAACACTCTGGCATCCTCAGACCGTCCAATTCTCCAAAGACGCGAAGGCAGAACCCGTCCTCTGTCCGAAAGAAGCTCTTCTGCCTCCTCCCGCAAAGTCAGGGTTTTCTTCAACATATCCGTTAAAATCCGGATATTATTCTTTACAATTCTGTGGTTATCATAATACTCATACAGATTTTTATCTTTCTGCTTTCTGGCATACTCATACTGGTAATTGCGCAAAACCGGTGTCTTCAAAATCCCCCTGGTAAAATACAGACTGCAGTCTCCGTGGATTCCTCTGCACATCAGCTGGTTCACACGTTTCTCTTCCATTTCTGTTAAGAACGTTTTTCCATAATTGCGCTCTACATAAGAATACATCCGCTCCAGTGCCTTTTCATCCACCACCAAAACCCGTTTTTTATCTTCTTTCTTCTCTGGCTTTTCTTCTTTTTCCGCCTGTTCCAACATATCCAGATTCGTCATATTCTGTGCCACCTGGTCCAGATAAGTCTCCAGCGTATCCTCCAGCTCCTCTTCTTTCAGATAATCCTTCCAGGAAAACTCCGCCAGCTCCTCATTCGTTACGGCCAGTACCGTCTCCAGACTGCCATGCCTGCGTTCAAAATACGGGTCTGCAATCTCATTGTACAGCGTATCAGTAGTCCGAATAATATCCATTGTGCTTTCGGCATATTCCAGTTCTTCTATCCGGTCCATCCAGTTTCTCATCCGGGCTGTGGCCGGTTCTTTTCCGTTTAAAACTTCTTTAAACAGAGCCAGCTTCAGCCGTCCTGTAAGGGTTTCCTGCAGACGGGCAAAATCCATTTCCAGGATATCTTCGCAGGCTTTTCTGCGGATAGTGGCAACGCCTTCTCTCTCTGCTGTAATTCTTGCGGAAACGGCAAATTCAATGCACAGCTGTGCCAGCTGCATCAGAGGAGCTTCCATGCCATGGAGATAGATTTTTTTCACCAGATACATGGAAAATGCTTCCCTGTCGAAATATCTTGCAAAAGCCCCCTGCTTAATGCCATCGTATAAAGCCACATACCGCGAACGGGCAAATGCCGCCAAATCCGGCTTAAACTCCAGTGCATAATCCCCGCTCACAGTCCACATAAGATTTTTTATTCGGTTTTCCAGTTCCAGTTCTAATTCATCCATAAGCTATCCTCAGTCTTCAAATACATCCCGGGGTGTCCAGGTATCCGGAATTCTGGTCATCACCACATCCTGCACAATTTCCTTCTCAAATATATCAAAGCATTTGTTTACCACGCCCATTTTCACTGCCAGAGCCGGAGAAAGCCCCTGCCGTATAGTCTTTAATGCTCCCAGCATTCCCCGCAAATCCAGAGCCTTTGTGGTAATTTCCCCGTTCTGCGCCTTCAGTTGAAGGTCCATGAACAGTCCTATCCACTGCTTCATGGCAGAATTTTTCAATTTCGGAAAACGGGACTGAAAAATAAAGGCCAGGGTCTCTTCATCCTGGGCCGGCATATCAATCACCAGGAAACGGGAAACCAACGCTTCATTTAGTTCTTTTGTCCCCGCATAGCCGTAGTTCATGGTACCAATAAATCTGGCTGCCGGGTCTATATCAATCTTATCATAACCGGGAACATCAATGCAGCGGCGGTAATCCAAAGCCGCATGAAGCACAGAAACCGCATCATTTTTCGCCATATTGACTTCATCTAAAATTCCAAATCCACCATACTGGGCACAGCGGTAAATACTTCCCTTGCGAAGCTTTACTTCATTGTCAAGGAAAGTGTCTGTTCCAATTAAATCTCCGCTGTCTGTATTCACATGAAACGATACATTATAAACCGGACGTCCGAAAATCCATGCCAGATTCTCTGCCAGCACGTTCTTTCCCGTGGCCTTAGCTCCCGTAAGCAGCAGATTTTCCCCTTCCAGGAGAGCCGCAATGGCCATCTCCAGCACTTCTTTTCCATAAAAAGCCATGTCCGGCTTTACAATCCGCCGTTTTTCCTCTTCCTCCACAAAATTCCGGCTGCGAAATTCCTCAACACCTCTGATAAGGTTCTTGTCTATGTTCTGGTTCTCCAGAAACGCTACTGTCTGTTCCATATTCTCCCTTTCTGATTTTCTCTTTTAAAGAAGAAAGCTGCCGCACTAAACACCTTTTAAGAATATTTAATGCGACAGCCCTCCTGTCTCTTTTCTATACCTCAAACAGTAAATCACCGTAGGACGGCATAGGCCAGATTTCTTTATCCACAATCATTTCCAGTTTATCTACCGGTTTTCTCAGTTTTTCCATAGCCGGAATCACCTGACGGCGGTAGAAAAATGCCTTGTCTTTTCCATCTTCCATAGCCCAGGCCTGCTCTGCTACTGTATGCAGGGCATCCAGTGCCTCTTTTGTCTCTTTTAACAATGCAGAAGTTTCCCGTAAAAGTTCTGTCTGTACATCTACGTCCAGAACTCCCGCTGCTACAATGGCATTAATGGAATCTGCCAGCTGTCTGGCATAACGGATAACCGCAGGAATAATCTGTTTTCCCGCCACATCCAGCATGGTTCTTGCCTCGATATTAATGGCTTTGGCATAAGCTTCGTATTTGATTTCTCTTCTGGACTCCAGTTCCGCTTTTGTAAAGACGCCGAATTCCTCAAACAGCTTTACTGCCTTCTCTGTAGTCAACGTATCAATGGTTTCCACCATACAGGTGAGATTCGGAAGTCCCCTTCTCTCTGCCTCTTGCACCCATTCCTTGGAATAACCGTTTCCGTTGAATACAATTCTCTGGTGTTCCGTGAAGTTTTTCTTCATCAAATCGTGAACTGCTACTTCAAAGTCTTCTGCTTTTTCCAGAATGTCACAGGCTTCTTTAAATGCCTGTGCCACAATAGTATTCAGCACCACATTAGCCGGTGCAATGGAATCTCTGGATCCCACCATACGGAATTCAAATTTATTTCCTGTAAAGGCAAAGGGTGAAGTTCTGTTACGGTCTGTGGTATCCCGCATAAATTCGGGAATTGCCTTTACCCCTGTCTCCAGTTTTTCACTTTCAATGCTGTGGTCTGCCATACCGGTGGTAATCAGCTGATTCATCACATCGGTCAGCTGGTCACCCAAAAATACGGAAATAATGGCCGGAGGTGCTTCGTTTGCACCCAGACGGTGGTCATTGCCCACATCTGCCGCTGATTCTCGTAACAAATCCGCATGGGTATCCACGGCTTTTAACACACAGCTTAATACCAGAAGGAACTGAATGTTCTCGTGAGGCGTAATGCCCGGTTCCAGCAGGTTGTGTCCCGTATCTGTAGTTAAAGACCAGTTGTTGTGCTTTCCGGAACCATTGACACCAGCAAAAGGTTTTTCATGGAGAAGACATTTCATGCCGTGCTGAGAAGCCACACGTTTTAAGGTCTGCATCACAATCTGGTTATGGTCTACTTCCACATTGGCTTCTGCGTAAATGGGCGCCAGTTCATGCTGGGCCGGTGCCGCTTCGTTGTGCTGTGTCTTAGCTGTTACCCCCAGCTTCCAAAGTTCCTCGTTTACCTGCTTCATATAAGCGGAAACCTTCTGGCGGATGGTTCCCAGATAGTGGTCATCCAGTTCCTGTCCTTTAGGAGGCATAGCGCCAAACAGTGTTCTTCCGGTAAATACCAAATCTTTTCTCTTTCTGAATTTTTCGTTGCTTACCAGAAAATATTCCTGCTCTGCCCCTACCGAAGGAATGACTCTCTTTGCCGTGGTGTCTCCGAAGAGGCGGATAAGGCGCAGAGCCTGCGTATTGATAGCCTGCATGGAACGCAAAAGCGGTGTTTTCTGGTCAAGCGCCTCTCCCGTGTAAGAACAAAATGCTGTGGGAATACATAACGTGGCACCTGCAGCGTCATGACGGACAAATGCAGGAGAAGTACAATCCCAGGCTGTATATCCTCTGGCCTCAAAGGTGGCTCTTAACCCTCCTGAAGGAAAGGAAGACGCATCCGGCTCGCCTTTAATCAATTCTTTTCCGGAAAAACTCATCAGTACCTTGCCATTGGGAAGAGGTGCCGTAATAAAAGAGTCGTGCTTTTCCGCCGTTACTCCGGTAAGCGGCTGAAACCAATGGGTATAATGAGTGGCGCCTTTTTCGATGGCCCACTCTTTCATTTCGTGAGCAATGACATCCGCCATCTCCTGGGACAACTCTTTGCCCTCTAATATGGTCTGTTTCAAATCTTTGTAAACTTTTTTCGGAAGACGCTGCTGCATTACTTCGTCATCAAAAACATCTTCCCCGAAAATCTCAGATACATTGATATATTCACTCATTTCTGTGTTCCTTCCTCTCATACGGTATAGAATCTTCCCAAACATTTATAGCCCTGAAACTGTTTCTAAGATACCGCAAAATTTTCCAGAATGCAAGTATTTTTTTGCCAACTTGCAAATGCAGGCCAAGATTCCCTTCCTATCTTCTGCAAAAAATCCCAAATGCAAGAAGCAGCAGACACATACCGCTTATCCAGGACAAGTCCCGGTTGGTCTTTTTCCGAAACCGACTCCCCAGTTCCCAGCCTGCCTTCATCATTCCCATACCGCCCAGGAAAGCCCCTGCTGCCAGCATCCACTCTCCCGACTGCATAAGACCAGTCCCCAACCCGGCGGCCAGACTGTCCGCAGACAGCACAAATGCCAAAATAAAGCCCTCTTTCATAGTCAAAACTTTCACGGCACAGGAATTTGTCTCTTTCCGAAAGAAAAAACTCATCATCCTGTAAATTCCCAGAAAAGACAACAGAAGAATTCCCACCCAGCAGGTCAAACTGTCCGGCAGAAAGGAAGAAAAAAAATTCCCCGTCAGCACAGCTGCGCCCAAAAGAGAACTCATCATCAAATTCATTCCTGCCACAATGAAAAACGGCATTTTTGTTTTTGCCATGCCATATGCAAAACTGACCACAAACGAATCTGTGGTCAGTGCAAGAATCAGTAAAATCCCATCAACAATTTTGATTTCACCCATTGCGTAACCTGATTTCTCTATTTTTATTATCATATGAAGAAACCGGGTACACAGGTTCCTGCATTTATTCTTCCGGCGTATGAATAAGGGGAACTTCCCCGTTTCGCGGCAGTACAATCTGTACAGCGTGTTTCATATTTTGAATCTCCACGCTTCTGTGTTCTCCGCCAAATTCGCCGTCCAGCGTCCAGGAAATTTCTTCCTCACACTGCATACGCAAGGTTGTGGTTTTAAATACTTCTATCATTTTGGAATCCCCAGGTCCCACCAGGGAAGCAATAATTTCATTCAATTCCAGAATATTCTTGGGTTTTCGGATAAGCATGACTTCAAAGACGCCATCGTCCAGCATGACATCCGGCCCGGTCAGACGTTTAAATCCACCTACAGAAGTGGCATTGCTGACCATACCGAAAATAAAGTCTCCTGACAACTTGCCTTCGTCACTTTCTATCTGCAGGCTGTAAGACTTGATATTAAACAGCCGCTGTGTTCCTTCTAATATATAGGCAGCATGTCCCAGAATATTTTTCATATCCTGATTCGTTTCATAAGACACATCCGTAAACAGTCCGAATGCTGCAATATAAACAAAATAATCGTCATTAAATCGTCCCACATCAAAGGCGTGAGGCAGTCCCTCTACAATGTCCGTAGCGGCCTGCAGCATATTTTTTGAAATATGAAAGCTATTTGCAAAATCATTGGTACTTCCGGAAGGTATATAGCCAATAGGATTGGTATATCCCCCCAGCATCATCCCTGTAACAATTTCATCCAGTGTGCCGTCTCCGCCGCTCGCTACTACAATGTCATAGTTCGCCGCCTTTTTCCTGGTCACCTTCAATCCATCCATATAGCACTGGGTGGGGTGAACCGTAACCTCATATCCTCCTTTGACAAAAATATCCAGAATGTCCATCAGACGGTTTTTAATGCTGCCTTTGCCGGACCGCGGGTTAAATATAAAAAGCATTTTCTTACTCATTCAAATGGCCTCCTGTAAATTCGGAAAAAAAAGGTGTCCCCAAAGCAAATACCGCAACGGTCTTGCTTTTGGTCCACCTTCTTTCATCTGCTACATCTGTGTTCTTACACTAACTCCAGAACTACTTCCATAGCTGCATCACCTTTACGAGGTCCGATTTTGATGATTCTTGTGTAACCACCGTTACGGTCAGCGTATTTTGGTGCGATTTCTGTGAATAATTTTTCTACTAAATCAACTTCTTTAGTATTTTTCTTCTTTCCAGCAGCAGCTGTCGGAACTTCTTTCACTGGGTAAAGAACTTTTAACATCTGTCTTCTGGCATGTAATCTGGAAGGAGCGTCCTTCTTGATTTCTTTCTGTACTTCGTCGTATACAGTCACTTTCTTTCCGTCAACAACTTCTTTTACTCTCTTGCCGTCAGCGTCTTTGCGAGCAACTTTAGCTGTAACAGTTACTGTTTCAAAGTTGTCTTTTTCACGAACAGCCATAGCAATCAGACCGTCAGCGATTTTACGAACTTCTTTTGCTTTTGTTTCAGTAGTAACAATTTTTCCGTGATATAACAGATTTGTTACCTGGTTTCTAAGTAAAGCTTTTCTCTGGTCAGCAGTTCTGCCCAATTTTCTATATTTTGCCATTTTAGATTTCCTCCATTTGTGGAACAATGCGCCATGCTCTCTTCGGTCTTACTGACGCACTGCTTTTCTTCCATAAATTTGTCCTAAAGGCTTACTCCTCGCTTGGATTTAACTGTAAGCCCAATTCTTTTAATTTTGCCAAAACTTCTTCTAATGACTTACGGCCCAGGTTACGAACCTTCATCATATCTTCGGAAGTACGGTTGCAAAGCTCTTCCACGGTATTAATACCAGCACGTTTTAAGCAGTTGTAGGAACGAACAGACAGTTCTAATTCGTCAATGTTCATTTCCAGAACTTTTTCTTTCTCATTGTCTTCCTTTTCAATCATGACTTCTGCAGTCTTTGCACTTTCAGAAAGATCAATGAAGAGGCTTAAATGCTCGCTTAATACCTTAGCAGCCAGGCTGACAGCCTCGTCTGCGTCCAGTGTTCCGTTTGTGTAAATATCCAGAGTCAGCTTATCAAAGTCTGTAACCTGACCTACACGGGTATTTTCAACGGCCATATTCACACGCTCAACCGGGGTGTAAATTGCATCTACAGCAATCATACCGATTGGCATGTCATCTGATTTTCCTTTATCTGCGCTTACATATCCGCGGCCTTTGGTAATGGTCAGTTCTGCATTGAACTTGCAGCCTGTACCGCCATTTAAGGTGGCAATTACCTGCTCCGGATTTAAGATTTCCAAATCCTGGTCAACCTGAATATCTGCACCTGTCACAACGCCTTCGCCTTCAAACTCGATATATGCGGTTTTCGGCTCATTGCTGTCGCTTACGTTCTTAATCGCCAGATTTTTCAGATTCATGATAATTTCTGTCACATCTTCTTTGACACCCGGCATAGAACTGAATTCATGGAGAACACCGTCAATTTTCACCTGGCTTACAGCGGCACCCGGTAAAGAAGAAAGCATAATTCTTCTTAAAGAGTTGCCCAGTGTAATACCATATCCTCTTTCCAGTGGTTCTACCACGAATTTCCCATATCTCTTATCATCAGACATTTCTGTGATTTGAATTTTGGGTTTGTTAAAATCGAACATGCAAAGCCCTCCTTGCTACGCGCACAATTCACTTCTTAATTATTTAGAATACAACTCGACAATTAACACTTCGTTAACCGGTACGTCGATTTCTTCTCTTGTAGGAAGTGCTTTTACTTCGCCCTTTAATGCTTCCTGGTCTACATCTAACCAAGCCGGAACCAGACGTCCGCCGGTTACTTCAAGGATATCTTTGTATCTCTGAGAACCTTTGCATTTTTCTTTAATTTCGATAACATCGCCAGCTTTTACTAAGTAAGATGGAATGTTTACCTGTTTTCCGTTTACCAGTACATGTTTGTGGTCAACAATCTGTCTTGCTTCTTTTCTTGTTCTTGCAAGTCCAAGACGGAATACTACGTTGTCCAGACGTGTTTCCAGCATAACCATCAGGTTTTCACCTGTCTGTCCCGGTCTCTGGTCTGCTTTTTTGTAGTAGTTACGGAAAGGTTTTTCCAGAACGCCGTAGATGAATTTTGCTTTCTGTTTTTCTCTTAACTGAAGTCCGTATTCGGACACTTTTCTGTTTGCTCTTTTTAACTGTCTGGTAGATTTTTTGTCAATTCCCAGATATACAGGGTCAAGACCTAAGGATCTACATCTTTTCAGAACTGGTACTCTATTTACTGCCATGATTCACTGACCTCCTAATTAGACTCTTCTGCGTTTTGGTGGACGACAACCGTTGTGTGGAACCGGAGTTACATCTTTGATGCTTGTAACTTCAATACCGCAAGCTGCCAATGCACGGATTGCTGCTTCTCTTCCTGAACCAGGTCCTTTTACAAAAACGTCAACAGTCTTCAGACCATGGATAATTGCTGCTTTAGCAGCTGTTTCTGCAGCCATCTGAGCTGCATATGGAGTAGATTTCCTTGAACCTTTAAATCCCAGACCACCGGCACTTGCCCATGATAAAGCATTACCTTCAGCATCTGTCAATGTAACGATTGTGTTATTGAAAGAAGACTGGATATGTGCCTGTCCGCGTTCAACGTTTTTCTTAACACGCTTTTTTGTCACTTTTTTTGTAACTTTAGCCATTTTTAAACTAACCTACTTTCTCTAATATTTAAACTCAACTGTAATTTTCATAATTCAGGCCGCCGCCTGTATCGCAACAAAAAAATTATTTCTTCTTGTTAGCAACAGTTCTCTTAGGACCTTTTCTTGTTCTTGCGTTTGTTTTTGTTTTCTGTCCACGAACAGGAAGTCCTTTACGATGACGGATTCCTCTGTAGCATCCGATTTCCTGAAGTCTCTTGATATTCAGAGCGATTTCTCTTCTTAAATCACCTTCTACAGGAATCTGTAACTCTTCGATTGCGTCACGGATTTTTCCTACTTCTTCGTCAGTAACATCTCTGACACGAGTGTCAGGATTTACGCCTGCCTTCTCTAAGATACGGTTTGAACTTACTCTACCGATTCCGTAGATGTATGTTAAGCCGATTTCGATACGTTTTTCTCTTGGTAAGTCTACACCAGCTATACGAGCCATGTATTTGTTCCTCCATTTTCTGTTAATATTGTTCCTAATTGAGACACAAAAAACTGACGGGGTCTTCTGCGTCCAGCCGCAAAATAATTTTACGCAGCCTTTCCGGTATTTGGCGGATACCGGTATTAAGCAATATTCCGGGTCATCGAAACCGCGCACCGCGCGCTCCGACAACAGGAACCATCCTCGGTAAACAGTTCCCTCAGGGTCTAAATCTGCCCTGGATTCTAATATCACTATATTTAATCAGTACGAACAACGCGTCCTTGCGTTTCATACTGCAGCCGCACTAAAATTCACACAAATCAATGTCATAACTCTGCTATAAATTTCAGATATTAGCCCTGACGCTGTTTGTGTTTTGGGTTTTCACAGATAATTCTGATACTTCCCTTTCTTTTGATAACCTTGCACTTTTCACAAATTGGTTTTACAGATGATCTAACTTTCACTGTTCTTCCTCCTTTCTGAGCATAAAAGTACGCTTTATATAATAGCACCTCTCTGGAAAGAATGCAAGAGCTTTTTTTACAAAATTTGTAATCTCCTGCACTCTTTTTTCTCACTGCCTGATTTCTTAGTCTTCTAAACCTCTTTTTCTTCTATTTCCTTTCTGCCCAGCCGGACATCCTCCATAAATTCCGCCAAATCTTCCGGCAGATGTTCAAACAGATACGTTCCGCTTTTTTTCTGTTTTTCTATATAATACTCCCGGATTTCCTGCCTCATCATCCGGATTTCTTCCTGCAGATTTCTGGCAGACATTCTGGCCGCTCCCTGTCCCAGGATAATCACCTGTTCCAGGGCATCAGACGTAGCCACAGTCACATGATGTTTTTTTCCGATTTCGTGTACCGTCTTTTCAATATACTGGTCTGCGGTTTCTGCTTCCTTTGTGTAAACCACATGGATATTGTGATATTTCTCCACAGCCCCCTGGCCGCCTTCCACCCGGTAAGCGTCAAAAACCAGAATCAATGTACATTTTTTATATCCCTGGTAATTGCAGAGAATATCCATCAGCTTATTCCTGGCGCCTTCCATACTGGTTTTTGCAAGTTCATTTAAATCTTCCCATGCAAAAATAATGTTGTAGCCGTCCACCAACAGATACTCTTTTTCTTTCTCTTTCTTCCTTCCTCCGCTTTTTCCGGAAGAAGAATCAAAAGAAACACTGCGCACAGTTTTCTGAAATGCATTTCTCTCCCGCTTTACGGGTCCATAAGTCCTGGCAAAAATTTCTTCCAATTCTTTTTCATCCAGGCGAATCTGAGAAAAACTGCGTGGCACAGCTCTGGCTGTTTCTATCTGAATGTCTTCTTTCTTTTTAGCGGATTCCACATGGGCATATTCGTCTACTTCATCCCAGCTGACCGTAAAACCGGCACCATGAGAACAGAATACAGAGCCCGTAGGATTTTCCACATCCGCTTCGGAATTATAGCCAATCGTTTCCAGCACCTCATCCTGGTTGTGGCAGGGTTCATATCCTTTCAAAGTACAGAACAGCCTTCCCCTGCCGCCTGTATAGGAAGTCACCTCTCTTTGATAGCCGCTCATGGTCACTGCGGGAGCCATTCCCGTAAGCACAGCCATCTCTTCCTCCAGTTCCGGTCCGGCAAAAGTTCCGCTCATCTTCTGAATATCCGTCATGGCTCTTCCCACCAGTTCCTGAGGCACTTCCAGACGGTATTCGTACACAGGTTCCAGAAGGATACTCTTTGCCTTCTTTAACCCCTGCCGCACAGCCCGGTAAGTGGCCTGTCTAAAATCTCCACCTTCCGTATGTTTGATGTGTGCTCTCCCCGCGGTCAGCGTAATCTTCATATCTGTAATGTCCGCTCCTGTAAGAACGCCCTTGTGATTTTTCTCAGCCAGGTGGGTAAGCACCAGTCTCTGCCAGTTTTTATCCAGCACATCCTCGCTGCAGGAGGAGGCAAACTGCAGTCCCTTTCCTCTCTCCAGAGGTTCCAGAAGAAGATGTACCTCCGCATAGTGGCGCAGAGGTTCAAAGTGGCCGATTCCCTCCACAGACTCTGTAATGGTTTCCTTATATACAATACTTCCGGAGCCAAATTCCACCGAAACACCGAATCGTTCCTGTATTAAATTCTTTAGAATTTCAATCTGCACCTCTCCCATGACCTGCGCATGGATTTCTCCCAGACTTTCCTTCCATACAATATGAAGCTGCGGTTCTTCCTCTTCCAACTGTCGAAGCTGGAGAAGCATTCTATGTACATCACAGCCCTTCGGCAGCCGGATTTCATAAGTAAGCACCGGAGCCAGCAGCGGACTTATGGATTCTTTTTCCATCCCCAGTCCTTCTCCTGCAAAGGTTTTGGTAAGTCCTGTCACTGCACAGATGGTTCCTGACGGCGCCTCGCTCACTGTGCGAAATCCTGCCCCTGCATAGATTCTTATCTGGTCTGCTTTTTCTTCCCATTCTTTCCCCTGCAGCACCTGCTTCACTTTCAGGCTGCCGCCTGTAACCTTCATGTGAGTCAGACGGTTTCCCTTATCATCTCTGGATATCTTGAAAATTCTGGCGCCGAACTCTTCTCCATACTCCGGCTCTTTTATATAGGTTTCCAGTCCCTCCAGCAGTTCTTTCACCCCAAAGGATTTCAGCGCAGAACCAAAGTAACACGGAAATATTTTTCGTTGGGCAATGAGGTTTTGTATCTCAGAAACAGAAATCTCCCCTTCCTCTAAATACGTTTCCAGCAAATGTTCATCACACATGGCAACTTCTTCTAAAATATCCTCTTTTTTTCTGTCCTGTCCAAAATCAATACATCTTTCATCCAGCTTTCTCTGCAGTTCCAGAAGCAGCACTCTTCGGTCCGTGCCTTCCTGGTCCATTTTATTAATGAAAAGAAACACGGGAATCCTATACTGTTTCAGCAGCCGCCAAAGGGTCTGCACATGCCCCTGGACACCGTCTGCGCCGCTGATAAGCAGCACTGCGTAATCGAGCACCTGCAAGGTTCTCTCCATTTCTGCTGAAAAATCCACATGCCCCGGCGTATCCAGAAGGGTGAAGGACTTTTCTCCCAACCGAAAGCCCGCCTGTTTGGAAAAGATGGTAATGCCTCTTGCCCGTTCCATGGAATCTGTGTCCAGAAAGGTGTCCTGGTGATCCACCCTTCCCATTTTCCGAATACTGCCTGTATGATAAAGAATGCTCTCGGCCAGTGTAGTCTTTCCTGCATCTACATGGGCCAGAAGAGCCATACTGATATTCTCCATTGAAAATACCCCTTTCTGTTCTATGGTATTTTTCTTATCATAGCACAAAAAGGGGTATTTCAGCAAACCTTATTCCCATTTGCCACCAGCTTAAACCTGCAGCCCAGCACCTCAGAAGCCCGCTTGCACATCATGGTTCTTTTTAGGAAAATCTCAAAATAATCCATGACCGTACACATTTCATCATCCAGTTCCAGACTCATTTCGATGACTTTTTTCTCCTTTTTCACCTCTAAAGAAGAAGACAGCACCGCATAATTCACCCGGTCATGAATGTCAAAATTGGCAGCTGTGGGATTCTGCACCCGGTTTCTTCTTACATCCGTCTTATCTGCCAGAATCAGGGCTGCAGACACCACATCCACCGCTGTTCCCGTTTCCTCGTCATGGTTGCCGATAGCCGTCATCACTGTAACCGCCTCCTCAAGGGGCATTTTCCGCTCTTTTAAAATCTGATAAGCCAGAAGCGCTCCACTTTGTGCATGGTCATGGCGATGAATACCGTTGCCGATATCATGCATATACCCGGCAATTTTACTCAGCCTGATTTCCCGGTCTCCATATCCCAGCTCCTTTAAAATTCTTCCCGCTGTTTCCGCTACCTTTGCCGCATGCTTTCTGGAATGTTCAGTAAATCCCAACTCCTTTAACACCTGATTGCCATGTGCCAAAAGCATGTTAACCTCTTCATCTTTCTTCATATCCATATACGTAATCTGCTTGTATTTTTCTTCTGCCATTGTTTTCTCCTGTTCTGTCTTTCTCATCAAAAAAGAGTATAAATTCCATACATCTGGAAATCATACTCTTTTTTTATGTGATTTGTTATCCTTTTTCCGTAAAAAGTGTGTGAAATAGATACTTTTTCTTCATTCGGTAATACACAAAGCCCACCAGATCAGCCAGGGCCCATCCAATGGGCACCGACCACCAGATTCCCAGAACCCCGATGCTCTCCACCGAAGATAAAAGATACGCCAGGACCACGCGGGTTCCCAGAGAAATCACCGTCAGTACCACGGACATTCCCGGCAGCTTCACAGCCCGGTAAAAGCCATACAACAGAAACAGACAGCCAATGCCGCAGTAAAACGCCCCTTCGATGCGTAAATACTCCACGCCTGCCGCCAGAATTTCCGACTCCTGCGGCTGGACAAAAATCAACAGCAGCGGTCTGGCAAAGAAAAATACACCGCAGGAAATCAGCACACAAAAGACAAAAGCCATTCCTACTGCTTTTCGGATACCTTCCCGGATTCGCTCCTCCTTCTTTGCCCCGAAATTCTGTGCCACAAAGGTAGAAAAAGCATTGCCGAAATCCTGTACCGGCATGTATGCAAAGGAATCAATCTTTACGGCCGCTGCAAAGGCCGCCATAATTACCGTTCCAAAGCTGTTTACCAATCCCTGCACCATTAAAATTCCCAAGTTCATCACAGACTGCTGCACTGAAGTCAAAAAGGAAAACTGTGCCAGTTCCTTCAGCACCTGCCGTCTGGGACACAGATACTTCCGCTGAATCCGAAAGTGTGTCTGGGTTTTCCAGGTATACAAGGCAATCCCCACCCCGGAAACGTATTGGGACATAACTGTTGCCGCGGCTGCCCCTTTCACACCCCAGGAAAATCCAAGAACAAACCACAAATCCAGTACAATGTTCAATACCGCACAGGCTGCCAGAAATACCAGAGGTACCACAGAGTTCCCCACAGCCCGCAGCAGGGCGGCATAGAAATTGTAAAGAAACACTGCCAGAATTCCCCAGAATATAACCCAGAGGTATCCCCGCATCATGCCGTAAATTTCTTCCGGTACCTGCAGAAGGCCTAAAATAGGGTCAATCAGCAGAAAAACCAGAAAATTCAGCGCCGCCGTTACTGTAAAAATCAGAAGAAAAGCCGCCGTTATGCTCTCCTGCAGCTTTTCCATCTCCCCTTCTCCGAACCGTATGGAAAACACCGCGCCGCTTCCCATACAAAGTCCCAGAAAAACAGAAGTTAAAAATGTCATAAGTGTATAAGAAGACCCCACCGCAGCCAGCGCGCCGGAGCCTAAAAACCTGCCCACAATCAAGGTATCCGCAATATTGTAAAGCTGCTGCAGCAAATTTCCCACTATCATAGGAAGAGAAAACAACAGCAGTGTCTTACCTACAGGGCCTTGTGTAAGATTTTTCTGCATGTGAAAATGCCCCCTCGTTTTATTCTATTTGTTGATTATAGCGAAAATCCTGCAAAAAGACAACGGTTCTCTGCACTTAATATAACGCATTCTCCATGCAAAAGCATTTAAAAAACTTAAAATTTTCAAAGTTCTGCTTTTTGGTGTGGTGCTGCTTATCAGCCCCTATTCCCGGACTTCTTTTCTTCGATAAATCCTGTATACCACAGGCAGAAGTCCTGCACACAGCACACTGTAAAGTACCAGCAGCACAGGCAGGGCTCCTATTATTTTCCCGCCCAGAGAATACAGACTAAAATGGGAAATCACCAGTTCCACCTGCAGCAGCTGATCTGGCAGAAGTCCCAGAATTTTATCTACAAAAGGAATCTGGGTTTCTGCCAGAAAAGAGGGCGCCAATATCAGCGCAAAGGGAACGATGACGGCTGCCGTGCCTGAATGACTCCATGACGAAATCAGCATGGTTAAAAGTGTGAAAAACAGACAGCCAATATATCCCCCAAGCAATATGTAAGCGTATTCCTGCCCTATAGTCATAGCATAAAAACTTTTCCATTTTCCAAACTGGGTCTGTATTACACATTGACTTCCCTGCAGTCCCAGACACCCCAATACAACCGCGCTGTAAAGAAGCATGATTCCCCAATAAACAAGTGTGGCAGTAAGCACTCCTGCCTTAATTTTCGCCAAAACCGCTTTTTTCCTCCCATGGTAAGAGGCAAAATAAACAGAAGCTGCACGATATCTCTTTTCGCAGGAAAAGATACCGGATACCAGGAAGCCTACCGTAAGAACCACCAGCATACAAATCGTTGGAGACCAGGTAAACCATGCATCAAATCCATCCGAACTTTCGTAATACCACGGTGTCTCCAAACTCTTGTATTGGTTTACAAGAAACTCTTTTTCCGTTTTCGTAAACTGGTCTGCCCCTCCTCCTTCTTCTGCAAGCCAGGCTTTCAGATTTTCTGTCCTTTTCTTATAAAATTGCCCTGCCTCTTCTTCCGTCAACGTGTCTGCCCGGAAATAATCATATTCCTGAAATCCTGTAAATGCTTTATTTAACAACTCACGAATATCTGAAAATCCCTGTTTCCGACTAAAAGCCTGATCGTTCTCTTTTGTATTTTCGGACTTTGCCTGTGGGCTCTGGTTCACTTTATTATTTTCACGGATAACTTGTTGAAGCCGTTCTGTTGTCAGTGTTCCCTTCCACTTTTCCTTCTCTTTTTCCAGATGACGCGCTGCGGCAATTCCCTTTGTTCCTTCCCCTTCCGGATTTACATAAGACACTTCTCCCATTGCAAAATATATGATAAGGCACAATGCAAATCCCAGAAAAACAAGCGCTGCCTTACTGCTGCTTTTGGAAAAGATTTTCTTCATTTCATAAAATACCATGATTGTCACCCGCCTCTTCGCCAAAATAATATAAGAACGCATCTTCCAGGGACGGAACTGCCTCTTTTGCATACTCTGCCGGCTTTTCGCCTGCAATTACCCGCACCTGTACTCCCTGTGTATCTGCTTTCATATTGGAAATTTTATATTGTCGCGCCAGCAAAGGAACCGCTCTCTTCTCTACCAAACATTCCCAGACCTTCTGCTTCATAGATTCTGTTATCTGTTTTGGTGTTCCCTGGCGAACAATTTCTCCCTCATTCATCAGCCAGATGTCATTGGCTATATACTCCACATCAGACACAATATGGGTGGAGAGAAGCACCAGTCTGTCTTCTGAAAATTCACTGATGAGGTTGCGAAAACGGATACGTTCATTGGGATCCAGACCTGCTGTGGGCTCGTCCAGAATCAGGATTTTAGGGTGGTTCATCATAGCCTGGGCAATTCCTGCCCTTCGCTTCATGCCGCCGGAAAGTTTTTTCATTTTTCTGCCTGCATATTTTTCAAGCCCCACGGCAGCAAGCAATTCCTTTGTCCGTTTCTTTGCCACAGCCGGGGGAAGCCCTTTGATTGACGCAATGTACAGCAGATAATCCCGCACGGTGAATTCCGGGTAAAAGCCAAAATCCTGGGGCAGATATCCCAAAAGTTTCCTGTATTCTCCTTCCATTTTAAAGATATCTCTTCCGTCACACAAAATGTTTCCTTCCGTAGGGGTGAGCAGGGTACACAACATACGCATAAATGTGGTTTTCCCCGCACCATTTTTCCCCAACAGCCCATAAACGCCTCTTGTCATAGACAAATTCAGCTGTTTTACCGCAGTAAAATCCCCAAATTTTTTTGTCAAATTATTCATTTCCAATTCCATTCCAGTTTTCCTCCCAAATCTTCCGGCTTCCCGCCAGCAAATGTTTTACAAGCAAGCAAAGAGCAATCACTGCCATGCCAAACAGCCCACACCAGATTGGCATGGTAATGGCCTGATAAAGTCTCTCGTTTATCACTATGCTCCACCATAAAATACTCCACGCAATACAGCCGCCTATGGCTGCAAGTTCATTCCACCCATGTCTGCCGGATAAAATTCCAAAGCAAATACACGCTGCCACCACCATGGGAAATAAAAATTGTGTCAGCAGTTCTGCCATGGCTATCTGCAGACTAAAGGACGACACCAGACAAAAAACAGTGAGTAAAAACACGTCTGTCATCCCAAACAGCAGCAATCTTGCCGCATAAATCTGGCAAAGGGAATAATAAGCGGCCGCCTCAATTTCCATGGAATTACAGTTTCTATTCTTCCACAACTCAGGAATCAGCAAAATCACAAACAAAGCCCCCGCCACTCCCATACTTCGCTGTACGTAGAACGGCTCTCTTGTACAGGAAAGAAAACTCCACAGACTTATCAGAAGCAGGGCCTGTAACATCCACCATCGTTTTCGGATATATCCAAGCTGGGTATATAGAAATTCTGTTCCCGATAAAATCCGCTTCTGTTCTTCTGCATAAAAAACCTTTTTGCTCTGCTCTATGGTTCTTTTCCTACAGATTTCCCGGGCTTGTATGCTCCTGCTTTCTTTATAAAGGCGCAGTTCTTCTTCCAGTTTCATGTTAAATTCCCTCCTTCCAGCAATAGTGCCAACTGCTCTTTTGCCCTTTTTATCCTGTATTTTGCAAGAGGCAGACCAATTTGCAGCACCTTTGCAATCTCCCTCAGTTTTAACTCCTGAAAATAATACAAAATCAACACCTCCCGCAATTCTTCCGGCAATTTTCTAAGAGCCTGCTCCATATCCAGTCTCTCTGCCACTTTCTCCAACTTTCCGTTCTCTTCTTTTTCCTGTTCAAATACCTGCTGTTCCATGGGAATTTCCCGACTCTTTCGGTAAAAATCCCGGCACAGATTCCCTGCAATGGTGTAGAGATAATTTTTTGTTTTCCCCTGGTATTCATAAGCTGCAAGCCCTGCAAAAAATCGTACAAAAACTTCCTGTGTGAAATCTTCCCCATACTGTGCATCCTGACAATGATATGTACAGTATTTTAAAATTTCGTCATAGTATTTGCGCACAAAATGTTCCATGGCCTCTTCCCTGCCCTGCTTCATTCTCCGTATCAGTATAAAATCAGAATCCACAGTTTCCTCCTTCCTCCCTTTCAAAGTCAAACGCCTGTCCTTCTATTATATATAACGCAGCAAACAGAAAAAAGGATAGTCTGCATGAAAAAAAAGAGCTATCACACACCTATTGGTATGTCACAACTCTTTTTTTCTGCGAACAAAGCTTCCTCAATCCTGCATATTTCTTTAGCAGGTCGCTCCGCCCACTAAATGTTTCTCACCCTTAATATTTTCTTCTTTTCTGCTCAGTAAATCATCTGCCATGAGCTGTTCCTGTACATTTTCAAATCCCAGTCTTGCCACGGTATCTGCAAAACGCTCTCCTGTAATTCCTTGCTCTCTGAACAGCAGAATTGCTTTTTCCACAATGGAAAGTACCTCTTCTTTCTCCGTAAACACCTTATCCAGATAACGTCCCTGTGCCACCTTTTTGCCCCAGCGTCCGCCAATGTAGATACGGTATCCATTGGTATAGTTTTCAAAGGCCTTAAACGGACATTTGCCAATGCAGCGACCGCAATGGTTGCACTCATTGTCCGGAATCACAATCTTTCCTTCCACAACCTTTGCCGCCTTAATCGGACAATTTTTTTCAATGCGGCAGACTTTACAGCCACGGCATTTTTCCATATCCACCATAGGAACTCTCTGTCCGATAATACCCAGGTCATTTAAATCCGGTTTCACACAGTTATTCGGACATCCGCCCACTGCAATTTTAAACTTGTGCGGAAGCTTCACTGCGGAATATCCGTGGTAAAATCTTTCATGAATCTCTTCAGACAGCCCAAATGTATCAATGAGTCCATACTGACAGGTGGTTCCCTTACAGGATACTACCGGACGAACCTTGGAGCCAGTGCCCCCTGTTTCCAAACCCGCCTGCATAAGATATTCACGAAGAGGTTCAATATTAGCAAAAGATACCCCCTGAATTTCCATGGTCATACGAGAGGTCATAGTCACCTCACCGCTTCCGAAAAGTTCAGCCGCTTCTGCAATCGTCCGTGCTTCCTCGGCTGTAATCTTTCCGTTTCTGGTAATCACACGGCCGTTAAACTTATCCAGGGTATTTTTGTCTTTTAAAAATCCAAGAGCTTTTACCCGTTTCTCTTCTTCCAGTGATACGGCCCCTTCTGGATTTTCTACTTTTACATCGTTAAAGAACGTTGCCCCTTCCAGAACCACAGTATTTTTATATCCATAGAAACGCATACGGTTCTGCAGGAAATAGGCACGTTTTCCTTTCGCACATACCAAAAGCAGTTTTTCTTCTTTATCCAGCCCTTCGATTTCTCCCTGCACCGCAGAAAGGTCTACATAACGGGCTCCATGAATGGACGGCGCCAGACCTGCATCAATAACCTTATAGCCTTTTGCCTTGCCTGCCGCATATTCCGCCGGAGTCATGCTCACCAGTGCTCCGTTTATCTTGTTGAGCAGCACATGTACCGCCTGTACAAAAGGATGAATGGCAGTGGAAAATGGCGGTGCATAAGCAAAGTCTGCATTTTCAAAATCTTCCAGAACAGCACCCATATTCAGCCCCATAACGGCAATATCCACCATCTTGTCTACTGCACCGGTTCCCAGGACCTGTACCCCCAGCAGTTTATGTGTCTCTTTTTCTGCAATCAGTTTGGTAATAAAGAAGCCTGCTCCCGGATAATAGTGTGCCTTGTCATCTGTAGGTACCAGAACCGTTACAACCTCATATCCTGCTGCCTCTGCCTGCTGCTGTGTAAGACCTGTGCGTCCCACATGCAGACCCGGAAGTTTTACGACACCGGTTCCCAATACACCGGGATAAGTTTTCCTTGTTCCGGTCAGTATCTGCGCCAGGGTTCGGCCTTCCATATTTGCGGAAGAGCCCATTGGCGACCACTGCGGCTTTCCGGTAATGCGGTTTGTCACCATGACACAGTCTCCTGCTGCATAAACATCTTCCAGACTGGTTTTCATCGTATTATCAACCAGAATCGTTCCCTTAGACATTTCCAGACCGCTGCTCTGCAGAAATTCTGTATTGGGACGAATACCGGCTGCTGTAATCAGAAGTTCACAGCCCAAAAATCCAGCAGAAGTTTTCAGTCCGGTCACTTTTCCGCTTCCAACCACCTCTTCTGCTTTTGTACCTGTAAGAACACGGATACCCTCTTTCAACAGATGTTTTTTCACATAAGCAGCCATTTCCTCATCCAAAATATTGGGAAGAAGCTGGGAAGCAAAATCCAGGACCGTAACCTGCACGCCTTTGTTCTTCAGATTTTCTGCTGCTTCCAGCCCTATAAATCCAGCTCCGATAACAACGGCCTTCTTCACCTGGTTTTCTTCCATATAAGAACGAATAGCCGCTGCATCATCCGGGGTACGCATTTTAAATACACCCTGCTGTGCCATACCTGGAATGAGCAGTTCTGCCGGAGATGCTCCTACAGCCAGAACCAGCTTGTCATAAGTACAGACTTCTTCTTCTCCTGTAAACAAATCCTTTACTGTCACCTGCTTTTTATCCGCGTCCAGAGATATAGCCTCTTTTCCGGTTCTTACCTCCACTCCCGTCAGCTCTGCATATTTTTCAGGAGTGTTTATAATCAATGCCTCACGATTTTCAACCAGACCGCCTACATAATAAGGAAGCCCACACCCAGCGTAAGAAATGTTTCTTTCTCTGGTGATTACTGTGATTTCCGTACTTCTGTCTTCTCGTTTCAGTTTGGCTGCTGTCTTGGTTCCTGCAGCAACGCCTCCTATAATTAGTACTTTCATTCTATTTCTCCTGTTCTTTCTCAACTGGTGCTTTGTTTTGCTGGTTATCCATTTCTTTTGGCTGCTGTCTATGACAGCAGTGCTCCATATCTGCACATTCCGGCCTCACCTTTTCGCATACAGCCACATCTCCTCCGCTTATGGTTAGACTTCGCCCATTCACCATAGCATCTGCTATTTTCTGTCGGGCGTTGTCATAAATCCTCGTTACCGTTGGTCTGGAAATGTCCATTTTCACTGCACATTCTTCCTGTGTCATTTTCAGAAAGTCCAGAACACGAATCACTTCATATTCATCGTATGTAAGATTGACACTCCCATTTGCGGTACAGCCCTGCGGTGAAAAACTGGTGACTTTCGGTTTTGAGCAGATACATCTGCGTTTCTGCGGCCGTGCCATATATCCCCTTTCCTCAAATAGATAAAAGATAGTGATTTCTATTTTTTCGCTTTCAGAATACCACCGTTATGAACATATGTCAATATTTTTTTTCAAATTGGAAAACTATCCCTCAAACACAGCGCCTCCGAGGATGTCAAGTCATTGTCACAAATTTCTATCATTTTTATCTGCTCAGCAGTATTTAATATATTCAATTGATATTCCGCAATTTCTTTCAGTACTTCAAACCGTTCTTCCTTCTTCTTCCCTTCTCGTATCATTTGGGCATTGTGCGTTTCTAAATTAGAAATTACTGTTAGTTCATTAATTGTTGCAAAATCTCTGACATTATTTTTCTTGGCAAGTTCTGGATTCTTTTCTCTCCAAGCTTTTGCTGTAAACCCAAACAAAGCGACATTCACTATGTCTGCTTCTTCCGCATATGCAATCCATTTTGAATCTTTTTTAAAATCTCTCTGAGGCAGGATATAGTTCTTCACTGCATCTGTCTGAATCAAATAATTACTTTTACTAAGAAAACGTTTTGCATTCCATTCTATTTGTCTTGCGTTATTTTCTTCTTCCTTCAAACGTTGGAATTCTTTTATCAGATATAATTTAAAAACCGGGCTAATTGCAGACGCAAATTCAAAAGCTACGTCTTTATGAGCGTAGGTTCCTCCATATTTTCCACGCTTTACATAAAGACCAACGGCATTTGTTTTCTGAATCCATTCAGAAACACTTGGTGTAAATGTTAATAAACCCGCTTGCTTTTTAAAGTGTTCAGATTCGAACACTTTAAATGCTGGATTGTATATTTGTTCCCATACAGATAAATACTCTAACGTTCCACGATTTCTTAACCAATTTCTCACTACATCAGCCGCTCTAGAGGAATTTGATTTTACTTTAGCAATATCTGTAATGCAAATATAATCATCTAATTCTTCTTTTGAAATAGTAATTTTTACGTTTTGAACATCTATGATTCTATTCTTCATTCTTTATCTCCATTTTTTATACACACAGCAAAACAGCCTCCGAAATAACGCCTGCAACCAAACCAACCAGAATTCTACCTAAAACGGTACAAAATACAATTCCCATTATTGGATGTCTCTCCTCCCCTCCTTTCAGTTTACCGTAAATTTTTTGTTCCCATTCACTTTCTTTATCCTAAAATATATCCATGAACTGCAATTTTGATTTTCCTGTGAAGTTTTTACTTCTATCAGTATGCCATTATATATGTACTCCATCGTATATCCCTTTTTACAATCCTCGTTTTATCTGTAGTACTTCTGCATATTTCAATAAACGATCATACAAATATTTATTTTCCTTTATACTATTTACTATCTCTATTTCCGTTTTTCCCCCTAAACGATACAGATCACAAACAGAGCGCTCAATATTATAAATATTATAACTGCCGAATTCCGTCTTTTGTTTTCTTATTCCAAAGTTAAAATTACTGTTTGAAAAATAATGTCTTTGTACCGTAAAATCCATTTTCATCATACTGCGATCTGTTCTTTCTGTTGCAACTGATAAATAATCCGGCTCATGTGCCAGTACACCTTGATAGTAAAGTGCACTGTCCATACAAATAACCGCACGAGGATTGCTCAGACACACTTCAATGCATTTATAATCTAACGGTTTCCTGCATTGTTTCCCCACAAGCCAGTAATGTCCATAACATACTTTTTGTAAATACCCTTCTTCCACTAAAACAGAAATCTGACGATTCGTGAATCCTTCTGCCAGAAGTTCTTTCGTTCCTACATAGCCACTGTATTTGTTATATAAAGTTTCAAGTTTAATGTACGTATTCCTTCTCATATCTTCTCCATTTGCATTTCTTATCACACATATTATTGCATTTTTTATTACACACATCAATAGGGTTTTCAAATTGGAAAACTATCCCTCAAACACAGCGCCCCAAACCCCAGCTGATTATTGGGATACCCCCCGCCCAAAAGAGGCCTGGCTCCTCTTCTTAAATACGCCTTTACCTTCTGCCCATACAAAAACAAGTCCTCGCCTCTTACAATCCCCCACTCCATCATAAGTGCCGCTGCCCCTGTGACAAACGGCGTGGCAAAAGAAGTTCCCGTGCGGCTTTCATATCCGTCCCCTGGGGCAGCTGTGGTAATTCCCACTCCCGGCGCGGCTAAATCCGGCTTAATTTCGTTGGTCACTCTAGTATATCCTCTCCCGGAAAAATCTACGTAAGCCAGATACCGGGAGTCATAGGCGCCTACGGAAATCACTCTCTGAGCCGTAGAGGGAATGGTCTGTGTTGTCTGCGGTGTAGGCTGCAGAAAATGGGTATCTTCATTTAATACACCGCCCCCCGGCATCCACAAATCATACCTGCCATCCACAATCTTCCCTGGAATCAGCCGGATTTTCCACGTTCCGCTGTCAATATATTCGCTGCGAGGCAGCATTTCCACATAGATTTCCTGTGCCAGACTATAAGGCGCCGGTTCTCCGTAATACAGCAAAAGTTCTGTATTTCCCACAGTAAAGCGCTGCGGTCCCAAAATCTCCTGAAATGGCCCCACCCGCTGTCCTCCGGGTAGCAGCAGCTCCATTGTCATTTCATCCACATACTGCTTCCATATCTGCACATTCAGACCAGGCTCATACGCCCCCACATTAAAAGAAATTTCCGTAACTTCTCCCGCCAATACGGTTCCAGAAGTATGAAGCGCCCGGTTTCCCTCGTTCCCCATTCCCACACAGATAACACTTCGTCCCGTAAGCGCTGCATTATCAAGATAAGTTTCCAAAAGAGATTCTCCACTGTGAGAGCCATAATTATTTCCAAAACTCAAATTCAGCGCCAGCGGTATTCCCCGGTCTGCGGCCAGACGAATGGCATAATCAATGCCCTGCAAAAGTTCTGTAGTCCTCGGAAATCCGCCTTCCCTTGGGGCGCCTAACTTTACAACAAGCAATTCACTTTCATAAGCCACACCCCGGTATATCCCGTCAGAGGCTCTTCCATTTCCGGCAGCAATTCCCATGACTCCGGTTCCATGTCCGCTCAAATCCCTGCTTGGCACTATCTTCTCTCTTTCAGCCCGGCTTCCTGCCTGCAGAGCCTCATTGATTTCCTCCTGTGTGTATTCCGTTCCCAGGGAATAGCCTTTCGGCGGTCTGCCTGCTATACTCTGGTCCCAGAGCCTCCATATCCGGGTACTGCCGTCGGGATTCCGAAAATCCGGATGTGTATAATCAATGCCCGAATCTACACACGCTACCAAAATTCCTTTCCCTGTCAGTGCTTCCCCCAAAGGAGAAAAACGACTTTGCACTGCCGTCATACAGGACGCACTTTTCCCCTGATTGACAGCAAAAAAAAGCCTTTTCGGCTTTTCCACATATTCTATGCCGGGAAGTCTGGAAAGACTTTCGATTTTACTCTCTGCAAGAGTAATCACGGCGAAGCCATTTAAAAGTTCTGCCCGTGGCACCTCTTCTCCAATGATTTGCGAAAGATTTCCTGTATATTTAATAATTAAGTCCCATGTCCGCTCCACTTCATTATACCCGATACCCAGTTCCGGTGACTTTTCCAGTTCCTCCGGCGTTGCATCCAAGGCCAGGTTCAAAAGATTCTCCAGCTTTTGATTCTTCATGCTGCACTTCCTGCATTTTCTTTCAGTTTACTCCCAACGGGCTGAAAATATATCTCTTTTGCAGAATAAAATTTTGTCAGTTTTCTCACCTAATCAGGAATTCTATACGGAAGAAAGAAAAACTTAAACACATACCAAATAAAGTTGGTACTGCAGTAATCCCCAGCACCAACTTTATCTACAATTTTTTTATAATATTTACCAATTCCCTACCCTAACAAACAGCTTCTTTTACCATCTTTAAATAAATTCGACAGTTCTGATGATTAAAATCATATTGCAATGCCTTTTTAAATTGCACGGCTGCCTCTTCCTTATTTCCCATTCCAACATTGGCAAGTCCCATCAAGTAATGACAATGTGCCCTATTCTTTTGATTCATGTCATCCTCAAAAATCAAAAAATCAGGCAAGGATACAGCAAAGTAATCATTTTTCATTTTATCATATAAATGTTTCTCACCGTAATCCATAAGTTTATTAAAGCATACGCAGGCAGCATTTGTATTTCCAAGTTTCCGATTCGCAAGTCCTTTATAAAGAATCATATCTGCCGGCTGGTCATAATAACACATAGCTCCTGCCGGTTCATCAACTCCAAGTTCTGCATTTTTGAAACATTCTTCAGACCTTTCTGCCTCTCCAAGTTCTGCTTCTACAACTCCAAGATAATAATAAATATTGTTATCCTTGATTCCTTCCAATCTTCCTTCGCCTAAATCTACGGGGTACAATAAAGCTTTTTCCAACAGTTCTTTTGCCGCTTTAAAATTTTTCTTTACAATCTCTTCCTTCGCCATCTCAGTCAAAGCAATTTTATACTGTCCTGAGATTCGTCCTTCTGCACCTTCCCATGCACGGAATCTATGATTCATAATGGTATCATAAGCTTTCTGATGCATGCCTAAAAGATTATACAAAGTAACATATTCCAACATAACATCGTCACGCTCTGCAAGAATATCCTTATGTGCTTCATAATTTTGTAATCTAGTACAACGAATAATAAATAATTGCTATATTAAACAGAGGCCGCTTCATCTTC
>OBJQ01000025.1_pt1 | contig 186764 bp, 186 predicted proteins | sample 1519921 | NCBI WGS metagenome assembly OBJQ01 (sample SAMN04209244, study PRJEB22552) | human gut metagenome | biome: gut; material: feces | host: Homo sapiens | place: USA: Oklahoma
GATGGGGTGGGTGGGTGATAGTGCTCTGAGTTATAGGATAGCATATTTTGGGTGGGGGGACAAGAGGGGACGGGGGTTGGGTTGGGTGATAATTATTTTATGGGGGTGGAGAATGGGGTGGAACGGGGTGGGCTGCCTGGCCGGGGGCCAGGGACGCTTGGGGGCGGTATTAGGTATGGGAGGGAGCGGATCCGCCGGGCGGCAGCCCTGGAAACGCCTCGGCGTTCCCAGGGCTGTGGGGCGTTCGCCCCATAAAAAGCCGGATAAAAAACCAGGGGGGAAGAGATAATGCATTCTTCCCCCCTGGTTTTTTGTCCGGCTTTTTACCCGGCTCATTGCTATAGCATTTTTTGCATCTCGTCTGCTACAAACTGTACTTTGGTTCCTACTATTACCTGTACAGATGTCTTGCTGGGCCTCATGACTCCGGCTACGCCTGCGGATTTTATCTTTTTCTCGTCTACTAATGTGTAGTCTTTTATCTCTAATCTCAGCCTTGTAATGCAGTTGTCTAATGTTACTACATTTCCTTTGCCGCCTAATCCTTCTAATATAATGGCTGCTACCTTGGTGAAATCGTCGTTTGCTAATACAGCTGTCATTTCTGCGTCTAAATCTTCTTTCTCACGTCCTGGTGTTGGAAGGTCGAATTTGGTGATGACGGCGCGGAATACTACGTAATAGATAACTGCGAATACAACACCCTGTACTAACAGCATAAACGGCTGGTTGGCCATTGGAAGCCTGCAGCTGAAGATGAAGTCCGTTACACCTGCGCTGAAGCAGAAGCCTGCGGTCCAGTGGAATGCGGCTGCTACTGCTACGGAAATACCGGTCAGGACGGCGTGTACAAGGTACAGTCCGGGAGCCAGGAACATGAAGGAGAATTCCAGAGGCTCGGTAACGCCTGATACGAAGGATGCTACTGCTCCTGCAATCAGGATACCTGCCGCATACTGCTTCTTCTCCGGCTTTGCTGTCTGATACATTGCAAATGCAGCTGCCGGAAGGCCGAACATCATTACAGGGAAGAAACCTGCCTGGTACATACCGGTAACTCCCTTGATTCCGCCTTCTGCGAAGCCCCAGAATTTGTTGATATCGGCAATTCCTGCAATGTCAAACCAGAATACTGCATTCAGTGCATGATGCAGTCCGGTCGGAATCAGAAGACGGTTTGCAAATGCATAGAGACCTGCGCCTACAGGACCAAGTCCCATGATATGCTCGCCAACCCATACAAGGGCGTTGAACAGCATCGGCCATACAAAGTACAGGATGGCGGACTCTGCAACCATTACGAAGGATGTAACGATGGGCACACAGCGCTTTCCTGAGAAGAAAGCAAGCGCGGTGGGCAGCTGCGCGCTGCTGAACTTGTTGTAACAAACGGACGCTGTGATACCGGAAATGATACCGATAAACGCGTTGTCAATCTTGGAGAAGGCCAGAGGAGCTTCTTCTGCGCCCATCATAGTGGCAACAACTCCGCTGTTAAGTACTGTGGTGACAGTCAGGAATGCAACCAGACCTGCAAGACCTGCCGCACCGTGCTGGTCCTTTGATAAACCGATTGCCACACCGACTGCAAACAGCATGGGCAGCTTGTCGATTACGGCACTGCCAATCTTCACCAGCGCAAAACCAATGATCTGGATGATACCGGTTACGTCACCGCCCTGCATGGTGGCAGGACACATGGCATAGCCAATACCCATCATAATAGCTGCAACCGGCAGAACGGCAACAGGAAGCATGATGGCCTTACCTAGTTTCTGCAAATACTTCATCATAACATAAATCCCCTTTCTTTTTTAGAGCCTCCTTCTACACTTTTCCCGTAGGAGTACTCTGAATTACATTTTGATAAATACTCTATTCAAACCTGTTTCCAGGCTTAAATCACTGTTACGGTTTCCAGGACAGCTTCCACTTCTTTCATGGCCGCCTCCTCATCGGGTCCGTCGATGCGGAAGATGACCTCATCACCTGCCGTGGTGTTCATGGCCATGATGCTCATGACATCCTTTCCGTCCGCCCTGCGGTCCCCGCAGATAATTTCCACGGAGGAGCTTACATGAAGCATCCTGACCATAAGCATGGCGGCCGGCCTTGCGTGAAGCCCCATTTCGTCTTTTAAGATAAAGCTCCGCTCTATCAACTCATCCCCACCTTTATTCCTTACAGTTTGATGATGGCTGTCTCTCCGGCCTTTACTTCCATTCCGTTCACACATTCCATCTTCGGGAACTGGGGCGTGTTGCAGATAATAACCGGCGTAGTCACATCATAACCAGCTTCCTTAATCTTATCTATGTCAAAGTCTAAAAGGAGGTCGCCCTGCTTTACCTTATCCCCTGCTGCCACATGAGCATCAAAGTACTGCCCCTTAAGCTGTACCGTGTCCAGTCCGATGTGGATAATCAGCTCCGCTCCGTTGTCTGTCTGCATGCTGATGGCATGCTTTGTGTCAAATACCATGGTCACCAGTCCGTCTGCCGGCGCAACCACCCTGCCGTCCGACGGTATAACTGCTGTTCCCTTTCCCAGAATCTCCTGGCTGAAGGTGGGGTCGCTTACCTGGCTCATGGGAATGGCTGTTCCATTGACCGGCGCTGCGATTATCTTCTCTTCCTTTTCTTCTCCCCCGAATAACTTCTTAAGTGATCCAAACATCCTTGCTGCTCTCCTTTCACGTCCCACAAGGGACCTGTCAAAATAATTATTTAGTCCTGATACGTTTAATGTGCAGGGCCAGGTAAGCCACTTCTTCCTCTGTTACCTGGTGCCTGTACTGCAGCTTGATGAGCGCCTGTATTTTCTGGCTGCAGGCATATTCCTCCGGATACAGACGGTCAATGACCTCCTGGAACTCCAGGTTATCCAGATTCATATGCTCCCCTGTAAATACCCGCTGGGCCAGAAAGCGCAGATGAGTGATGAACCTCTCATAGCTGAGGGACTGCTCATCCAGCTCTATACTAAAATACTCCCTGACCACCTCCAATACCTGCTGTATCAGATTGGTGATCTTAATTGTATCACCCATAGGTGCATCATACTCCGCATTAACGATGTGAAGGGCAATGGAAGCTGCCTCGTCCACCGGGAGCTTTACTCCCAGATCCCTTTCAATCATGGCAATGGCATATTCGCCAATGAGATATTCCGCGTGGTAAAAGCTGCGTACCTCCCTGATTAAGGGATTGGAAAACATCATCTTCTGTTTGTACCGCTCCAGTGCAAAGTTTATATGATCCGTAAGGGTGATATACACATTTGGGTTAATAGGCCGGTTAAGAACCTCTTTGGCATAACCGATGATTTCTGCCGATATCTGTACATGCTCCATGGGAAGGTTCTCCAGCAGTTCCTTGAACTTATCCATGGTGTTCTGACTCTCCAGGCGGAATATCTTCTCCACCTTTTCCTCGTCAATGGTACTGCCTTCCTTTGCTTTGAAGCCAACGCCTCTTCCCATGACGATGATCTCCCTGCCCTCTTCATCGCAGGTGCTCACTACATTATTATTGATTATTTTCGCTATTTTCATAATTGCTCCTGATGAAAACAAAAAAACCAACTTTGTTAAAGAGACCCATGTGCGCATACGCACGGGTACACATCATCCCCTTAACAAACTTGGTTTTGCCTGCCGAACAGTAACAATCCTTATTAATTATTTAATTATAACTTCCAAAGATTTACTTCACTAACAGCATCATAGCAAATCTTAAGATAAAAGTCAACAATATTTTATATAATTTTTATATTTGCCCCCACTCCTGTTGTCAGAATTCCCAACACAGCCCTTGTCATGACTTGACATACATGTAAATAATACCTGTAACAGCCAGATAAAACCAGGTGGCAGGATTGGAAAACCAGGTGGTGAAAAATGACAGCATCATGTACATGGCAATCTGGGCATAGATCACATGGCCTGCCGGACAAGACATCTTCCGCCTGCGCCTTACCAGAAAGTAACATGCAGCTCCCAGAAGTGCGCCCAAAAGCACCATTCCGAAAATGCCGAAATCATAGTAGGCATCATAGAACAGGGTAAGGGTGGTCAGCTCCTTCTTTGTCACAAAGAGAGGAAAGCTCACCAGGACCGGGAACAGGAATTTAAGCCCCGTAAGAGCCCACACCGGAAACAGCATGCGAAGCCCAAAGCTGTGGGATTCCAGCTGCTCCACCAGACAGTTAAAATTATCATAGTTATTGGCAATATACATATAGGGCTGTGTGATGAATATCGGCATATGGCTGTTCTTCATCTCAAAAATGCCGTTCAGGTATTCCACGCTGTGGCTGCGCATAACAGTTAAGAGCAGATAGGCCGGAATCATACAGGCCATCAGCACGCCCACATAGACCAGGCTGAAGGTGCCGCTCATGGAAATATAGGTAAATGCGGCCATGCCCACGGCCAGAATCAGCTGGAACCTGGACACGCAAAGCACCGGCACGGCCAGGGACAGCACCACCATAAGCAGTCCCAGCCAGAATCCCTGATCTCTGGTCAGTCCTCTTCCCCTGCGGGATATCATAAGACTGTACACCACGAACAGACTGGGCACCAGCACGCAGGAAACCGTAAAATAATGGACACCGCTGACATGGAAATAGGAATAGGCATGGGGCACACCGTATGAGAACAGCGGCACAAAGCCCAGCTTCCACGCCTCAAAGAAAAAAGCGAGGAAGGATATGACCACCAGCGCTGCCATGGAATGGAGCAGCCGCTTTGCCTGCAGCGGAGATTCAGCCGAGGCGTAAAAACGGTATACGGACTGCATGTCCGCCGCGCTCCAGCCGTCATATATCCTGTGCAGCACCTCAAATACAATCCAGAAGGTGAGCACGGCCAGTCCCAGGCAGACCCATGTCCGGAGGTCCCAATCCGTCTGAAGGCGGCTGAGCTTAAAGCAGGATATTCCCTGCCCGCCCACAAAAAAGAGGCAGAAAAGCCCCCGCAGGTGAATCAGGTTGCCCGTCTCCCTGTAATCCTTTATATACAGCCACAAGGCTGCTGTAATTAAAACCAGCCCAGACAGCATATAAAAATGCTGCCGGGCCAATATGAAGCTTATGATATAACAAACCAGATAAACTGCCATTAATCTGTAACCTTCTCCACAAAATCTCTCATGTATTGTTCTGTTTCCGCTGCGGTGGCAAAGCTCATGGCCTTGTCAGCCACTGCCTGAAGCTCCTCCACACTGTACTGGGTAACCATCTTCCTGGCTTTCAGAATGGCGGATGCGCTCATGCTGAATTCATTGAGTCCAAATGCCAGAAGCAGCGGTATCATCATCGGGTCGCTTGCAGCCTCGCCGCACATGCCTACCATAATGCCCGCCTCACGGCCGCAGGCAATGATATGCTTAATACTTCTGAGCACAGCCGGATTAAAGGTGGAATAAAGATAGGATACCTTTTTATTGCCCCTGTCAACAGACATGGTATACTGGGTCAAATCATTGGTTCCGATGCTGAAGAAGTCCGCTTCCTTTGCAAAAATATCTGCAATCAGGGAAGCTGCCGCTGTCTCCACCATAATGCCCACCTGGATGTCCTTGTTGTATGCAATGCCCTTTTCATCCAGCTCTTTCTTGATTTCCTCCACCAGTGCCTTTGCCTGACGGTACTCTTCAATGCATGTTACTAACGGAACCATAATACGGATGTTGCCGAATGCGCTTGCCCTTAAAAGCGCCCTCAGCTGCGGCTTGTACACATCCTCCCTGCGGTCCAGGCAGAAACGGATTGCCCGGTAGCCCAGAAACGGATTCTCGTCCTTCTCCAGGCCCATGTACGGAATCTCCTTGTCGCCTCCGATATCCAGGGTGCGGATGATAACCGGCTTTCCGTTCATGGCGGCAGCCACCTTCTTATATGCCTCGAACTGCTCTTCCTCTGTAGGCATGGCGTTCCTGTCCATAAACAAAAATTCGGTGCGGAACAGTCCGATGCCCTCTCCGTCATACTGGAGCACCTTATCCACGTCCTCGGGCTTTCCAATGTTAGCCACGATTTCCACCTGCACGCCGTCCTTTGTGACAGAAGGCTTGCCGATATACTGCTCCAGCTCCTTCTTTTCCGCCAGAAACTGCTTTCTCTTCTCCTCGTAATCAGCCGTCACAGCCTGGTCCGGGTTCACATACACTTCGCCGGTGCTGCCGTCCAGCACCACCTGGTCCCCGTCCCTGACGCCGTCCATAAAGCCGGTGACAGCCACCACAGCCGGAATCTCCAGTGCTCTTGCCAGGATTGCGCTGTGGGAGGTCTTGCCGCCCAGCTCCGTGACAATACCGGTTACATTGGCGGGATTGATTCCCGCTGTCATGGACGGGGTCAGATCCTTTGCCACTATGATACTGCCTTCTGGCAGGGAGGAAATGTCCACAGACTGGATTCCCATAAGCATCTGCTGCATACGGGTCTTGATGTCGCGCATGTCCGTGGCTCTCTGCTGCATCAGTTCGTCTCCCATGGAGGCAAACATATCCGCATACATATTGCACACATTCTCAATGGCGTATTCACTGTTTACGCCGTCATTCCTGACGGAGTTCTCTATCTCCCCTGTCAGCATGGGGTCTGCCAGAAGCATCATATGTCCCTGCATGATTTCCGCTTCCTTCTCTCCCACCCTGGTTGCCAGGTCCTCTGCCAGTTTCTCTGTGGCCTTGATGGTCTCGTCCAGCGCTCCCTTAAAACGCTGCACCTCCTCTTCCACATTGTTTACCGCCTGCCTGGTAATAACCAGCTGTGCTTCCTCCACAATCACTGCTTTTCCAATTCCAATTCCTGCAGAAGCGCTTGTTCCCTTGTACATCCTCTTGTACCTCCTTATTAAAAATTCATTTATACTCACAACCTTTGGTTGCCGTCAATCTACTCGCCTAACCCGGCCTCCACGATACCAACCATGGCTTCCAGTGCTTCCATCTCATCTGGCCCCTCACAGACGAATTCAATCTCGTCTCCAGATTTCACGCAAGCCCCAAGGACGCTTAATACACTCTTGGCATTGGCCGTGGTGGTGCGCACCTTGAAGGATATTTTTGATTTATAACGCAGTGCCTCCTTGCAGAGGACTCCCGCCGGACGCAGATGCAGGCCGGACGGATTCTTGATTACAGTTGTTTTACTTACCATGATACCTCTCTCCTTGCTTTTTGTTACTGACCGGGCTCTGCCTTGGACGTGCCGGCAGGACCTTCTGATGTCTCACTTTCTGTCCCTTCCTGGCTCTCATTTGTGCTGGCCGCAGTACTGTCAGCCGACGGCCCTTTTTCTGTCACCGTCACCTGGATACGGTCGTAGCTCACCAGTTCATAGGCATCACCCAGCTGGAACGTAATCTCCCCGCTGTTCTCTCCCGGAACCATATCCTCCACATCCATCTCAGCGCCCAGAGCGGCAGCCGAAAGCTGGTCCAAATCTTCCTTCAGGCCTCTTATGACCACATTCACGGAATCCCTGTCATACTGGTATTCATAATCGCTGTGGTATCCCACCCGCTTAATCTGGCTTGTCTTAAGCTCAAATGTCCTGCTCTCCAAAGCCTCCACCTTGATGACAACCTTCACCTCTTTGGATGACTCGTCCGAAAGGTACACTCCCTCCGGCAGATACTGGCTGATATCCAGGGTAACTTCCTTATCCCCTGTGGCTCCGTCCATATTCAGCTCAGAGCTTGGGATGGTAATGGAATTAATATTGGCCAAATCGGACTTCAGACCATTGACAGCCACAGAAGGACGGCTGCTCTCAATCCCCGTATACCGGTATCCGTCCGCCACCCTGCCCTCCGGCTCAAAGTTCAGCACCAGGCTCTTGCGCTTGAGAATCGGCATAGTATAATCCACACTGGAGCGGCTGAATGTGATGCGCTCGTCTGTGGGTATTTCATTTTCATTGGCGTCAAAGCACACCACAGGAGCGCTGTCTGACAGGTTGGAGTCAGCGCCGTCCACATTGATCACAATTCCCACCGCGCTGATCTGCCCCACCACGGACATGGGACCGCTGACATTTATATAATTCGGTGAAACAGAAGGTGTTCCTTTATCGTATCCTTCGGCAGCTTCCCCTATGACCTTGGCCCTGATCTCAAAGGACTTGCGCTGCAGATCCTCTGTCTTGACGCGGATGACTCCCGGCTTTGCCACCGGAGTGTCCAAAAGACGTCTGTTGTTCTTAACCTCTATCTTCACCGGCACTGCACCCGTAGGTTCATATATATCGGCCAAATCTATATAGGCCCTGAAATCCGAGGCGCTGATGCCTGCCTTATCCAGTGTCCTTACACGGTAGCTGACGGTAACAGTATCCTTATCCGTCAGCAGCTCATATGTCTTGCCGTTGGATGTCAGAATTCCTTCGTTGACAATATCTAACGGCACCTCCTTTGAATCTGAGTCCTCCGGGTTATTGATATTCACCACTGCCAGCCAAACAAAAAATGCCAGGAAGACAGAAAGTACTTTAAGCCCAATATTGTTAGACAGCTTTTTTTCCATTCTTCAGCCTTCCCTTCCATATTTTCAATCGGTTCAACGAAACAGTCTCCTCTTTCACATTGGAAAGTACCTTTTTGAGGCTTTCTGCATCTGGTATCCTGGACAGCACTCCTCCTTCTGCTACCGATACCCTTCCGGTTTCCTCCGACACCACGATGGTAATACTGTCCGTGGATTCACTTACACCCACAGCCGCCCTGTGGCGCGTGCCCAGGTCCTTGCTGATGCTCATGTTATCAGTCAGCGGCAGATAACAGGTGGCCGCTGTAATGCGGTTGCCCCTGATAACCACTGCCCCGTCGTGAAGAGGTGTGTTGTGTTCAAAAATATTAATCAGCAGCTGGCTGGTGACCAGGCCGTTGATTTCGATTCCCGTCCTCTCTATCTCCTTAAGGGAAGAACCACGCTCAATCACCATCAGGGCGCCTGTCTTTACCTTGGCCATCTCAAAGGTGGCCCGTACCAGCTCGTTGATGGTCTTGTCGTTAAAGCCCTGGTTATCCTTGCCCTCGTCAAAGGAAAAGAGATAGGACATGTAATTGCGGCTTCCCAGCTGCTCCAGAGCTTTTCGAAGCTCAGGCTGGAATATAACCAAAAGGGCCGTCACCGCAATGGTCGTGGTATTCTCCAGAATCCACAATATGGTGGTCAGATGAAGCACGGCGGCAAACAGCACAAACACCAGGATAACCAGAAGTCCTTTTAACAGGTTCCAGGCCCTGGTGTTCTTAATCCACACCAGAAGTTCATAGACCAGAAAGGAAATAATCACGATTTCCAGAATATTCCCCACTGATATCCTTGGCAGCAGCGACAGCCAGGATGTCACTTTTACCAGTATTTCCGCCATACTCTCACCTCCTTACGTTCACTTTTTTTCATTAATAAGAATTTCTCTCCCTTGTGCCGCGTTTATGGGTACTGATTTTCTGTACCTTCACATCCGGGGTGCTCACGGTCATCTTGGGCACCGCCTTCACATAATAATAATAATCATCGTCCTCGAACTGCACATATTCGGTCCGGGTATAATCCACAGACAGGACAAAAAAATTGAACACAGCCGCTATGGCTGCCGATAAAACAAGTCCCAGAATCATCTGTCCCACGGGAACAGATACACCAAACACAAAATCTCCCACAAATATAGCCAGAAGCTCCGCCACGGCTCCTGCCACAATGGCAACCACCCATGCGTAATCCATGGACAGCCTGCGTATGAGATACACCACGATGATACCCACCGCGCAGGTGGCAATCATGACCATCATGGTCTGGTTAAAGAGCACGGATTTAAGAATCTGGCTGTATTTCTGTACAATATCCACAGAGCCGTCGCTGGCAGCCAGGATGCCCGCATTCTGCTTCACATATATGAGCAGGTAATACAGGAACACGCCGCATCCGACGGGAATCACGGATGCCAGGCTTCCTCCCAGTCCAACCAGCAAAGGAACCACATAGGGGATCTTAAACAGGAAGGCAAGAGGTGTCAGAACCATCAGATAACTGTCCCCGGGCTTGAATCCGTAGTAGAGAATGGCAATGGTCAGTATGAGCACAATGGCAATCAGGGCCATCTCCAGTGAAACCGCATATACATGGGCAATCATCAGGCAGCCCGCCAGGAACACGATGGCGCCGTAAGGCAGGAATGCGCTGACCAGACAGACCGGAAGAATAACCAAAGGACTTTTAAGCTTTGCCATATATCCGATATTCGTATTAAGGCTTACCACGGTGCAGAGCGCAAACAGGAAGCGCACCACCGGCTGTATTCCGTAACTGTAGCGGTTGTAAAATCGTTTCAGATGTTCTTTCCATAGCAGAAGACTTGTCATCGAACCCTTCCTCCTCTGTTGTCCTTGGTCCTGTCGGTCCTGTCTTTGTTGTCGTACTTCTTGACCAGGTGTCTCAGTCTGGAGGCATACATGGTCTGGGAACGGGACGCGTAGTCGTACCTTCTGGAATATACTATCCAGGTCACAAACAGGTAAAATACCAGTCCCCCCACATAAAGGATGCCCCAGTTCCTGCCGCACTCAAGCAGTTCTTCTATGCTCATGCCGCCCAACAGCACGTCCAGTTTGTAGAGGACCCACAAAAGCAGCATCAGCAGGTAGCAGAAGGTATAACCGAAAAAGGAGCGGAACATCTGTCCGCCGACATAATCTTTTTTAAAATAACGGTTAATGGGAAATATCTTCCTGCCCTCATTCTTTTCAAATATGGCCAGCCCAGTCATATATCTGACCTTTTCTTCGTTCAGCATACAGGTACCTCTTAGGCTTTTTCATAACATATCAATTTAGTATACCACAACTTTTTCAGATTTGCGACACTATAAATCAATTTTTATGATTTTGTAAGGAACTGGAATTTGCCTTAAGAAACCGCCCTATTTTCCCACCAGCACCACCACGGTTCTGGGACGAATCCTGAATCCGTCTGCCCCCAGGGGACCCGGACAAGGCGTATCCTCCCAGGTGTCTGCCGCCAGCTCCCATTCCATTCCGTCCGGAAGTACAGGCAGCTCCACATCAAGCTCCTCCCAATATGCATTGGACGCAATGTACACGGTCTGAGGGCCTTTTCCCTCCTCCCGGCCCGCAAACATGACGCCCACATATCGCTCGTACTCCGCAAAGGAGCTGCACCAGGGCTTTACTCCGTGAAAGCTCACATCCGGGAAACCGCAGGCCCCGCCGCTCACATTGGCGCGCACCAGGCGGTGGGTCTTGCGAAACCGTATCATATATTGGAAGAAACGAAATATATCCTTATACTTCCCCAGCCGTCCCCAGTCCAGCCATGAAATCTCATTGTCCTGGCAATAGGCATTATTATTGCCGAACTGGGTGTTGCAGAACTCATCTCCCGCCAGAAACATAGGGATTCCCCTGCTGCACATAAGGAGGGCGCAGGCGTTTCGCACCATGCGCCGCCTCAGGGCTTCCACCCCGGGATCGTCTGTTTCCCCCTCTGTGCCGCAGTTCCAGCTGTTGTTGTCATTGGCGCCGTCCGTGTTGTTCCATCCGTTTGATTCGTTGTGCTTTACATTGTAGGAAAACAGGTCGTAAAGGGTAAAACCGTCATGACAGGTAATGAAATTCACGGATGCGTTCTTCCTGTCATGGTCCGCATATATATCCCTGGAGCCGGCGATTCGCAGGGCAGCCGCCTGCGCCATGCCCTGGTCCCCCTTGATATGGCGGCGCATATCGTCCCTGTACCTGCCGTTCCACTCTGCCCAGCGGTTCCAGGACGGGAAGGTCCCCACCTGATAAAGACCGTCCGCATCCCACGCCTCGGCTATGAGCTTGACATCGCCCAGAATGGGGTCAAAGGCAAGACTCTGAAGCAGGGGCGGCTTGCTCATGGGCGTGCCGTCCTCGTTCCGCCCCATGATGGAGGCCAGATCAAAGCGGAACCCGTCAATCCGGTACGCCGTAACCCAATAGCGCAGGCAGTTGAGAATCATCTGCTGGACAATGGGATGATTGCAGTTTAATGTATTGCCGCAGCCGCTGAAATTGTAGTAGTATCCCTCAGGAGTCAGCAGATAATATATATTATTGTCAAATCCTTTAAATGAAAAGAAGGGCCCGTTTTCATTCCCTTCCGCCGTATGGTTGAATACCACATCCAGATAGACCTCTATCCCGTGCTGGTTGAACACCCGTATCAGGTTTTTAAGTTCATAGCCCTCCCGGTTGTACTCTGTACCGGCCGCGTAACTGGTATTGGGCGAAAAAAAGCTTACGGTGTTGTATCCCCAGTAATTATAAAGCTTACGGCCGTCCACCTCCCGGTAATCCTGCATCTCGTCGAATTCAAATATGGGCATCAGCTCCACCACGTTCACACCCAGCTCCAGCAGATAAGGAAGCTTTTCCACCAATCCCTCAAAGGTTCCCGGATGAAGTACGGCTGAGGATCCGTGCATGGTAAATCCCCTTACATGAAGTTCATAAATGATTAAATCCTCCATGGGGGTCAGGGGCTGGGCCATATCCGCCCAGTCAAAGTCATCCCTGACCACCCTGGCCTTATAGTGCTGGCATCCCGGCAGCGGTTCCCCCCACCGGCTCTGTCCGGTAACCGCCTTGGCATAGGGGTCCAGCAGATACCTGGTCTTATCAAATATAAGCCCTTTTTCCGGTTCATATGGGCCGTCCACCCGGTACGCATACTCAAATTCACCGATATCCAGCCGGAACACAATCATGGAGTACACATTGCCAATGCGGTAATGCTTTGGAAAGGGCAGGACCGCATAAGGCTCCTCCTCTGTCCGCCGAAACAGCAAAAGCTCAATATCTGTGGCTCCATGGGAATACACTGTAAAGTTGACTCCCCCGGGTATGGCGGTGGCTCCGTTGATCTCATAGAATCCCGGCCTGACCGCGTATCCTCCCACGTAATCCATGGGTACCAGGTGAATGGTGCCGGGCAGGGCCAGATGGTCGATACAGTTTGTTTTTTGATCCCATGTTATGCCGTCTGCGGGGCCGGCAGCTTTCTTTCCCTTATCCTCCATACATTCCTCCTATATGCGCCCTTGTGAGGCTGTTTCAGGCATTGTATTAACAATATACAACATCCCAGGGCATATTACAAGACTTGGAAAAAGCCGCCGGACCCAAACTGGTCCGGCGGCTTTTTCCTTCTGTCTGTTTTCACACTGACAGCTCATCTTATTTTATTTCTGATATCTCTCCCACTTTATCTTTTCCATGGGCAGCTCATCCAATTGATGGGCAGGCGCCTCTGCATCCGGCATTCCAAGGGTAAGGATGGCTTCCAGCTTATAATTTTCAGGAAAACCCAGGCGTTCCCTTACAAATTCCTCCGTGGTTTTCTCATCCGCGTTCCTGAGTCTGCCCTGGACCCAGCAGCTGCCGATCCCCAGGCTGGATGCCATCAGATGCATGTTTGCCATGGCAACGGAACAATCCTCAATCCACACGTCCTGCTCGGTTTCGTCGCCTATGACAACGATAGCGCACTGTGCTTCCTTCAGCATTTTCACGCCTCCTGCCCTGCATCCGGAGAGATCATCCAAGGTCTTTCTCTGGCGCACCACGATAAACTCCCACGGGCGTTTTGCCTTTCCCGACGCCGACAAAAGGCCGGCCTGAAGCACTTTCGTAAGACTTTCCTCCGGAATCTCCTCACCGCTGTAGTTCCTGATGCTGCGCCTTCTTCTCATAATCTCTAATAAATCCATGGTCTTCTTCCTTTCTGCTGCTGCATCCATATGATGCCGGCTTACAGTTTCAGATACGCTTCCAGCACATCCTTCATATCGCAGGTCATACCGTAATCCGCGATATTAAAGATCGGCGCGCTTTCATCCTGGTTGATTGCCACAAAGAGCTTGGTATCCTTAATGCCCTCCGTGTGCTGGATGGCGCCGGATACCCCCAGGGAAATGCATACCTTTGGCCGTATCGTAAACCCGGTCTGTCCAATCTGATGCTCAAAGGGTATAAATCCGGTGTCTGCCAGAGGTCTGGTGCCTCCGATTGCTGCTTCCAGCTTTTCAGCAAAGGCTTTTAAGAGTGTAAAGTTTTCCTCGCTCTCAGCGCCGCGTCCGCCCACTACCACCACCTCTGCCGCAAGGATACTGTCCGTATCATTCATTGCAGGGGCGCTTGACATCACCTGAATCCCTGATTCAGGAAGGGTGATATCTTTGTAATATGTGACATCTGCCCTTCTGCCCTCCTGGGCCTCACAGGGGGTGTACACACCCGGCCTTACCGTCATCATCTGGGGATAAACCCCTTCCTTTGTCACGATGGTGACAAATACGTTTTCCCCAAAAGAAGGTTTGTTCTGCTTGATGAAAAAGGTCCCATCCTCCCTGGTATCCACGGCTAATTCCGTACAGTCCGCAGTCATTCCGCAGCCAAGGCGGGCAGCCACTCTGGAAAAAACGGAGCGGCCCGTGGGGGTAGCCGGAATCAGAACACTGGACGGGTCTATGCGCTTCAGCATTTCCGCCATTGCCTGGCTTACCGCATCGTCCTGGAACAGGCAGTTCCTGTCTGTCTCAACGGCATATATCTCGTCAAACCCAAGCTGTTCCAGCTGGGCCACCAAAGCCTTGCAGTCCTCAGCCAGGACAGCGGCCTGTATCTTTTCACCGGTGGTCTCTTTGATACAATGAGCTGCGCGGACCAGTTCTGCCACAACGGGTTCTAAGTTCCCATTATAATTTTCTGCAAAAACACAAATTCCGTTCGCCATCTATTCCTTTCCTTTCTCAATCTCAATCAGTTCCTTGAGCTTGGCTGCCAGTTCCTCCGGAGTACCTGAAAGCATCTGGGCTCTCCTGGTACTCTCAGGCTGAAATGAATCCGTCACCATTGTGGGAGATCCCGGAAGTCCAATCTCGTCCGCCGCCATCTTAAGGTCTGCATTGGTATATACCTCCAGGGGCTTGTTCTTGGCAGCTCTCTTGGAACGCAGGGTCGCCAGACGCGGTTCATTGCTTCCGAAGCACACGCTCACCAGCGCGGGCAGGGCCGCCTTAATCTTCCACTCCATACCCTGGTACTTTTTCACAGCCGTAATACAGTCCTTGTCATCCTCATCATATGAGAGTCCCTGTATTTCAGCCACATGGGGGATGCCCATGTATTCCGCCACCATAGCTCCCACCTGTCCGGTGGCGCCGTCAGCAGACAATGCGCCGCTTAAAATCAGGTCGAATTTCCCGTATTTCTCAATGCTTCTTGCCAGCACCTTGGCTGTGGCAATGGTATCTCCTCCGGCAAGGCACCGGTCTGTGATGAGACAGCTCTCATCACAGCCCAGGGCCATAGCGTCCCTTAATGCTTTCTCCGCGTCAGTGGGGCCCATGGTGAACACGGCCACCTTACCGCCGGTCTGCTCCTTTAAGACCATGGCGGCCTCTATGGCGTTCAGGTCCGCAGGATTGATCATGCCTTCTGAACTGGAACGGATCAGGGCATGGGTTTCTGGGTCAACGGAAACATCGTTGGAAACAGGAACCTGTTTTATAAGAACCGCTATATCCATATTTTCTCCTCTCCGCCGCTTTCTTATTTTAACAGACGCTCAAACGCCCAGTCTTCCAATAAAGGTGTCTTTTCTCCGCGCATAATGAATTTTGCAAGGTCTCTGCTGGCGGCAGGTGCCTCGATAACGCCGTTCCCGCCGTAACCGGTTGCCAGGATATAGCCCTCCACCGGTGTCTCTCCCAGAATCGGAAGGAAATCCTTTGGCTCCGCACGGTATGAAAGCCAGGATGATACCAGTCCGCTGTCCACGATTCCCGGTACCCTGCACTCTAACTGATCTAACAGGAAGTCAATGAAGTAATCATCGGTTCCGCCTGTGGCCGGAAGTTTGTCCGGATCCCACTGGCCTGCGTGCATAGGATTGCTTAAATCCATGGAAAGGTGGGACTTGCAGATAAAGATGTTGTCTCCTGCGCGCAGGGCGTAGAAGGCCGGGTATTTAAGCACCGGGAAGGTATAGCCTAATTTCTTGCCTGGAGGGCATAAGAAGAAGGCTTCTGCCTTTGTATGCCAGATCGGCACGTCCATGCCTACCATCTCGCCGGTAAATTTGCTCCATGGGCCGGTACAGTCCACAACATAGTCAAATTCATAATCCTGACCGTCGTCTGTCTTAAGGCCTTTTATTTTATTGCCCTCTTTCAGAACTTCCGTCACCTTTACGCCGGTCTTGATAACTCCGCCGTTTTTCTGCATCTTCTTTGCGTAGGTGTTGGAGATCATGGTTCCGTCAAAGTATCCGTCATCCTGTGTGTAGCCTGCGCCCAGGATATTGTCTGTGGAGATGTCAGGAAGGATTTCCTTGATTCTGTCCTTGTCCGTTATGTACTCGCCTGTATAGCCGGCTGCCTTTGCCAGGGCGATGCCTGTCTTAATGGTAGCCTCTACCTTCTCATCTGTTGCGACCACCAGAGTACCTGTTTTATCAAATCCGGCGGAACCCTTTTCCTCTGCTTCCATCTTTAAATATGACTCAAAGCCATACAGCCTTACGTCCCAGTATCTGTTTCTTAAGGAATCGTCAAAGAGACATACGGTTCCAGCGGACTTTGCTGTGGAAGCTCCGCCGATGGTATCCTTCTCAAACACAATTACCTCTGCATTGTCATAAAGACTCAGATGATATCCGAGACATGTTCCCGAAATACCTCCGCCAATAATACCAATTCTTTTCTTTTCCATAACTTTACCTGCCTTTCACATTTTTATTTTTTTATCACAAGGTTTATATATCATCTACACGAAGGACTGTTTCCAGCAGCACCCTGCACCCCTGTCCGATATCCCGTCCCTCTGTAAATTCATATCTGGAATGGCTGATTCCCCCCACGCTTGGCACAAATATCATGCCTGTGGGAAAAACTGTTGTCATGAGCAGTGAATCGTGGAAGGCCCCGCTTGGGACTTTCGTGTAAGGAATATCCAGTTCTTTGACAGAGGCTTCAATGGCATCCTTCACCCATTCGGTCATGGGCGCCGGCTCATGGTAGGAGAACCGGTTAAAGCTGTATTCTTCCCCCATCGCCTCACAGATTTCCCCAAGGCACTCTCTCAGCTTCTGTTCTATGGTTTCCATCACTTTCTCATCCTGGTCGCGTATCTCCAGGTGGAAGAAAGCCTCCCCAGGAATCACATTCACTGAGTTGGGCACCACCTTCATGGTTCCCACGGTTGCCACTGTAAACGGATTACCGTAAGCAGCTACGATTTCCGGAACCCGGGCCACGAATCTGGCCGCAGCCACCAGCGCGTCCTTTCTGTCCTCCATCACCGTGCTCCCGGCATGGTTGGCCTCTCCCGTAATCTTGATTTCAAACCGGCTCACTCCTGCAATGGATGTCACCACACCTACGGGAATCTGCTTCTTGTGAAGGGACGCCCCCTGTTCCACATGCAGTTCCAGGAAACAGTGCACAGAGTCTTTGGGCCGTCTGGCATTGCCCAGGTCAGCCACCTTTAATCCGCAGGCCTTAAGCACATCCCCTCTGGCCTGTCCGTACATATCCAGGTCCTCCTCGCTGACATGAAGGTCCTGTCCGCACATGGCTCCGCTTCCCAACATTCCGCTTCCGAACCGGAAGCCCTCCTCATCCGTAAATACCACAATCTCCAGCGGATGGCGCAGCTTTCTGCCGCTCTCAATCAGTGTCTGGCAGACCTCCAGGCCGGCTACGCAGCCCAGCGCCCCGTCATACCTTCCGCCGTCCGGCACCGTGTCCAGATGGGAGCCTGTCATGATGGCAGGCAGTGTTTTATCCTCTCCCTCCAGTCTGGCAATCAGGTTTCCGGCAGCATCCATCTCAGGTTCTATTCCCAGCTTCCGGAAATAGTCCATGAAGATCTCCCGTCCCTTCCTGTCCTCCGGCGAATATGCCATGCGGGTGAATGTTCCGTCTTCCTGGGCTCCGCATTGGTACAGCTCTTCCAGCCGTCCGAGAACCCTGTCTAAATTGATATCCATTTAACCCCTCCTCGCTTCTATTCGTTGTCAATCTTGCACACACCGTTTATTTCTTTCCTGAACTTCTTATCTATATTGCACATTATAGATAATATTTTAACAGATTGCATCGGAGCAAACTGATAAAAATGGAGAGATAATTTATCTAGTCTGGATAAACTATCTCTCTATGGTATATTACAGGCTGAATTCTCACAGCCGCAACCCCCTGCTGCTATATAAAATCCTTGTTGTAATTCTCTATCATCTTATACACCACCAGTCCAATCCGCACCGCCAGCACCTCGTTGGCATTGTCAAAATCAATCCCGGTCAGCTTCTCTATTTTTTCAATGCGGTAAACCGCTGTCTTATAGTGAACATAAAGATCCTGGGCCGTCTTGGAAAGGTTCAGATTCCGGTCCAGATACGCCCTCAGGGTCGTAATCAGGTCATCCCTCTGGGGTTTCTTATAGTTATAAAGCTTCTGAAGCCCTTCCGGCACATACTCCAACAGCATGGAAGGGTCGCTTAACTGGCACAGCAGCTTAAATATGCCCAGGTCCGCAAACAGCATAATCTGGGGGCCACCGTCCTCCGGCGTCTCTCCCGCCACATCCACGAACATGAACGCCTCGTTGGCTTCTTTAAAGCTATCCGGAAGATTGATGATGCCGTCCACCACTCTGCCTGCTCCTGCTTTGATTTTAAGATACTTGTTATATCTGGCCACGTCCGCCTGAACCTGTTCCGCTATCTTTTTGATGTTTTTGCGGTATTCCTCCTGGGTCTGCTCCCTTTCCACCTCCTGTATCACCACGATTTTATCGAGATCGTTATGGATTTTGGCTTTGGATATACGGCTTCGGATTAAATCGCTTAAGACATCAATATCTTTTACCTTTGCCTTAAAGTCTCCCCTGGCCATGCTTTCGTTTGTCATGCCGAACACAATTACACGGTAGCTGCCGTTGATGTCGACCCCCAGCAGGCTGGTATTCTTCTGGAGTTCTCCCATGGAATGGATTTTTCCATTGAGAATATTGTGTATAATATCATTCTGGAACTTCTTCTCCAGCTCCGTCACCGCGTACTGTCTGGAAAACTCAAAGCGCAGGGCCGTAATGGCGCTCTCTGCGGCTATGCAGTCCATGGTCCCAAAGGGCTGGTTTAACTCTGTCACCACCAGGTATATCTTCTCCCGAAAACTCATCTTCACCTGGATCAGGCACTGGGGGATCTCTCCCTTCTGCCTCATATAGGTGTAATTGGAATAAGTGCCCGGATCAAACGGCACCGCGTCCCTGCTGACGGCGAACTCTCTTGGCGCCTGATCCGTAGCCGCCAGGCAGGTCAGGTTCTGGTTGTATACGGCTACCGGGTTGCGGATCAGCTTGGAGAGCACATCCAGTATCTCATCCACACCTTTTCCTGTGGAATCAGGGGCTATGGCAAGGGCTGCGAAATTGTCGTGGGTTGTCTTAAAATACTTAAGCCTGGTAACCTCCTCGTTAAAAAGCCGTTCCATAATCAGACTCATGACATCCCGGAAGGAAACCTCGAACGGCACCTCCAGAACCGGAATGTTATGTTCCTGGGCAAATGTAAACAGCAGTTCAATCTTGGTGTCCGCATTCTCCACCTTCCTGCCCCGCTTTAACACAAGGGCACTGACACTCTTTCTGCTCAACTCGTTGATATACGTGCGAAACTCATCTACCGTACAGGATCTGAAAGCATACAGACCTGTCAGAAGTACCTCCCCGCCGTCAATAAACTTTACGATGTCCGGCGCCTCAATGATTGTCACACCCTTAATTTCCTTGTCCAGTCCCCTGTCGCCTGCAAGTACCTTGATATCCTTCATTTCCTCTGCCAAAAGAAGTTCTCTTACTGTTAATCCCATCTTTTCCCTCACCGCCATCATTTGTCCTGCCAACACTACCTCCTAATTATAGCACAAACAGACACAGACGTATAATAAAATATCACGTCTGTGTCCTTTTGCTATTTATATGCTATTTCATGACCTTTTCTTTTGCCAGCTTCTCCATAACCACTGCCGCTTTGGCCAGATCGCTGTATTTGGTGAACTCAACCGGGCAATGGCTCCGTCCGTCCTTGCTCGGCACAAACAGCATGACTGTGGGAAGTACCTGACCGATTTCCAGGGCATCATGGCCTGCGCCGCTTAACATCCTCTTGCAGCTGTAGCCCCGCTCCCCGCATTCTTTCTCCATGATATCCAGCATTTCCCCTGAAAGCTCCACAGGAGTTATGGTCAGTTTGTTCTCCATGTCAAAACTGCCGCCATACTCACCAACCGCACGCTCAAGAGCCTTTCTGATCCTGTTTGTAATATCATTTATATTGTCGTTATTTCTGGAACGGATATCCACTGTGAACTCCGCTGTATCCGCCACAATGTTCATACCGCCCGGTATGGTGTTCACATATCCCACCGTAGCAACGGTTCCGTCCGCTTTTTCCCTGGCCCAGTCAGCTATTCTTGAGATAACCTTTGCCGCCGCGTCCACCGGGTCCATCCTCATATCCATGGGTGTGGTTCCTGCATGGTCGGCCCTGCCGTGCACCGTCACCATGTAGCGCTGAATGCCCACGATACAGTCTACCAGTCCAAGCTCTGTGCCTTCCGTATCCAGGACCGGTCCCTGCTCAATATGCGCCTCCAGGAAGCAGCCGATTTTTCCGTCTTCCCAGATTGCTTCTTTGATCCGCTCCGGATCCATACCGTATTCCTTCATGGCCTCATAGATGGATATACCGTCTTTGTCACGGAATTTTTTCATGTAGTCCACATCCCTGTGACCAAGGATGGCTCCTGAGCCAAAATAGCCGGTTCCAAACCGCGTTCCCTCTTCGTCACAGAATCCAACCACCACGAAATCTCTCTTAGGTCTGATTCCTTCTTCTAAAAGGAGACGTGCCACTTCAATGGCGCAGATGACGCCGGCTATCCCATCATAGTCTCCGCCGTTATATACAGAGTCATAGTGGGAGCCCATCATGACACAGGGTAATTGGGAGTCCTCACCCTTTAATACCCCAATCACATTGCCGGCAGCGTCTTCCCTCACATCAAGTCCGCTCTCCGTCATCAGCTCCTTTAAATACTCTACGGCCTGCCTGGCCTCTTTTGTGAACGGCAGCCTGGTGCAGCCGTTTCCCGGTGTTGCCGTAAACTGTTTTAAATGCTCCAAATCCCTGGCAATCCTGCCTGTAATCTCCTCAATCACCATTAGTAAACCCTCTCTATTCTTTATTTGGAAACCAACTTGTGTTTCCTCTTATTTCTTTCTGTCTAATACATATACCTTAAACGGCGAGTACAGCATAGCCGCCACCAGCAGAATAAATCCCAACAGGCATACCCCGTCTCCCTGCATCTTAAGTCCTGTCAGTATCAGGGCAAAGGCCGCCAGGATGGCTGCAAAGGCCACTGTGAGCCTGCCCCCTTTTGTCTTGAAAAATTTCTCTGTCTCCATATGTCATCCTCCTCTGCCCCGGCACTGCCTGCGCGTCATGAAACAGCCACTGATAAAAATACGATAATACCGATTGCCAGCGTCATAATGGTTGTGAAGGGTATGATTCTCTTTAGCACCTGTCCCTCGCTTCCCAGGATTCCCGCTGTGGTAGTCCCCAGGATGATATTGCTGGGGCTGATGGCACTTCCGATAGAACCTCCCGCTGTCTGGGCGCCCAGGATTGGCGCCTGGTTCAGATGAAGCAGATTGGCTGTGGTTACCTGAAACTCTCCAAAGAGTATATTAGATGACATATTGCTTCCGGTCATGAACGATCCCACCATTCCCACCAGAGGCGCCAATATGACATAAGTCTTGCCAAGTACCCTTGCTATCCCGTCCGCCAGCACGCTGGTCTGCCCTGTTCCGCCCATGATTTTGGACATAATGACAAGACCGATGATAGCGATTCCCGACGGCATGGACATGGTTATGGAACGGACAAACACACGCTTTACGCCTCCCGGACGAATCCATCCGTGCCTGCCGAAATACACCAGCCCTGCAATGGATGACAGAAACAGGAACATACTGGCATGGGTAAAGGGCCGCAACGGCGAAAATTGTTCCGTAGCCTGGTTGACGAATCCATACCCCGTGGAAGTCTCCGGAAAGGAAAATCCAATGGACACCTGGTTCAGGAAACGATTTACCGGAGGCACCACCAGCACCACCATGGTAACCGCAGTCAGCAGGATATAAGGCACAAATGCCTGTACCAGCGTCATGCCATCCGGCGTCTCCTCCGATGTGCCGGACGCAGCGCCACGGTCCATAATCCGGCTGTCCTCCACACTCCACTCCTGTCTGTACATCTTCATTCTGCCTATCAGTATCAGGGCCACCAGGGAGAGACAGGCCGGAAGGAAGCAGGCTATGGTTGTATTGACCCGGGTCAGAAGCAGCTCTCCCCCTCCCTGAATCAGGGACAGGATAAGGAGGGCGGGAAGCCCCTTCCTCACAGCCTTTCCTTTTCCGTAGAACCAGCATATCACCAGACCAATCACCACATTCCACATCCAGATGAACACACCTGCCCAAAAGGCAGCCGCCAGATAGTCAGGCGTACCGGGCACAAGTCCGGTGGACATGGCCAGGGCATCCCAGGCAGCTGCCAGGGTACCGAAGGTATTGCCCCATGCCTGCCCCAATAAAGGTATGATGACCGCGAATACGGGAACTACTCCAATGCCCATGAGCAGGGGAGCTCCCACTGCCACCGGTACACCGAATCCTGTAATTCCCTGGAGAAAGCTCTCCAGTATCCATCCCAGGGCCAGCACCATCAAAAGTTCATTGGGCAAAAGCTTTCTCATCCCGTTGCGGATTACAAGAAAGGCCCGGGCTTCATCCGCCACCTGGTACAGAAGAATCGCAGTCCATACAATCAGCAGGATAATAAGAGCGCTCCATATTCCTTTTGCACTTTCCGCTGCCAGCAGCCTGATATCAGCTTTATAGAATACAATGCCGGTAATAATCGTAATGGCCAGCCCCACGGGGGCTGCTTCCGTAGCCCCCCACTGGAACTTAATCATTAGCAGCAGCAGGACAATGATTGGCAGACATGCCATTATCCACATAAACAGATTTGTTGGTACGTTCATATTTTATCTCCCGATTACTTATGTATTACTGTCCCCGTGCTGCCGGCGATTCCTTCCGCCGCCTTGTCAAGCAAGGTGATAAGTGTACGCCTGCCTTCTCCAGACTGTGCGAAACGGATGGCTGCCTCGATTTTCGGAAGCATGGACCCCTTGGCAAACTGCTCCTGGGCAATGTACTCCTTGGCCTTATCTACTGTAAGGTCACTGAGCCATTCCTGGTTCTCCCTGCCGAAATTGATGGCTACCTTTTCCACAGCGGTCAGAATAATCAGGTAATCCGCCTCCAGCTCCGCTGCCAGCAGGCTGCTGGCATTGTCCTTGTCAATGACGGCGTTGACTCCTGAGAGCCTGCCATTGTCATTCACCACAGGAATACCGCCTCCGCCGCAGGTAATGACGATATGACCGGCGTCCACCAGCGTCTCAATGGTCTTGAGCTCCCGGATTTTCATGGGCATGGGGGAGGCCACCACGATGCGGTAACCCCTTCCTGCGTCTTCCATGCAGGGAATCCCGTTTTCCATGTTTTTCCTTGCTTCTTCCTCGGTCAGGAACCTGCCGATGGGTTTTGTGGGATTCTTAAATGCCTCGTCCTCCGGGTCCACCTCCACCTGGGAGAGGATCGTGGATACCTTTACATCCATGTTCCTCTTATACAGCTCATACTTGATGGCATTTTGCAGGTCGATGCCGATATACCCCTGGCTCATGGCCACACAGGTCGGCAGCGGCGTTTCCTTGTAATTCTCATAGCTGCAGGCCAGCTGGTCCATGGCATTCTGGATCATGCCCACCTGGGGGCCGTTGCCATGGGTGATAATCAGGTCCATGCCCTGCTGCACCAGGTCAACAATCACCTCAGCTGTCTTTGCCACTGCCTGCTTCTGCTCTTCGATATCCTTGCCCAGGGCGTTACCGCCCAGGGCAATTACTACTCTTTTTTTATCCATAACCCCATCTCCCTTACATCATAAGCTTAGTCCAAAGAGAACCCCAGTTTCTTCGCGTATGCCGCGATTGCCTTTTCAAAACATGCAATAGGCGGATGTACAGTGCCGGCCCCTATCTGTCCGTAGCCAGCCACCTTATGGGCGATTCCCGTATTGATAACTGGTGTGATACCCTTTTCCACCACCAGTCTGGCATCAATCCCAAGGCATGTTCCCTGGAAGTTCCAGTTTGGTATGATAAAGTTGGGATTCCGGTCAATGGTAATCTCCGTCATCTCCGTACTGGTACGAAGCGCGTCCTCGTACCCGCCGGCTCCCACGAATCTGGTAACGGCCGGAGCCGCGATCATGGCCATGCCGCCTACGCCGAAGGTCTCTGTGATGGCGCTGTCACCCATATCCGGGCAGGCGTCCTCACCGTCATAACCTGTAAAGTAGAGTCCCTGGGGCGTGTTGACAGGAGCGGTGAACCATTCATCCCCCATGCCGCTTATGCGGATACCGAATTCCACGCCGTTTCTGCACATGGCAGTGACAATGGTGCCGTCGGTTACCTGCCTTGCGGCGTCCATGACAGCCTTACCTGTTGCCATCATGATATTCAGGAAGAACTGGTCTGTATCAGCCAGGAATTTGATGACGTCATATCGGTCCTTTTCGTCCATATCCATCTTGGTAATCACCGGGCTGACCTCTTTCAGGAAAGCCAGGGACGCCGCAATATTCCTCTGGTGGAACTCGTCTCCCATGGCGATTGCCTTGGCTACAAGAGGATTCACATTCAGTCCGCCTATGGAACGGATGGCCCTTCCAAGGGTTGGTCCCAGCACATCCTTCATCCACAGCAGGCGGTCAACCACTTCCTTGGAATATGCACCGAACCTCAGCACCTTGCCGATTCCCTCATTCATGGTACAGTATGCCTCATTGCCGTCGGTCTGGTTCTCAACCACGAACACAGGCATGTTGGCGGAGGTAATGCCTCCCATGGGGCCCACGGCCTTTACATGATGGCAGGGAATAAAGGTCACCTCACCGGATGCAAGTATCTTTCTTGCTTCTTCCTCTGTAGCGGCCCATCCCTCAAAGAGTGCTGCGCCCACACAGGAACCCTGTACCGGGTCCGGCATGTTCTCAAACCGGATTGGCGGTCCCGCATGGAGAATCACCTTGCCCTCATTCAATTCTTTGATGACGGACTTAGCCGGCACCACATCCTTGATGACAGGCTGGCTGGCAACCACTTTGGCGATAACGGAGCGGTTGGCCTCATCAATATCCATTTCCCGGCAGCTTCTCAGGAAATTCAGGACCTTTATCAGCTCCACGTTGCCCCCTGCGGGCGGCGCCCAGTCATACTGGACCACGTCACATCCAAAGGCTTCTATGACCTCAGCAAAGCTCTTAAGGCCCACATTGATGACTCTTGGCTTCTGTGACAGAAGTTCAAGGAGTTTTTCCGATGCTTCCGTTTTCTGGATCCGGGCTGTTGTCTTGGGGCGGATTTCCTTCACCGGCTCTTCAAAGTCCAGACCGATGGCGCGGATTGCCGTATGTACAGCCAGCTTATTATTTTCACATACAATGACCCCTGCTTCCTTCAGTGTTTCCACGGCCTTGTCATAACCCTGGAAATCCCTTCTTGTCCCGCATACAGTGGCCACGAAGAATAATTTTCTCCCTTCCTCCCTGGCCTTGTCGCGAAGGCGGATGATTGCAGGGAGGAGGGCCCCGGCCATATCCTCATGGGAACCGTAACCCAGCATGATGTCCAAAAGGATAACGCCTGTGGACCCGTCGTCTATCGCCTCCTGCATGCACTCAATGCGCTTGGCGGGATCAATCATGGGATGAGGCTTGCCCTGGGTGTATACATCGTCTCCCAGGTCCACCACGATATGTCCGTCGGTCTTTAACATAAAGCCTTCTGCCTTCTGGGGCGGAACCTTAAGGTTCAGGGCATCCTTGATTAACATGGCAGCTTCCCCTGCCAGGGTGCCTCCTGAGTAGTATGCCTTGATTGTCTTCTTTTCCTCTGCCGCGAAGAAGCTGGAGGAATCCGCCTCCACGCTGCCCTCTGCGATATCCTGGCCCCTCACCAGCCCCACGGCCAGGCGGGCTGCTTCATCCAGTGTATACGCATGGTAGAAGTTTTCCTCATGGTACTCCGGCTTCTCACCCAGGAACAAGGTGACAACCGGTTTCTTAAAGTTGCTCAGCCGGTCGGAAATCCTGTCCCTCACCGCCTTTGCCGGAGGCTTGGATATGATGATCAGCACTTTCACGGTATCATCCTTTTCCATGGCCTCAATCATATCCATCATGGTAATTCCGCCTACTTCAGTGGACAAATCCCTGCCGCCGGTGCCGATGGCGTTTTTAACGCCCTCTCCCAGACGGTCTATGATGGTGGTCAGTTCCTGGATGCCGGTGCCTGACGCTCCGATGATGCCGATGGGTCCCGGAGCCACGTGATTGGTAAAGGCAATGGGCACGCCCTGGATGATTCCGGTACCGCAGTCCGGTCCCATAACAGCCAGCCCCTTTTCATGGGCCTTTTTCTTTAACTTAATTTCATCCTCCAGCGTAACATTGTCGCTGAACATGAATACGTTCATGCCCTCATCCAATGCCCGGTCAGCCTCCAACGCCGCATAAGCGCCCGGTATGGAAATCACCGCCAGGTTGGCGTCCGCCAGCTTTCCCAGTGCCTTATCCCAGGACCGGACCGCCTCCGCTCCCTTTTTATCCGACTCTGAAGTGGACTGTTTCTTAAAGAACGCCTCCACTTCCTCCATGATCACGTCAAGCAGCCCGTCGTCATCCACATCAGCCACTACCACCATATCATTGGCGGACGCCTCCTCCAGCTCGCTGGTACTAAGGCCGCTCTGCCTGTAAATATCCTTGTTGGCAGGAGTTGCCATCATGATGGAAACCTTCTTTACACCTTCTATGGAAGAAATCTGGTTAGTCAAAAGCATAAGGACTACAGAATCATGATAACTCCCTTTTTTTACTATGGTTTTTAACATACGCTCCCCTTCTCCTTATTCGGCAAACCTGTTTTTGTGGTCATATTTATCAAAGTGTACCTTATCGCTCTTTAAATACTCATAGATTTCATCAACTATCTCCACGCCGCCTGTGGCATAGGCTTTATCCCGCCTCATGACCGCGCGCTCACCCGGATAATATACCTTATCAAAGCCTTCTGCGGCCGGCATCTCTCCCAGCTCATCAAGCACCTGTGACATGGACGCCTTGAATGCGTCTAATCCCACGAATCTGGACGGATCCATGACAATGAACATCTGTCCCAGCTCCCTGCCTGCCGACAGGTCATGGTACATCGAACTTACATGCTTCCCAAAGGGAACTCCCAGAAGCACGCCCGAGAAAATGTCCACCATCATCATCAGTCCGTATCCCTTGGCGCCTTCAATGGGTACCAGGGCATTCACAAGGCTGGAATCCGTAACCGGACGTCCCTTGGCATCCACTGCCCATGTGTCGGGAATGGATTCATGCCTGGAGCGTTTGTCCAGTATCTTGCCCCATGCCTGGACCGTGGTAGCCATGTCGAATACAACCGTTCTTTCGTCAGCCGTGGGGGCTGCAAAGGAGATGGGGTTGGTACCGTAGTAAGGCTCTATCCCGCCGTACGGCACCGCCATCGGATCGGACTGGCAGCATGCAATCGCCACCAGATCCGCCTTGGCGGCCATTTCCGTATAATAACCAATGGAGCCGCTATGGGAAATGTTGCGGATGCCAACCACTGCGATGCCGGACTTCTTTGCCATCTCGATGGCCTTTTCCATGGCCAGCACAGACGCTACATATCCGCAGCCGTTGTCCCCTTCAAAGACAGCGGAACAAGGTCCTGTCTCCCTCCACTCAAACTTCGGATCAACCGTGATGCCGCCCTTGGCAATCCTCTCGCTGTAATACTCCACACGCACAGCCCCGTGGGAGTGATAACCCCTTTCGTCAGACCAGGTGAGGACATCGGCCGTCATATCCGCATGATCCGCCTTCAGCCCCGCCTGCATCAGCTTATTTTTCATTAACCCCTTTAACTCATCATGGGAAAGTTTCATATCTGCACCCCGCTTCTTCTCAATATTCTATAACTGCACGTCTCTGTTGCAATCCTTGGAGTAAATATACGCGAAATCCTCTTCACGTCCCACCGCATAACATGCCTGCGGGCAATATGCGTCCAGGAACATGTAATCTCCGGCCTTTACCGGTACCCAGTCATTGTCAGCCCTGTACATGCCTTTGCCTGACAGGAAATACATTCCGTGCTCCTGGATATGTGTCTCCACGTAGCCGTGGGACGCTCCCAGCTTGAACTTCAGGATGTGCATGTTCATATCAAATCCAAAATTACCTGCTGCCGGAAGGAAATCCTTGATGTGGCAGTTGTCCATTCCCTCATATTCTGTCCAGGGAATATCATTGGCATTTCCCACTACCGTAAATGCGCTGTATCCCTCAATCTTTTCATATCTGCGCTTATATACATACAGCCTGGCTTCTTTGCCGCTCTTGTTTTCAAAGGAAACCTTAACGCTCTCAGGGGAGAAGATATAACCGCCCTCGGTAAGGCTCTCTTCCTTGTCGGCATTCTTGACAACCACTTCGCCGGCCAGTACATAAATGAACGTCTCCAGACCTTCACCGCCAATGCCGCTGTTTTTTCCGCCTTCCTTTACCGTAACCAGATAATCCGCAAAGGTAGCTCCCATGGCAGGGGAACCCAGAATGGTTACGTCGCAGTTCTCATAACCGGGGATGCTGTTCTTAACCAGACCGTCCGGTTCCAGCAGAACATAATTTTCCTTCTTGATTACAGAACGTGTTGCCAGTAATTCCTCTCTGTATCCTACCTGATCATTTAAATAACTCATATTTACTTCCTCGCTTTCATTCTTTGTTAAAGGCCTTTTTGGGTCAACTTTTTTATATTTATATTATTGCAAAACAACGCTCTTTTTTCAATTATGTATTTATGCAAATCTCCCTATGATTTTTATCCATTTTATACCCTATTGCTAATTTTTTCACATCCCACTTTTTTCCGGTCTCATGTTATAATATCTTTAAATATAACTTATCTATTATACAAAGGAGAACACCATTATGACGGAAAAAAGAGAGATAAACCTGGAACATCCAGCTTATCCAAAGTATGCAACTGTATATTCAGAAAAGGATACAGATGCAAAAGCCTGTATCCTTTACTTCCATGGGGGAGGGCTGCTGTACGGCAGCAGGGAGGATCTGCCCCGAAGGCATATAGATACCCTGACCCGGGCCGGATATATCATCATATCCTACGACTACCCTCTTGCGCCCGCCGCCAGGCTGGATACCATAATGGGTGATGTCTGTTCCTCCATCACCCATTACATAAATCATCCTGAAATATACTGCGGACGCAAACTCCCGTTCTTCCTGTGGGGCCGTTCCGCCGGAGCCTATCTCTGCCTCTTAGCCGGGGCCAAAGGCAACCTGCCTGCCGTGCCCGCAGGAATCCTCTCCTACTACGGATACGGATTCCTGTGTGACCACTGGTATGAGACACCCAGCGGATTTTACTGCTCCCTTCCGGCTGTGGATGCGTCCTGCCTGGAACAGGCCGGTGCTGACCTCCACACGGCCGGAAGCCTGGACACCCACTACAGCATTTATGTATATGCAAGACAGACCGGATCCTGGCGTTCCCTTCTGTATGAAGGCAGGGATAAATATTTCTATCTGGACTACACCCTGCGCGCCTGCACCGCCCTTCCCTGCCCCCTTTTCTGCGCTCACGGCACCCGTGACAATGATGTGCCCTATGGGGAATTCCTGGAGCTGTCAAACCGTTTCCGCCCACGGCAGTTCATCGCCTCCTGCGATGGCCACGACTTTGACCGGGATGAAGAAAACCCGTTTACGGAAAAACTGCTGGACGAGACACTGGCATTCCTGGAGGAGAACCTGAAGCTGTCGCCGGCCCAGTGCTTATAACTAGCCTTCCTGCTCCTGGAAAATGGTTCCTGTGCGGAATGACTTTGCGCTCTTCATGTTCTTCATCAGGAAGTAATACACCAGTCCCGTGGGAATCAGGCTCACATACCAGGACAGCTGTACGATGACCAGAGAGCAGAGGGAGCCGATAACGATGGCTATGATGGCTGCCCAGTTGATTCCCTTGAACACGCCCTGCTTGTCATACATATGATTGATATTCAGCTTCTTTTTCCGGAGAATGTAATAGTCCACCGCCATTACGGCAAAAATCGGGCCCAGGAATGCGGAATAGAACTGGGTAAACAGGCTTAAGCCCGCTGCCGAATCATCCGTCACCAGCTTCCACGGCATACAGCATGCCGAGAGGATTCCTACCAGGATGGTGGCGTGGGACCATTTCATGTGGAATGATTCCATCAGCACATAGGATGGCGGAACGATATTGTTCAGCACATTGGTTGTGACCTGGGCAAATGCAATAAACAGCAATGTCACTACTGTGAGGAACTTGCTTCCCATGGTTGTGGAGAACACCACAACCGGGTCGCTGTTGCCGGTAGCAGCCGTCACAAGCAGCCCGATCAATCCCATAAACAGCGTTACAGGCAGAATGGCAACCGTGTAAATGCTTCCGGTAAAGGTGGGTCCCACCTTCCCCTCCAGGTTACGGGAATAGTCGGATGCATTGATGATCATGGTTGAGTAGATTCCCAGGAAGGAGGTGGTGGCTGCCCAGAAAGGCATGCCCCATGTTCCCTTGATTCCGGAGAACACGTCATCAATCTCAGTTGCGAACTGTGTCTTGACCACATACAGCATGTAGGCCAGTATTGCGATGATGAATACACAGGAAATATTTTCCAGCCACTTGATACCCTCAAATCCCTTGATGGCCAGGGCAACCTGCAGCATTGTAAACAGGGCATAGACCAGGGGAAGGTTGCTGAAACCGAACAGGATGCTCAGACAGCTGTTGATGGCTCCCGCTCCCACCCAGCTCTGGAAACCAAACCAGATAATGGCAGGAATACCTCTTAACAGGCCGGGCACCTTGACGCCGGTGGTGCCGAAGCTGCTTCGAAGCTGTACCGTGTAAGGAATACCGTACTTATGCCCGCAGTTGCCGATGATTACCAGCGCCACCGCGATGACCAGACATCCGATGACCATGGCAAGGATGGCCTGCCCCACTGTCAATGCCCCTATCAGGCCGGCGCCCATGGAGAAGGTGCCGATGGATACGCACCCTCCCATGAAGCTTGCCGCGTAGGAAAGAGGCCCCATAATACGTTTTTTCGTCGGCTGCAGATCCGGATCCACGTTCTTTACCAGCTCCGGATTCAAATTCATATTTTCAACTATATTACTCATACTTTCTCCTTTTCCGGGGAGTGTCTGAAAATCACGTTCTGTCAGCTCAGTCTCCTGACCAGGGTCCCCACACCTTTTTCTGCTGTAATCCTTCCGTCTTCAGCCACCACATTGCCGCGGATGATGGTGCATACAGGCAGTCCTTTGCCCTTCATTCCCACAAACGCGGAAATCTTGTTTACATACAGGAGGGATTCGCCTGTAATCTCCCACTCCTTTTCCGGGTCCAGAATCACAAGGTCCGCGTCAAATCCCGGAAGTATGTCACCCTTTTTCCCGTATATGCCGAATGCTTTTGCCGGATTAAGGGCCATGGCTCTTGCCAATACCCTGGGATCCACGCCCCGCTTTACGCATCCCTCGTTAAACGCCACCTGGAATCCGCTCTGGATGCCGCTGATGCCGCCCCATACGTCAAATACATTCTCGATTTTATTTCCCAGAATCTCTTTGAATTTCTCATCGTAGGAGCAGGGAGAATGATCGCTTGCTATACCGCTGAAGGTACCGTCCTCCACATAGGTCCAGAGACGGTCCACATCTTCCTTGGACCGCAGGGGAGGCGCGCATTTGAACAGAGGTCCGTTGGCAAGGACATCCTGGTCCGTCAGGCTCAGATAATGGGAACATGTCTCCGCCGTCACATCATAGCCCGCCTGCTGGGCCTCCTTTATCTTCTGGGCCACGTCGGGACTGCTCACGTGGCAGATATGTACCTTGCACCCTGTTGCCTTGGCAATCTCAATCATATCCACAGTGGCAACCATCTCCGCAATCACCGGCCTGGAATCCAGAAATCCCTGCCAGTCCATACGTCCTTCTCTTTTCATCCTGGCTTCCTGCCATTTAATCATGGAAAAATCTTCGCAGTGGAAGCCGGCACGGCCGCCAAATTCCTTAATTCTCTCCATGGCCTCATAGGCCTGCCCGTAGTTTAAGGAGCTGTAATCAGGTGATACCGGTCCGATAAAGGATTTGAAGGCAACACAGCCCTTCTCATGCAGGCCTTCCAGTTCGTCAAAATTATCCGGCACCAGGCCGCCCCAGAAGCAGTAGTCCGTATATGCGTTACAGTCCACCTTCTCCACTTTTCTGTCAAAAATTGCCGCGTTCGTCATGGCCGGTTCATTTTGAAGGGGCATGTCGATGATGGTGGTATAACCTCCCATGGCTGCCGCCGCTGTCCCATGTTCATAATCCTCCCGCCATTCATACCCCGGATCATTGAGGTGGGCATGGGTGTCAATGGCTCCTGGAAATACATATTTTCCTTTTGCGTCAATCACCTTTGCAGCCTCCGGCTCCTGCCCGGCCTCCAGCAGGGCGGCAATCCTGCCGTCCTTTATGCCGATATTCCCCTCTGTCACTGCCTGGGCGGTAACAATCCTTCCATTTTTCACTAACAGATCATACATAAGCTTTGCCTCCTATTTACTTCTCCAGGGAAGTCCCTTTCCTGAAACGTTGGCAGGACGGCATATGCTTCATGCAGAAATAATATACCAGTCCTGTAGGTATGGTTGCCGTAAAGAAGGATATGTCTACATTGACAAGTCCGATTACCGCGCCCACTGCCGTTGCAATGATGGCTGCCCAGTTGATTCCTGAATGGGTTCCGTTATCATCGTAGAGGTCATCCAGAGCCGCTCCTTCCATCTTCCCCCTGTGCAGGATGTAGTAATCCGTAATCAGCACGGCAAAGATTGGGCCAAAGAAAGCGGTGTAAATCTTAACAAACAGATCCAGTCCTGCCGCGGAGCTGTCGTTGGTCAGGATCCACGGACAGGTACATACAGCCAGGACTCCCACCAGGATCACGGCCGTCCTGTGCTTCATCTTAAATGCGTCCATAAACGCATAGGCAGGGGGCACCACGTTGCTGGCCAGGTTGGTGGTCATCTGGGCAAAAAGGATGAATCCAAGGGTTGCCACCAGCAGAACCTTGTTGTGTACCATCTGTGAAAATGCGTTGATGGGGTTTGCAATCCCTGTTGCCGTGGAAGCCATTGCGCCGATAAGTCCCAGAAGGACAGTGGTTGGTACCATGGCGATAAAATAGGCAACACCGCGCTTTCCTACGGAAAAACCGCCCTTTAACTCTCTGGAATAGTCGCCGGCATTGAGCATAACCGTGGTGCTGTTGCCAAAGAAAGCGATGATGGCAGCGATGAACGGCATTCCCCATGAACCCTTCCTGCTGATAAGCTTATCGCCAATCACGCCCCAGTACTGGGTCACGCATACAAATAACATATAGAGCATGGCGCTGACGATTACCACGCCGCCGATGTTCTCCACCCATTTGATTCCGTGGAAGCCCTTTACTGATAATATAATCTGGACCACCTGGAACAGGAGGAAGAACAGCACAACATTGTCATATCCGAATATGGCAATGGATATCTGGTTGATGGCGGAGCCGCCCAGCCAGGTCTGGAATCCGTACCATACAATAGCGGGAAGACCACGGATCATAACCGGTACAATGTTTCCCTTTGTGCCGTACGCGCTCTTAAGCTGAACCGCATAGGGCGCGCCTGATTTGTAGCTGAAACGGTCATTTGCACAGATGCCGATAACCAGTATGGTGGAGCCAATCAGCACCGCCAAAAATACCTGCATCAGGTTAAGCCCCTTGTCCAACTGGGCAGACCCCATGGTCAATGTGCCGATGGAAATACATCCTCCCAGCCACAGCATCAGGTAGGATCCCCACCCCATAATACGGTCCTTGTCCTGAATCGGCGCCAATGAATCTGTTTGCTTATTTACTTCATTTTTTACATCGCTCATAATATCACCCCTTATTTTCTTCTCCTCGTATTAACAGTCATGTACCGGAGTCACGTATTCCCCGTAGCCCAGAGCGTCTTCCCTATAGGTTTCGCCGGAAGCAACCACCTTGCCCCGGATGATGGTGCATACGGGAGCGCCCTTTCCTTCCAGACCGTCGAAGCAGGATACATGCCCCTTGGTCAGCAGTTCATTCTGGCTGCATTTCCAGGCCTTCTCAGGATCAACAATAACAATGTCCCCGTCAAATCCCAGCTCAAAGGCCCCCTTCCGGCCGTAGAGACCGAATACCCTGGCCGGATTGTAGTCCATCACCCTGGCAATCAGGGTGGGGCTTAAGCCCTTCTTGTTTACCACCATGTCAAACATCATAGGCAGGAAGAACTGGATGGAGTTGAGACCGCCCCATGCATGCCAGATATCCTTTGTGGAATTGTCCTTTTCCTCATCCGCAGCCGGTGAGTGGTCGCTTCCCACACAGGATAATGTGCCGTCCAGAACATAATCCCACAGCCGTTCCATATCCTCTTTCCTGCGCATAGGCGGCGTACACTTGGCCGGAGCGCCCTTCTCAAAGACAAAATCCTCTGTAAACCCAAGATAGTGTGGACATGTCTCAGCCGTAATAGGAAGCCCTTCGTGGATGGCGTCCTTTACAACCTGTGCCACCATGGGGTGGCTCACATGGCAGATATGCACTCTGCCCCCGGTTGCCCTGGCCATGTCAATCACATTTTTAGTGGCAACATACTCGGTCCACACATCATGGGAATCCAGGAAATCCCTGATTTTCTCTTCGCTGGTCCTTCCGGTTTTTGCCTTTGCCTCCTTTTCCCGTTCCAGCACCTGACCGAACTCTTCACAGTGGAAACCGCACAGGGCCCCGTACGGCTTTAAGATTTCCAGAGCCTTTCTCACATTACCCATGTTCACGGTCGGGAACAAATCGCCGTTGGGGCAGGTAAACCCTTTGAATGCAGCCACGCCGCATTTGTGCAGGTCCACCAGATCCGCCATGTTGTTCTTCACCGAACCGGGCTGATTGTCATAATCCCCCACAATACCGCCCCACAGGGCAAAATCCACATAGGAGTGCTTGCTGATGCGCCCCATCTTCAGGTCAAAGATTTCCTTATTCATCAAAGACGGATCATTGTTCAAGGGCATGTCAATCAGGCAGGTACAGCCAGCTGCCGCTGCCGCCCTGGAACCGGTCTCAAAGTCCTCCCTGTATTCAAATCCCGGTTCATTCAGGTGCGCGTGGCAATCAATGATTCCCGGATATATGTAGCATCCCTTTGCATCTATCACTTCTTTTGCAGCCGCCTGCGACCCCTTGGCAAGAAAGGCAGCGTAGACCCCGTCTTTTACCGCAATATCAGCTTCATAAATCCTGTCAGGGGTTACCAGCTTTCCGTTTGTTATTACTAAATCATACATTTTTTACCTCCTTACAGACTGTAAATCGTTGACCGTTTCAATACTTACGTTGTATTTTATTAGATACACAGTCAAAAAACAATGACGAGAAAACGGGGAAAAATTATGTTTTTTTATCTATCATGTATAAAACTATATTATTTTGAAATTTGTTTTTGTGTTTTTTTCGATAATCTGGTAAAATTTATTGTTGAAGCATTGTCATAAGTGCAACAAACAGCATAGCACAGGGAGAAAGCAAATGTATCCTACCATCACCGCCATTGCCGCCTACGCAGCACAGCAGCTGGAGGAGTGCCGTTTCTGGACGGTCCACTCTGTCTACAAAAAAACAGTGAATCTTCAGGCAGGAGAGCGCCTTCTGGCCCTGCAGGCCGCATCCTCTCCCATGTCTCCTATCAGCATCATAACAGACATGGATGTCAGGGCTTTTGAAGTTCTACCGGTCAAACCAGGCCAGCAGGTGTCCATTGCCGGCAGCCGAATTATAATATCCTCTCCGGGACACACAGTGGATTTTTGGTGCCGGCCGAAAAAAGTCTGCTGCACCCGGTTAACCTGCCCGTCCGGGCCGTTTCCCTGCAAAGAGCTTCTCTCACGGGTCCGGCAGGCCGTCGCCAGCTCGCAGGCCGGCATATTCCGGCTTCTGTTCTGGGATTCCACGGATGGCCAGGCAATGAAAGGCAAAGAGGAATACAGCCTAATTCTGGCCGCAGCCAGAAGCCGAATCCTCCAATGCAGCGAATGTCTGGAACAGCATTTGTACGGAGATGCTGCCAAACACCTGGCAGGACTCATAGGACTGGGAATAGGCCTTACGCCAAGCGGTGATGATTTTCTGTGCGGGGTGCTGGCAGGACTCATCCTGCGCGGAGAGGAAAACCATCCATTTGCGCACGCTCTCTGCCGGGAGATAACTTCCCGCCGGTTTGATACCAATGATATCAGCCGCGCCTTTTTGGACTGCTCTGTGCAGCACCATTTCAGCCTGGCTGTCAACAGCCTGACAGACCTTCCCTCTGCCGATAGGATTTTAAACGTATTCTCAGACATTGGGCATTCTTCCGGCATTGATACTTTATGCGGGGTTGCGTACGGACTCTCCGCAGAGGTATAAGGATGGGGTTCAGACACAACAAAAGCGCAGGCTTCTGTGCCCTCCCCGGAGGAGTATCACAGCACAGTGCCTGCGCTTATATATAATCTATTATATTTTAAAGTTATTACCGCCTTGTAAGGATAGAATCAATCAGCCCATACTCCAATGCCTCCTCCGCGCTCATAAAATTATCCCGCTCTGTATCCCTGGCTATTTCCTCCTCGGAGCGTCCTGTATTCACCGCCAAAACACGGTTTAAACGCTGCCTGCTTTTCTGCATGTAATCCGACATGATTTTAATGTCGCTGGCAGGGCCCTGGATTCCATTTCCGTGCATGGCGGGCTGGTGTATCATGATTTCGGAATTGGGAAGGGCCATGCGTTTTCCATGTGCTCCTCCTGCCAGCAAAAAGGCCCCGAAACTGGCTGCCAGTCCAAGGCAGATAGTTGAAACGTCGCATTTAATATACTGCATGGTATCATATACAGCCCAGCCAGCTGTCACAGAACCACCCGGACTGTTGATGTACAGCTGGATATCCTTGTCCGGATCCGCGGATTCCAGAAACAGCAGCTGGGCTATAATAAGGCTGGCGGAGGTGTCGCTGACCTCCTCGCCCAGAAAGATAATACGGTCCGACAGAAGCCTGGAATATATATCATAGCTTCTCTCTCCTCTTCCTGTCTGTTCAATCACATAAGGTATGGTGCTCACGCTGCAATCCCTCCCATTCTGTCACAAACCCCATATACTGTAAAACAGGAGGCTTGATGCATTTGCATCCGTTTCTTTGCAGGCTGATAAATCCCCCTTTTTCTGTACGCTCCGGGCGGACATAAATATACCTGTTTAAATGCGAGAGAAAATGCCTGCTGGGACTGGTACCCGGCATCGTAGGCTATCTGCGTGATGTCCATATCCGTATCCACCAGCTTCTCCGCCGCCATGGTAAGCCTGCGCTCCTGCACATATTTATGAATCGTGCCTCCCGTCTCTTCCATGAATATCCGGTTCAGATGGAACCTGGAATAACCTGCATGCTCCGCTATCTGCTCCAGATTCAGCTCCTCCTCCAGGTGTTCCTCAATATAATCAATGACCTTTCTCACTGTATGCTTTTGATTCTTCATTCTGCCACCTCCTGGTCTGGTTCATTTTATTATAACAGGAGAGCGCCGGATTGTCTTAATAAAAAGTGCGTTTTGTAACGCAATAAGCCGGGGCAGGATTTTCGCAAATCCCGCCCCGGCCATTACCCGAACACTTAATATGGACTTTAATACAGCTTCGCACCCGCCGGAATATGGTCATCTACAATCAGGAGATGAAGTCCTTCATGTCCGTCCTCCTCATGAACCGCAGAGATCAGCATTCCGCAGGAATCAATGCCCATCATCTTTCTGGGCGGCAGATTCACAATCGCAATCGCTGTCTTTCCAATCAGGTCTTCCGGCTCATAATACTCATGAATTCCGCTTAAAATCGTGCGGTCTGTGCCTGAACCATCATCTAAGGTAAACTGTAAAAGTTTCTTACTCTTGGGCACTGGGGCACAGTCTTTTATCTTTACGGCACGGTAATCAGACTTTGCAAAGGTTTCAAAATCTACCATTTCCTCAAACAGCGGCTCAATTTTTACGTTGGAAAAATCTATTTTTTCTGCCGGTTTTGCTTCTGTTTTCACTTCTGCCGAAGCTGCCTTTTCCACCTTTTTCGCTCCATCCGGACCGCCCAGTGTCTTCATGGTGGGGATTTGAGTTCTGACCGTTTCATCTTGTTTCAACATAGCCTGTTGTGCCATAAAACCGCCACCTTCATGACATTCTTCATACAGCTTTGATTCCATTTCATGCCTTCCTGCGCCGTTTGGTTTTGAGCAAAAGTTGTGGGAAAGTTGTAAAAAGTTGTAGTGGCTCAGAATTGGCTCGAAGATGGCTTAAAATTGGCACAATGAATGGCTACATTGCTTTGAAAGGCAACAGCCCCAGGAAGAGTAAAGCCTGCATGGATACTGCCAGCATCAGCAAGCAGATTCATACAGAAACAAGTATAGCATAAGCCCCAGAGATGTTCAAGTCAACGATTTTTTCGCAGTGCAATCCAATTTCATACCTTATATATAAAAAGGAGATTCTTATGCCAGCCTATCAATTACAAATTAAACAGGTGGTGGACTATCCACGTTGTCGGATTTACCGACAGTTTATCCATCGTCTGATAGATGACCGGAGCATTCGCGCAAGCGGCGGCTCCGGCCTTTTTTATTATACCGTGCTTTGCAGCTTTGCAAACTTCCGCACCTCATACCGGCGAATTGATGGCATCAGCTACACCGTCTACCCCGGCGAATGGGTCTGTACGCTCAAAGAGCTTTCTCAATGGTTTCGGACTCGTTTTCAGTGTCAGGCGCTTTCCATCCTGGGAGAGCTTCAGCAGCGTCATCTCATTGACTTCTCCTCTCTGGGGCGAGGGAATGTGATCCGCTATAAAATCCGGAACTGGTCCCGACACAACACGGTTCTGGAGTATAACGCTCCCTGTCAAAAGGACACCGGCTTTTTCTTTTTACCGGTATCCATCGTTACTGATTTAATCAGCTCTGACCGCTGTTCTGAAATGGACATCGTGCTGGATCTATGGGTCTCAGCCATCTACAACGACAGTCAAGTGCAGGGGTCGGCGCTTGGGCCTGTAGCCTATTTTCGCAATGGCACCGGCAACCCTTTGGTCACCTATACGGAACTTTCCGCTCGCTGGGGCCTTTCTCGGGCCACTGTTGGCCGTATTCTTAAAAAGCTGTCCTCCTTGGACTATATTTCCCTCATGTCCTTCCCCGGCCGCCACGGCAGTGTAATCTATCTTAAAAACTACTTGTCCACCATGTTTGAAATATCTGATGTGATGGTGGACAAAGAGGAGGTCGCTATGACACTCAATATCCGTCTGGAGCTTCCTGTGGAGGGCTGTGTTGACCAGGAAGAGCCCACCATGGAGCATGAGGTCATCGTTTCAGACGAACTCTCCAGCGTTTCAAAAACTCACATTGAAATCATCCTGCAGAAAATGGCGCAAATCCTGATGGCACAAGGGATTTCGTGCTTTGGATGCTCCCTCTCTCACTACAAGTTATATCCTTTATCGGGCGACTGCCGGGAAGTATTACTACCCCGCGCGCGCGATCAAACGGTGCTGCGCTTAGGCCTGGCTGTGTTGTGCGGCAACAAGCAGGTCGCAAGTTTTGAACTTACTCTCAACCCCATTGTTGAAAACGATTAAGGAGGCATAACCATGAAGAAATTTGACGAAAAGAATGTTGCTGAAAACCCGCTGTACCACGATACCTGGAAGCTGCTGAAAAAATACCGTGATGTGGTTTGGAGCCTGGAGCTGTCTGTTCAGCATGTCCGGACAAAATTTGAGATCGAGTATGGCACTTCCATCGAGGATTTTCTGGATTCTGTCTACCTGGCCGGCGCCGATCTGGCGGGCAGCGATATTGAGCATCACGCCAAGTGCATTGAGCGCAGCCACAAAATGCTGAAATTGCTGGATTCGGCAGTCGATCTGCTCCGCACCAAGCACAAGAACGGTGAAGCATACTACTGGCTTCTGTACTACTCTTTCCTCTCCCCCCAGCAGCTGAAAAATGTGGAGGAGATCATCGAGAACCTGCGTCCTCATATCCGGGATATTTCCTTCCGCACCTATTACCGTAAGCGGCGGGAGGCCATCGAAGCCCTCAGTTCCGTGCTGTGGGGATATACCTCCAAGGACAGCCTGGATGTGCTGGAGCAATTTTTCCCAGACTTGAAGGCCGGCGAAAACAAGCAGGGCAAATAATTGGCACATATCGGGAAAATAATTGGCGCGTTTCTGCCCTTGAGGCGTAAATCTCCATGTGTTAGACTGAATATGCTCAAACTTGCACCCAAAACCGAATACGGACAGAGAACAGCGCCTTTTTCCGAGGTGCTTTTTTCTGTCCAAACGGCCGTCCGGCCCGGGAATAAGCCCGCATCTGCAAATCAGGTGCGGGCTTATTCTTTGCTTTTGAGCAACGATCATCACATTTGGATTGGAGGTCCTCAAACATTGAAGAAACTGAAACTTCCCCAGCCGAAGCGGAAAGATGCTGACCGCACGCCTCAGCATCATTTTTCCGCTGCCAAACTCGCCTACATGGCTTTTCTCTGTGTCACGATGTCGCTGGTCTTCTGTCAGCCGGCCTTCGCTGCAACCGATGTTTGGTCTAAAGCCAAAGAGATCATGCAGGATGTCTACACGCAGATCGTCGCCATTTCCACCATTGCGGCCATTGTGACCGCCTCGGTCGCCCTGCTGTTGATGAACTTCTCCCGCTCCGGCCGGACCGTCGATGAAAGCCGTGCTTGGCTGAAGCGCATCTGTATCACCTGGGCGATCCTCAACGGATTGGGCTTTATCATGGCTTATGTGACGCCTCTGTTTGCCGGCGGTCAGTGGGCTGGATGACAGAGACAACTCTACACCCGCTGGAAGGAGGCGTAATTTATGGGTATCCTGGATGGCATCGTTGAATGGATTGCAGAGCAGATCATGGCAGGTCTCGACCTTGTGACTACTTCGGTTTTGGGCGCGCTTGGTTGTGACATGACCGTTTTTCTGCGCTATTTCCCCGCCGCAGAGACGATGTACGGGATTTTCGTAGCTCTGGCTGTCGGTCTGATTTTGCTCAACTGGGTATGGCAGCTATTTAAGAATTTTGGTCTGAGCGCCGGTATCGAGGCAGAAGATCCTGTGAAGCTGAGCATCCGCTCGGTTCTCTTCATTCTGCTGGCACTTTTTTCAGACGAGATCATCAACACAATACTGACCATCGGCGGCACCCCGTACCGCTGGATCATGGATTCGGAACTGCCGCCCCTCAGCTTTGCTGATTTCAATTCGGTGATGCTGGTGATCATCGGTGTATGTGCCAATGGAGCCGTGGCCTTGATCACTTTGATTCTGGTCGTCATTTTGGCATGGAACTATCTGAAACTGCTGCTTGAAGCAGCGGAACGCTATGTATTGCTTGGTGTGCTGGTCTATACCGCACCAGTCGCTTTTGCGATGGGGGCGAGCCAGACCACATCAAACATCTGGAAATCCTGGTGTCGGATGCTGGGCGGGCAGATTTTTTTGCTGCTTATGAACGCCTGGTGCCTGCGCCTATTTACGAGCATGGTTGGTTCTTTTATCTCCAACCCGCTTTCGATTTAAGGAGGGGCGTAATGAAAAAACTCAGAAGAATTCTGTTTCTTGCGCTCATGGTCGGCCTTCTTGCCTGCCTGTGCTGCCAACCCGCTTTTGCCGCCGTTACGGAGGAAGAAGTGCAGGCGCAGGTAGACGCCGTAGGCAAAGAAGCAGTATCCGGCAATGTCCTGATTTGGTTCATGTGTGCGATTGGTTTTCTCAAAGTATCACAGAAAATCGACTCCTTCATGGCAAGTCTTGGGGTCAATGTAGGCCATACCGGCGGCAGTATGTTGGCGGAGGCCTTAATAGCCGCCCGGGGCTTCAGTGGATTCAAGAGCTTTTCCAGCCACCATTTCGGTGGTGGGCACAGCAGCAATTCCACTCATGTGAATGCAGGCGGTGGCGGCAAGGGCGGCGGCTTTGGTGCCGGCTTTGCCAGCGGCGGTTTGGCCGGGGTAATTGGCCGAAAGGTCACGAACAATGCGGTAAAAACAGCGACAACTCCCTCAGAAACAAAAGCCTCCGGCCTTGGTGGTCTCGTAGGCGGTGCTGCAGGGGGTATCGGCGGCCACATCTATACTTCGTCCGTCAGCAAGGGCGGCAATTTCGCCAACAATGTGATTGGTTCTGTTGCTACCGGGAACATCACCCAGATGGGTACGATTTCCGGTGAGAAAGCTGTTGACGCTCTTCACTCTTACATGGGGCACGCTGCTTTGGAAGCTGGCGCTGAAAACATTCCCCAATACCAGAATGTTGAGATCGGCGGCGGGCGTATCACAGGCACCGAAGTTACCGCTGAGCATCCGGAGGGTATCGCTTTCGGAATGTATCATGCAGATCAGTATGTTGCACCCGAGGGCCAATACACAACGGTTCATTCCGCCGACGGTGCGGCATGGTATAAGCAATACGCTGTTGACACTGTAGAGAAATCCCCCTACATGGCGCCGGATGGTTCGATAGCCTACAACGAGTCAATCGTCAAAAAGCTGCCCCCCACTCCCCGCAGAAAGGACAGGCTCTAAATGGATGAAGAAAAAAAGACTGGTCTTGCCGACGCTGTGGAAACCGGAGCATCCGCCGCCCACACGATAAAAGGCGCCATTAAGGCAGGCAAGGCAATTTCCGGTGCCGCAAAAGGAGCTGCTGCCGGCGGCCCGTATGGTGCCGTGGCCGGGGCCGTTTGGGCCGGACGCAAGCACATCGGCAAGATCATTGCCGTCATTATCATTCTGCTTTTGCTTCCGGTACTGTTTATCCTGATGCTCCCGGGGCTTATCTTTGGAGGTCTGGTTAACGCCTTTTCTCCGGCAGATTCCGAAGCCCCTGTCCTCAACAGCGAGACAGCTATTGTGGAAAACGCCAATGACATCACATTCACCATCAATTCCATTCTGGGCGAGGCGCTGGATGATGTGATGGCCCGGATTGAGGAAGATTTTGCTTCGTCTGGTGCTGACCACATGGAGATCAAGAATTCCTATTCCTCCGGCCCTGTTTTCAATGCCAATCTCATCATCTCTCAGTATTGTGCGGCCCGGGATGAGGATTTTGAAAGTATTTCACTGGATGATTTGGCCGCTGTTCTCCGGGATAATAAGGAACACCTGTATTCCTTCACCAGCGTCCAGGAATCCCGTGAGGTTACTACCGAAGACCCGGAAACCGGCGAAGAAACCACCACTACCGAAACATGGATCATTTACACGATCCGGTATAACGGTGAATCCTATCTTGCGGACCATGTTTTCGCACTCACGGATGAGCAAAAGGAACTTGCCTCTGACTACGCTTCCAACCTGAGTACCTTTTTGGGTGATGGGCTGCTCCAGAACATGACGGAGTGGACCGGAAACAGCATCCCCTCTCTTGGGGATGTAACCTTTACCGATGGTGTGACACCGGTGGTGTACTATAACCAGCTGGATGAACGCTATGCCAGCCAGCCTTACGGAACTGACAACATTGGCGGCTACGGCTGCGGGCCGACCAGCATGGCAATCGTAGTGTCTTCCCTTACGGACGATACGGTTGATCCCGTGGAGATGGCGCGGTGGTCCTATGAAAATGGATACTGGTGTGACAACAGCGGCTCCTATCACGCCCTGATTCCTGCCGCAGCAGAGGCCTGGGGGCTGCCGGTATCCGGCTGTACGACATCCGAGCCGCAGCGCATCGTCGATGCTCTTTCCGAGGGAAAGCTGGTTGTGGCAATCATGGCTGAAGGGCATTTCACTTCTTCCGGCCATTTCATCGTTCTCCGAGGCGTAAAAGACGGTCAAATCATGGTGGCAGACCCGGCCAGCTATAAGCGCAGTGAGCAACTTTGGGATCTGTCCATTATCTTAAACGAGGCCAGCCGTCGTGCAGGCGCTGGCGGTCCGTTCTGGATTATCGGTTGACCTTCCTTCGGTTACGGAAATGAGGTATGTATGAGCAACAAAAACGACCATGATATTTATATCATACCGCCGAATTTCATTGAATCAGGCACATTTTTCGGCGGTATGTTCCGTGCGCGGAATGTTATTGAGGCCGGTATCCTGGCTTTTGCCATCGGGGTGCCGGTCTTCATGTTTGTTCCTTTCGGGTTGACGACCCGCATTATCATTTTGTGCCTGACCGCCCTTCCTGCGGCTCTGGTCGCATTGATCGGCATTTCTGGCGAGAGTTTGTCGGAATTTCTGATTATCTTTTTGAAATATCTGCGGAATCGCCGCATCGTCGGCGGCGATGGTCAGCAGCCGAATGAGCAAGCGCCCCCTATGAAACGCCCCGGCAGACATCTCAAGCAGAGGGCTCCGAAAGAAAAGGAGTCTCGGCCCCCGAAGCGCAGGCGTTCCGGTGAATCGGATTTTCCAGCTGAGTTTGACGAGGTTCGCAGTTACGAGATTCGTGAGAAGCTCCGGCCCAAGAAAAAGCCGAAGAAAGAACTTTCGTCCAAAAAAACGAAGAAAAAGCCCAACAAGCGGACGGAGAAGGCACGTCCGCCCAAGCGCCCCGCTCATATCAAAGAGCAGCCGCCCGCCTGCCTGAATCCGGTGGCAGACTATCTTCCCATCGAAAAGATCCAGAACGGCATCATCTACACCAAAGACCACCGGTATGTCAAGGTGGTCGAGGTGGTTCCTATCAACTTTATGCTCCGCAGCGCAAGAGAGCAGCGCAATATCATCTACTCTTTTGTGTCGTATTTGAAAATCTCTCCCGTCAAGCTGCAGATCAAGGTGCTGACCCGTCGGGCGGACATCAACCGTCATTTGGACACAGTACGCAGGGAGATGGCTCAGGAGAAAAATGAGCAGTGCCGTTTGATGCAGGAAGACTATCTGAGCTTTGTGCAGCAGATCGGCGCCCGGGAAGCTGTCACACGGCGCTTTTTCCTGATTTTTGAGTATGAGCCCTGGAACAACACCCGGCGTTCGGAACAGGAAGAGGAAGCTATTCACTCCCTGCAAAGCGCCGTACATACTGCATCCAATTACCTCCGGCAATGCGGTAATGAAGTGATTATCCCCGAAAACGAGGACGAATTTACGGTTGATGTTCTTTATAATCTCCTCTGCCGAAATGAGAGCGCCATCAAACCGCTGGCACTCCGGGCACAGGAGGTTGTTGCACAGTATGCGGCAAAAGGCCGGAAAAGCGAGATTGACCATATCCCTGCAGCCGAGTTTGCCGCTCCCAAGAGTATTGATTTTACTCATGGGCGCTATCTGTGCATAGACGGGCTGTACTACGCCTATTTGCTGATTCCGTCGGATGGTTATAAGACGCAGGTTCCCGCCGGATGGCTGAGTTTAATCGTCAACGCCGGCGACGGCATCGACATGGACATGTTCCTTTCTAGGCAGCCCAAAGAGCGCATCATCCAGCGGGTAGGCCAGCAGCTCCGCATCAATCGTTCCAAAATCAAGGACGCGAGCGACACCAACACTGATTTTGACGACATCGACGGCGCCATCCGAAGCGGCTATTTTCTGAAGGAAGGTCTTGCCAACAACGAGGACTTCTACTATTTGAATCTGTTGATTACCGTTACTGCCCCTACTGAGGAAGATTTGGAATGGAAGGTCAGCGAGATGAAAAAGCTTCTGCTTTCGCAGGATATGGATGTCCGTTCCTGCCATTTTCGTGAGGAGCAGGCATTTCTCTCCGCGCTCCCGCTGGTATCCATGGAGAAAGGGCTTTTTGAGCGTGGCAAGCGCAACCTGCTGACTGGCGGCGCCGCAAGCTGCTACCCCTTCACTTCCTTTGAGATGTGTGACGACAACGGCATCCTTTTGGGGGTCAACAAGTACAACAGTTCCCTCATCATCGTGGATATTTTCAATTCCGCGATTTACAAAAATGCCAACATTTCGATTTTAGGTACCAGTGGCGCAGGCAAAACCTTCACAATGCAGCTTATGGCGTTAAGAATGCGGCGTAAAAATATCCCTATTTTCATCGTCGCTCCCTTGAAGGGGCACGAGTTTCACCGCGCCTGTGCAAATGTAGGCGGCGAGTTTATCCAAATCTCCCCGGCAAGCCCTCACTGCATCAATGTTATGGAGATCCGCAAGGTTGATCGGTCTGTCAATGAACTCCTGGACGGCCCCGGAATCCAGCTTTCTGAATTGGCGGCAAAAATCCAGCAGCTGCACATCTTTTTCAGCCTGCTCATTCCCGATATGAGCCATGAAGAGCGTCAGCTTTTGGACGAAGCGTTGATCCGCACTTACAACGCAAAGGGCATCACGCATGATAACGCTTCACTGGATGACCCGGCCAATCCGGGTCAGTACCGGGAAATGCCGGTGCTGGGCGACCTGCATGAGATTCTGAAAGCTGCGCCGGAAACTACCCGCATGGCTCATATTCTCAACCGTCTGGTTCACGGTTCGGCCAGTACATTTAACAAGCAGACCAATGTAAGTCTGGATAACAAATATACCGTGCTGGACATTTCCTCGCTCACCGGCGATCTGCTAACTGTAGGTATGTTTGTGGCGCTTGATTTCGTGTGGGACCGGGCAAAGGCCGACCGCACAGAAGAAAAAACCATCTTCATCGATGAATGCTGGCAGCTCCTTTCCGGCGCCGGCGCCACAGGCACACGACTGGCCGGCGATTTCCTCTTGGAGATTGCAAAAACGATACGTGGGTATGGAGGCTCGGCGGTCTTCGCGAGCCAAGACCTCAACGATTTCTTCAATCTGGATGAAGGTCGCTTTGGCAAAGGTATCATCAACAACAGCAAGACAAAGATCATTCTTAACCTGGAAGATGATGAAGCGGAACGGGTTCAGGAGACCCTGCATCTGTCCGATGCGGAAACGATGGAGGTCACCCATTTTGAGCGTGGCAATGGCTTGATCTCGACCAACAACAACAATGTCATGGTTGAGTTTAAGGCCAGCCCTCTTGAAAAGGACCTGATTACCACCGACCGGCGTGAACTTCGTGAAATTCTGGAGCGCAAGCGCCGTGAACAGGAGTCTGCATAACCCTTGTTCTCCTACATTTCTTCAAAACACGCCAAATAGACGCTGCGATGACGCCTTTCAGCGATTATTTTTGAAAGGCGTCCCGATGGCGTCTTTTATGCGTCATCTATTTTTACAAACAGGAGGTGAGCTCATGAAGACCAGGGCTGAAATCTATGGAAATGAAGCTGCAACGCTACTGCGGACGGTGACTATGTATCCTGGTCTCAGCCAGCAGCAGCTTCTTTGCTTTCACCCTGGCAAGTCTGAAACAGCGAAAGCCCTGCTTTCCCATCTGGAAAGGCAGGGCCGCATTTTCCAAAGTGATAACGGCGGATATTTTCCTGCCGGCTATTCGCCCAAAGCTGATCAGGCGCTTATCAAGGCGGTGTGGGTCCTTTTGGATTTCATTCAGCAGGCTGATTATCATGCACCTGCGGAGTTCCCTGTCAAACTGGTCTTTTTCGCCGACGGGGAGCTGTATGAAGTCGCCTATGTCGCCCATGGACAGGAAGCGTTAGTCTGTCATGCCCTACGGGGCAACAAGGGCGGTAGCCGCCGCATCATCGTGGTCGATTCTCCGACACAGATTGCCAAAATCGACTGTCCCGACATATCAGGTTTTTGCACCGTATCCCAAGATGGACAAACCCAGTATTTCAAGAAAGCAGGAGGCACATGATTTTTGGATCGAAAACTGATTTCCCGCAGAATAGGGAGCATTCTTGACGATATATCCCGTTTGAGTAATGCGCTGTATGCGATGGACACAACAGACATCCAACGCTATCCCGACAATTACGAAATTCTCTCTACGGATGCTGCGCTTCGGGCGGAACGGATCGCCTGCCGGCTGCGGCATTTGATATATTCCAGCACCTCCATCCAGAAGGGCGAGTATCTCCAATCCGCCAGCGTGGCGCAGGGCATCTCGGTAGCCTATGAAAACGGGGTCCTGGAAGTGACCCTTCCCGGGCTTCTCCCGAAGCGCCGGCAACGGCAAAGTTCCGAGTTCCTGTTAGACCCGCTCTATTTCGCTCTGGAGCAGTACGCAAAGGAACAGCCTCTCCCCCATTACCGGAATTGTGTTGTCTGCTTTGCCCAAGTTTACGATCAAACACTTCCCACCAGGCGGGTGCGTGATTATGACAATCTGGAGGAAAAGCAGTTGCTGGATCTGTTGTCCACCTTTGTGATGGCCGATGATACCGGTTTGCTATGCGACGCCTATAATACCACAGAGCTGGGAGAGCAGGACTGCACCAAGATCTTTGTCATGGAAAAAAAGCGTTTTCCCCAATGGCTTGCAGAGCGCAAAGAGAGCTTGAAAACCATCTCGGATTTTTGAGCCTTTTGGCCCTTATTTTTCCCGACATACCTTGATGGCACAAAAAGCCCGGATTTTCAACGCTTCCAGACTTGCGCCACCGCAGAATTTTACCGAAGTTCTCAGTCATCACGGTAAAAAACAATTCACAAGGGAGGTGATCACTTGGGAAAAGCAGCCGGACATTTCCACAGCCGGACACGCTCCCATTCCGGCTTCTGGCGTTGACCGCCATCTCTGGAGAGTTCCCCACCAGCCAGCTTAACCGTCTCCCGGCCAGTCCTCACTATTTGGAGTCGGTTGTGACCGATCTGAAAAAGAGCGGGCTTCTCCGCACCTATTACCGAGACAAACTCCGCGGCTATCGTTTAGGCGTTTGCGCCAAAAACAGGCTGCTGGACAACTGGCCTGAGCGTTTTGCTCCCTATCTGACAGGCGATACCGACACCAACCGGCTGAAAAGCGAGATTGGGCGTCGGCTTCGTCTTCACCGTCTGGCAGAAACCTATGTCACGATGGACAATGCTGGGGTGGGACTTTTCCAAGATGAAAAACCGAAGGTTTTTGCCCCGCAGGGCTATTCCGATGGGGCCGTGGAGTATCCCTCATTTTACAGTTCCCGTGAAGTCAAAGAGATGGGGGTGGATACCACGCAGATCCGCAGTTCTCGCTTCACTGGTGTGCTTCTTACCTCCAGCGGCATCTATGTTACTTACAACAGCAGCGCAGCTCTGATGAAATGGCGCTACAAGTCCGAGATGCGGGTAAAGGCTCTGATGTGGAGCGTTCTGTGTCAGCAGCGCCTCGCCGGGCAATACAATGCAGACGCTGTCCAGGGGGTCGTTCTGGGGGAAAGCATGGAACTCGCTTACCAGATGCTGACCAGCACTGGCGGCGCCAAACATGACTATTTCATGCTGGACGGAAGCTACGACCATTTTTTCTTTTTTACCAACGACCATCAGGGAGAAGTGCTGCTGGCCTTGCTGTGCGATTGCGCCAAGACAGCGCAGCTCAACGACATCTTGAAGCAGGGCCTTACAACCGGGGCTGCGAGCCGTGCTGTCGAACACGATGCCTTTGAAGCGGATGGAACACCTGTTTTGTTTTGCTACTTCTTCGATTTGCCCAGGATTGCGCGCTTCAACAGTGCCCTCGATCTTATGGACAGTTCCGGGACGATCATCTGCTTTGATTTTCAGGCAGATGTGCTGCGGCGCTACTGCGGCAACAGGGTGCGCTTTCAAACCATTGACTTCATCAAATTTGAGAGGAGGTTCTTCCCATAAACAAAAAGAAATTGATTGCCTGCCTGATGGCTGCTCCTTTGGCCATCCTCGCCATTCTCTATTCTGGCGGCTTTCTGGGGCAGATATTGGGCAATTACGCAGCTTGGAAACAGGGCGGCGGCGTTCCCGGAGACGGCACATCTCCGGTGGCGGCGTCGCCCGACTTTTTTACCTGTCTGACCTCAGTGCTGCGCCCTCCCTATGGGGTATACGGCGTCCTGATCTGCATCGGCCTGCTGGCTATCCTGCTCCTGATGGTGATGAAGATGGGCTACAGCGATACGGGCGAATATGATACCGACCGGAATTTCATCTATTCGGCCAAGGGAACCTATGGCACCTCTGGTTGGATGAGCCGCAAGGAGATGGCGGGTGTACTCGATTTGGTGCCCGACCTTCGCAAGCATAAAGGTGTTGTGCTGGGAATGTTAGATGGGAAAGCGGTCTGCATCCCTGAAAATCCCAAAATCAACGGCAATCTGGCCGTATACGGCTCCAGCGGCAGCATGAAAACCCGCTCCTTCTGTATGAACCGCATCCTTCAAGCGGTGATTCGCGGGGAATCCCTGATCATTTCTGACCCCAAAAGCGAGCTCTACGAAAAATCCAGCGAGTACCTGCGCGATCAAGGCTACTGTGTCAAGGTGTTCAATCTGGTGCTCCCGGAAAACTCGGACAGCTGGAACTGCCTTTCCGAAGTGGAAGGGCAGGAACTGATGGCTCAGCTCTTTGTGGATGTTATCATCAAGAACACCAACAGTACCGGCAAGGGCGACCACTTCTGGGACAGCTGCGAAATGAATCTGCTGAAAGCCCTTGTCCTTTATGTAGATCAGAGTTATGCGGCGGAGAACCGCAATATTGGTGAGGTGTACCGTTTACTGACGCTGAACGGAGAATCCGATCTGGACAATCTGTTCGATGTTCTGCCTCCCACTCATCCTGCCAAAGCTCCGTACAGTCTGTTCAAACAGGCCAGCGATACCGTGCGCAGCGGCGTCATCATCGGTCTGGGGTCCCGCCTGCAGGTATTCCAGTCAGAGCTGATCAAGAAAATTACCACCCGGGATGAAATCGATCTGGAACTGCCCGGCCAGGAGCGGTGCGCCTACTTCCTTGTTACCAGTGACCAGGACAGTACCTTTGATTTTCTGGCAAGCCTGTTTCTCTCTTTCTGCTTTATCAAGCTGGTTCGGTATGCGGACAAAAACTGTGAGGGAGGCAAACTTCCGATCCCTGTCCACATTTTAGGAGAAGAGCTTACCGCCTGCGGCACCATCCCTGATCTCTCGCGGCGACTCAGTGTGATTCGCTCTCGCAACATTTCCATGAGCTGCGTGTTCCAAAATCTCGCGGGCCTTCAGAATCGCTATCCGCTCAATCTCTGGCAAGAAATTCTGGGCAACTGCGACGCGCAACTCTTTCTGGGCTGCACGGACGGCCTTACAGCCGAGTTTATCTCCGAGCGCACCGGTCTGGCCTCGGTGTCAGTATCCAGCAAATCCAAGCAGCTGGGCACCTGGCGCATTTCCAACTACACTCCGGAATTCCGGGAAACTTCTGGCGTTGGCAAGCGGCCTGTGCTCACCCCGGATGAAGTGCTGCGATTGCCCATCACGCAGGCTCTGGTCATCATCCGCGGTCAGAAGGTACTGAAAGTTGACAAGATGGACTACTCCAAACACCCGGAGGCATCTAAGCTCCATTCTTGCAAAGCTTCGTCCCACATCCCTGAATGGCGGCAGATGGAGCAGGAACAGCCGGCTGCCCCTGCTGCTCCTCCCCCGCCGCCCTCGGCACCGAAAAAAACGGCACGGAAAAAGTCCAAGCCTTCCGCTCCTGCTGCTGATGTGAAAAAACCTGGAGCCAAACCCCCGGAGGGCATTGTTTCAACCGACAAGGATTCGATCCTTTCCTAATATACCAAATTAAGGAGGTTTTACTTATATGGCAACCAAGAAAAAGGAACTTTTGGAACAGGAGACTCCTGTTTCTGAGACCACCGCATTGGAAGATTCCCCCGTCCCCTCCGAGGATGTGGCCTCTCCTGATGCCGCCCCGGTTGACGGCGAGGACCTGAACGCTCTGTTGGCCGCTATGGATCAGCCCGACAGCGTGCCCCCTTCCGATGATACCACTGGTGATTTGCCGGAGCTTACGGAAGCCGAAATGTTCGGCGATGACTCTGTGGGCAGCGACGAGGGCAACGCCGAGGCTCCTGTTGACGAGAACGCAGACTTCGAGCAGGACGATGAGGCAACGGATGACGGCGACGGAGATCTTCCCGCAGGGGAAGACAGCGCAGGTGACGATACCGCTGCCTCTGAGCCGAATCCCCAGGCCGTCGAAGAACCGCCTGCCGCAAAGCCCAAGCGCACCTCCCGCAAGAAGAAGGTGTCGGATACCGCTGCTGAGGCGGAGGCCCCTGTTCCGCAGGCAGACGCTGAGCCGCTTCCGATGGATGAGGCCCCGGCCGAGGATACTACTGCGGAGGGTGAACCCGTTTTGGAGGATGATCCTGCTCCGGTGGAGGAGCAGGTGCCTGAAGCCACCACTCCCCGGGCGCTCGCTCGCCGGCGGAATGTGCAGACGCGCCGTGAGCCCTCTATTCTGACCATTCGCAGCCGTGAGGATGTAGAGACGGCGGAAGACCGTGAGGATGTCATCTGGCATGAGATCCACAATGCCTACCGTACCCGCCGTATTCTGACGGGCCAGCTGGGCGGCATCGAGCAGCTGGACAACCGTAAGACGGTGGCCGTGGTGGACTACAAGGGTTTCCGCATCATCATTCCCATCAAGGAAATGATGATCAACCTGGGCCGTAGCCCTTCCGGCCAGGACTACGCCGACCTGATGCTGCGCCAGAACAAGATCCTGGGCAACATGCTGGGCGCCGACATCGACTTTGTGGTGCGGGGCATTGACTCCAAGACCCGCAGCGTGGTCGCCAGCCGCCGGGAGGCGATGATGCGTAAACGCCAGATCTTCTACTTCGATTTGGATGCTGACGGCATGTACCGTGTCTACGAAGGCCGCATTGTGCAGGCCCGTGTGATCGCCGTGGCCGAGAAAGTCATCCGCGTGGAAGTGTTCGGCGTCGAGTGCTCCATCCTGGCCCGGGATCTGGCCTGGGACTGGATCGGCGACGCCCATGAGCGTTTTGCTGTGGGCGATGAGGTGCTGGTCCGCATCCTCAGCGTGCGGCGCGAGAGTCCGGAAGACCTGAGCATCCGGGCTGACATCAAGAGCACTTCGGAAAACACCGACCGGGACAACCTGCAGAAGTGCCGCATCCAGGGCAAGTACGCCGGCAAGGTCACCGATGTCCACAAGGGCGTCGTCTATGTCAGACTTTCCAACGGCGTCAATGCGGTGGCCCACTCCTGCTATGACTACCGGATGCCCGGGAAAAAGGATGATGTGTCCTTTGCCGTCACCCGCCTGGACATGGAGCGTGGCGTAGCCGTGGGCATCATCACGCGGATCATCCGGCAGAATCTGTAATGTAAAAGTCGCCTGAGAAGTATCGAATACATACTTCTCAGGCGACTATTTTTTTCGTCTTACAGCTCACTTACATAGATATATACAAAGTGCTCTCGACCTGACAATCGCACATTGCTATTTGCAAAATCGATGTGTTATTGTCATGCAAGCGCAAGCAGGATCTCTCTGAGTTTTTTCCATTGTTCTACTACATAATCAAAAGGCAGTACATCTTCTTCTGAAAAAACATAGTTCCGCTGCATATTCTGATAATCTTTACGTAGTGCAGCGTTGTCACCGAACCCTCCAAGCAGTTGAAAATCGGAAAACTTCTTTTCTGCCAAGTCGCTGCCCGTTCGTCTGGTTTCTTCCAGTCTTTTGTACCCCAGCATTTCAAGAAACATCTGTTGGTTTCCAATCATTTTTTGAATCTGCTCTAAATCGAGCATGACACTGACATCATAAAGATGTTTTCCCACATCAAAATACATTTTACGTTCATAATAAAACTCAGCTGCAAAAATTTTGTCTGCAAAAATACGCTCCAAGCGAATTGTATTGATCCGGAAAGGTCCAACATCATATTGTGCTTGAAGGATTTGGCGTTGTTCTTCTGTGGCATAAGTATAAAGTATCGGTTCAATTTCAAGTGGAGTAAAGGGTTCGCTGACGGTGAAAGAGGTGCCTTCTACTTTCACATATCCGAAACGCTGTAGTGGATCATCTGAGTCAATCCCCACGAGTGGAGCATAGTCGTAAACTGCTGTGATACTGCCTTTGCGGTCGTCCTCCAGTTCTTTTCTGGATGTACGAGGGAGCGATTGATATTTCTTTGTTGCCAGTTCCAGCCGTTTCTTTGCCTGATTATTACTGCAGTTATCAATACATACCGTCAAATCAATATCCTCAGAAAAACGACGGATGCTTTTCTGTGCTTTATACAGAGCTGTTCCGCCTTTAAAATAAGCCGGCAACTCTGCTTGCTTGCCTGCCAACTCTCTAAGCAGTAGCGTAACATAATAGTCTTTTTCCAAAATATCGGATCTAATACCGCTATCTTCATGAACCAGATTGATGATATTCAAAAAAGCAAACTTATCCTCGTGCAGATTCATAACTACCCTCCAACATAATATCTATCGTCCGAACTAATGTCTTTTGCCCATAATACTTTCGAGCCATCAGAATCAGCTGATCCGTTTCTAACGCAAATTTCTGAACTGTTGCTCTTACTACATCAACCGGCCTCGCTGTATCGACGGGTGCCATATCCAGTTCTCGAATTGCATCCAAAATTTGCAGATATCGAAAGTTGTCGGCATTGACTATAATTGGCGGTTTCCGAATCTCTATCTGCATTCCTTTCGGAATCCTTTTCATGTGCAAGTTTGTTGCAATGCACCTTTTTTTGGGCATCTGAGATACCAGACCAATGCGATTGAGGGCAGATAGTCCTGTTTCATATCCAATCACTTCGTTTTCATTGCGAAGAAGCTGCTTACAAAAAAGCGTTTCTTTATCCGGGGTATAGTATCCAAATGCTGTTTTTACCTTCCTACAATAAATGCCTTTTGTCAAACGCACAATTTGCCCTTCTTTTTCAAGACGGGCCATATTTACATTGACTGTCTTTTTTACTGTTGCTGTTTCGAGTTGAAGTTGTTCTGCTACATACTGAGCAACTTGTTCTGTTGTAATTACTTGATTCGGGTCCAATGCAGTAAGATACCGCATGATCAAATCTCTATATTTTGTCTTCTCCATACAGTTCTCCTTCCTGCCATAGATGCGCGCTTGTTATTATGATACTCTATTATCATCTATTTTATGCACTTATAATAACACCTTTTTCTGTTGTGGTCAATGCTGACTGAGAAGACAAGTTGAAATACTTTCCGCAGAACCGTATCAAAGGAATTCTTTTCACGGTTCCCAGTTGATTGGCACAATCTTGCCCCTACATTGGCGCAGTCCTGCCCTTTCGCCGTAAATCCATATCTGTTATACTTGGTACAGTCAATACTTTGTAAAGCAGCCGCTCCGGCAGGGGGCGGCTGCTTTCATTTGTCAGAAAAGGTGGTGGTTCACATTCATACTTTCCTGCAGAAAGCCCGCAGGACAATGAAGAGCGAGCGAGGTGAGGCCAACTATTTCTCCACGGTGTTCTTCATCTTTATCGCCGTTGTCCTGCTGGCATTTATCATCGATCTGTTCGGTATCATCTCCACGAAACAGGAGTTGGATCACGCAGCCGATCAGATGGTAAAGCAGATCCAGCTGTCCGGTGGCATCAACAACGAGACGGACTCTCTCTTTGAATTTCTGTGCTCAGAGATCGAGGGAGCGGAAAACATAACCTACTCCATCGACGCCACATACAAGTCGCCCACACCGGCCGGAATGTCCAGAGCCATTCAGCTCGGGACACCTTTCTATATCACCATTGAGGGCGAAGCAAAGCTGGGTGGCTTCTGGAATCTGGATCTGGTCAACATCACTGTGGTGGCCCGCGGCTCCGGCGTCAGCGAACACTATTGGAAGTGAGGTGGCCTATGAAGCATTTTATGCGGTGGCTGCGACGGCCACTCCGCAACGAGCGGGGTGAGATCACTTTCTTCGCCTGCTTTTTTGTGGTCGGCGTAGTGATGCTCATTTCCTTTCTTCTGTTGTATGCCTCGGTGCGGATCACTTGCATCAACATCCGAAACGGCGCTAAAATGGAGCTGAACAATCTGAGCGCCACCATTTATGCGGACACTTACCGCTCCCAACGGGAAACTAACTTTGAAGAGTACCTGCGCACCCTCTATTCCAGCAGTGACTACACGGAAATGCTGGAGTCCACGGTGGCCGGCGGACTGGCCTCCAAAATCCCGCTCTCCACGGACGACTACCAGGTATCCGACATCAGCCTGGAGTTCAATGTGGTGGGAGACCGAGTCGAGTATATCTTCTATTGTGATGTAGAGTTCTATGTGCGGATGTTTGGGCACAACTACCCTACTATCACACAGCGGGTAGAACTGACTGGCTACCATAACACCAAATTTTAGCGGCGCTGTTGAAACATCAATCAGTTCCGCAGTATATGTCTTTATATAACAGTAAAGAAGGAGTGTGGACACACATGAAAAAGTTTTTCCAATCCAAGGGCTTTATCATTTCGGTCCTGGCCGTTCTCTGTGCTGCGATCCTGGGCGTCTGCTGGTTCGTAAGCCGGGATCGAACGGAGGATTTTAAGCCGGATGAATCGCCTCCCAACAGCACCACCAGCGATTGGTCGGACGGCGGCGCCCAAAACGGGGACGATTCCGGCGGAGCAGATGCGTATTCCCCTGGGCAGTCTCCCAGTTCTGAGGAGGAATACCCCAAGGTAACCTCCGAAACGGAAAGTGAAGTGGTGATTGACTTCACTGATACGGACAAGCCGGAGGAAACTCCGCCCCCTGCTCCGGAAGGCAAGACAGAGATCGCAGACCCCGGCGAAGATCACGATGTCAACCCCGACCCGTCTGTACCTCAAGTCACGGCGCCGCCGGCAGGAGAATCCACTTCCAGTAATGAGCCGGCCCCCGGCTCCAGCAATGGCAGCGGTGCCGTCTACGATCCCGTCTTTGGGTGGGTGGTGCCCGGCGATGTGCAGCAGTCCACCGGCGGCAGCGATGGTGACCTGAACAAGCAAGTCGGAAACATGGGCTGATTGCCCCACAACTAAACACGGATCTCCAGGGCCGTCACAGCTATGTGGCGGCCCTTCAATTTTATATGATTGGAGTGTGATGTCATTTGAAACGACTTCTCGCCCTCCTGTGCAGTCTGGCGCTGACCTTGTGCCTTGTTCCTGCCACTGCTTTTGCTGCCGGCGGGAACGGCAACATTGACGGCGGCGGCGGTGGTATGGGCCAGGGCACCAGCACCAACTTCTGGAACCCGGGCAATGACGGTGTTCGCATTACGGTGGTAGATGCAGCGAGCGGCTCTGCCGTCTCTTCTCCGATTGACTTTTCCAATCGTACGCAGAACAGCAGCATCCTGCACTTCGGTAAAGTCAATAAACTGCAATATCTGGCCGGTACCGGGCTTTCTCTTCAATCCGGCGTGGCCTATACCTGCATCAAGCCCACCCAGTCTATGCCCACAATCGTCAGCAGTAGCGGGCAGAATAATATTGATGCCATCAAACGGTACTTCTGCTCAGAATATGCCTGCATGATGGTTGCTCAGGCAGCAGGTGTGGACTACGAACGGATGATTGCCGGCGAATATAAGCTGCTGATTGAGCCTATCGCCTACTTTACCCACAATGGCCAGTATTACTGCATGACAGCAACCGAAGCCGGCCTGTACGATCAGCTGGCGGGTGGTTCACTGCGAAGGACTATGACCTCGCTCACCCATAAGAACTTGCCCTTGAGCATGTTTCTGGAGTTCAGCGACCTGGGCATTTCTGCATGGGGCGGTAACACCACCGGGACGCAAAGCAACTCCGACATCATCAATACCCTCGGCGTTGGCATCGTCTGGTTTGATGAAATCCCGCCCGAAGGCGAGATTGAGGCTCCTGATGTAGAGTATCGGGTAGATACCGATGTAATTACGACCGTGACACTTCGGACTGACACCGACCTTACACCGGATAACCCCGCTTCGGTGACTTTTTCTATTCTCGGCACATCCTACCGGGTCAACAATATCGTGATTCCGGCTGGCGACAGCCAGAAAGTCTGGGTCAAATGGCACACTCCCTCCACTCCCCAGACAGTCACTATAACTGTATCCGTCAGCGGCGCTTATACCGCTCAGGATACCTTTGTGGCGAAGATCGTAGATCTGAACGAACACATCCCGCCTGATCCCGTAGCTACGGATACCAATCCGAGCTATACACTGCCTTCCCTTCCCAGCGAAACACAGAAGCTGACAGCCAACTGGGGTGTTTGGAGCTGTTACTGGGTGCCGGTGTGGGTATGGTGTGACCACGGAGAAGACGGCGGGCACTGGGTTGATGAAGGCTATTGGGAGTATGAATACACCGGTTACTCCGCTTCGATCAGCGGTGTCATGTCCTTGATGCCGGATGATATTGTACCGACTGCCTCCGGCAAGGCCATGAAGAGCGGGTATGGCGTCAAGCAGGATGTGACCGCAACGCTCTCCACCGATGCACCCACCAGTCACATTACCCATCCGCAGACGGCGTTTTCTGTGTTTCCGGAATTCCAGTACCAAACCTATCTGCGTCTTCTGCAGCGGGTGTCCAGTGGTCGAAGTGCAAAATTCACCTTCCAGCCCAACGACTTCTCCACTTACAACAGAACGGTGCATTTTACGCCTATCTGGTTCCCGGATTCTACCAACTACACAGTATTTACTCAGGTTTGGGACACGTGGACGCCGGATGGGATGCTGAGCATCAACCTGAACGATTATGTATCGATCAACGGGAGCCTCTATGATGACTGGTATACCAATCGAGAATAGTATCTGGTCGGCATATCTGCTCACCGCATTTTTGGTGATTGTCGGTTTTGCCTTCTACGATATCTTTCATCGGCGAGTGCCCGACCGGGCGCTCGCCTTTTTTATCCCGCTGGCTGCTGCGGCGCCGCTGATCAAAGCGTGGTTCGCACTGGACTGCGGACAACCTCCGCTTTGGCTCTGGCCGATATTCGCAAAGTCCTTAATAGGTGCTCTGCTTGGATTCAGTATTCCTCTGACTGCTGCCATGGTGACTGGAGGGACCGGCATGGGCGGCGGTGACATCAAATTCTGCGGTGTGCTGGGACTCATCTATGGTCCTTCCGGTATATCCATCGTTTTTCTGGTTTCCGCAGTATGTGCTATGCCCATCATTTTGATGATTCGGCGGATTTACCGGGATCGGCGCCCTTTGTCCATCCCGTTTCTACCTTTTCTGGCCTGCGGCTGCTCTGCGGCGACATTGGCCGAACTATTTTTGCATTAGGAGATTATGCTTATGAAATTGAACAACCGTTTTATCTTCGGCATTTTGTCCCTGGTCCTGGCAGCAGTCATTGCCTTTGTTGCCCTCCCCACCATCGCCCGTCAGACCAACGGAAAAGCCGAAATCGTCCGTATCACGCAGCCGGTGCTGAAAGGCGAAAAAATCACCTCGGACAATGCCGAGGTTGTGGAAGTTGGCGGCTACAATCTGCCCTCCAATGTTGCACACAGTCTCAGCGATGTAGAGGGGCTGTATGTAACAGCGGATTTGGCTGAGGGTGACTACATCCTTACCAGCAAGGTCAGCAGTGTTCCGGTTTCTTCGGATGTGGCACTCAATGACATTCCTTCTGGAAAGGTAGCTATCTCAATGACTGTTAAGACGCTGGCCTCCGGCCTCTCCGACAAGCTCCAGCCCAACGACATCATTCGGATCTATCACTTCCTGGAGACAGCAGAAGAGGTCCCGGAGCTCCGCTTTGTTAAAGTGCTGTCGGTTACCGATTCCGATGGCGTCAATGTGGACAACACTAAGGAGCCCACGGAGGACGAAGAGCGGCAGCAATCTGCTACCATCACAGTTCTGGCGACACCTGAGCAGGCCCGGATCATCACAGAGATGGAAAACGACGGCGTCGCCCATGTGGCCCTGATCTCCCGTAACAACGATCAGCTGGCCGAGGAACTTCTGGCAGCGCAGGACAAAACTCTGCAGGAGATCTATTTTCCCGAAACGCTGACGGAAGATGGTGAGACTACGGAGGGCAGCGAGCCTACGGCCGAGGACGGTTCTGAGGCGCCGGACAGCGGTGCTGAAACGCCCCCCGCGGACACCAGCCAACCGGCTGAGTAACAGAAGGAGGTCGGAAACGATGGGAAAAGTCATTACTGTCTGGGGCAGTCCGGGAAGCGGGAAAAGTATGTTTTCCTGCATTCTTGCAAAAGCCCTGACCCGAGATAAGCGGAAAGCCATCATCATCAATGCGGAGATCAGCGTTCCCATGCTCCCGGTCTGGCTGCCGGATCAGATCATTCAGACCAACGCCTCGGTGGGCCAGGTTCTCAGCAGTGTAGAGATTGATACCTCGCTGGTGGCAAGCCATGTCACGGTTCTGAAAAGCTATCCGTTTATTGGCCTGATGGGGTATTCCGCCGGTGAGAATCCTCTGAGTTACCCGGAAATCAAATACGCCATGGTGCTCCAGCTGGTCAATGCGGCAGCCAAACTGGTGGATTTCGTCATTTTGGACTGCAGTTCCAACATGACCAATGTGTTCACACCGGCAGCCATTGAATCCGGTGATCTGGTCGTCAGACTGCTCACCCCTGATTTGAAAGGGATCAACTACTTGAAGGCCCATCAGCCGCTGCTGGTGGATGGACGTTTTCACTACGATCAGCACCTGACCTTTGCCGGTATGGCCCGGCCGTTCCACGCTCTGGATGAAATGGGGTATATCATCGGAGGATTTGATGGTTTGCTCCCCTACGGCAAGGAAATCGACCGGTGCGCCACTGAGGGCGGCATGTTCCAGGCCATCAAATATTGCAATCCCAAGTACACCGCTTCGCTCAACAAGGTGCTGGACGCACTGGAGCAGATGGAGTTGGCGAAACAGGCCGCAGAGGAAGATCCCGACGATGAGGAAGAGTTCGAGGAGGACGATGCCGATGAATAACCTCAACGACATATTCTTTGCGCCTGCTGCCAATCAGGATCTGACCTATGACCAGGTGTTGGAGGATGTGCAGCGGTATTTTGCTGAGAATCACGCTTCCACCATTGCTGAGGCTGGCGAAGCCAATGCCGAGCGGGCCACAGCCTTGCTGAAAGAACTGATGGTGCAGTACATCGTCAAACGCAAATACGCTATCAGCGGGCTGACCACCGAGCAGCTTTGCGAGCAGCTCTATGAAGATATGGCCGGGTACTCCTTTTTGAAGAAATGGATCTACAAGCCCGGCATCGAGGAAGTCAATATCAATGCCTACAATGACATTGAGGTGATCGAGGCCGGCGGCCGCAGCATCAAGATCCCGGACAAGTTTTCTTCTCCGCAGCACGCCATTGATGTGGTGCGGCGTATGCTCAACGCCTGCGGCATGGTCATCGATGATACGATGCCCAGCGTGGTGGGTTTTCTGGATAAGAACATCCGTATCTCCGTGGATAAGACCCCTATCGTGGACCCGGATGTTGGTATCAATGCCTCCATCCGTATCGTCAATCAGCAGACGGTCTCTGAACAGAAGCTTCTGGATTCTGGCAGCGCCACAGCTGAGATGCTTCACTTCCTGATGGCTTGTATTCGGTACGGTGTCAGTGTGTGCATCGCTGGTTCCACGGGTTCCGGCAAGACTACCATTATGGCCTGGCTGCTCTCCAATGTACCCAATAACCAGCGCCTCATTACCATCGAGGAGGGCAGCCGTGAGTTTGATCTGGTCAAACGGGACGAGAACGGCAACATCCTGAATTCTGTCATCCACCTGCTGACCCGCCCCAGCGAGAATCCGGCTCTGAACATCAACCAGGACTTCCTCTTGGAGCGGGTCCTGCGCAAGCATCCCAATGTGATCGGCGTCGGTGAGATGCGGTCTGCGGCGGAAAGTCTGTCTGCGGCAGAGAGCTCCCGAACCGGCCACACGGTCTGCACCACCATTCACTCCAATTCCTGCAACAGCACATACCGCAGAATGATGACCCTCGCCAAGCGCAAATACAGTATGGATGACTCTGTGCTCATGGAGATCATGGTAGAGGCCTACCCCATCGTGGTGTTCACCAAACAGCTGGAGGATCGCTCCCGCAAAATCATGGAAATCCTGGAGGGTGAGGACTTCCGAGATGGTCAGCTCGTCTCCCACACACTATATAAGTTTGAGGTAGAGGACAATGTGACCGACAGGGATGGGAATGTCCGTGTGGTCGGGCACCATCGGAAGGTCGGCCTGATCTCCGACACTTTGAAAAAGCGCCTGCTGGACAACGGTATTTCCAACAAGGAATTGGCCGAGTTCATGCAGCCCCCTAAGGAGGTGGATTAAGCATTGCAGTGGGTCTATATCATATGTTTTTCGCTTATCAGCGCGGGCCTCCTGGCTTTGTTCGGTGTGCGCCCGGGCGATTTCATTGACGCTCTCTTCCGCTCCCAGCGCAAAGCGGCCACATTGTCTGATGAACTCAATGTTCTGATGGGCACACCCGCCAAGGGATTCTTCAATCAGGATTATGAGCTGAAGCAGATCCTGAAAGGCACCGGCCGGTCTGACCGTTATGAGGCCGTCAAACGGCTGTCGCTTATCCTATTTGCGGTGGGTGCCGTACTGGCGCTACTCATCAATAATGTGTATATGGTGCCGATTCTGGGCATTGGATTTTCCCTTGCCCCCATTTGGTACCTGCGAAGCACTGCCGCCAGCTACAAGAAGCATCTCAATGAGGAACTGGAGACTGCCATCTCCATCATCACCACCTCTTATCTGCGCACCGAGGATCTGATCCGGGCTGTCAAAGAGAACCTGCCCTACATCAACGAGCCAGTAAAGGCCAATTTTGAAGCTTTCGTCTACGAGGCGGAGCTGATCAATGCCAATCTGACAAGCGCCATCAACTCCCTCAAGATGAAGATACCCAACCGGGTCTTTCACGAGTGGTGCAACATCTTGATTCAGTGCCAGTCTGATCGTTCCATGAAAAACACGCTGCCCACCATTGCCCAAAAGTTCAGTGATGTACGTGTGGTACAGTCTGAACTGGAGGCCATGATGCAGGGGCCGCGCCGGGAAGCCATCACAATGATGTTCCTGGTGATTGCCAATGTGCCGCTGCTCTATTTCCTGAACAAAGACTGGTTCCATACCCTCATTTTTACGACTCCCGGCAAAATCGCTCTGGCGATCTGTGCAGCCATCATACTGTTTGCGTTGACCCAGATCATGAAGCTGAGCAAACCCATTGAATACGGAGGTGACGGCGCATGACGCTTCTGGCTCTTTTGGCGATCATCTGTTTTGGTTTCGCCACCTATAACCTGACTTGCGCCTTCGTGGACATTCCCACTAAGAAGACCTCCCGGATGATGATGCTGGCCCGTAAGCAGCAGGGCATCAAAGCAGAAAAGCTGTTGGATGTTTACACTACCAAGATCGCCGGGCTGCTCGCTCCTTATCTGAAACTGGATAAGCTCAAGCGCAATAAGCTTCAGCGGGCACTGGACATTGTCGGCCTGGAACTGTCACCGGAAGTCTATACCGCCCGGGCATGGGTCCGGGCGGGCGCCGTTGGTCTCTGCGCTTTGCTCATGGCGCCGCTTATGCCGCTGGCCGTTCCGATCCTGATTGGTTTGGCGGTGGCGCTGTGGTTTTCGACCTATTACAGCGTCTTCGATTATGTTAAAAAGCGCCGCAAACTCATTGAAAGTGAGATACCCCGATTTGCTTTGACCATTGGGCAGAATCTGGAGAATGACCGTGATGTACTGAAGATCCTCACCTCCTATCGTCGCGTTGCAGGTAAGGATTTCGGTGCGGAGCTGGATCAGACGATTGCTGACATGAAAACCGGCAATTACGAAAACGCTCTGATTCATTTCGAGACCCGCATCGGCAGCCCCATGTTGTCTGATGTGATCCGAGGCCTGATCGGCGTATTACGCGGTGACGACCAGCGGATGTACTTCAAGATGATCTGCTTTGATATGCGGCAGATTGAACAGAACAACCTGAAAAAAGAAGCTGCCAAACGGCCCAAGAAGATTCAGCGTTATTCCATGATGATGCTGATCTGTATTATGATCATCTATCTGGTTGTCCTCTGTACTGAGGTGCTGGCTTCTCTCGGAGCTTTCTTCGGCTGACAGGTTCCCGCTCACACTTCAGGTCTGAGCTTTATATACCAACTCCCCCACTCGGGAACCAACCCATATTGGAGGTGATACCGTGTATGTCAGCGGGTTCCCATAGCAGCCGGCGTACCGGCTGCTATCAACCTTTCCACAAGGCCGGCCTGTCAGCAGGCCGGCCTTGATTTATCGTCTGAACAGGAGAATTCCATGGCGAAGAAAAAGTTTATTCCGCCTGACGGCGAAAATCGGATTCGCCGCCGGTTCCACCAGCTTCTGCATCAGAAGCCCAAGGTATATCCTGACAAGCCCCGTTCCAACAAAAACGGCCTGCTCAAGCCGATCCGTCGCTCCTGACAGGCTGCACCCAACCATTCAATAATCACACTCTCAGGAGGTATTTTCATGAAGAAGTTTACCAGCTGCATCTGCAACAAAGCCAACAGCCTCGTCCTTCGCGCCCGCACGGCGCTCTCCAACCAGCGCGGCGATTTTTATATCTCTGACGCTGTGAAGATCATCATCGCTGTCGTCCTCGGCGCGCTGCTCCTGGCGGCTCTGACCCTCATCTTCAACGATACGGTCATCCCCCGGATCACCCAGGAGATCGAGGGTCTGTTCGCCTAAGCGCCAATATGCGGGGGTCGGTTTGTGGATATCCACAACCGGCCCCCGCTTTTTGTTTTTCAAAAAACGAATAACGGAGGTACAGGATGAATACACCCTGCAAATTTTATTCCTTTCTGCGTGCCACTGGTGGAAACTGGCGCAACGCCATTTTTATCTCCTGTGATTGTGAGGTCTGCCCACATGAACATGAAAAACCATGCTCGGGTTTTCTGTTTACCGTGGATGAGTGCGGGCAGGTCATGCTGCTGTCTGCCGAATCGGTTCATCAGCTGACCGGCGAGCAAGTTGATCCCGCCGAGTGCAGCGCTGTCCTGCCGCGCCGTTCCTTTGAATCTGCCTTTTCAAAATACATTGAATGGCACACGCCGGACCCGTCTGACTGCACACTTCACCAGCTTTGCTCTGCGTGGTCCTGTGGCAGCGCCCCCTAATTTATACCCAAAAAGACGTCATTGCGCCGTCTTCGGCGCGTTTTTGGAGGTGATGATTTTATGATGAAGTTAAAAAATATTAAATGCCCATACTGTCACGCCAACGCTTCGCTTCGCCCCGCTAGTGTTGTATATGGGCACAACCGACGCTCTCAGGGAAAATTTCTCTATCTCTGTGATCGCTGGCCTGCCTGTGACGCTTACGTGAGCGCCCATGATCGGACGCACCTGCCCATGGGGGTCTTGGCCAATGGTGATCTGCGACACAAACGGATTTTGGCGCACCAGGCACTTCGTCAGCTGCAACAGAGCCGGAACATGGAAAAATGGGAGGTCTATATCTGGCTACAGGCCAAATTGGGCTTAAACGAGCACCAGACTCATATCGGACAGTTTTCTGATTGGATGTGCGATGAAGTGATTCGTCTGTGCAAACAGGCGTCTGGCCCTCCCGCCGACATAAAGGCGGCAGCCTGATGGGGGCGAAAGTATGAATAGCCTAACAAAAGTACAGCAGGAACTCGTTGCACAGAATCTGCCTGTGGTACATTGGGTGATTTGCGATTATATCCATGTCAATCCTACCATTTGCGGCCTGGAGTACAGCGATTTGTTTCAAGAGGGATGCCTCTGGCTCTGCAAAGCTGCAGCCACTTATAAGGATGACGGGCGGGCACAATTTTCCACCTATGCCAAAACAGTCGTGAAAAACGGTCTCTTATCCTACTGTAGAAAGGTATGCAATCACCGGAGCCATTTCAGCCGTCTTATCATTGGCGAGCATGGCGAGCTGGCGGCAGACGGCGAGGCGTTGGAACCGCAGGCCGATGATTTTGATGCTCGTATGTCCCTGGTAGAAACACTGTCGCTCCTAGAGGCCAGCAAACAGGAATATGACGGTGTAGCCAGACTCGGTATTGAGGCGCTTGCTCTTAAACTACAAGGGATGCGTGTCACAGATATTGCGGAAATCTATCATGTGCCTCCTTCCCATGTAGGCGCCTGGATCTCTCGCTCTGCAGCCAAGCTGCGCTGTGATCCCCGCTTTTTGGCAAGTCTGCTTTGAGTCTGTTGAAAACCGCGGTCATACAGCAGTAAAGGATATTTAAAAGGAGGTTTTGATGCTATGGAATTAAAAAAGCTGTATACTGCGGTCGGCCGTCTGGAGCGGGAAGCCAACGGGTGCGGACATTCCTGCCCGGTCATTGTGCTGGGTGGTGAGCGATACATGGTGGATATGCAGGAAATGGTCGTGTGGACTGCACTGAACTGGCGGATCTCCAAATGGGATGATATTTCCTTCCAGTGTGACAAGCTGGCCTCCTCCCTGGGCGGATGTGTTGCCCGTCCCTGGGATGCCTGCGTCAACCGTTTGCTCATCCGCGGCCTTCTGGTATCCGGATGCGGCGAAACAGAATTCGATGCATTGTACGACCTGCTCAGCTCTCTTGGGGTCATCCCCACCAATGGCTCCGCATTTGTACGCGGCGTGTCCGCTGCCAAACTGGTACTCAGCCGGCGGATAACGATGAAGCAGGCTATGAAGCTATTCCATAAAGACCGCCGGACTGATTATGAATCCCGTGTAATGAGGCTGGCCCATCAGGCGCTTCTTTCCACCGCCGAAATCATCAAATGTGTGGAGCAGGATGTCTTCTCTCTCCCCAGTGAACGGGTCCTGATGGAAAAGGTGTACAGTGACAGCGAGACCACCTGCCAGAATATCGCCAGCATGATGAAGAACAGCCGGAGCAGTCAGGCTGTCACGCTGGCCGTGGCCAACCTGTATTTGCGCCAGCAAATCATTTTTGAAAGGATCAGCACATGAAAAAACAATGGAATGAATTTCCCTTTGTGCTACGGCGTAAGATTCTGCTGACCGCTTTGGCCGGACTTGCCAGCCTCGCTGTCAGTCTTGTAATTTTCGCCGCAACCACAGATCACATCCTTCTGGCACTGGGCGGAATTATTTTCATCGCTTCGCTGGTGCTGAGCGGAAGCCTGTGGAACACCACCGCCCGTGGCCGGTATGAAGTAGTCGAAGGAGTTTGTACCGGTGTCACTGCCCCCGCATTGCATCGTTATCGCAAGGTACAGTTAGTAGATGCCCAAGGCGCAGAAGCCACCCTGCTTTTAAGCAAATCTTCCAGGTTTCGGATTGGCTCCCACTACCGATTCTATTTCCAGACGGGGAGCCGTCCCGCAGTTGGAAATGATTACCTGGACGCAGCTCTTTCTACCAATAGTTTTCTGGGGTATGAAGAGCTTGAAACGACTTCCTCTGCGGATAAAAACCTTGAATAAGAACCCACGGAATAAGGAAAAAGCTGCGGTGCCGTTCAAACCGTTATGGTGCCGCAGTTTTTGCTTGCCTTTTCAAATTTAATCTGCATTGCAGAAAAGTGAAAATACTTCCCTATTTAATAAGCGGAACATCAAAAAGGAGGTTTCGCCAATGTATAAGCCACACACCATTGAGCAATACAAAATCCAGCAATTCCTGGATGCCAATTTTGCCATGGAACATTTTCTGGTATCTCCGCTTTCCCGAACTTCTCTTCTTCTGGAGGACAAAACCGGCGAACAGATTGCCTTTGGATTTTTGGATAACAAAGTCCAAGAAATTCCGATCCCGCCGCCGGCAAAGCCGGAAGACGTGAAGGCCTTTCTCCAAGCTTTCCGTGCGCTTGATCCAAAGCCGAAGCTGAATTCCTTTGAAGATGTTACACGCTGGTGGTTAAGTCATCCGAATCCTTTGACCTACCAGCAGGCTCTGTGCTTATCGGACGAACTCTATCGCCGCTTTCTCTCCCGCCCGATGCTCCGGGAAGAAGATTGCTGCCGACTGGCCGCCTCCGGCCTTGTAACCGAGGAACAATACCAGGACATTCAGCTCTGGTTTTTTGACGAGGGCAAAAACTACTGCTGGCTGGGTCCCCTTGGGGTGGATGGCACCGGAAACTTCTACGGTTTGACAATTCACTACGGCAAAACAGACGCCAGAAGATTGAAGTTTTACCTGCTGGATGACTACTATCGTCATATGAATCACATGCTGTAAATCGCCGCGCGAAATATCTATATATAGAATTATACCACTTGACAGACACAAGATATAGTGTTACACTTACCTTGTAATTGATTTTTGTGCGTTTCCCGTATGGGATACAGACCGATGTTCTGTACCGCAGGCCAAAAGCCCGCATTGCACACGCTGTTAAGTTTGTATGCAAGTGTCAGTGGTATCTCCGCGCCCATTTTGTGGCCGGATTGCTGCTGGCACTTTTTATATATAGATAGTAACGCCAAAGGCGAAGAAAGGAAGTGTTATGGCACAGATCCATGTATTTGGCCGAGTCATGCATGATCTTGTTCCAAAAGAAGGCCAGACAAAACAACCGTATGTCTGCTTTGACCTTATGGAGCGAAACGGCGGTAACCAGCCGGACTTTTATCAGGTATGGGCCCGTGGCGACGCTGTTGCCAGGCTCATGAAGCTCAAGGTCAGAAAGGGCAGCATGATCTGGCTCACCGGATCGCAAAAACTGGTGGATGTCCGACAAAAGGACGGAAGAACGGTCAAGAAGCTGAAAGTATGGCTGATTGACTTTGGCTACCTTCCCGGACAAACCTCCAGAGCAAAGCCGGAAAGTGATCAGAATGGCTCCGACCAAGCGGAGACTGTTCCTGCACCCGCAGAGGTGATGGACGGTGACCGCGAACCCCTGCCGGGATAAGTACCGGCACCTCAGAGGGACCGTATCAAGTTTTCAGAATGGACTGAAAAACTTGGTGCGGTCCCTCTTTTTTTGTTTTTAGGCAAAATCTAAAGGAAGGACGGCAACAAAATGAGTAACGACAAAGGACTTTTGAGCGGCAGCATCACCATTCTGATCGGTGCTGTTATCGCCATCATGGCTCTGGTGCGCGGACCGTGGCAGGCTTGGCTGCTGATTGGGGTATTCACCCTCTGGGGGCTTTGGGTCGTACTGATCCTCCTGCTCCCCTATATGCAGCAGGCCAAACGCCGCCGGCAGCGCCAGCAGCGGGAACGGCAGCTTCATGCCGAAGGCGTTAGTCGGAGCACATTTCAGGTCCCGGAACTGGAGGAACCAATTTCGGATGATCTGCTGCTCCGCTACGCAAATCACCGCATCCTGACCTACCTGCGCTCCTCGTATGCAAACGCCTGCTTTGAGTGGTGCGAACCTAAGCCGACCGAGCTGATCCGCACCAATGGTACCGGACGCATCCGACTTTACAATGTGGATGATTTTGACCATGCGGACATCACCTTCGGCAAAGATGCAGCTATCCGCTGTGACCTGCTCCGGATCGTACCTCTGTCCAAGACCGAAGCAGGGGCTGACGACCCGGCCAATATTCCCCCCAACAAGCAGCCAATCGATCCGCGCATCTGGTATGAAAACAGCGGACGCACGGTTTTGGAGGCACTGGTGGCAGACCTGAACTCCCGTGGTCACAGTAAGCTCACTCTGCGTGAAAACGGCGACATTTGCATTCAGCAGGGTGAAGAGCTGGTGCCGCAGGAACACCTCTCCAACTTTCCGGCGAAGGTCTACTGGCCCCGTCTGGTGGAGGTGTTTGAGAGCAATGGTCTTTCTGCCGAAACAACGGTACAGGGCATTCAGGTCTCCTGGTAATCGCCATCATACAAAGAAGGGAGTGAAAACACAATGAAATCCGGGATAAGCCTTGTTGAGATGGCAAAGGAGATCCAGCGCCAGGCCGAACTGAAGGCCGATTATGTGATGGATACTCGAAACCTCCGTCTGGAACCTTTTGGCTCGGACTTATATCTCAATGCCTATACCCCGTCCGGCGAGATGGCTGTGGAGCCGCTGGAGATCAATGCCATCGCCCACAGGCAGATCGGCACCCATCTGAAGATCCCGGCGGTCTACTACGACAAGATGCTGACACAGCATCCCCAGCTGCTTTCGGAAAATGTGAACGCATGGTTCGAGCGTGAGCCCGCTGTGCGCTTGGTCCGCACCATTGGCGGCACCGCCCGGGCATTCCTTAGTAACCGCTACCGGCGTATCGACAATCTGGATATTGCCGGCATCGTTCTTCCTGTCCTGCAGGATATGGAAGGAATGCACTTTGAAAGCTGCCAGCTCACCGAAAGCCGTATGTATATCAAGGTGGTGAACACCCGGCTGCAAGCAGAGGTGTCTCCCGGCGATATCGTCCAGTCTGGCATTATCATCAGCAACAGCGAGGTTGGCCTTGGTTCGGTGAATATCCAGCCGCTGGTTTACCGTCTGGTGTGCAGCAATGGCATGGTGGTCAACGATGCCCAGACGCGCCGCAATCATGTTGGCCGTGTCAACGAGGCCTCGGAGAACTATCAGCTGTACTCCGATAAGACGCTGGAAGCCGACGATAAGGCGTTTGCCATGAAGATCCAGGACACAGTACGGGCCGTGGTGGACGAGGTACGCTTCACGCAGGTGGTCAACCTGATGAAAGATGCCAAAGACGCCCGGATGAATACTGCGGATGTTCCTGGTATCGTCAAGCTGGTCAGTAAAGACTTTCATATCACGGAAGAAGAAAGTTCCGGCGTGCTGCAGCGGCTGATCGAAGGAAACGATTTGTCGCTGTATGGGCTGTCCAACGCAGTGACCCGCCATAGCCAGGATGTTGAGGACTATGACAGAGCTACCGCTCTTGAGGGCATCGGCTACAACATTCTTTCCATGCCGGCAAGACAGTGGAACAGAATCAATCAGATGGCTGCCTGAGTGGCTGCCAACCATTCAATTCTAAGGAGGAACGAACTATGTACGAACAGAACACTTCCATGATGAACATTCCCGAGCAGAATGCTTTCCTGCTTCCCGCCATGGTAGAGGGCGACTTCAGCAGTGAGGAGATCGCGGAGGATGCCGACGGTCTGCAGATGATGAGTTTCCAGCGGGTGAAGATTCCCGCCGGCGGCCAGCTGCAGTTCGAGATCCCCACCGAGGACCCGGACAATCCGGACTATGCCCGGACGCTGGAGGGCGTGATCCTCTATAATCACGCCGCCTGCACGCTCTGGCCGGAAGGCAGTGAGTATGACGAGGACACCAAGCCTCTCTGCTCCTCTGTGGATGGTAAGACGGGAATTGGTGAGCCTGGCGGCGCCTGCGCCACTTGCCCGATGAACGAGTATGGCTCGGCCCGAGACGGTGGGCGCGGCAAGGCGTGTAAGAATATGCGGGACATCTACCTGCTGCGGAGCGGCGAGTATATGCCTCTGCTGATCTCGCTCCCGCCCACCAGCATCAAGCCGTTCAAAGAGTTCCTGAACAGAGCCTTTGTCTACCGGCGGCGAGCCACCTATGGCAGCCTGGTGCAGATCTCTCTGAAGAAGGAAAACAACGGCAGCAACGACTACAGTGTTGCCACCTTCCGTCTCGTGCGCGACTTCCAGGGCGAGGAGTTGAGTCAGATCCGTGCCTATGCTAACAGCTTTAAGGCGCAGATCAAGCTCATCAACATCCAGCGGGCCCTGATCAACGAAGAGCAGCGCACCAACGACTGCGAATATGAGATCCCCGCATCCGCCACCGAAGCCGCAAATCCTGATGGGAGTTATGCGGTCGGGGCGATCAACGGCGACTACGAAAAGCTGCCGGCATAATGGATTTTCTGCGGGCATAACCGCATGACATGTCATCAAGGGATACCTCTGGCTCACGCCGGGGGTATCCCTTTTTTTGTTTTAGACTGGAGGAAATATATATGTTGTGTGAAGTACCGTTAACAAAGGAACAGCAAGAGTTTGCCGCCGAACATCACGGCCTGGTTTATAAATTTCTGAATGATAACCATCTCTCTGAAGACGAATTTTATGACGTGGTTATTTTTCCCTATTTAACTGCAGTCCGGGATTACTGTAACAGTTCGTCTGCTCAGAAATACTCGTTCAGCACCATTGCCATGAGGCAAATGAAATTTCGGTTATGTGATTATTTTCGGGCTCAAGAGCGTCACAAACGAAATGCCGAAATCCTCAGCATCCACCTTGGCCTGTATCCCGACGGCACTCCTTTGGAAGATACACTGGCGGTGCAGGACAAACTGATGCAGGAATTCGAGATGGGCCAGCTGCTCCATGATCTGGCTGGTCGCATTTCCAGACAGCAGATGAACATTGTCCGTATGAAAGGTTGCGGCTATGGCGTACGAGAGATTGCCAAAAGCGAAAAGCTCCCTGTCCGGTGTATCAAAGATCTTCTTGAGGAAGCCCATGTGGTGTTTCTGGAACTCTGCCGCGAGTAATCTGCCCCGGCGGGAAATCAAAATCATTTTGAATGGAGGTCGAATACTATGACGAAATCGAAGAAATCCATTGTGATGCACGGAACGCTTCTGTGCCCGCTGGTTCTGGGCCACTGCGCTTTTCTGCGTGCCAACGGCACCACCTACCGCACCTCGACCGTCGTGGCAATCCACGAGCAGTCGGCGGATATGATCCATTTTGAGACGCTCAATTCCGACTACTACCTCTCGATGGACCCTTTCCCGATGGCGGCCGTCTTCCCGGCTTATACGGCCCTGGCCGCGTGCGCGTAGAATTCAACAAGTAAGGGGCAATGCCCCATAAGTCCCGGCCGTGGCAGGCGTCTTTGTCTGCCGCGGCCTTTTTTATGGAGGAATACGATGGAAGATCAATCCAAAACCCTTGCCGTGTCGGTACGAGCAAAGGAGTTCGTTTCATATCACTGCAGTTGCTGCGGTCATTGCTGCCGTAATATTGAAAACTGCGTTATGGTTGAGAGCCTGGATGCCTACCGGATGGCTAAGCACCTGCGTAACCAGCATTGCGACATCAGCAGCACGGACGATGTGCTACTCCGATACTGCGAACCCATGCCGCTTACCGATGAAGGTTATCCCATTTATGTACTCAAAACTGTCGGCGCAGACGCCACTTGTATTTTTCTGCGCAAAAGCCAGTGCAGCATCTATGCTGCCCGCCCTCGAACCTGCCGCCTTTACCCGTTCTCGGTGGGGCCTGGTGAGCGTGGACGGGATTTTGAATACTGCCTGTGCTTTGACGATAATCAGCAGCATCACTTTAACGGCGGTAAGGTATTGGTCAAAGACTGGCTGTACCACAACTTTCCCAAAGAAGACAAGGAATTTTTGAAGCAACAGTATCTGGTCATCCCAGAGATTGGCCGGCTGATGCACCGTATGCCGGAAGAAATGCGCCAAGCAGCTGTATTCAAGATATTGTTCTATCACTACTATCATTTTGAGCTGGATCAGCCATTCCTGCCTCAGTACGAGCAGAACAACCGCAGCTTGCTGAATGAGCTTCGCAAATTGGCTTCTTCTGAGTGAGGTGGCACCCGTGATTTATGTGCTGGAACATCTCTCGTCACAGAACGGCAACGGGCAACCATGCCATCAATGGATGCAATATGCCGTCTGCGGCAAGCATGAAATTTTGCAAAAGATCTGCCGAAACCAGCGTCACCCGGAAGAATGGCGTGTGACACCACTGGCCGTAAGCACAGCAGAGGAAAGGAGCGTTGCATGAGTACCAATCAATATCAGGAGATGCGTAACCGCCAACAGGCGGAAATCAACGCATTCCCTATGTTCTTTGCGTTCAACAAACAACAGTTTGCCGAAGGGATGCGCACACTGGGTCTCTCTCTTTCGGACACCTGCCAGATGTGCAGTATTTTCGGTGGCGGCTACTGCCGCAAAAGCGATGCTGCTAAGCTGGATGAAATGCTCACCCGACATCGCAAAGAGCTGGAAGATGCCATTTCCTCGGATAAAACGGGGAAAGGCTTTATATTCGATATGTTCCTCCAGGAATTGGAGAATCACGAGTACAGTTACACCGGCGATGTGCAGGAAGCATTGGATGCTTTGGGTATTACGCCCCAGTATATGGAGGCTATGCCGCAGTTGATGACAGGCCTCTCTCTGGCCTGCAATAAGGCTATGCAGCACGACTGTTTTGGCTGATTTTCAGTATCTATTACGGATGGTCTATGACCTTATCAGAGGTCTCAATCAGTAACCACCGCAGCTTTTGTACCGGCGGTGGTCCTTTCATTGACAGGAGGTGCCAACCTTTGAATTTTCACGAAACGATATACGGTCACCGCTTTTTTGAGGCCCAACTGCCCAATCTTATCAAGGCGATGGAACGAATTGCTGACGGACTTGCGCATCTTGAGGCGGGTTCGCCGCAGAGTGCAGCTCCTACATCCAGTTTTCTGCACGACCTCTACTACGGTGACTATGAGCCGAGCGTGTTCAAAACGCAGAGCAGTGAGCAGAAAAAAATGGACAAGTCGGTTTCCGCTGCCGAAGCAGCCCTGCGAAACATCCTTCAGAAATCCCCATCAGCCATAAAAGCGTTCGAGGCCTATCAGATCGCTGTTGGTGAGCAACACGGCGCCGTTACTGAACAAGCGTTTGAATCCGGTTTTCAGACTGCCTTTCAGATGCTATTGGCTGGTCTTCCGCTGCCTGAAGGCATGCAGGATGACGAGTTTCCTCTCACTCTGCAGGAACTCAGAAAAATGAACAGCCAACGAGTGTTCTGTCTCGAAACAAATGAGGAAGTCCAGGTCGTGGCCTACAAAAAGGGATTTATCCGAGTAACCAATGACAAAGAGAACCTCCCTATCCATGGCTTGACTTTATATCGTCGTCGGCCCAGCTGGTGTGAATAGAACCAATGCCTCAATCAAGGAGAATACGGCATGAATATTACCGAAGATGAAATTAAAGTGTTTCTTGAGCGGCTTTTACCCCTTCAGGAATCGGAACAACAGATTCTCTGCCCAAGGTGCGGCCACAATGAGTTATATACCGGCAATTACTTTTTTCTGAACCCGCTGAGCCGATACGCTCATGTTTATATCTGTGAAAAGTGCTGGATGGATGAAGCGTTGCGGGAATTAGACCGCCAACCGATTCTTCTCAGGATATGGAGTGCGTCACTTCCCCTGGTTTTAAGCGGAGAGTTACCGTCATCTATGAATCCAACAGCTGAGGGACCACATCCATGAAGTATGAGAACTATAGATTGCCCGGCGGCAAAACACTCTCTGAAGTTACATTCGAGGATATCCGCTGGCAATATGGGGTGTTCCGCTGTAACAGCACCGGTGCTGGCCGAGATAAAAAATATACTCCTTGGCGAGCCGTCAAAACCAAACTAGGTGAAATCGAAGAGTCTGACTGGTGCAAGCTGGTGGCGGCTGTCATTGAGCGAGAAAATGAGGTCCCGCTGCTGAATGCGCTTATCCAATGGTGCAATGAGCACAACTATGTCTCAGCATCTGTGTCTGAAATGCGGAAGGAGGCGCTCCAGCTTCATGCTTCCCGGATCTTCGACAATCCTCAATGGATCGGTTTTATCCCCTTTAACGCAAAATATCGGCCAGAAATACTGAACACTGCCAACATCGTTTTTGTTCGTATGGCGTGCTGCCCCGAAGCCGGCGCAGTTACCCAAGAACAAATTGACCGCGCTTGCAGCGGCCAGATTCCTTGCCCACACTGTGGGCGTTGGAACAGCTTCACGATTTTGGAGCGAGGATCTGTCCCTGGTACTTATCCTTTCGATTCAGAGCACACCAGCGTGGAGCACATGGAGCATATGGCAAAGAAGGAGGCTGACACAAATGATGCAGATTCCCCTTGGGAAGAAGATGACGAACTTTAAGTGTAAACCGCCTGAGAATCGGCTGAACCTACCCGGCAGGGGTTCCGTCAAGCAGTCCTCTAAAATGCAGGCGTACCGCGCCTATGGTGCCGCCCATTTTTATGTTCAGGAACGGTGCCGCCACTTCCGGCGTGGATAGCCAAAATCAATCCAGGGGCAAGGATATACCCTGCCCTCTAAAGAAGGAGGTATGACCTACGATCTACCAAAATGAAAACGAAGAACTCTGGCACGAAGGCATCTGCTTCAAAATCGGTGCACGGGTCTTTGCCAACGATCAGAGCGAATACGAAGGACTCTTTGGAACCATCTTCGAGATCCGCACCGGAACCGACAAAGAAACTGAAAACGACACGCCGGACATTTACTGCAGGTTTGACCTGCCTGTTCTCTCCGCTGACCGTAAAGCTCTGGAACGGACTTTTTCTGAACTCTACCATGAGCCAAAGAGTGTGGAGGATCTGGGACTTGATTTTGTTATCATGTCACCGGAAATGTTGATTCCTTTGCCGGCTCCGAAACAGGATTATCCCCAAGCGACACTTTATATTGTGGCTTCCCACTGGGCCAGCGACGGAGAATATGGCTCTTATGAGATCCCATTCACCAGTCTGATCGATGCCCAGAGGCAGTTTCATGATGATCTCCGGGAGGAACAGGACGGCGGCAGTATTGATAGTTGGCGCCAAAAGAGTCAGTTTGTAGAGGAAGAAACGCAAAACAGCTATGAATGCTATCTGGACGGTGAGTATTGTGAAAACCACTTTTCCATTGAGCTGAAAAGTTTTTCGTTGCCGATGGCCCCCTGCTTTATGGAAAATGTGGCTGGTCTCTGGCAGGGAAAAAATATGCAAGAGGACTTCAGAGAGCAGGTTGAAGACTGGGAGGAATTTCAGGAGCTTACTGTATCCCAGCGTGAAAGATTGCTGGCCTCTCCGGATTTTCCCCGGCGCCTTCTTACACAGTTAAGAAGCAGTTCTGCTTATCAGGAGGCCTATTGGGAAGCGGTGTCTGAAGTAGCGGCGGCGCTTTTGATGGAAATCAGCCGACAGCCTGATACTGATAAATGAATGGAGGGATATGTTTTTATGGACGAAATGGAAAAGGCTCTTCGTGAAGAATTGGAAAAGCATCTGGACACACTCCGCCGCAATCTGGAGGTCGTGCCTATGGATGTGCTGAAAGCCAAGTATAAGAAACCCTATCAGGAGTTGAAGGAAAGCATCTGCAAAGCCGCTACGGCGTACACCCGCCATGTGTCTCTCGGGGGTATTCGCATTAAACAAAAGTATGGCGATGAGGCAACGAGCTATGCCAACGAAGCGGTAAAAGACACCCAATGTCTGAAGCGGATTTCCGAGGCTGCTTTTGAGCGGCAGGACATGAATGAGATCGCTGCTTTGGCGAAACAGCTGAGAGAGGAGATTCTTCAGGTCCTCCATGTTTTTTACCTGCAGCATATGTGCATTTATGTGTCCAAAGAATGCATGAGCGACCATCATCTGGCGCCGGAGGTCTATAACGACGCTACCGCACAGGTTTGGCGAAACGGAGAATGGCAGACTATGGAGGATACTTCCTGCGGTGCGTTGCTTCCCGTTGAGGTCATCTATGAGGTTCCTGGCCCTGTCGAGGCAGCCGCATGACAAAAAAACAGAAATATCTGAACAGCGAGGCTCATGGCTATCTGTTGGAATCGGACGCCTGTGCTATTCTGATCAAAGAATTGGAGCGAGTTTGCACCAAGTTTCAGCGCCGCATCGACAAGGAAACTGCCGCACGGCAGGCTGATTTCGATGCCGCTATGGAGTACCATAGTGAAAATGAGATCCAGGATGCTTACGGCTGGGAGTTGATCACCGAAGCACAGTACCATGCGTATATGGACCTGTTCCACCGCGGCCGGCAGGCTCTTGAGGAACACGCTCCCACCGTATCTGAGCTGGCGTTGTCCATCGCAAGGCGGGTCATCTATGATTTGGAGTCCGATCAGCGTGAGTTTGCCTTCTCTGCTCTCACACCAGAACAGCAGACTGCCGAACTGCTGCGCGCGGAGAAAGCTCGCAAAGAGTGGAAAGAACATATTGCCCGGTTGAAAGAGCAGCAGGGGCGAATCGTCAAATGGGAAGACAAAGACGGCACATCAATGTTGACTCTTTGACTATGAGAAAAAGACCCTTCTGGTTCATTCAGAGTAAGTGTCAAAAGCCCGGCAGATTGTTTTTTTGCAATCTGCCGGGCACTTTTATGGAGGGACAGTTTTATGATCATATACCATGATACATCTTATGTGAAACCATCCAACGCAAAGTGGATCGCCAAAGGATATGCGATGGAGGACATCTATTCTCTGCGCCTGCAGTTCTTATATACGGAAGCGCAGCAGGAAGAAAACAGAATGGCTCATGCGGCCGGAATTAGGGATACCGTTCAGCTCCGGCAGGCCGCTGAACACAGAAACGCGGTTATGGCTCCGATCATGGCTGCCATTGCTCATAATTTCATTTGCTACGGCTACACAGAAGAGGAGCCGGCCCCCTACCTCAGCGATGGTTGGGAAGTCTATTTCTGGTGCAACGATTTCAGCAATACTGCACACGGCTGTGGACTCTCCGGCAGAGATTATTCTTATTTTACGCTGACCTTCAATGAACGGCAGACAGTTTCTCAGCGCAGGGTGCTTTGTGAGCGGCTGCTGGAATTCCTGGATACGGAATTTAAAAGCCACCCGAACCTTCATGTGGCGGTACAGTATTCCACCTGGTATGACACCAAAAAAATTGAAAGAGACGCCCGAAAGATGCAGTATCTTCTGGATGGGCGGCGCCATATCTACGGTGGGAAGGAGGGACGATTTTTCCTTGAAAGCGGCGAATTGCTCTTCCGCCCCAAATATGCAAAACGAACTGTCTATCGTGTAGACCGGGCGGACATTCTCACAATCTGCTGGGAATTGGGACTAATGCCTGATAGCTGCAGCGAAGACAGCCATCCCGCATCTATGGAAACCAACCACGCCACCGCACTTCTCCCCTATGAGAAGTACGGCTCTACCCACCAGATCCAGCTCACAGTTACCTCTTATGTAGGCGGCAATCTTGCAATTCAAATGGTGGCCTGGGAGGACGGATATCCCGAACCTTGGGCGTCTTTGACCGTCAATTTGGATGGCAAGCGTCAGAAAGACTGTGCATTCATTGACACCAACGGAGACCCCGATTTTCCTGTTTGGCTCATCCGTAATGGGCTGGCAATCCCAACTGGCGTCCTACAGCGCAGTGGGTTCTGCGAGTACCCGGAATACCGTTTCCGAGCGGACCGGCTGCAAGAGCTTGATCCGGATGGGTACGCTTCCTACCTTGCTTCACAGCAAAGCGGAAAAAGCGCATAAACAACAATGACGACGAGACTGCCTCTCCCCTATCCTGCACTTTGGAGTCAGTCTTACAACACAACGACCGGTGGGTTGCTTTTTGCAGCCCACCGGTTTTGCTTGGAGGAAATCAATGCAGCCAATACCATTCAACATGAAAGGAACGGAATATGCCATAACCATTAAAGTTGCCACCTACTCGGAAGGCAACCTCGCTATCAAACTTTATCAAGAGAATTTCGGGCAGTTGATATTCTGGGACACTCTCACCACAAATCTGGGTGGTCTGCGGCCGAAGGACTGTGGCTTTGTCAACACAAAGACCACTGGCAAACGGTTTTATGCATGGATTAAGCGCAACGGACTAGGAGAACCAACAGGCCAAATTCGCTCTGAAAACGGAGTGGATAATGTGGAATATCTCTTTAATAGCAAGAAGCTTAAAAAGCTTGATCCAGACGGCTATACCTACTATTCCAGGCGATTGAAAGGAGAACTTGGCCGCCAATATGAACGCTTGTATTTGGCACTTCGCCGGCTCGCAAATCATGTTCCTCACTTCCACTACACGGATTACAGCGGATGGCGAAAACTCCAAGGCTCTGATGATACGCTCCCATTATGGATTGAAGCCGAAGATCCGGCTCACTGCTTGCGGTATATTTTTGAGCAGCGTGGAATTATGCTGCGGACCACAATCATTAACTGCGAGGCCCAAACTGTGCAACGCTATATTCACCGCCGCAAAGAAGATATGGCCACCAACCTGCTTTCGTTTTATCAAGGGGAACTTCCTGTATACCCGCCTTGGTCAGAAGATCGGCGGCGCCAGAGTGATACAAGACATGAAAATCCCCTTATCCAGACTTTCAAAGAAACTGCAGAAATCCGCCAGCAGGCAGGAAAGAAAAAGCAATCTCAAAAAAGGAGGACTTGACAATGAAACTGCTGCTCTACCCCAAGGGGCTGTTGGAAGCAGCCTGGTGCAAAGACAAAAAACTTTATGCGGACGGTGACGCCGCAGATCCGCCCAAATGTCTGCGGTGTGGCGCCCAGCTGGCTCCGCATCTGATGGTAAACGCCCTTAGCCGCTATGTGGATGTCCAGATCTGTGAGGCCTGCGGGATGGACGAAGCTCTCCGAGATGCAGCGCATATTCCCTTGCCTCTTGAAGAATGGGACGCGATTAAGCAGGGACGGCTGTTGAGGCCGAAAAAAAGTCGTGACTGCTATCTGAAGACCACCTGCGACTTTGATCAAGTGTTCCAGCACACCTATACTCCCCCCATGCAGGCCACCAAGCGACCTGTCAGCGAGGTGGCTTACTCCCGCTCCGATTATGACGGGTGCCGGTGGTGGACGACCTGGCATGATGAGCGTGGGCAAAAACCGGCTCCAGAGCTGGCAAAAGAAATTGACGAGTTCCAGAGTTCCCTGTTCAAACTGCCGGCCTTCAAGACACTGGAAACCATGCGACGGTTCTGCCGCTATGCACAGCCTACCAACGAGGCAACAGAATTCAACCTGTATTCCGAGACCGATCATCTGTATATCTGGATTCGCTTGATCACCCGGTTTCGGGATTACAACGTCTATGTTCACTATTACGATAAGAACTACCAGTAAAATGTGAAATGGGGCGCAGATTCATGTCTGCGCCCCATAATTATTACAAGTAACTCCGTTTTCTTCTTAAATTAAGCTCTAGCTGCAAACCGTCATGTATCAAAAGCTAAGCTACACTACGGCATTTTTATATCATTTGCACGATTGAATGAATAACATTCATTGACATCTCAAAAAATGGTGTTATACTGATAGATGGAAAGGAGGTCAATGCCATGAATGCTGTAAAAGAAAACTCAAAGGCTGCTTTTAACCAACAAGCTGCTACCTATGACACAGATATTAAGGGCCAGCACGCCCGCTCCCTTTATCCTGTCCTGTTGGAAAAGCTGTCGCGCATTCCATTCCAATCTGCCCTTGATTTAGGGTGCGGAACTGGCGAGATGTTAAAGCTTATTTTACAAGAAGATGTTGGCAAAAAATTATACGGAATTGACTTGTCAGAAAAAATGCTTCATGTTGCAAAGTCAAAGCTACCGGAGCAAGTGAAACTGTTGTTGGGAGATAGTGAGGCACTCCCTTTCCCGGACAATACCTTTGATGTCGTGTATTGCAACGATTCGTTTCATCATTATCCGGCTCCGATGAATGTCCTAAGAGAAGTACACCGGGTATTGAAACCCGGCGGCACATTCCTGATGGGCGATTGCTGGCAGCCACTTGTAGGGCGCATCATTATGAATTTCTATATGCGTCACAGCAAAGAGGGAGATGTTAAGATTTACTCCGAAGCAGAAATTGTTTCTATGCTTTCAGAATATTTTCGTAATGTATCGTGGGAGCAGATTGGAAATACTGCGTATATTGCTATGGGCGCAAAATGATTGATATTCACTCATTGATTTTTTCGTGTGGGGGTGATATGATAAAAAAAAGGAGGCTCAAAACTATGCGCGTTACAAAAGAGCCGGAAGTACGGAAACAGGAAATCTTAGACACTGCCCTCAAATTGTTTGGGGAAAACGGCTATGAAAAAACCTCGATTGCAGATATAGCAAAAGCAATCGGCGTGGCACAAGGTTTGTGCTATCGCTATTTTCCGTCCAAAGAGGCTTTATTTGACTGTGCGATTGCACAATATGCCGATGTGTTAGTAGAGCAATTCGCGGATGCCGAAAAAGACGACCGCAAAACCTTGCGTCAGATCATTGAAGAAATGCCTACCATTATGGAAAAGCAGGACACAAAATATTATTCTGTTTTTCATGGAACGGAGAACAGAAAATTTCACGATCAACTCGCCCTCAAGGTATGCGAGAAGTTGGTGCCGCTTGTAGAAAAACTGCTGCAACGCGCCAAACAAAAAGGCGAAATTCAGTTTGATGATTTGCAGGCCGCTGCGACATTTTGTGTATATGGTCAGCTTGGTATTCTGCTGGCAGAGGATCTTACGCAAGAAGATAAATCCAAACGGATTCGTGAATTTCTCATATTTGCACTTCACCTTTGAGATGATCCCCCGTTTTGGGACGGGGGATTTTCAAAGAGCAGAAAATGAATAATCTTCATTCAGTATAGTGTGCCGCGAGCAGCGGTACTTATTTTGAGTTTTTATATGAATGTTGTTCATTCATTATCTACGGAAAGGATAGACTTTTTATGCCAACGAAAATTGATTTTATAGGTGGCAACACAAAGCGCTGCCTTATGGCAATGGCGCTCCCAATGATTGCCGCCATGTTCCTTAATATGATGTATAACCTTGTAGACAGTCTGTGGATTGGAAATCTGCTCGGTAAAACGGCCTATGCCGCTTTAACAAATTCTACCCCCATCATTTTAATTTTGACTTCTGTTGCAATGGGAGCAACAAACGGTGTGTCTATTTTGATCTCCCAAGCCATTGGTGCAAAGGATAAGAAAAAGACCGAAAGTTTGATAGCCACATCGTTCTGCGTAGCAGTGACATTTTCCCTACTTGTCACAATTTTGCTTGAAATTTTTCTTCCGGGAATTTTGAGAGCCTTAAACACTCCTGCCGAAACTTATGATATGGCATACAGCTATTTGGCAATTTATATCCTTGGCTATCTGGCAGTTTACCTCTACCTGTATTTCACTGCGGTTTTGCGTAGCTTTGGTAATTCTATGTTTCAGGCTGTTGCAATGCTGGTATCAACCATTTTGAACGCAATTCTTGATCCTATTTTTATTCATTTCATCGGGTTTCATGGTGCCGCAATTGCAACATTGCTTTCACAGATGATTTGCCTGCTTTTTATGCTGATCTATCTGAAAAAGAAGAAGTTGTTTACATTCAAAATCTCTGCTTTTAATTGTAATGAGGTTCTGCTGCTGATTCAAAAAGCAATTCCCTCTGTAATTCAGCAAAGCATTCCGGCAATCAGCACAACTTCCCTTACAGCACTCGTCAGTACATATAGTGTAACGGCAATAGCGGCTTATGGGGTAACGGGAAAGCTGGAAACCATTCTGTTCTATCCGGCTATGGCTCTGAACATGGTTTTAACCACCATCATCGGCCAATGCGCTGGTGGAGCGCGATATGATCGAGCAAAAGACTATTTGAAATGCGCTTTGGGATATGGGTGTGGCCTGCTTGTGATCCTCTCTGTTCTGGTAGTTGGTTTTTCAAAACAGCTTTCAGGTCTGTTCGTCAGAAGCAGCGATGTTGCGTTTATTGTCGGTACATATTTTCTGATTGTCAGCATCGGCTATGTTCTTAATACAGTCACAAACTGCTATTTAGGTGCGCTTAACGGCATGGGAAAGCCGTCAAAAAGTATGTTCTTGATGATTTTCTATTACATTGTGGTTCGGATACCTTTGGCCTATTTGCTATCTTATTTTGGATTTGGTCTAAAAGGGATTTGGGTTGCGGTACTGGTTAGTCATATAGTAGCCAGTCTTGCAGCTACTATAACAGGGACAGTTTTTATAAGGAAGAAAGGAAACATTAAAGCGTAATGACTTCTTTCAGATGTAATATGTTGAGATAGCTGCCGGACGACGGCAAAGAAAAAAAGCCGTCGTACAGCAGTCCTTTGACACGCCCAAGCTATTTCATGGCGGCTTTGAGAAATCAAGGCCGCCTTTTTATGATGGCTGACAAAGGAGATTCTACCATGAAAAAGAAAATCATCATTCACCTTGAAGATCTCACAGCATCCCAGGAAGTTTTGCTTCAGGAACTTCTTCAGAGTTTTTGTGTGGAGCAGATCGAGGTGCTTGAAGATACCACCTCTACCCTACTGGTCGGAAACCTGCAAATTGATGTGCGGCGGCGCCAGGTGTGGCGGGCCGGCAGTCTGATAGAATTGACTCCAATGGAATTTGATATTCTTCACCTACTGGCCCGCCGCCCGGGGCAGGTATTTTCCGCTCGGCAGATTTACGAAGCCGTCGCAGCAGATTCCTTTGATGCCAGCTGGACTGGGATTTCCAGTATGGTCTACAAACTCCGGCGCAAGCTGGGTGCCGGCATCATCGAAACAGTCTGGGGACACGGGTACAAATTCATCGTCCCAGGCATCTCATCCAAATAAAGTAAGCGCACAACGGTTTTCTTCCGCTGTGCGCTTCTTTTATTCCTCGCGCCGGTAATGAGGTTCCGGTAAATAAGGCTCTTTCTGGTATTTGCGATATTTCTCCGATATTTCGGCAGGCCCCTCCAGGCTTTCCTCGCTGTAATCAATCGGCTCATCACAAACTGCGTCCAGCAAAATGCGCTCCAAATGCTCAAATTCTGAAAACTGATCCAGGGAAGCCATCACAAAAGAGTCGCGGACATAGCCGGCACTGGCAGCCATCAATTCCTGATCCATAAAGTATCCATGATGTTCCACAAAAAAGGTCATCATCATTACAACCGTTCGGGTATTGCCCTCCCGGAAAGGGTGCACCTGCCAGATCGGTGGAAAGAAGCTGATGAGCTGATGGACGAATTCTTCCCGGCTGATGCCATCCCAGCGAACATTTTCCAGCCGCCCAAAAGCCTCATTGAGATCTTCTTCTATTCTGTCATCGTTGCTGTACCAAACGCTTCGGCCTGCCAGCAGCTTCTCCCGTTTTTCAATATTGATAATGCGGTACTGGCCGGCCCACTCATAAATGTCGGCAAACAGGGTCCGGTGGATTTCCCGCAGGCCATCCGGAGAAAAGTCCTGAAAACCCTCTTCGTATAGCAACATCATATTTGCTCTGGATTGCTCGGCCTCAATGCGATCCAATGTTTTCTCATTTTTGATGCCCAGTTTGTTTTTCAGAACAGACACATCTTCATACAGGTACGGGTCAGACACGGCTCTGGCGCTCCTGCTCCGCGATCCGGCGATGATGTACCAGCAATGCCTGTTTCATCTGCTCGCCCGTCAGTTCGCCGCGGGCCCAGCTGGCAGATAGCGACCGTGCATAGCTGGAAATCGGTGCGCCCTCAATGGCGTTGATCGCATCGGCCGTCTTGACTGCTGCAATTCGTTTCTTTACCAATGGACTCATAGCGCCTTCACCTCCTTGCTGATTTTAGTATAACACAAGGAAGGCCCTGTTGCCAATAGGCCAGGTCAATACGAATCTTGCTACACCAGGTCAATGCGAACCTTGCTGTTTTTGAAAGCGGATTGCAAAGATTTTAAGTCCACGGGAAAGACCCTGAGACAGCAATCTCAGGGTCTTTCCCATAAACTTAAATCCGGAACAGTTCAATCGCCCGCACCAGTGTGATACACAGCTCCTGGTACAGATCCTCGTCCAGCCTGCCGTTGATCACGGCATACTTGAGCAGCAAGGGGCGGTACATGAGCAAAATGCTTGTGATAGCCTCTTGGTCACCACCCTTGGCTCGCCGCAGCATCTGTTCAAATGTCATATCCGTTCACCCCCTCGATGCTCTTCTTCAACTTCCGAATGGCCCGGTAATACACCGCGGCCGCGCCCTTATACGACAATCCCAGCTGCACGCCGATCACATCGAATGGGCGCTTGTCCAGTACGCGGGCAAGGAACACATACCGTTCCCGCTCGTCCAGCTGTTTCAAGGCATACAGGAGCGCACCGCTCTCAATGCTCTCCCAGAGGGGCAGCCGCTCCATCACTTCCTGCTCCAGCGTCTGGCTCACAGCAAAGATCGTATCCGTCAAGGCCTCCTGATTGCTATACGCATAAAGGGCCTTCAAATAATCCCGCTGGGTGCGCCTGACCGCCTGGATTAAGTAACCCGTAAACTTGATTTGCAGTTCTTCCTCTGCTCGTCCATTATTTCGTTGCCACATGGCCTTTTCCTCCAAACTATTCAAGAAATCCAACGAGTTTCTTGAACTTTTGGAGGGGACCGGCATCGAACTAACGGGCGTGTGTGTTTGTTACATAAACAAACATAGCCAACCGCACACCGCAAAAGTGAACGGCCGGCTGTGTAAAACACATAAAGAAGTCCGTCACGACTTCCGCCGCCCACAGGAGGAGGCTTGTCGCTCGATTTGTGATGTTCCCGCCCGCTCCTGTGAAAAGGGCGGCGGAAGAACCGTATTGTAAAGTAAGCTGTGTGTCGAAATGTAAGCAGATGGACGAACCTCTTTATGTGCATGATCCATCTTTCTCTCATGCACCTTTGGCTCCCTGCCATCTGAACCACACTTTGCACACGAGCCCGCAGCTATCAAGACTAGGTAGCGGGCCTGCCAACGATTTGGGTTCAGTATCGCTCTAAAAATATTGTCGTTTTTTTGTCGCCTGCAAAACAAAGGGGCGACCTTATTCATTTACGAATAAAGCCGCCCCCGATATCTTGAAATTTCCTCTGCTATTTCGATTCTTGGTTTTCATACTTATTTCCCCGTTTTCAAAAGTACGATTTCATGTTAAACCGTCTAAAACTCCATTTTTATGATAACTGGCAAATCTGACTGAATTCTGACCAAATCTCCATTTTCCCTTTTAATTGCAGCTTTTTACATAAAAGGAAAGTGCAGCCCCGCTGATAGAATAGACAAGAGCTACACTTTCTTTGGTTACTTCTTTTCTGTCAAAGTCTTTTTTAAGCGTTGAAAACTACTCTCGCTGATGACATGCTCAATCCGGCAGGCGTCCCGCTCGGCAGTAATGGGGTCTACCCCAGCATTTGTCAGCATTTCTGTAAAGAAGCGGTGCTTTTCGTAGATTTGTTCCGCCACTTCCCTACCCGCATCGGTCAGGTGAAGGAAATAATCCTCGTCCATCGTGAGGAAGCCACCATCCCGCAAAGTCGCCACCGCATGGCACACACTGGGTTTGGACACCTCCATGTGCCGGGCAACATCCACGGAGCGTACCACGCCTCTTTTCTTTTGAAGCACCAATACGGCCTCCAGATAGTCCTCGCCCGACGCATGGAGTTTCATTGGGATACCTCCCTTATTTCAGATGAATTGCCGCAACATCCACATGGTTTGGAATGCTGTTGAAAGTATAAGATTCAATCACTTCGTTGTTAAATACAGCATATTCGTTTCTGTAGTTGAGCGGAATCACCACACTGCTCTCATTGGCGGAGTCCAGCGCCGCAGTATAGATCTCCTGAACGACTACGGAATCATCTGTGTTGTAAAGCCCTCCAATCAATTTCTTGGCATCCTCGTCGCTCATGGTAGCAAGAGCCTTAGCCACCTGTGGATCGGTGGAGTAGATACCGCTGGGATCAGTATAGTCGGTAGACGGATACATATTTGCCACGAAGGTGTACGGATCGTAAGGGAACCAGTAGCTCATGTAGGCGGTCATTTCGTAGTTGTCCTCCATGAACACCTGCTGCATAAAGGCCATCAGGTCAATGGGATTGGTCTTGATCTCAATTCCCAACTCAGCCATAGAGCTCTGGAAAAAGAGTACCATGTTGTCATAAACGCCCGTAGAGGGGTAGGTGATTGTAAAGGAAAGCGCCATTCCGTCCTTCTCCCGGATTCCGTCTCCATTGGAATCGACCCAGCCAGAGTCTTCCAGCAAGGCAATGGCCCCATCCATGTCGTAGTCCGGGGTGGGTACCGTGGCGGTGCAGTAGGGCATATCCGCTGGCATCACTGAGTTCGCCTTTGTGCGCAGACCGGAGTAAATATTCTGTGCGATAGATTCCTTGTCAATCGCCATCTGAATGGCTGTGCGGACATTCAGATCGTCCAGCGGCGCCACCTCATCGTTCAACGCGACAAATTCCGTCACAAAGTCAAAATCAGAGATCACGCCGGTGATCCCCTCCACCTGAGACAGCTCCAGATAGGAATTGGCGTCCAGCGTATCAGATCCCATGATAAAGTCAACCTCACCGGCCCGCATAGCAGCAACCTTGGACTCCGGGATCACCTTTACGATAAAGCGGTCCACATCCGGCTCTTCACCCCAATAGTTCGGGTTTTTCACGAAGGTGTATTCGGTTGCAGTTTCATTCACGCTCTCAAACATATATGGGCCGGTGCCTGGGGTGTGAGTCATCAGGTATTCGGTATTCAGAGAGCCGTCCTCATTGAAGGCCGCCGCAGAAAGGATACCGCGGGGCATCACCATGGAAAGATCGTTCAGAACATTGTAATAGGGACGGCTCAGATGGAAAGAGACGGTGTACTCGTCATCTACTGTGATTTCTGTTGTCAGCATATCAAGCTGACCATAATTGGCGCTGGTGCCAATGACCGACTTCATATTGTCAAAATAGAGTTTAACTGCTTCGGCATTGAACGGAGTGCCGTCATTAAACTGCACATCGTCCCGCAGATGGAAAGTATGGGTGAGGCCGTCGTCCGAGGCAACCCAGTCTGTCGCCAGGCATGGCAGGTATTCACCGTCTCGGTATTCGACCAGGCCCTCATAGAAATTGTTCATGTAATATGTGGCCTCATAGGACTGCACGCCCGGGGCAAATCCCATAGAAAAATTGGCGCTTTGTGCAATGGTGATGGACCGTTCCTCCTCGCCGGCAGGCGGTATCGAGGAAGAAGCGGAACCCGGGTCGTTTGCAGTGTTTCCACAGCCGGCAAGAAGCATGGCGCTCATAACGCCGGTCAGCAGAAGGGACAAGAATTTTTTCATGCTGTTATTCTCCTTTTTTGATTTATTGCAAGGCTCTCCGCTTGGAGCGGACTGCCTCTACAAGCTCTTGTGAATAGGGCTCCTGAAAATCAGAGAAGCTCCTGGGGTGCTCAAGCGTTTCGATGATTTTGCCCCTGCGCATGACATGAATCGTGCCAGCCATATACATGGCGATGTCCAGATCGTGGGTAATCACCAGAAAACTGATCTGGAGTTCCGTTTGAAGTTCCTTCAGAAAATCCAGCACCTGTTTTTTCAGCGTGACATCCAATCCGCTGAAGGACTCATCAAAGATAATGTGTTGGGGTTGGGCAGCCAGAGCGCGGGCAATACACAGCCGTTTTTGCTGTCCACCGGAGAGTTCATCCGGCCGACGGCGGAGTGTGTCCCGCTCCAGCCGGGCCATGTCCAACAGTTCAAGGCACCGCTGTTTTCGTTCCTCCGTCCCCATGTGGAACAGCAGCCGCAGGGGTTCCTCCAAGATGGCCGTCACGCTCTGGTGGGGGTCTAAAGACCCCAAAGCGTTCTGCATCACAAGCTGGACCTTACCTCTTACAGCACAGAGTTCCTTTCTTCCGCAGGCGGACACCTCCAGGCTATCCAGAAACACCCGCCCGCCGTCTGGCCGTTCCACATAGGACAGCACTCTGGCTAAAGTGCTCTTGCCGCTCCCGCTTTCTCCCACGATGGCGGTCACGCCTCCATTCCCAAGCTCTATGGAGACATCCGAAACCGCATCGAATACGGTATGCCCGTCGCCTGGAATCCGATATTGTTTTGTGATATGTTCCGCTTTCAGCATAGTTCCTCCTGAAAGAGTACGCTTGCCTGCACAAGCTGCCTGGTATATTCGTGCTGTGGGGCAGAAAATACCTCCCGTGTTTTTCCTTCCTCGATGATCCCGCCGTCTTTCATAACGGCTACACGGTCGCAAAGTCTTGCCGCCACACCAAAGTCATGGGTCACCACAATCATGGAGATGCCGGCCCGCCTCAATTTCTCCAATTCATTCAGAATGAGGTATTCGCTGGCCGCGTCAACAGCAGTGGTGATCTCATCTGCGATGATCAGTTCCGGGCGTTGCAGGATCGTCAGAGCAATCATCACCCGCTGCAGCATACCGCCGGACAATTCATGGGGATAGCTGTTGATGATTTTTTCGGCATCTGGCAAGTTGACATCCGTAAGCGCGGCAGCCAACTGTCCCCGGAACTGCGTCCGTTCCCTGCATCCTTTCAGCGAAAAGCCCAGTTCCATCTGTTTCCCCAGCTTGAGCATAGGCGCAAAGGCGGTCATGGGGTTTTGCGGGATCATACTGATCTGCTTGCCCCGATAGCCGTCCAGTTCGTTCAGCTTCACCGTAAGCATTTCTTTCCCGTTCCATTGGACACTCCCGTGCAGGTCAAAAAGCCGTGGATTCAACAGCCGCATAATGCACTTGCTGGTCATACTCTTTCCGCTGCCGCTCTCTCCGATCAGGCCAAGAGTCTCTCCGCTTTTTACAGAGAAACTGACGGAGCGCACAAGGGTTTCCTTTGTCTGCTTTGTACGGATGGATAGATTGGTAACTGTCAGCATAACTATCCCTCCCTCGGTGCGCAGATGTCCCGCAGGGCCTCCCCGAACAGGTTGAACCCTGCCGCGGCAAACAGAATGCAGAGCCCCGGATACACCAGGAACTGCGGATGGCTGAACATCAGTTTATTGGCATTTACAAACATAGCGCCCCACTCCGCGGTCCCCGTTTCCAGCCCCAAACCGAGAAAGGCATAGCTGGAGATCATAATGATGATGGAGGACAGCCCTGTACTATACAAAACCAGCAGGTGCGGCAGAATATTGGGGATGATATGCCGGAACACAATGCGCAGCTCTGAACAGCCGGACATCCGACAAGTGATCACATAGGACTGATTCCGCTCCCGAAGCACATGGGTGCGGACCACCCTCGCGTTCCAGACCCACATGGCGATTACAATAGACAGGATGATGCTGGCCGCTTTTGACTCAAAGAGCCCCACCAGGGTGATTGCAACGAGGAACGGAGGAAAAGCCATAAAAATATTGGAGACCACTTCAAATATGCGGTCCAGCACCCCGCCGATATAGGCGCACAGGGTAGCCACCACGGTGCTGATAACTGCCAGTAACAGCAGTGTAGGCAGCGCGATACTTAGAGAAGCCCTGGCTCCGTAGATCAGGCGGGAGAGGATGCAGCGTCCAAGCTCGTCTGTTCCGAGGGGATACTGTGCGTCCGGCGGGGCGAAGCTGTGGGCCACATTCAACTGCGTCGGGTTATTGGGCGCAAAGACCGGGGCAAGCAGCATCACAAGAAACACGAGAAGCATCATGGCAAGACCGAGGACGGCCTGCGGGCGATGCATGATTTTGCGGATCATAGGCCGACTCCCTTCTGGCTCTGCGGGTTTAGAAATGCGTTCACACAGTCTGCGATAAAATTGACCAGGACGAAAATGACGGCGGTAATCAGTACACACGCATTGATGGTAATGGTGTCTCTGGCTCCCAATGCAGTGACCAGCATGGACCCCAGCCCTGGGATGGAAAACACACTTTCCACCATGGCGCTGCCCGCAATCATAAAGCCGAAGCTCTGCGCCAGCATGGTGATCAGCGGCGGCAAAGCAAACCGGCTCACCAGATTGGCGATCTTCCACTCCGATACGCCCCGTGCTCTGGCATACAGGACAAAATCGCTGTTATACCCATCCAAGAGTGAGGACCGAAACACACGGATGTTGCCAGCAGCCATGGGAATAGCCAGCGCCAGGGCGGGAAGAATGAAATCCTTCAAGCTATCCGCTCCCATAATGCTAAAAATAGGAATATAAACTGCGAAGGCGAGCAGGAGCATGAAGCCGATCCAATAATTTGGCAGAGACATACAGATGATGCCGAACAGGTAGATGCTCCGATCCGCCAAGCCACCTTTTCTGCTGGCGGACAGCACCCCCAGCGGAATACTGAGTAGAGTGGCAAACAGGAGTGCCATAGTAGCCATAACCAGGGTAGGCTGGATGGAAGCCGACAGTTCTTCCACAATCGGCCGCCCAGTGTTATAGGAATTTCCGAAATTCCCATGCAGGGCATTCCACAGCCAGGAGCCGTACTGCTGAAAGATCGGCTGGTCGAGCCCAAGTTCTTCCCGCACCAGCTCAACCTGCTGTGGGGTAGGGCGGTTGTAGCGGCGCACCGCCAGCGCCTCAGCCGCATCTACCGGGGACAGGTTGGTGTAAAAGAAGGTCAGGATGGTGACGCCGAACAGGACAACAATCAGCAGGCCAAGCCGGGCCAATAGTTTCTTGCTCATACCTCCGCTTTAACCTCACTGCTTCTCCGCTCCGCAATACGCCACGATTCTGCGGATCTCCGGGAGCAGACAAAATCCACATAGATGCCGCCCTGCTTCATCAGCTCCGAATGACGGCCCCGCTGCACAATCCTTCCCTGATCCAGTACAAGGATTTGATCGGCCCCCTGGATTGTTTTCATCCGATGCGCGATCATGACCAAGGTTTTTCCGGCGGTCAGGGCCTTGATAGCTTCCTGTAATTCCGCCTCGTTTTCAGGATCAACATTGGCCGTGGCCTCGTCCAAAATGATGATCGGCGCATCCTTGAGCATGGCCCGTGCGATGGAGAGTCGCTGGCGCTCCCCGCCGGAAATCGTGGCGCCGCTCTCACCAATGATGGTATCGTAGCCGTCCGGCAGGGCCGTGATGAACTCATGGCACCGAGCCGCCTTTGCTGCGGCCACCACCTCTTCATGAGTGGCGTCCGGCTTGCCGAACTTGATGTTGTTCTCAATACTGTCGTTGAACAGATACACACGCTGAAAGACCATGCTGAAATTGCGCATCAGACTATCCAGCGCATAGTCCTTCACATTGATGCCGCCCAGCTTGACCGCGCCGCTGTCCACATCCCAAAACCTTGCCATAAGACTGGTGAGAGTGGTCTTGCCGGAGCCAGAGGGTCCCACGATGGCAGTAGTTGTCCCTTCCGGGATGGTAAAGCTGACATCACGGATGATTTTCCGCTCTCCGTAGGAAAAATCCACATGCTCGAAGGAAAGATCACAGTACTTCGGCGTTTGTACGGAGCCACCTTCGTCCATCCGGGGCGCGCGGTCGATTTCCTCCACCCGGTCGATGGAGGCATCGATCATGGGCAACATAAAGAACATTTCGCCGGCAGATTCCAGTTCGCTATACACCAGGAACGCGGAAACCACTACCATCAGGCAGGTAAAAAGGGTCATACTGCCTTGAAGGAAAAACCAAATTGAGAGCAGAGTCACCGCCACCGCCGTGATGCGCAGAACAATCTGCTCCAGCACATTGTAGGGAATACGCTTGCGCTCCAGCTTGAAATTCTGCTGTTCTGTCTCCTCTATCGTGCGGTTCAGCGTCTGTTTTGCCGCTTTGTCTCCATGGAAGGCGCGCACCACGCTCATGCCCTGTATATATTCCAGCACAGCGTCCACCAGTCTTGTCTGGGCTTCCAGCCGCCCCGGTGACAATTCTCTGGATTTCTTCAGTAAAAGCGAGTTGACCCAGAGGAACAGAAGCATACCAAGCAGGAATACCAGTCCGATGCGCCAGTCAAAGCACAGAATCGCCAAAGAGAAGATGGTGGTCCGGATCATGCCTACCACCGTCCGGGCAATCACCGCGAAGGACATACTCTCCAGGTCCTCCATGGTAGAGGTGGCCACCGCAGTGAGACTGCCCAAGCTCTGGGCATTGAAGTATCCCATGGGCATATATTTCATGCGTTCTCCGATATGGATGCGCTTCTCCGCGCACATCCGGTAATTGGCGTGGCCCTCACTGTTGTGGGCCAGATACCAGCATAGGGCGGCTCCAGCCACGCTGACCGCCATGATCCCAAAGGCCACCCACGGAGTGGTTCCGGTCATGTTCTGATCTACCAGGGCGCGGAGCACGACCAACAGCGCCGCAAACTGTAAAGCCTCAAAAATGCTTCGTAGCAGTTCAAAGGCCATTCCCTTATACCAGGTGCCTTTCTGTTTCCCGGCAAAGTGGAAAAACCGTTTATATGCGTCAAACATGCTCGCCACCTCCTGTTCTCATATCCGTGTCTTTCGCTTGCGTGTGGGCCGCCCACATCTGAGCATAGAGGGGGCACCGTTTCAACAGTTCGTCATGCGTTCCCACGTCCAGAATTTTTCCCTGATCTACCACAGCGATTTGGTCTGCATCGGTGATGGTGCTCAGTCGGTGGGCAATGACGATGAGCGTCTTTCCATAGGTCAGTCTGCCGATGGCATCCTGAATCACCGCCTCGTTCTCGGGGTCTGTGTAGGAAGTCGCCTCATCTAAAATCACAATCGGGGCATTTTTCATCATGGCCCGCGCAATAGCGACCCGCTGCCGCTCCCCGCCGGAGAGGTGTCCGCCTGCGCCGCCTACCACAGTGTCATACCCGTGATCCAGGCTCACAATAAACTCATGGCAACCGGATGCCTTCGCCACGGCCTCTACTTCATTGTCGGTGGCCTCCGGCCGTCCCATGCGGATGTTTTCCCGGACAGAGACATTGAACAGAAAATTATCCTGGGAGACATAGCCAATAAGATCCATTACCTGCTCTGGCGGCAGTTTTTTTACACTCATCCCGCCGATGGTGATGCTCCCGCTGCCAGCGTCCCAATAGGAGGCGATGAGCTTGGCGATAGTGGATTTGCCGGAGCCGGAGGGCCCCACCAGCGCAGTGGTCGAGCCTTGCCGGATGCTCAGTGTGACACCGTTCAAAACCTGCTTATCTTTGTAAGCGAATGTCACATCCCGCAGATCAATGTCCAGCCCATGCAGTTCTTTCCTCTGCGTAGGTCGCTCCAGATCCGGCTCGGAGAGCACAGCGCCGATTTCTCCGGTGATGGTCGCAATTTTAGAGAAGTCATCGGTCAGAAAGATTGCCCCAACCAGCGGACCTACGATACCGAGGGAAAGGATTGCAATAGTGATAAAATCCGGGGCAGTCAGACTTCCATTCCGATAAAAGACGCACCCAATAGGCAGAACACCAATTAACACAGCGGGCCAAATGGTCATCATCAGGGCGGAGTAGCCCTGCGTAGATTTCATCCAGTCCAGCATGAGATTCGCACTCTGCTGCACGGCCTGCGTGAACTTGCCATAGGAGGCTGCGCTCTGATTGAATGCCTTTATGACCTCGATTCCATTGATGTACTCCACCGTGGTGGCGCTCATGTGCTTGCCAGCCTGGACGACCGCACCATACTTTTTCGGGTACTCTTTCATCTCCGCCATATAGCACAGTATTCCAACCGGAATCGTAAGCAGCGATACCAGCGCCATACGCCAGTCTAAAACAAAGAGATAAACCACGATGGCAAGCGGGATCAACAGATTCGCTGTCATCTCCGGAATGATGTGGGCCAGCGGGACCTCCATCTGCTCCACGCGCTCTACCATGGTGGTTTTCAGCCGACCTGACGGCGTATCGGTCAGATAGCCCATGGAAACACGAGTCAGCTTATCCGCCACAGCCCGCCGCAGCTCCGACAGCACATGGAAAGTGGCCTCATGGGAGCACCGGGTAGAAATGCCGTGAAGAACGGACTTGAGTAGATAGGCAATCAGGGCGACCGCCCCCCAGGTCAGATAAATCGAAAAACGCTTTTCGCCAGAGATGAGCAGGTTGACCATCTTTGCCACGGCAAAGTATGGCACCATTCCGCTGGCCACGCTGAGAATAGCAAGAACAGTTGAGGTAATAAAGCCTGCCTGGTGCGGCCTAATAAATGCCATCAAACTAAATGGTTTCTTTTGTTTCTGCATCGTATCCCTCCAGAAGTTAGCAAACTCTAACCAGGCGACAAAGAAAAAAGCCGATAACCCGCAGGATCATCCTGCAAATCATCGGCTCTGCGTCTTGGCGTCTGGCTCTGACAATATGATGTTTTGTCCCTGCACATCAACAATGTGTTCTGTTCCGCATTTGGGACAGAAAAGCGGAAAACGCTTTAGAACGGTGTCTGGATTCACCTTGGTGCGCGTCTTGTTGCCGCAGGTAGGGCAGTGAATCCATCCGCTCCGGTCAATCCACCCGCTCAATGGCTTTCACCTCCATCTCCGAAGAAGATAGTTTTCCAGCCAGCGGTGTAGAAACGCCGCATCCTCTGGATATGCTCGACTGCCTGATCCTTTGGCATATCATGAATGACCACCTCGAACATCCCGGTATAAAAGGCACTGGACAACAGATGACCCAGTTCCGGAGTAAGGCGGCCGCTGGAGATTGCGTCATTCCCCGATGCCTGAATATAACGCATGGTGCATTGGTTATCCAGCTCCACGACCCGGTGGAGGAACTCCTGGTATGTACTATTCTCTCCACTGGTCAAAAGTAGCTTAAACTCGTCAAAATGGTCGTAGATATAGTCCACAGAATCCCAAAATCCATGGTCAGAAAAGGAATACATTTGGCTGGTCTGTTCGGCTCCTGGCAACTGGTTAAACTGCTCCAACGCCGATTGTATCAGGTCGCAAAAATCATCCATGGCAGGCTGCACAAGGGAGCGGTACAGGCTCTCTTTGTCAGGGTAGCGGATGTAGATCGCTCCTTTGCTGGAGCCAGCCTTTTCCGCAATGGTCTGCAAGGAAGCGCGCTCATATCCATTTTTTAAGAATTCCTGCTTGGCCGCTTCCATCAGCTTTTCCGTTACTCCCGCTATACGCTTTGCCATATGTCGCCTCCAACATTCAAACCGTAGGTTTCAATCCGCCGGTTTCAATATAGCACAAACTGGATTATTCGTCAATAGGAAGACATTTTTGCAACGCTTAAAAATAGAATTGCATCTAGATAATACCAAAAAGGGGCTGACATAACTATGTAATGCATCAGTCCTTCAGCTTACTCTTTCAATTTCAGGTTTTTCGACACAGCAAAAAAGTGCGTCCCTCGTTAATAGATGAGAGCCGCACTTTTCTACTTTCCTACTTCTCAAAGCGATAACCGTACCCATGCACAGTATGGATCGCATTGATATTTAGTTTTTTCCGTATCTTGTATATCCTGCTGGTGACGCTTTCCGGGCCGGCAGCAAAATCATCCGGCATAGCATACTGATAAAGCTGCTCCCGGGTAAAGGTCCAACCGGGATGTGAAGCCAGATAATACAAGATGTTGAACTCCATTGTAGTCATTTCTACGACGCGACCATTTACATAGACTCTGCGTTGGTTTGGGTCTATACACAGATCGTCATAGTGCAGCACTGCCATCCCGGTCAACAGTCTCACCTCCCCATTACTTCTTTTCTGTCAAAGTCTTTTTTAAGCGTTGAAAACTACTCTCGCTGATGACATGCTCAATCCGGCAGGCGTCCCGCTCGGCAGTAATGGGGTCTACCCCGGCATTTGTCAGCATTTCTGTAAAGAAGCGGTGCTTTTCGTAGATTTGTTCCGCTACTTCCCTACCCGCATCGGTCAGGTGTAGAAAGTGATCTCCATCCATGAGTAGGAAGCCGCCCTTTTTCAGTATAGCCACCGCATGGCACACACTGGGTTTGGACACCTCCAAGTGTCGGGCCACATCCGCAGACCTCACCATGCCCTTTTTCTTTTTGAGGACAAGGATGGCCTCCAGATAATCTTCACCCGATTTGCGTAAAGGCATAGACAGTCCCCCTTCCGTTATGTAGGCGGCTATTTCCTGGACACTTCATGGCTGCTTGTCATTTGGCAACCAATCCGCCGTCCAAGCCCCACTCTCCCGCAGGAATTCTCCGTCATGGGTGATAACCACCACACATAGCCCCTGCTCCGCCAACTCCCGGAGGCGTCGGCTCACCTCCAGCATGTGGCCATAGTCAAGTCCGCTGGTAGGCTCATCAAAGATCAGCAGCTCCTTTCCGCTGAGGCAGCCGTCAGCAACGGCCAGTCTCTGCTTCTGCCCGCCGGATAGAGCCATGGGGTGAGTATCCGCATACTGAGCCAGATCCATTCGGTCCAAGGCGGTCAAAGCCTCCTGCTCTGTGGCCGTATTTCCCAGCCGGACTTCCGCCAGCACACTGTCTCCAAAAAGCTGGAGGTTCACATCCTGCATGATCAGAAACGCCTTCCGCCTTCTTTCCATTCGGCGCAGAGGCTTTCCGTCCCAAAAAATTGTACCGCTTTGTTCCTTCATTAAACCGCACAGACACCGGGCCAGGGTGGTCTTGCCCGCCCCGTTGTGGCCGGTAATGGCGGTAATTTGCCCCCTGGGCGCATGGAAGGATACGCCCTCCCATACAGCCGCACCGTTATAGGCCGCGCACAGCTCCCGCACCGTCAAGCCGTCCGCTCCCGCCGCTGGGCTTGACTCAGGCGAGGACACCGGTATCTCCGCAATACTCCGCAGTCCCATGGAGCGGCGTTCCTCCTCGGGCAAGGCGAGAAAGTCTTTCCCGTAATATTCCCGTTCCAGCTGCCCACTCCGCAGATAAAACACCCGATCAGCAAGATCCGCAGCGTACCACAGGCGGTGCTCTGCCATCAACACGGTCTTTCCGGCCTTTTTCAACTGTTTCAGGATCTCCCGGAGCTGGCGGATACCCTCCCCATCCAGATTGGAGGAAGGCTCGTCCAGTACAAACAGCTCCGGCCCCATGGCCCAGGCGCTGGCGCAGGCAATGCGCTGTTTCTCTCCACCGGACAGAGCAAAAATGCTCCGCTCCAGCAGCGGCCCCACTCCGCAGACTTGGGCAGCGGATTCCAGAGCCTGTGCCATTTCATCGTGGGACGCTCCACGACTCTCCAGCCCAAAAAGTACCTCGCTGGTGGTGTCCAGATTGAAGAACTGGGACTTGGGGTTCTGAAACACCGAGCCCACCGTCCGCGCCAGTTCCCACAGCGGGGTCTGTGCCACATCCTGGCCACCGACCATAACAGTTCCCGCCAGCGTCCCACCTCCAGTATGCTGGAGCAGACCATTGACGAGCTTGATGATCGTGGTCTTGCCGCAGCCGCTCTCACCGGTGAGCAGGATAAGTTCCCCCGGTTTCACAGAAAAGGTGCAGTCCCGAAGGCTTGGCATCTCCTTGCCCGCATAAGCATAGGTCACATGGTCAAAGATAATCATGGTAGCACCCCCTTGCAGCAGATCCCGCCCACGCAGAGAGCCAGAAACAGCAGTGTGACCACCACATCCTGAATGTGAAATCCGATAGGCCGCCAGGAGGACATCTTTCCTGGGAACTCGATGCCCCGAGCGGTGGCGGACTCGCTGAGTTCTTCTGCTGTCTGGGCTGCCCCCATAAGCATTGGTACATAAATGCACTCCAGTTTCTCCTCAAAGCCACGGATATTTCGAAGATTCATTGCATCCCAGATATGACGCAAATCCTGCCGAAGTGCAGGCAGAAAGCGCAAAGTCACCGCAAGGGTAATAGAAAAACTCCGGGGAGCACCCATCCTCTCCAAAGCAGCCATGAACTGGCTGACGCTGGTGGTGGCAATCAGATAGGCACCGCCGGCAATGCAGGGGAACACCAGAATGAAGTAGGTTACCGTAGCAAAGACCGTAGCCAAAGAGCCGGGCAGCAGCGGTAACAGCCAGTACTGTATCGCCAGGATAGCCAGATATGTCGCCAGCAGCCCTGCCAGCATGGTTCCTTTCCGTTCTACCAGAAAGAGAATCAAATAGGCTACCATGACACTGAGCTGGAAAACCGCAGGGCTCCAGGTGAATACCACCACATTGGCCAACAGCCAGATCAGGATCTTGGTTCGAGGATCAAGAAAAGAAGGGCGAATATTCTTCCTCATTGGGCCAGCCCGGCCTTGACAAAATGCTTACGCATGAGCTTCATACCCAGCAAGGAGCCCAGAACAGAACCTACCAGAATGCTCAGTACAATGACCCCGAACACCGGCCAGGTCAGCAGGCCCTCCATGGTGGCCATATAGCCAGCGTCCATCATCTGGGCGGCATACTCCAAATAGCTTTCTTTGGTAAACCAGAGGGGCAGAAAGTCCCCGATAAAGCCCAGATTGAAGCAGAAGAAGCCCAGCATCAGCCAGCCTTTCTTCCGGAACTGTCCAGCCCGCAGGCACAGCTCACACAGAATTCCTCCCACCAGTCCCGTGATGGGGAACATCCAGGTGGCGGCCACCAGCACCACGCCGGTAATCAGGCTGGTGAGCAGGAAGGGGCCGTTTTTCTGCACCTTGGCTACCATCAGCATGAACACTGGCCCGATCAGAATGGCATCAATAAAGTGGGTAGCAAACCATACGTAGGGGCTGACACCGCCCACCAGCATAAAAAGGAAGCGAATGGCAATGCACACCGCCCCCAGTGCGCCGGCGGTGATGGCGTCTTTGGCAGTCAGTTTGCGTTTTCCCTGTTCCAATGATTGAGACATATTGAAATTCCTCCTGTCTATAATCGTTAGTCTTAGCTAACTAAAAAACAGAATAGCATAGCTGACTGCCTTCCGGCAACTCCATACAGGCATTTTAGCTCCAAATAGCTTGCAGTTTTTGAGCAATCATTGACGACTCCTCTCCAGTCAGTTACAATCAAACCAAATCAAACAACGGAGGCACTGCCCATGTCCAATATGTCGCAACTTTTTGATGCCAGCCGTTTCCCAAGCGATGTGAAGGTTCGAGCCAACGGTAAGGCTACGGTGATGACCCTCTGTGGTTCCGAGAACGGAAGCCTGCGGCTATTCTCCCTGTGGGACGGTGTGGTTCTTTCTTTCAACCGGATCTATACCCAGGTCTGGCCTCTGGCGCAGAACGAGGCAGCCAACATCCTGCTGCTGAACTTCTGCCGGAAGGGGCGCTGTGAGGTGGCACTGGAGGATGGGCAGTTTGCTTTCCTCGCTCAAGGGCACATGGCCGTAGGAACCCAGCAGGCTCAGGAGGAGTATCGCTATCCCAGCGGTCTCTATGAGGGTATCGAGTTGTTTTTGGATCTGGATATGTTGGCCCATCGTCCCTATCCACTGTTTCAGGAGGGGGAGGTAAGACTGGAAGGAATCGTAGAGCACCTGCATACCTCCCGCCGACTGTATTTGGGACCCACGCCTGCCTGTGTGCAGACATTGCTGGACGACCTGTGGCGGCTTCGGGATTCGGAGGAAGTGGGATTGATGAAACTTCTCTCCGCCCAGCTGCTTTGGAAGGTAGAACACCAGCCTATTGAGACCAGTCCTATGATCCGCTATTTTACCAGCTCTCAGGTGGCCATTGCCAGGGAGACACGAAACATCCTGTGCGCAGATCTGAGCCAGAACCATACAGCGCGGGAGCTGGCGCAGCGGTTCCAGGTTGCCGAAACCAGTCTCAAGAATTACTTCCGCGGTGTGTTTGGAGAAAACCTCTCCACATTTTTGCGGGAGGTGAGGATGCGCCGGGCAGCAGAATTGCTGCAGAGCAGTGAATTACGAGTGGCAGAGATCGCAGCACAGGTAGGCTACGAAAATCAGAGCAAATTTGCCGCAGTTTTTGTCCGGCACTTCGGCTGCCCGCCGCTGGAGTATCGCCGCAGGGCACACCTTTCGATTGCTGATGACAATTAACATCCATATACTTTGCCCTTTCTGAGACACCTACAGTTCTAAAACATAAGGAACTGTGGGTATCTCTTTTTTTGAAAACGGAAGGCTTGGGTTCCTGTTCCCAAAATCCAGTCACCGCACACTTCCGCCCCTTGACATTCTTCTTTGATAACGCTAAAATACATACAAGTATGTAATTCATATTTATATGCATTACGGGAGGTATACGCATGGAAACCACAAAGGGACACTATATTTTCGGAACGGTGAAGGTTGGGGAGCGTGGGCAGATCATTATCCCCAAGGAGGCTCGACAGGTCTTTGATATTAAAGCCGGAGACACTTTGATTGTGTTGGGCGACGAGAAATGGGGCATCGCCGTCACAAAGGCAGATGTGCTGGAGAAGCACGCTTATGATGTATTCAAAAAAATCTCGGAGGGACAGACGGATGCAGACCAGTAACACAGCTCTTTTCTTTTTGGAAGACGATTGCATCCGTGCCTTTGGTCAGGAAACAGGCTGTACCTTACTCCAACAGGCGGAGGAACTTTACCAGGATTTGTGCCAGCACGGGAATGACCGGGGCAATCATGTGATCAAGGAGCATCTCCAGAGCAGGCTGTTTCCTTTGATGTCATATTACAAAGCGCTTTTGAAACATGGTATTCAAGAAGATCAGGCATTGTTGTTGGTACGAGAAACAGCACACAAAGCTGCCATAGATAAAAAAGCCGAAATGCAAAAATTAGGTTCGCTTCCTTTTGCTTATCTCATTTTCCGGATGGGCGTCAAACGACACATGAAAAACCACTTTCCTTCGGAGGGATGGCAAACAGAGTGGGTGCGCTGTGACTGCCAAGAGATCCATTTCAATTTGCACCGCTGCCTCTACTGGGATGTTACGAAACAATTTGGGTGCCCGGAGCTGTGCTGTGTATTCTGTGAAAGTGATGACATCTCCTTCTCCGGACTGGCTCCCAAAATAAACTTCCTGCGCAGTGGAACGCTGGGCAGCGGAGCGGACTGCTGTGACTTCCATTTCATCAAGGCGCAATGAGGAATCAGGAAAACTGCCTATGAAACATACCTTTTACTCCCTTCTGCCCCTGTTTTTACTGCTGGATCTGGTCATTCCTTTTCTGTTGGCGCCCACTTGTCCGGGCTACCGCCACACCCGGCAGGTCATGAGTGTGCTGGGAAACCGAAGCGCCCCCTTCCACACGGTGTATACTCTATGGCTGCTTCTCCTGGGGACGGCCATCCTGCTGGCTTGCGCCCAGCTGTGCCCCCTCCTTTGGGGCCGGTCCGGCGGTCTCAGTCTGGCTCTGGCGGCAATCTTGATCATCTACGCTCTGGGCGGCTGCATTTTGTCAGGATTGTTTCCTGTATCAGAAACCAAGGCGATGGAGACTTTGTCCGCAAAGATTCACGGTTTCGGGTCGGTGTTGGGTTTTCTGGCGCTGACCTTCGCTCCGCTGGTCGTTGCACTGTTTTATTTCAAGGGCAGGCAGACCGGCCTGGCTCTGTGTGCGCTGACGTGCTTTATCCTTGCGTTGGTTTTCTTTGTGCTGTTCGTTATGGCAGACAAGCCCCGGTTTGCCCACACCGTGATCGCATGGGAGGGGCTGTGGCAGCGGCTGACCCTGCTGTTTATGTATCTTCCTCTGGCACTGCTCTGTGCCAGAGGTGCACAATAAGAAAGGAGTAGTTCCGATGCCGCAGATGAACAAAGGCGGAAAGTTTGTTTTTGGGAAATCCAACATTCAAGAATCCGGCAAAGTTCAGTTTCCCATCCAGGCTATGGCGGAATACCAGATCACCGCCGAAGGCAAGGTCTATCTCTTTACCGGAAGCAAGGTGACCGGTGGATTCTGCGTGACCAGAAAAGGGCTGCTCCTGCCATCCAAGCTGGGCCATATTCTGGCCGCTCTGCCCGAGCTGCGGGACTATACCGCCGAAGAAGGTGCATTTCTTCCTTATAAGGGCCGCTCCTACTGCTGGCTCTCTGTGACAGCAGACGGGCTGATCCGTCTGACGAAGCCAATGATGGATTTTCTTCGCATTACCCCAGGGATGCGGCTCTTATCCATCCGCAGCAGCGACATTGCCTTCACCATGGGCGCCAGAGGGCCGCTTCTGGAAAAGGCGGATCGCTATAATGGCGTGATTCCAGAATTCTGAATTTTAACAAAAAGCGGTCATTGACAAGGATATTCTGTCAGCGGCCGCTTCTCTGTCTGCAGCCATGTACATTCTGGCAATGGAATCAACTGGGTAGCACTTTGCAGTCCGTTTGATTTCTTTACTGGGATAGGAGGAGAAGGGATCGTTGTCAGTGCCGGGGAAGCATCTCCACTTAATTGGACAGTCTTTGCTCCGCCGCCCACATGGCGGCATATTTTCCGCCTCTGGCCAGCAGCTCCTCATGGGTGCCGGACTCCGCAATGTTCCCGTCTGCTACCACCAGAATCTGATCCGCATTTCGGACGATAGACAGGGTATGTGCAATCATGATTACTGTCTTCCGCTCTGACAAAAGCCCCAGGATCGCCCGCTTGACCGCCAGCTCGTTTTCAATGTCCAGTGAGGCAGTTGCCTCATCCAGCAGCAAGATGGGGCTGTTTTTCAAAATAGCCCGGGCGATGGACAGACGCTGACGCTCCCCGCCGGAGAGAAAGTTTCCGTTTTCCCCAATAGGGGTGTCATAGCCATGCTCCAGCTTCTGTATAAAGCCGTCACATCCAGCCGCACGGCAGGCGGCCTCCACCTCACGGTCTGTGGCCGAGGGGCGGGCATGGCGGATATTCTCCCGAACTGTATCGTCAAAGAGGAACACCTGCTGATCCACCATGGAGATCTGCTCCAGCACCCGTTCTGCCGCCACGGTCTCAATGGACTGCCCTCCGATGGAGATCTCGCCGCTCTGCGGTTCGTAGTATTTGGCGATCAGATTGAGAATGGTGGATTTGCCGGAACCGGAGTCTCCTACAATGGCGGTGAGCTTTCCTGCCGGCGCCGTAAAGGACAGCTCCTTCAGCACCGGCTCTCCCGGCACATAGGAGAAGGAGACCGAGCGGAAGGTGATGTTCTGTTCAGCAGGATGGAAGGGCGCCATGGAACCTCTCTCCTCCGGTTCCGCCATCACCTGGAGGATATTGTTCTTGGAGACCATCAGGTGCTTCCATTCAAAGAGATCGATGGAAATGGCAGTGGTAAGCTTGGTCAGCAGAATGGGCAGCATGGAGACCATGAGATAATCCACATTGCTCAGCGTACCGGCTGCCCAGGGACCGGCTGCCAGCGCCATGATGGCCGGCACACTGCACCAGCTGAGAATATTATACCCGAAGCCAATAGGGATGCCCTTTGCCTCGTACAGATAACACACCCGGCTGAACCTCCGCATCGCCTCGGTAGTGGCCTGATTCTGGACTCCACCCATATGATAGGCACGGAAGGTCTGGATACCGTCGATGTACTCCACGATGCTGCTGACCGTCTCGGCACTGACCTCATGCTTGGCCACGCCGTATTTGGCAACAACACGGAAGGACAGCCACAGATTGGGGATCAGCCCCGCTACCACCAAGAAAAGAATCAGCCCCGCCGGCAGATACACCTTGCATACAAAGCCTACCAGCATGGCGGCCAGCACAGCGTTTTTGGTGATGTTGCCGCTGGAGTGGGTCAGGATCTTCTCGTAGCTGCCCACATCGCTGGTCATGGTATTCACATACTCTCCCACCTGTCCCTGGGTGAAGCGGGAAAGAGGGATCTGTTTGAGCTTGTCACCCAGCCGAAGCCGCAGTCCTTTGGAAACAGCAGCTCCGCCCAGCTGAACCTGCGTGTAACCGACGGCGTAGATGACCAGTCGAACCAGGAAGATGCCCGCAAGAAACGCAGTCAGCAGCCCGAGCCGCTGCGCGCTCAGGCTACCCTCAGACAGCCCGGACAGAACCATATAGATGGACAAGTAGCTGCACCCGGACAGCAGCCCTTCTACTACCGTGAGAATCACGCCGGAATAGAAAGCCCGGTTTTTGCGGAACACATTTGCCTCACGCATGCTGCACACCCCCTTCCACGGAATAGGCAATGGCACGGGCAGCCCGGTAATCCGCCCAAGCCCTGCGGTAGTATTCATTTTTCTCCAGCACCTCTTCATGGGTACCACAGCAGGTAATGGTGTTGTTCTCCACCACTGCCACCTTGTCGCACAGCTTGATGGCACCCAGCCGGTGGGCCACGATCACGACTGTCTTGCCCCGGCACAGGTTTTCAATGGCCCGGTCGATCTCCACCTGGTTTTCCGGATCAGCCGCTGAGGTGGCTTCATCTAGGATCAGAATGGGGGCGTTTTTCAAAATGGCTCGGGCAATGGCAATCCGCTGCCGCTCCCCACCGGAGAAACGGGAGCCGAAAGTACCCACCTTGGTTTCATAACCCTGGGGCAGCGATTGGATGAAATCATCGATTTGCGCCAGCCTGGCAGCCTCGCGCACCTGCTCCAGTGTTGCTCCCGAGTTCATGCGAATGTTTTCCAGCACGCTTCCCCGGGTCAGAAAGGTCTTCTGGAACACCAGAGAGATATGGTCCAACAGGTCCTCGTAGTCCAGCTCCCGCACATCTCTGCCGCCGATGCGGACCGTTCCCTGGGCCACATCGTAAGAGCGGGCCATCAGCTGGATCACGGTGCTTTTGCCTGCACCGGACACCCCCACCAGCGCCACCTTTTCCCCCGGCGCCACAGTGAGGGAGCAATCCCTGAGCACATCGGTCTTTCCATCGTAGGAAAAGGAGACATGATCCAGGGTAATGCCGCAGGTCTCCGGAAAGGCCGCGCCACTGGAAAAGGTGGGCAGATCCAGGATCTCCTCCACCTTTTTCACGCCGGAAAGCGCCTGAGCAAAGGTGGTGGCCAGTTTTTGCAGGGGTAGGATCTCGGTGAGATACATCCCGCCCACATAGGCAAAGAGCAGAAATACGCTGCCGGTAACGCTTCCCCGGAGGAAAAGCAGGCCGCCTACTGGAACCATCAGCACCATCCCGCACTCCACCAGCAGCAGAAAGGCGGCATAGGGCGGAGCCGTCTTGTGTGTGACCAGGTTCCAGATCCGGTTCTCCTCATCAACGGCATGGGAAAACTTCTGAAAGGAGCGGCTGCCCATGTTATACGCTTTGATCAGCCGCATACCGGAGATGTACTCGATCATCACGGAATTAAAGCCTACCAGGGAGCGGTTGACATCGGACAAGACCCCCTTCATTCTTCGGAAGATGACCGCCATCACAATGCCGGCCAGGGGCAGCGGGATCAGGGAGACCAGGGCCAGAGGGGCATTGACGGAGAGCAGATACAGGAAAATCACAACCGGCCCTGTGAGATAGGCCACAAATTCCGGCAGGTTGTGGGCCAGAAACAGTTCCAACTTCTCGATGTCCTCATTGAGAACGGTTTTGACCGCGCCGGTGCTCCGCTCGTCCAAGGCTCCAAGAGACACTTTGGCAAGATGCTCCGTTACCATGCACCGCACTCGAAACAGTGCCCCATAGGCTCCCTTGTGAGACAGCACACCCGAAGTACCCAGCAGCACCAGCCTTCCCACGGTGCCCGCCGTGACCAGCAAAGCGCAGTCGGCGATAACTGCTTTGGTACAGGCGCCGGAGAGCACCGCATCCATCAGCCGGTAAATGCCGATATACGATGTGATGACCAGAATACCGCTGCCAAAGGCACACAAAACGGACAGGATCAGCCATTTCCGCTCCGGCCCGGCCCACTGCAGCAGCCGCATCACCGGTGATGGCTGTTTTTCTTTCATCGTCTGTTCCTCCTTCCCCCGGCTTGACGAGAGCGCCGGGAAGTGATATTTTAGTTAGCAGATACTAACCAACATCCATCCTACCGGCAAAACAGCGGTATCGCAAGGCTTTGGGCGCGGTTCCGGCTGATTGGGGTGGAGATGTGGCTGATCGAGGTGGTGACAGTTTATGGCGGCATATAAAGACTTGGAGCAGCAATATGGCCAGGCGATGGAGGAACACGGTTTTCTTCCAGATCCGGAGAACCGGCGTTACGGCTCCATGGGGCTGTGCTGGCGTCATAGCTCCCGGCAGGGCGGCGGTTTTTTCTGGACCTACGGGCAGCAGGATCTCTACACCATCAAGATTCATGATTTCTTTTTCCATGAGGATCAGCTGCTGGAGTTCCATTGGCCGGAGAGTCTCAGTGTCACCTGGTATGAATCCATTTCCGGGGAGGAGTTCTCCCCCTGTCGCCGTCTTGTTCCAGGCTGTGTCAAAAGTTTTATCGGCGGTCGGGAACCATACCGGGCGCTCATCCACAGGCATATCCCCATCGTTTCCATTGGTGTGGAGATCACCCCGGCTTACTATCGGGATTATCTGCGCCGCCAGTTTCCCGAGGAGTATCAAAGCCTGCTGGAGTCCTTTCAAACGCTGGATCAGACAGAGCACTTCCCGGAAATGGTGCAGCTCTTGAAACAGGTGCGTGACTACCGAGGTGAGGGTCTTCCTGCCCGTCTGTTCTACGATGGAAAGGTGGCGGAAGCAGTGGCGCTGGTGGTGGAGCGGCACCTGAAGCGCGGGAGCCGCCGTTCTGTTAGTGCGGAGGATGCGGTACGGCTGGCCGATGTGGCAGCCTTCATCACGGCCCACTGTGCGGATGAACTGCCGCTGGAACGGCTCAGCCGTATTGGCTGCATGAGCATTTCCAAGCTGAAGGATGCCTTCCATGTCCGGTATGGCTGCACGATTACCCAGTACATTCAGGGGCAGCGCACGGAGCAGGCTGGGCGGCTGCTGCGGGAAACCGACCTGCCGGTGAGTCAGGTGGCGGCCATTGTTGGGTATCAGAATCCCAGCCGTTTCGCGGAGATCTTCCGGCGAAACACCGGACGCTCCCCTGCGGAATATCGCAGAGCATGCTGGAGTTCTTTCACGGAGGTAAACGATATGGAAAGGAAAGATTCTTTATGAAAATACAGTATTTTGGAGATCCATCTAATCCCAAAATCGTTGTTCTGCACCCCATGCTTCTGGACGGGAAAAGTATGCTGCCTCTGCTGGGCGAACTGCGGAACAGTCATTGTGTGATCGCGCCGGATCTGACAGGCCATGGAACAGATACTGGGATCTTTCAAAGCGCCCAACAAGAGGCAGAAACGCTGGCCGGCTGGCTGACAACGCAGGGATGGATTGATCTGAAGTTAGTGTTTGGTGCATCCATCGGTGCCGTGGTGGCGATGCAGTTGATTGCCATGCCCACATTCAAAGTTCACACCGCAGTCTTAGAGGGGTGCCCCCTCCATTCCAATGCTGCTTTTCTACGGATGATGGCGACCCGTATGTTTCTGTCAAAACATCGGAAAGCACAGCAACATCCCGGTTTGTCTGCACAGCGGATGACGAAAATCTATGGGGAGACGCTCGGCCTTATCATGGGGCACACCTTTGAACAAATTCGTCCGGAAACTTTGCAAGCCATCGCTGCCGCCTGTTCGGACTGCACCTTTCCCAACTATCCAAAGGAGTTGGAAGCTCACCTGTTTTTTGAGTATGGCAGTGAGGACATCAGCGCCAAGACCGCGCGCAGGGTTGTCTCAAAGCACTATCCGTCTGCTTCCTTTACAGTCCGGGAAGGCTATGTTCACTGCCAATATCCCGCCGTTCTGGGAGAGCAGTATTCCAAGGTATTGGAGGAATACCTCGCCAGGGGACTTCAATAATAGAACCCAAGAGGCCGCATGGGGAACATTCCACCATGCGGCTTTTTCAATCGTCAGCAATCGGCAGAACAGAATCGGCTTTTCCTGTGTTCTGTCCGTCCCGGCCTGCTTTCTGAAATGGAGAACAATTCTCTCAATGCAGGGAGAGTGTCCATGGTAACAGGCACATCGTCAGGCATTTCTCCTTCATCAAAGTGGAGGATGCGGGAACAGGTACGACTGACAAATTCAAAATCATGTGTGACAATAAAGATGACTTTTCCCATATCAGACAGCCGCCGGATCAGACCCGCAACCTGTGTCATGCTGTCAAAATCCAGCCCGCTGGTCGGTTCGTCAAACACCAGCAGGTCTTTCCCACAAATCATGCTGACCGCTACCGCCACCCGCTGCTTTTGACCTCCGGACAGGGTATTGGGGTGGCGGTCTCTGAATGGGGCCAGGGCCAACTCTTCCAGTGTTGCGTCAACGAGCGTCTGTTTCGGATTGCGGATACCGAATGTACATTCTGACTCCACACTGTCCGCAAAAAGCTCGTAGTTCACATCCTGCATGACCATATAGGAATGCCGCAGGCGATCTTTGTGAGCCATAGACAGACCGTTCCAAAAGAATTGACCATCACAGGCCTTATGAAGCCCGCACAAAGCACGGGAAAAGGTCGTTTTTCCGGCCCCATTGTGGCCAACGACGCCAATTACCTCTCCCTTTACTGCTGTAAGGCTGATGTCGTGCAAAATGGTTCTCTTCTTATAGTGAAGGGCTACATTGTTAAGTTCCAAGATAGGATCTGAAACAGGCGCAAGGGAATGATCCCGCGGTGGGAGAACACGATGCAAATCAATCGCTCGAAGGCCCATTTGTTCCCGGGTATCCTCCGATAGCTGCCGAAATGCTTCCGGCGTAAAGACCTGTGTGATTTTCCCATGTTCCAAATACACAATCCGGTCCACCAGATCCATCAAATAGTACAACCTATGTTCTGCAATCAATATGGTTTTCCCCTGCGATTTGATCAGCCTGAGATGTTCTCCCAATTCTTGAATGGAACGCATATCCAAATTGGAGGACGGTTCATCCAAAAGATATATTTGAGGATTCATCGCATAGACCGAGGCAAATGCTATCTTTTGCTTTTCTCCACCGGATAACTCGAAGATGTTGCGATTACGGAGGTTTTCAATGTGCAGTTCTGCCGATGTACGATCCACGCGTTCTCTCAGCTGGCAAACTGGAAGTGCTTGATTTTCAATACCAAAAGCGATCTCGCTGTCTGTATCCACATTGAAAAACTGTGTCCTTGGGTTTTGAAACACCGATCCAACCTTTGCGGCAAGCTGGTGCATGGGAAGATCACTGACTTCCTGACCATCCACCAGTACGCTGCCCGCCAGTTCTCCTGCGTAGAATTGCGGGATCAAACCGTTTACAAGCCTCGTGATGGTGGTCTTCCCGCAGCCGCTCCGGCCACAGAACAGCACACATTCTCCGTCCTCTATGGTCAGGTTGATGTCTTGCAGCCCGTCTCCTTTTTGTCCTTGATAAGTAAATGACACATGCTTTAACTCAATCATCCCAGCACCCCCTTTCCATAAAGCCCGACAACCAACGCGCCTGCAAAGCAAAAGACTGCCGCAATGTCCATCAAACCAATATGGATCTGCACCAGACAAGTTCGAGGCTTTGGGTTTTCAATGCCGCGGGTGATGGAAGCGATGGACAGTTCATCCGCCGCTTTGGATGCCGCCATCATCAACGGAACATAGATACACTCCACCGTTATTCCGGGATGTGTCAGGAGCCCCTTAAGCGAAGGTGAGACGTCCCGCATCCGCATCGCATCCTTGATAAACCGCCAATCCTCCTGAATGGTAGGGATATAACGCAGCATGACCGCCAAGGGGATTACCAGCTTTTGGGGTGCATGGATGCGATTCATCGCCGAGAGGAATTCGCTGACCTTTGTAGTGGAGATGACAATGCCGGACAGCATCCCGCAGGGGTAGACCTTATGGAACAACCCTAAAAAAGCGATAAACATGGTGCGCCAAGTTCCAGTCATGGTATCCATAATCCAGAAGGTGAGCAGAACGATCAGTGCGTAGAACAGCACTCCTTTCCAGGCATACTTCCACTTTCCAAAGCAAATGCCGAGCAGCCCGATCAGCACCACAAGACCCAGTTCATAGAATAAGGATGGAGCCATCATGGCAGAAAGGATACACAACAGGAGCAATAATATCTTCGTTCTGGGGTCCAGCCACAGTCCACGCCTGGATAACGCTCCGCCAATCATGCGGTGATCCCAGCCTTTTCAAACTGCTTTTTCAGCAACTTTCCACCGATCCAACCACTGAACGCAGCAATCGCCAGCGTTCCGATAATGATAACAGCCAACAGCCAGGAAGGAGCAGACGCGCTCATTGTGTCAATATAGGACTGTTCCGTGCCGTTTTCCAGCATCGTGCTGGCCCAGCCTTGCGGATCAATAAAAAACACCACATAGGTATAAACGCTGCCCAGCGACATCAGCATATAGGACAGCAGATTGACTACCTTGTTGCGGTAATGTCCCGCACCAGCCACCAGATCCGCAATGATTCCCATCCCGATATAGCCTAAAGAAAAGGCCCAGTGCATTCCGGTAACAAACCAGATGATTCCCATAACGATGCCAAGAATGGTGACACTCCACCGCTTCTGCACCTTAGCGATCATCAGAAGATACACGGGACCACACAGCAGGGCTGCGCCCATCGGCATATAGAATGTCAAAACCGGGTTTGGCGCGAATAAAATACTGCCGATTAGGGTAAACACCAAGAAAATTGCGCTGAAAATGCCGGTCGTCACAAGATCTTTGACAGTGAGGCCCTTTTTTGCGGGATTGATTCGGTTGTTCATGTTGATCCTCCTATTTTGTAATGCGTTGACTTTATGGGATAGGTATGCTATCCTTTGGTTAGATGTGGCTAACCGTTATATATAATTACACCATGCACAACCTACTTTCAATCGTTTGGAGCGAGGTTCGTCCTATCATTTCAAAAATTCGTCTAATCATTGCAAAACAAGGGAGGCGTATCTATTGTAATGACCGGTATCATCGAGCAATACTATGCGCCATTACTGAAAAAGCACGGTTTTGTGCCTGCACCAGATAATGATCAATATGGTCCTCTGGGGCTTTGCTGGAAACTATCTCCGGAAGTTGGCGAAGGTTCCTATTGGACCTACGGACAAAGGGATCTATTCGACATCAAGATACACAACTTCTCTTTCAATAAGGATTTTATGCTGGAATTTGATCTCCCGGAATGTCTCAGTATTACCCGTTACGATTCTATCTCCGGTGAAGAGTTGTCGCCGTATCGCCGGTTATCAGCCGGATGCATCAAAACCTATGTGGGCGGATACAAGCCATATCAAGTAATCGTCCACAAAAATATACCGGTTCGATCCATCGGCATCGAGATCACCCCCGCATATTATGAGGATTATCTGAAAAAACAGTATCCGGAAGAATATCTGAATCCCATCGAGGCTTTTCGGGAAATCGACCAAACAACAGAGTTCCCGGAAATGTACCGGCTTCTATCAGAACTACAGAGCTACCGTGGAACCGGAATTGCAGCCAAACTCTATTATGAGAGCAAGGTAGCCGAGGCGCTCTCTCTTGTGGTTGAATATCAAAAAAAGCGTTCAGTTTCAGATCACAAACTGGCTTCTCAGGATTTGGAACGGATTCAAACCGTAGCGGCCTATTTGAGTGATCATTATGCTGGTGAAGTACCCATAGAACGTCTGGCACAAATCGCCTGCATGGGTACGACAAAACTCAAAAGCAGCTTCAAGAAGGTCTATGGCTGCACGATCACAGAGTATATACAGCAGCGCCGCATGAGTCAGGCAGAATATCTGCTGGCTCATACCGATCTGCAAATTGGTCAGATTGCTCAAACGATAGGATATTCTACATCCAGCCGGTTTGCGGAACTGTTTCGAAGAAGCACCGGCTTGCTCCCGCTGGAGTACAGGAAAATGGCAAAGCGAAAGTGATACAAAGCCAAAATCCAAAGAATCATTCCAAAACAGTATGTGGGGAGGCATATCTGCCTCCCCACATACTTATTTTATATCCGCCAGCCCTCAGCCCGCTGTCGGATCTCGATAAAGTTCCGGTAAATTCCCTCCTGGCTCATCAGCTCCTGATGGGTGCCCTGCTGAGCAATGCGGCCATCCTCCACCACTAAAATCCGGTCTGCGTTTTGGATTGTAGCCAGACGGTGGGCGATGGTGATGATGGTCTTTCCCCGCACCAGAGCAGAGAGCGCCTCCTGGATCTCATGCTCATTCTCCGGGTCCACGCTGGCGGTGGCCTCATCGAGAATGATGATGGGGGCATCTTTCAGCAGACACCGGGCAATGGAAATGCGCTGCTTTTCTCCGCCGGAAAGGTTGGAACCGCCCTCTCCCACTATGGTGTCATACCCTTGGGGCAGCGCCATGATAAAGTCATGGCAGCGGGCCGCTTTAGCTGCAGCGATCACATCCTCCTCGGCAGCATCCGGACGGCCAAAACGGATGTTATTGCGGATGGTGTCGTGGAACAGATACACATTCTGAAATACCATAGCAATGTTGCGCAAAAGGCTGTCGCAGGTCATCTTCCGGATGTCATAGCCGCCCACGGTGATGCGTCCCTGATCCACATCATAAAACCGGGCCAGCAGTGCGCAGAGCGTGCTCTTCCCGCTGCCGGACGGCCCTACAATGGCGGTGGCGCTGTTTTGCGGCAGATGGAAGGAAACATCGTGGATCACCTCCCGTGTTCCGTAACCGAAGGAGACATGGTCGAAGCAGATGTCGTAATGCTCCAAAGAGATGTCTTTCCCATCCTGATCCGGCAGTTCCGTTCCCTCCAGTTCTTCCAGACGGTCCAGCACCGAGTCCGTGACAGAAAGGATATGGGCGGCGTCGTTGATGGACTCCACACTGCCGAAGATCGTGAAGGAAAACATGGCAGCCATCAGGAGCACCGGCAGCTCCAAGGTTCCGTTCATAGTCTGCCAGCCGGCGGTGAGCACCAGGCCAACAGCTGCGGCCTTCAGAGAAAACAGGTGCAGGCAGTTCCAGGGCACAAAGCCAAACTCGTTTTTGATACGGATGTCCTTATTGGTCCGGCACGCCTCAAAAAACCGCTGGGAGGACACCCCCTCCTGTCCAAAGGATTTGACCACCGAAAGGCCATGGATGTACTCAATGGCCGCCCCGGACAATGCCTCTTGGGCCCGATGTCCCACCGGAGCGGTGCGGGCACTCTGCCGCCCGATGCCGCGGAGGGCAAAGGCGGACAGCAGCACGCCCACCACTGCCACCAGCGCCGCCTCTGGGCAGAAGAACGCCATGCACAAAACGATGACCAGTACCTGCAGATAGCCGTTGATGACCGCATCCACCATCTTCATGCTCTGCAGCTCCAGGGTACTCAGCTCCGTGGTCAGAGCAGCCAGAATGTCGCCCAGGTTATTCTTGGAGAAATACCCCAGGGAAACCCGTTTGAGCAGGTCGCCCAGTTCCAGCCGCTGCTGCGCCGCCCGCTCTGTTCCAATGCTCTCCTGGAGCCGGTTTTTCCAGTAAGCGCACACGAAACGCAGAATGATCAGCAGGACGATCCCACCCAGGCAGAGCCAGGGCAGTTTGGGGTCCAGCGCCGTCCCCTCCTGGGCACTCTCGATAACCAGCCCAAGGGCCCAGGCCGCCAGCATCACCGGCCCGGCGGCGGCCCAGGTGGCAAGAAACGAACAGAGACTTCCGAGATACAGCCGTCTGTGGTACCCCTTTGTCCAACGCAGAATCCGATTCATACTCTGAAACATCGTCAAGCCTCCTTTCCAACCGCCCAGTTCTGGGCACCCACATGGGCCTGCCACAGCTTTTGATATAGCGGGCATCGGCTGAGCAGCTCCGGCTGTGTGCCTTTGTCCACAATACGGCCCTTCTCCAGCACCACGATCTGGTCGGCGTTCTGAATCGTGCTCAGCCGGTGGGCAATAACCAGCAGCGTTTTCCCCCGGGAGAGCGCCATCAGGGAACGCTGGATCTTGTCCTCATTCTCTGGATCGGTAAAGGCGGTGGCCTCGTCCAGAATGACAATGGGGGCGTCCTTCAGAATCGCGCGGGCAATGGCGATCCGCTGCCGCTCCCCACCGGAGAGCTGCTTGCCCGCTTCACCCGCTGGGGTATCCCATCCATGCTCCAGCCGTCCTAAAAACTCCTCACACTGAGCGGCCCGGGCAGCCGCCCAAACTTCCTCCTCCGTGGCGTCCGGCTTCCCCAATCGAATGTTTTCTTTCAGAGAGCAGTCAAAGAGGAAATTGTCCTGTGTCACGAAACTGACCTGATCCGCCAGCTGCTTCAGTGTGAGATTCTGAATATCCACACCGCCTATGGCAATGCAGCCATCCGTCACATCCCAGAACCGAGCGATAAGCCGGGCTGCCGTAGATTTGCCGCCACCGGAGGGACCTACCAGAGCGGTGAAGGTGCCAGCGGGAAGTTCCAAATCAATGTGACGCAGCACAGTGTCCTCTTCTTTCCCGCTATACGAGAAGGACACATCCCGCAAAGTGATACCGCTGCCGGAGAGGCGGGCGGGCTCGGACGCCTCTGGCAGTCCCTCCAGATCCAGCAGATGCCGAGTGTCCCGGACGGCAAATTCCATGCTCTTCATGGAATTGAGAAAGGCTGCAGCCTGCACCAGCGGGGACACGATACCCAACACCAGCATCAGGCATAGAGCCAGCCGTGCCGGGTCCAGGACGCCGGTCTGATACAGGGCGATCCCAACCGGCAGAGTAGCCAGCAGCGTGGTAGGCAGGATGGACAGGCACAGGTTCATGGACTTCCAGGTACAGCGGAACCAATCCAGCGTGAAGTCACGGAAGCTGGTCACTGCTCGGACGAATTTCTCATAGGAGGCGCCGCTCTGGTTGAAAGCCTTTACCACCTCGATGCCCTCCACATACTCCACGATGATACTGTTGACCTGGGCATTGGCCTCCATGTAGGCGGCATACTTTTCGTTGTAGGTCCGCAGGCTCGCCGCCATGGGGATCAGCGCCGCCGGGATCGTGGCAAGGGAGGCAAGGCCCATCCGCCAATCCATGGCAAAGAGGGCGATCACCACCACGATAGGCAGCAGCACATTGGAGCTCAGTTCTGGGATCATGTGGGCCAGCGGCGGCTCAATGTCCTCGATCCGATCCACGATGGTGCTTTTGAGGGAGCCGACGGGCTTCGACAGCACACTCCCCAAGGGAGCGTGCATCAGCTTATGGGCCACTTGACGGCGCAGGCCCTCCAGAATGGTGTAGGCAGACACATGGGCCAGCATGGTTGAAAAGGCGTAAAAAGCCACCTTGACCGCATATCCCGCCAGACACACTCCAGCCCATCGGAGAAGTTCCGTGCCGGAGGCCGACTGATGGATAAACAGGTGGAGGATCTCATAGACCCCCAGATACGGCACAAAGCCCCCCGCCACGCTGATAATTGCGCATATAACAGATAAGACCAGCTTCCCCCGGCAGGGACCGGCAAAGGAGAGCAGGATGGCCAGCCAGCTGCGTTGTTTCACAAAACCACTCCTCTCAAAAAAATCGGCATGGTGAGATGTCTCTCACCATGCCCTATTGTATCGGTTTTTGTCCGTGCTTGCCGCTCCGCACGGCCAGCGTCACTCCGTTTCGTCAGGAAAAGAGAGAACAGGATTCCCGCCGCCTCGCCGGTATTCCAGCGGAGTTTGTCCCTTCACCGCCCGAAAAGCCGCGGCAAATTTGCTGGAGCTGTCATAGCCCACCGCTCCGGCGATCTCTGTAACGCTGGCCTCCGGTTCTTTCCGAAGCAGCAGAGCCGCCCGATCCATCCGCAGTGCCCGCATATAGGTGTTCACCGGACTGCCATATACACTTTTGAAACAGGCCTTCATGGTGGTCAAAGGTATCTGGTACTGTCTGGACAGAGCCTCCAATGTGATATGCTGCTCCAGATGCTCCACCAGATAGGAGCGGATGGCCTTTACCGTTTCCACCTGGGAACGGTAAAAATACGGTTTTTCCGTTCCGCTTCCCAATTCCAGGGCGTCGAGATACAGCAGCAGCTCCAGAATCTTTACCCGGAAGTAGGGCATTTTGATCCGCTCCGGTACGGCACAAAGCTCCTGAAAAATGTGATCCACCGAGGGTGCTCCGTGAATGACCTGCGGCCGGGCATCCGGGCAGAATTTCCGCTGAATGGCGGCCAGATCCAAAGGATAGTCTCCCGCCAGACGAGCCAGTTCCACGGGTGCCATGGACAGGTCAAAGCACATGGAGATGCCATGATAGTGGGACAACGGGAGGGAAAAATATCCTTTGTGCTTCAGACGGCGATCCACTTTCAGGTCACCTGCCTCCACATAGGAGAACGCATCGTTACCCACAGCGTATTCCATCCGGCCCTCCCGGCAATAGTCGATGCAGAGAAGATCCTGCCGGGTCTCAAAAGATGAGTCGCAATAGGCCATGTGGAAATCGTTATACAGGATGGTAGCGCCGGGGAACACCTCGTAGACGGTCATGGTTCCCTCGCCGCTCTCATTTCGCAGCTGATAAACGCTGCACCCACCGCTCTTGGCCAAGAGGCACAGATCCGGCTGGCTGTCCTGTAACAATGCCATTGCGGATCAACTCCTTTCTCAAAGTTCCAGGACTCGATCACAGGCGCACTGGAGAAATTCGCGGTCATGGGTCACCACCAGAACCACCCGCCCCTCGTCCGCCAGTTCCCGTGCGCAGCGGGCCACTTCCTGCATTCTTGCATAGTCCAGACCACTGGTGGGCTCGTCGAATACCAGCAGCGGCTTTTGGGACAGCATGGCGGTAGCCACCGCCAAACGCTGCTTCTGACCACCGGAGAGGGCCATAGGGTGCTTTTCCCGGAACGCAAGCAAATTGAGCCGATCCAGCACCTCCTGAATGCGCTGGTCAGAGAGCCCTTCCATAGCCAGCCGGCACTCTCCCCATACGCTGTCGGAAAAGAGCTGATGGTTCACATCCTGCATGACGCAGTAGGCAATCCGCTGCCGCTGCTTCGGGCCAAGGATGCGGCCGTTGAGGCGGATCGTTCCGGCACTCTCCCGCATCAGGCCACACAAGCAGCGGGAAAGGGTGCTTTTTCCCACACCATTGTCACCCGTGACGGCCAGCACCTCTCCCGGGCGGGCGGAGAAGGAAAGGTTTTGAAATATCGGCGGCTCCCGCTTGTACCGGCAGCACAGACCCTCCACAGACAGTCCATCCCGTTCCCCCGCAGCGCGGGAGGGCGCCAGAGTCACCTGAGTAGGCGTGAGTGTGCGAAGGCCCAGAGCGATCCGTTCTGTCTCAGCCAGCCGCCGGAATTCTGCTCCGCTCCAGATCCGCTCCACGACCCCGTCCCGCAGATAGACGGCCCGATCTATGAGATCCGCCAGAAAGTACAACCGATGCTCCGCAATGAGAATGGTGTGTCCCCGACTTTTCAGGTATACGATTTGATCATGGAGTCTGTCAATGGTATCCCGATCCAAATTGGCCGTAGGTTCATCCAGAATGTAGAGTTCCGGCCCCATGGCATAGACCGAGGCAAAGGCCAGCAGCTGCTTTTCTCCGCCCGACATGGCAAAGATGTTCCGGCCCCTCAGCCGCTTCAGATGTAGGCGGTCGGTGGTATCATCCAGCCGACGGAGGATCTCACCCCGAGTCATGCCCTGATTTTCCAGGCCAAAGGCCAGCTCACTGTCGGAATCCATATTGAAAAACTGACTTTTGGGGTTCTGGAAAACAGACCCCACCTGCCGGGCCAGTTGGTAAAGAGGCTGTTCCCGCACCGGTGCGCCGTGGAGCAGGACTTGCCCGGTCAGTATGCAGTCCTCCGTAAATGCCGGGATCAAGCCGTTGAACAGCTTGGTGATGGTGGTTTTTCCGCAGCCGGAAGCACCACAGAGCAGGATACACTCGCCCGGTTTGATGGTTAGATCCACATGGGTGAGGGTGCCCGCATCTTTTGTATAGGAAAAGGATACATCTTGCAGCTCTACCATGGAAACACCCCCAATTTGACTGCCAGAAGGGCAACGCTAAGCCCCACACCCACAAGGAACGCGGCGCCGTCCACCGGCGAGACCCGCAGTTCCACCAGACTGGTCTTAGGCGCTGGGTCCTCGATTCCCCGGGTCACTGCCGCTGCGGACAGCTCCTCCGCAGTGCCGGTAGCAGAGACCATCAGGGGAACCATGATCCCCTCCAGCTTTGCCAATCCCCGGATGCCCCGCAATCGCATCGCATCCCGGATATAGCCAGTTTCTTCCCAAATGGCGGGAAAGTACCGCAGCGTCACCGAGACGGCTACGATTAGCCGCTGAGGGAAATGGATCTTCCGCATTCCAGCCACCAAATAAGGCATAGGCGTCCGGCGAAGCATCAGAAAGCCGATCATCAGGCAGGGCATGGTTGGCAAAAATGGAAAAACTGGTAGCAGCCCATCCCGGCGCGGCCGGCAGAATCCAGTATTGTAGGCACAGGATTCCCCCGAAAATCAAGAGGCTTTTCCCCGCCATAGCAAAGCAGTGATGGAGTAGCATCAGGAATAGGAGAAAACCAATCCATATCATTTCCATCCAAAAAGGTTGCTCACTAAAAGCTGCCAGATTGGCAAAGACCAGCAGAGCAAGCCCCACCCTGGGGTCGAACACCAAACAGCGCCGTGCCTCCTCCATGTTACAGAATCCCCGCCTTCTCAAAATGCTTGCGGAACATTCCCTTGGCCAGCAGGATACCCAGCATCGCTCCCACGATAGGAGCCCCCACCAGAACCACGATCATACCCGGGGAGGTTAATGCTGCCAAGGTAGAGACATAGGCTTCCGGCATTCCCTGCTGGCTGATCTGCGCCAGGAAACTGTCCCGCATGATCCAGACAGGCAGCGGGGAGCCGATCATCCCAAGCGAGAAGAACACATAGGCCAGAGCATTACCGCGGAAAGACCGGTAATGGCTACAGATCCGGCAAAGCTCCGCCAGGATGCAGCTCACCGCAAAAGCAATGAGAATCACCACCGTGAATTGGCCAGTAACAAAGTAGATCATGGCCGTAATAAAGCCCATCAGGACCACTGCGCCGGTCTTTGGCACCTTAGTACACATCATCAGGAATGGGATACCCGCAAATACGGCGATCAGGCCAGGCATCAAGATCCAAAGCAGGGGATGCAGACCGCTGAGAAGCATAAAAGCAAAGTTGATGACAAAGTAGATGGCGGAGAAAATTCCCACCGTAATGATGTCCTTTCCCGTCATCCCTTTTTTCTGCGTGTTCATGATGTACCGCTCTCCTTCAACATAGTTAGTTTATGCTAACCGTTATTTCTGAGAAAAGGCCTTAGCGTGCCCCTCCTTACTGAGTATAGCGGTACATCGCCGTTCTTTCCGCTCCAATTGGACAGCTTTATCCCGTTTAGTCAAAGAGTTTCCTCATTTTGAAACAATAGCAGATTCCTGGAACTATTGCATTTTGTAAGGCAAATGGTTCATGTGTATTTGTTTACCGAATCCTTAACAACACAAATCTTCCTACACCGAATAGTCATATTCAAATCCATTTTGCATGTATTCTATGTTTGATTATAATTAGTCTGTGCTAACCAATCAAGTTATTTTTATTTAAAATGGATAACTCTCGTAACTACAGCATTTGCCTCTCCACGGGCCGCAACTCCGCCGAGATCAAGCGTATCATTCTGGCGTTCCAGAAAGCGGGACGCCGATGCCTGCGTCCCCGGCCGACTGACCGTCCGGCGATAATGTCATCGTACCCATCGCTGGCATCTACGGCGTAGCCAAGGATGGGATGGACAACCAGAGGGAAAAGCAGTATCGCCTGGATTGGTTCATGTACTTCCACAGGGAGCCGAAGTAATCTGTGGAAAGTCCCCAAATAACAGCAAACCGGTCGAGATCTTGCTCATGAAATCTCGACCGGTTTTTATAATATATGCAGCTTTACTTTTCAAAGCGATAGCCATATCCATATACGGTTTGAATCGCATTGATATTTAGTTTTTTTCGTATCTTGTATATCCTGCTGGTGACGCTTTCCGAGCCAGCAGCAAAATCATCCGGCATCGCATACTGATAAATTTGCTCCCGGGTAAAGGTCCAACCGGGATGTGAAGCCAGATAATACAAGATGTTGAACTCCATTGTAGTCATTTCTACGACGCGACAATTTACAAAGACCCTGCGTTGGTTTGGGTCTATACACAGATTGTCATAGTGCAGCACTGCCATCCCGGTCAACAGTCTCACCTCCCCCATTACTTCTTTTCTCTCAAAGTCTTTTTTAAGTGTTGAAAACTACTCTCGCTGATGGCATGCTCAATCCGGCAGGCGTCCCGCTCGGCAGTAATGGGGTCTACCCCAGCATTTGTCAGCATTTCTGTAAAGAAGCGGTGCTTTTCGTAGATTTGTTCCGCCACTTCCCTACCCGCATCGGTCAGGTGAAGAAAATAATCCTCGTCCATCGTGAGAAAGCCGCCGTCCCGCAAGGTAGCCACCGCATGGCACACGCTGGGCTTTGACACCTCCATGTGCCGGGCAACGTCCACGGAGCGCACCATGCCCATCTTCTTATGGAGAACCAGGATGGCCTCCAGGTAATCTTCACCCGACGCATGAAGTCTCATCGGGACCTCCCTTCACTACTATGCCAGGCTCCATCCGGCTGCATTCTTTCGGATATTGACAAAATCCTGATAGATACCTGCCTGTTCCAAAAGTGCTTTATGGGTGCCTTGCTGTTCAATTTGCCCATTGTTGATAACAAGAATTTGGTCTGCGTTCTGAATTGTATTCAAGCGGTGAGCAATAACCAGCAGTGTTTTACCCTTTACCAGCTCAGAGATGGCCTCCTGAATATAGCTTTCATTGTCGGTATCAACACTTGCGGTAGCTTCATCCAAAATAACGATGGGTGCATCCTTCAGGATACAGCGGGCAATCGAGATACGCTGTTTCTCGCCGCCGGAAAGCGTAGCACCGCCTTCTCCAACCACAGTCTGGAACCCGTCCGGCAAAGCCATAATGAAATCATAGCAGCGAGCTTTCTTCGCAGCCTCATAGATTTCTTCCTCCGTAGCATCCGGCTTCCCCATGCTGATGTTGTTATAGATAGTATCCTGAAACAGATACACTCGCTGGAATACCATACTGACCTGATCCATCAGCTCCGACAGAGGTACATTCCGAATATCCACACCTCTAATTGTCACACTGCCAGATTTCACATCCCAAAGCCGAGCCAGTAAGTTTGCGATGGTAGATTTGCCACCCCCAGAAGGACCTACCAAAGCCGTCATGGAATTTTTCTTCATGTCAAAGCTAATGTGATGCAGCACTTCTTTATCCTGATAAGCGAAAGCAACATCATGGAACTGGACCTCCGGCTGTCCAGGATGTGCCTGGACCGGAAGATGTTGTTTTCCTGTGTCGGGAAGTTCCGGTTCCTCCAATACAGCCTCAATGCGATCCAGTGCGGCGTTCATCACGGTCAAGCGGGACGCCTCCCCATAGAGCGCCTTGAGCGGCCCGAACAGGTCAAAAACGAACAGAAGGACACCAAATACATAAGCCAGAGAGAGCGCATCGCTCCGCTCCAGAAATACCGCCAAGCCAAAAATCGCAGCAATCCCGATTCCATAAAGAATATTTAGCCCCATGGTCCACGGAGTCATCTTCCGTTCAAAAGCGAGGGAAGTATTTCTGGAACGCTTAAAATTCCCGGTCAGTTCTTCCGACTTCTCACCCAGCAGGTTATAACTCTTAATAACGCCAATGCCTTCCACAAAGGACAACACGGCATCAGTCAACCGTTCACTCTGTTCCTGACGGCCCGCCGCTTCCCGAAGGGATACTTTGTTCATTCCTCTGGATACCAGCCATGCCAAAACCGTTACGATGGCAGCAATCAGGCCAAGCTGCCAGTTCAGATAAAACATGAAAGCCAGCAGAACCAGAGAGGACAGCAGATAGCTCATCATGTTGCCCAGCGTACTCATGGCAACTTCCTCAATAAACACCATATCGGTGCTGAGGACTGAACTGATTTTGCCGATGTTACCAGAAGTGAAGTAACCCATGGGCAGTTTACGCAGATGTCCGCCCAGCTCCATGCGCTTCTCGGCAAACATCAGATAGCCCGCGGCACTCTGGAGACTGTCGCTGAGATAGTGGACAATCATCTGCGCCAGCACAGCTGCAACAAGGCCAAGCCCCACATAGAGACAGGTCTGTTCAGTCAGTGTCCCAGCCGCAAATCCGCCCAAAACTACAAAGGCCAGAAAAATTGGCGTTTTAGACAGGATGGACTCCAAAAATGCACAGACAAATGCTCCCTGGATTCGTCCCTTATAGTGACCGGAGAGTTTCAAAATTCTTGAAAACAGTGCAAACATTTAGTTTCCCTCCTTTGCAGTATGTACTTTCCATTCGGCGCTATCCTGGGCCGCCTTCCACAGTTTTTGATATTCCGGGCAAGACTGTATCAAGTCCTGATGCTTTCCTGCTGCAACCAGCTTGCCTTGGTCTATGACACAGATCTGATCGGCGTTCATAATAGCGGGCAGCTTATGAGCGATAACCACCAGGGTCTTATCCTTCACCAGTTCCGCAATCGCTGCCTCCATCTTCTCCTCGTTTTCGGGATCAGCGTAGGCGGTGGCCTCGTCGAGCACTACAATGGGGGCGTCTTTCAAAATGGCTCGGGCCAGAGAAATACGCTGACGCTGACCGCCGGATAGCATCTTGCCCGCGTCACCCGCCATGGAATGGATGCCTTGAGGCAATTTCTCCAGAAATTCCATACACTGAGCCTTTCGCGCCGCCTCCAATACTTCTTCATCGGTGGCGTCCAACCGCCCAATGCGGATATTCTCCAGCAAAGAAGTGTTGAACAGGTATTGATCCTGCGCCACGTAGGAAATGCGGCTGTTCAGAGCCTCCAAACTCATATCACAAAGTTTCTGCCCGCCAAGGGAGATGCTGCCTTTTTGCGGGTCATAGTAGTGGATCAGAAGTTTTGCCAGAGTGCTCTTGCCCGAGCCGGACTCTCCCACCAGGGCTGTTTTCTGACCAGCCTTGGCCGTAAAACTGATGTCGTGGAGCACTTCTTCCTCCACCACCATTGGCTTTCCGTCCGGGCCGGGTTGTGCCTTGGTGTAACCAAAAGAAACATGGTCATAAACGATGGTATCGTCTTTCCCGTGGAAGCTGTCAGGCGTCTGCTGAAGCTCCGGCGCATCTAAAACCTGCTCCAATGCAGAAATCTTGTAGTTAAGCTGGGGCATGGTGGGCAGGAAGCCCAGAGATTTTAGGAGTGGCATCCCGATGCTCAGGGAGAGGCACAGCACTAAAATCAGGTCCGGCAGGGCTGACCAGCCCGAAAGAACAAACCATGATCCCAAGGGCAGAGTGAGGATGATCGTGCAGGGTAATAGACTGCTGTAAATCGCCATCCAGGGCCATGCCGCCTTATACCACGCCAAGGTATAATCCCGATAATCCGAAACGTCTTTACGAAACCGTTCATAGGAGTCCGCATCCTTGTTGAATACCTTGACAACTTCCATGCCGTTGATGTACTCGATGATGGTGTTGTTCATCTTCTGGCCGGCCATATAATAGGGACCCATTTTTTTCATGCCCACTGAGTACATGGTCATCATGGCGATCAGGCTGATGGGGATAGAAGCCAAGGACAGCAGTGCCAACTTCCAGTCCACGAAAAACATCGCCGCATAGACCGCAATCGGGATCATCAGGTTTGCAATTCCCTCCGGCATGGAGTGCGCCAACAGGACCTCCAGACTGTCCACATCATCGACAAACAGCTTTTTGACCGTGCCGGTGCCTTTATCCTGGATCACTCCCAGCGGCAGTTTCTCAAACCGCTTTTGAAGGGCAGTTCGCAGACGAAGCAAAGTGTCATAGGCTGCCTTGTGTGAGATATTCAGTCCCCAGCCGTAAAAAATGGCTTGCAAAACCAGGCACAGCAATACTAAAACCACTCGCAGGATAATGAACGCAGCGTCGATTGTTTTCCCCATGACCAACGGCGCAATCACCTGGTAAGCCAGAATGAAGGGAATCACCCCCATAAGAACGCTGACCAGCACAACCGCCGTCGCCGTATAAAGCCCCTTTTTATGAGGTCCTGCATATTCAAATACTTTTTGGAACATAAGTCTAAGCTCCCATCAGTTAAAATATTTCTCGGAAAGAGTTTTCAGGATTTCCGGCGAAAGCCTATGATTTTGAATGGCTCCGTGATCGTCTAACTGAACCACTTCCGTACAAGTGCGGACGATAAATTCAAAATCGTGGGATACCACAAAAACAATCACCCCGGAATTTGAAAGCTGCTCAATCAGATTGCTGACACGCACCATCGAATCATAATCCAAACCGCTGGTAGGCTCGTCAAAGTAGATCACCGGACTGCCCTTTACGATTGCCGCACCAATGGTTACGCGCTGCTTTTGGCCACCCGAAAGAGAGGCTGGGTGACGCTGACGGTATTCTGAAAGCTCCAAAGCCTCCAATGTGGCTTCTACTTTTTCTCCACAATCTTCATTCATTCCCAGGGACAATTCTTCTTCCACACTACTGGCAAAGAGTTGATAATCTGTATCCTGCATAACAAGATAAGAAAGCGACCGCCTTTGCCGGGGAGTAAGTTTCTTCCCATCAAAACTGACTTTGCCATACCGCTGTTTTAACAGGCCGGTAAGGATAGATAAAATCGTCGTTTTTCCGGCCCCGTTATGCCCCAGAATGCCGATCACATCACCTGCATGAGCTTCAAAACTGACATTGTGAAACACATCTGGCCCCTTCTTATAGGAAAATCCCAAATCGTGTACTTCCATCAGGTGTGTGCCATTATGCGGGCGCTGTTTTCCCTGATAATGCTCTGCATCACGCTCAGGGTATGCTGTCCGCAAGCCGTAAGAAATGCGTATTTCATCAGACAGTGAGCAAAATTGCTCTCTCGAAAACTCACGTTCGATTTTTCCTTCCTGAATGAGAAAAACTCTGTCAATCAGATCGCGCAGATAGTAAAAGCGGTGTTCTACCACAAAAATAGTGTATCCGGCACATTTGAGTTTTCCCATGATTTCGGCAAGCCGCTTGGTAGCGGCATAATCCAAATTTGCAGATGGCTCATCGAAAATATAGACTTTTGGGGAAAGCGCATACACAGAACCGATTGCAATCTGTTGCTTTTCACCACTGGATAAAGCAAAAATGCTTCGATTCAAATAGTCCACCAGTTCCAGTTCTTTTGCAGATTTTGCAATGCGACTGATGGTTTCCTCACGAGTAAGCCCAAGATTTTCACAACCGAAAGCCAGTTCCCGCGTTGTATCTGTCATAAAGAACTGGGAACGGGGGTCCTGGAAAACAGTCCCTACCTGTCCAGCTAACTCGGAGGGCTTCATGTTCAACAGAGACTGCCCATCCATGAGCAAGTCTCCTTTGATTTCGCCAGGATAAAAGTGCGGAATAAGACCATTGAGGGAGCGAATCAGCGTTGTTTTTCCGCAGCCGCTTCTTCCTGTCAGAAGGATAAACTCGCCGGTTTGTACAGTCATATCAATACCACGGAGAGTAAAATCCTGACTTTCTTCATAACGAAAGCTAAAATTCTGAAATGAGATCATCGTTATACCCTCCACAAAATGATTTCCCCGATTTTGGTCTGGTCAATAAGGAGAAGGCCAGCCAAAAAGAGAATACCCAGCAGAGATACTATGATTTCCGGCCACGCAAAACGGATCGGCCTCAGCGCATATCGTTTGCATTCCAGTTCTAACCCCCGCGTTGTGCCGGACGCTGCCAGTTCGTCCGTGACCTTCAGGCACCGCATCAGCAGCGGTATCAAAATATACTCTATCGTTGCCAGCGGATGGGATACCCGTTTCCAGAGGGTATCGCTGATACCCCGAATATCCATCGTGCTGCGGATTTGCCGGTATTCAATCCGTAAAGTAGGGATATAGCGGAACATGACCACAAGAGGGATCGTGACTGCCTGCGGCAACCGCATCCTTTGAAGAGCCACCATCAGGTCGTCCATGTAGGTGGTCCGCAATATCCAGAGTCCCATCATTACAATCGGAATCAGTTTCAGAACCGTCACGCCGAACACGCTCATAATCACACTCAAAACCGGCACCTGCACATAACGGAGCAGAGCATTGAGATAGGCGACAATGATATAGGTCACTATCATCTTTACAGCCCATTTCCCGCCATTACCCAGGGCAATGAACAATCCGTAAACCAGCATGAGTACAAGACTGACAACTTCCCCGGCCAGGAAATAGCTGACAAAGCCAATGCAGACCAGGAGAAGGATCTTGCAGCGTGGGTCCAGGAGTGCAGACCCGTGTAGGGGTTGCCGCTCAATAATCTGTTTGATTTGTGCTTCTTCCATTCCAATGCCTCCCTATAAAATCAAAGCGCGGGACCACATTCAGCCCCGCGCTCTAAAATCAGGCAGCCCGCTTGCCTGCGTTTGTCTGATGAATTTTCAGGGGGCTGTTCCTGTTATTTTACTGAAACGAGTCCAGCCTTGATAAAGTGTTTCTTCAACGCTTTCTGGCCGATAAAGCCGCCAATCAGACCACCGATTAGGCCAGCGGCAACAATGACTACCAGCATGGGAACGGAAGTAATATTCAGCATTCCATCGATGTACTCCTGTGCGATGTTGTTTTTCTCCATAGCCCCGACAAAGGCGCTCTGAAGAAACTTGATGGGGCAGATGGCGCTGAAAGCAAAAATAGCACTGAACAGCGCATACGCCACCATCATGGATTTCATCGAAATTTCTTTACGGCCCATAACCAGGAAGTCGCAGACCACACCGCCAATCACCAGACCGATGGGGATGAACCAGAAAGCGCCCACCAGCAGGAACAGAATGGCTTGAATGGCAGCGCAGATGGTGAATACACCCTTCTTTGGCACTTTGGCCAGCAGGAGCATCATCACGACACCATTAGGAATCGCAACAACGGACGGGTAAAACACATTTGTCACCGGGCCAGCCACGCTCATAATGGTACTGATAATCATGCAGATGATCCACATGAGAGCAGTCAGAACACCGATGAGAATGAAGTCTTTCGCATTCAACTTTTGTTTCATGCTTATGTAGCCTCCTCACTTTGTAGAAAAACTAAAATGTGGCATGGTTAGCATCACCTAACCACACCACATAGAATATCAGTTATCGTAGACTAATCCAACCCAAAACCTACCCGTTTTGACCCAAAAACAGTCAGGCTTTATTTTATGTTCTATCGAACCGGCTTCCTCGGTAATTTTTGGGTGCTACTCCATATCTCTTTTTGAAGGCGGCCGCAAAATTGCTGGCTTTCCCATATCCAACTATCGTAGCGACCTCACTTACATTCCAGTCTCCTTCTAAAAGCAGTTGTGCCGCCTGTGTCAAACGCTGCTCAATAATATATTGATGGATCGGCATACCGTAGAATGTTGAGAACCCGCGTGTCAGTTTCGTCATACTCAAATGCACCATACGAGATAGTTCCTCACATGAAGGGGCGAATGCAAGCTGCCCGTCTATAATTCTCTTGGCTTCCATAATGGCAGTCCTCTCAGTCCGAGACATCGAAATATTATTGCCCATCAGGATGTCCAGTTCAAGCACTTCGCTCAAATAAATAGAAAGCAGTTCCAGCAGCTTGCCATCTAAATATAAATATCCAAGACCGCCGCGATACTGTGTGAACCGGCTTGTCTCCGCTAAAATTTGCTCCATAACGGGTGTTACCGGGACTTTAGAAATCCCGTTAAGAAGTTTCTTTTCATAAGCAGTTACTTCCTGCCCGTCAAAGTAATCTGCAAGAAGGTGGGAAAAATAAGAAACGGGGATTTTTATGCTCTTGAATAAGAAATTGCTGTCTTTTTTGTAGCAAATGTATTCTGTACCTCCGTGCCCAGCATAAATACAGGACTCATTCTTTTTAATAGAGACAGAACGCCGTTCATCCATGATGCCCCAGGAAATTCCGTCATTCAGGCAGAAAATAATTTGCATATACTCCTTACTGACACATCCCTGCACATTCATATCAGAGCGGTAGTTTAATTCCCAATCAGAAAGAATCACCCCATGCTTAATTTTTGTTTGAGTAATACGTCCGCTCCCTAATTCATTGGGGATATCCAAAGCAATAGTTTGTGGAGAATTGGAGATTAAATCATTATAGAGTTGATTGAGGTAACAATTATTATAAGTCACGGCAGGATTTCACCTCTTTTCACACAAAAGTTTCTATAGTTTTAACTGCACCATCTTCACCATACCGAACCGGTCCGAAACCGCCATACTGATCTTGGTAGACAGCTTCAATCCGGTTCGGGGGATATGGCGGTAATAGGGCTCCTCGGCCAGCACCCTGGCCCCGTTCCCAATTTTCCCGGCCAGTTCCGACGCCGAGTCTACATAGAAAAGCATCTGCACGTCCCCGTGACCCACCTGCTTCATGTACTTTTTCCGCATCATGGCCATGCCGCTTTTACTCACGGAGTCAAAGACGATTTCGATTTCTCCAAACCCTGTGAGCATCCGCAGGAGGCCCACAACCTTGCTTTCCTCAAAATAGTGGAACAGGCCGCCGGCGGTGACCAGAATAGGAGCATCCGGCGCATCCGTGCGGATCTGCCTGATCCAGTCTCCGGCAAAGGCGTCCCCGGCGAGATAGGTCTCCCGCTCCGGCACTGGCAGCAGCTCCCGCCGGCACTCCACCACATGGGGCAGATCCACGGCATACCAGCGCGACCTTCCATTGTCGCAGCGGTAATAGGCCGTCTCCAGACCGCAGCCGAGTTGAACGATCACACCGTCCGGCCTGCGCTCCAGAAATGCCCGGATAAACAGGTCCATATTGGTTGACCGAACAGCTGAGGCCAGCAGGGTGTACTGGCTCTGGTCATCCGACTTCAGCAGACCGGACGGCAGCTTCTTTTTCAGATCCAGCGCCTTTGGATCGTATAAGATCTGTGGGTAGTGCTCACTGGCATAGATTCTCCCCGCCATGGGGACAAACAGCGTGTCTTCCACAACGCCTAACTTTGACATAACAACACCCCTTCTGTTTTCCGGATTACTTCCTGCCGACAAGCCGCCTGGAAGATACTAGTATCATCATTGCCGCCCGGCGGCGGGAGCCGAAAGTTTCTTCCGCGGTATCCATGAGTCAGACATTCTGATAGCCCATCTCCTGCAGTTTTTGCGCAAAGGCATCCCCATCATCTTGACTACCGGTCTGACAATTTGAAAACGAATACCTATGCGGCACATTTTCTTACAGTTCACCAAAACATATTGATGAGCAGCCCCAGCCCTGCCTGGGCTTCCGCCAGGATAGGGCACATAAAAAACGGCCACTGAAGCAGATGCTCCGGCAGAGCATAGCTCTTCATCCAGGCTTTGAACGCATAGCTGGGGTGCCCCTCCGTACCAGGGATGATAAACCGGCTTTTCGCCTTCCTCTGAATCAGCCAGAAATCCAGAAAGAACAAGTCACAGGAATTGACCATCATCCACTGGATATACCCGGTCAGGGCCAGCCGCCAGAATCCTGTCGTCCCACCCTCCACAGTGCTGATTGCACCATAAAGAAGGAGGGGCAGCAACTCCCCAAAGCAGATCCAAAGCCAATAAAATTGGTTTTCCGCCCCGGTAGGCGGCTCTTTTGCCACCTTGATGATAGCGGGTGGATAGCTGGGAAACACCAGCCGGGGATGATACAGCGCCACCAACCCGGCAAACAGGTTAAAATAGGCTGCCATAGCAAGCCCGTCCAAGATGGTGCGCGTCCAGTTCATACACATCCCCTATCACTATCATTTGCTCGTATTCCAGACCGAGAAAAGAATCGGTTAGGTATCATCGTTCTCAAGCACCCAGCGCCACATCCAGCGTCATCATAAGGGTAAAACCGACTGCAAACAGAATAGTCCCTATATTGGAGTGCTTCCCCACTGACATTTCCGGGATCAATTCCTCTACTACCACATAGATCATCGCTCCGGCGGCAAAGCTCAGGGCGTAAGGCAGTACCGGAACCAAAATCCCCGCCAGAAGGATGGTCAGAATCGCACCTATGGGCTCCACTGTACCGGAAATCGTTCCGTAGAGAAAGGATCGGGATTTGGAGAATCCCTCCGCTTTCAGAGGCATGGATATGATTGCGCCCTCCGGGAAGTTCTGAATGGCAATTCCCAGAGAAAGAGCCAGCGCACCCGCCAGCGTGATCCCGCTGTCCCCAAAGAGCCACCCGGCATAAACCGCCCCTACCGCCATTCCTTCCGGAATATTGTGCAGTGCCACAGCCAGCGTCAGCATGGTTGTCTTTCCAAGACTGCTTTTGATGCCCTCGGCCTCCGCGCTGCCGCGGTGCAGATGCGGGATCAGGCGATCCAGTCCCAGCAGGAACAGGATGCCGAGCCAGAACCCCGCAACGGCGGGGACAAAGGACCACCGCCCCATGTCCGCTGCCTGCTCCATCGCGGGCAGCAGCAAGCTCCAGATGGAAGCCGCCACCATGACTCCCGCCGCAAATCCGGTGAGCGCACGCTGTACCATCTCACCCAAATTGTTCCGCATAAAAAAGACGCAGGCCGCCCCCAACGTCGTCCCAGCAAACGGGATCAGCAGCCCTTGCCATAGTTCAATCGGCATATTCTCCTCCAATCTTGCCGCAGCGGTTTTCTGCAAAGTCGATTCGGAGGCACATAGATCTGTCGGCCAGCTTTACCAGTGGCTAACAGGTGCAACCGAACACTGTATAAGAATCTCCTGTACAGAGCCCTTATCAATTTTACATTTTTCATAGTCGCTCTTCAAAAGGTATGATACTCTATGCTTGATTATAGTTAGCTATCGCTAACCAGTCAAGTCATTTTCTGTTAGGGACAGTTAATTTTCCTATCAGCTGTGTAGAGTGTTACGCAAACTCTCACCCGCAACCTTCAAAGTGTGCGAGATTCAGGATTTCTTTTTTCTTTCTCTGGGCGTAACGCAGAGTTTGATATGCTCCGCCGCTGGAATGATCCACACAGAATACCACAAGGTCGCTTCGATCCACCATCTGCCGGTTGCGAATCTGAATGGCACCCTTCGGATGGCTGCCAGCGGCGGCGCTGCACAGTTCAATTTCATCATAATATGCTTCAAAGTTCTCCAAATTGTCCCGCAGCTCTGCCGTCGGATACGGAAGTACCAAAATCAGGGCGCTATTGTCATCCCGCACACGGCGCTGTTGGCGCTTGACGGCAGAAGAAACAATCTGATCAAAGTCTCCGTTACGGCCAACCAGAAACTCCACATATTCCTTTTCCAAAAGCAATGTGTGGATCAGCGACTCCACACGCTCTTCCGCTTTCCAAAATTCCGGAACGATCCGATGTCCAAAAAAACTGACGGTAAATAGATCCATGTCGTTCTCGTTGGCATTTTCTGACCAACAGCTCCCTCAAGTAAATGTTTCACCTCTTATTATATATAAACATTTACTTGAAGTAAATAATCCTCTAATTGGTTTCAATTATATTTTACCTATTCTGTTGGTAGCATAATGTCGGGAGGTGAAGTGATGCAGACAGAGTTTCCGGAACGATATATCACTCTGGGTTTAAAAATCGCCTATTACAGAAAAAAGGCGGGATTGACGCAGGAGGTTCTTGCTGAACGGATCGGAAAAAGTGTTAATTTTGTCGGCCAGGTAGAAGGAACAGGAACAATTCGGGGTGTATCCTTGGAGACCCTGTTCAAAATCGCCCAAGTATTGAAGATTCAGCCCTCCAAACTGTTGGAGGACGACTGATTAGCATTGTAAAAAGAAAGCGAGTGCTGCCACCGGGATATATCCGGTGACAGCACTCCTCATTTATAACGGTTTAGGCGTTCCTTCTCTCAGAGCTTCCACTGGCCGGACTCTTTACGGCCGGATACGAACGCTTGATACAGGCCCTCCTGGGCCATGAGCTGGCTGTGGGTGCCCCGCTGAACGATCTGTCCGCCGTCCAGCACCAGGATCTGGTCGGCGTTGCGGACCGTCTTCAGCCGGTGAGCGATCATCAGAATGGTCTTATCCCGGGTCAGGGCTTCGATGGCCTTTTGCAGCCGGTCCTCATTCTCCGGGTCTACATTGGCGGTGGCTTCATCCAGAATCACGATGGGAGCATCCTTCAGGATAGCCCGGGCAATGGAGATGCGCTGCTTCTCGCCGCCGGAAAGACTGGAACCGCCCTCACCGATGACGGTGTCATAGCCTTGGGGCAGGGTGAGAATGAAGTCGTGGCAGCAGGCCTTCTTCGCCGCGGCCACCACTTCCTCGTGGGTGGCATTGGGGCATCCAAACTTGATGTTGTTTTCCACCGTGTCAGCAAAGAGATAGACCTTCTGAAATACCATGGAGATTTGATCCATCAGGCCCTCCAGGGTATAGTCCTTCACATTCTGACCGCCCACCAGGACGGCGCCGCGCTCCACATCCCAGAACCGGGCGATGAGATTACACAGTGTGGTTTTCCCGGAGCCGCTGGGGCCCACGATGGCGGTGGTGGTTCTGTCCGGGATGGTGAAGGATACATCCCGCAGGATGGGCCGCTGGTCATAAGAGAACGAAACATGGTCGAAGGTAATGCCGTGATCCCTGGGCGTGCCGACCCGACCGGTCTCTGCCAGCTGAGGCATGGCATCCGTCTCATCAGCATGGGCCATGCAGCTGCTGACGATACGCAGCAGGGACATACCGCTACCCGCCGAGGAGATCTGAGCAAAGACCAGGAAGGACATGATGACCACCATCAGGGCGTTGGCCAGGATCATGGTCCCGGAGAGATAGAACCATACCGCTGAGAGCATCATGGCCACGCTTCCCAGCTGGAGCGCGATCCCCTGCGCCATGATATAAGGGGTAAACATCTTTTCGATGTTCAGATTGCTGCGGCAATTGTATTCCAGTGCTTCCTGCAAGGTGCGGTCACCCCGTCCGGTGAGGTTGAAGGACTTCACCACGCTCATGCCCTGCACATACTCCAGTACCGCCTCCACCAGCTTGGCCTCGGATTTCTGACGGTGCGGGGCGAGCGAGGCGGATCTTTGCTCCATGGCAGAGGTGATGAACAGATAAACCGCGGTGGCCACCACCACAATAAGACCGATCCGCCAGTCAAAAATCAGGATCATCACCGTAAAGACCAGAGCGTTGAGCAGCCCACCCAGCATGGTCACCAGTACCATAGGAGCCACAGACTCCACATTGTCCAGCACGGTGGTGCAGACCCCGGTGAGCTCTCCCAGGCTGTTGTCGTTGAAGTAGCCCATAGGGACGGATTTCATCCGCTGCCCGATGACAACGCGCTTATTTGCCGCCATGAAATACCCTGCGTGGGTCTGCTCAAGCTGGGAGAAATATCTGGTCACGGCGCTGCCCAGAATACTGACTGCCAACAGGCCCAGCGCCTGCCACGCCGTGGCAGGGCCGGTTTTTCCATCCAGCAGAGCCAGGATGGTGTAGTAGATGGCGGCGATCTCAAACATATGGAACACCGCATTGAAAAAGCAGGCGATCACCGAGCGCCGGATGTTGCGCTGTTCCTCACCGGCAAACCGCCAGATACCTCTGAATGTCTCGATCATACCGTTTCTCCCTCCTTTGCGCCCATGTGAGCCTGCCACAGATCGGCGTACAACGGGCAATGGCGCAGCAGGTCTTCATGCCTGCCCTGCGCCTCGATGCTTCCATCCTTCACCACCACGATCTGATCTGCGCCGGTGATGGTGGACAGACGGTGGGCAATGACGATGACCGTCTTACCCTCCACCAGTTTTGCCACTGCCCGCTGGACCACTGCTTCATTCTCCGGATCAATGTAGGCGGTGGCCTCGTCCAGAATCACCACAGGGGCGTTTTTCAGCATGGCCCGGGCGATAGCGATACGCTGCCGCTCTCCTCCGGAGAGATGGGCGCCTCCGCCGCCCACCCGGGTGTCATAGCCATGCTCCAACTGGCGGATGAAGCCGTCGCATCCGGCGGCTTTGGCGACTTGTTCCACTTCTTGATCCGTGGCATTTACCCGGCCCATACGGATATTTTCCCGGATGGTATCGTCAAAGAGGTAATTGTCCTGAGAGACAAAAGCCACCTGGTCGTAGAGTTGTTCCAGCGGGATACGGCTTTCCTCCACGCCGCCCAGGGTAATGCGGCCCTCGGTCACATCCCAGAAACCGGCGATGAGCTTGGCGATGGTGGACTTGCCCGAACCGGAGGGGCCAACCAAAGCGGTGAGGCTGCCGGCCGGAATGGTGAGGGAGATGTTGTGGAGGATCTCCTTGTCCTGGGCATACCCAAAGGAGACATGATCCAAGGCGATATCCGGTCTTCCCAGCTGTGCCGGCTGTGTTCCGTGATCCTGCTCCGGCTTCAGGAGGATCTCGTCCACCGAACCTACGATGGTACCCACCTTGGCAAGATTATCCACAAAGCCCATGGCGGCAATGAGAGGTCCCACAATGCTCATGGACAGGATGATGGTGGTGAGAAATACCTCTGCGGACAAGCTGCCGTCCGTGTAGAAGATCCAGCCCACAGGCAGCACCGTAATAAGCGTGGTGGGAGCGATGGCATAGGCCAGCGCCATTCCAAACTGGCATTTCTTCATCCAGTTGTAGTAGTAGGCAGCATTGGCTCGTACCCGGGAGGAGAACTTCTCATAGGAGTTCTTTCCCTGATTGAAAGCCTTGATGACCTCAATGCCGCCGATGTATTCCACAATGGTCTCGTTCATGGCCTGGGTCGTCTCCACTGCACCCTGATAGTCCTTGCCATAGCTGCCCATGATGGCCATCATAAAAGCCATGCCCACAGGAATGGACACCAGGCTCAGCAATGCCATGCGCCAGTCCAGCGTAAACAGATACACAAGAACGCATACCGGCGCCAGCAGATTGGAGGTCATCTCTGGCAGCAGGTGGGCCAGCGTCGTCTCCATACTCTCCACCTGATCCACCACGATCTGTTTGAGCCGTCCGCTGGAGGTGTCCAGAATGTCTCCCAAGGGTAAGCGGGGCATTTTAGACAGAACCATCTTCCGGATGTCCCGCAGGATCTGGAAGGTGGCCTTGTGGGAGAGGGAGAGCGCCAGATTGTAAAGCAGAGTTTTGGCCAGATAGCCACCAAGGGCCACCATGCACCACAGAAGATAGAAGTTCCAGTCCCGCTGCCCGGTGAGAAGCGCTACCAGGATACGCCCTGCCGAGAGATACGGCAGCAGACCCAGCAGGACACCCGCCACCGCGCAGAAGATGGCGGCAATCAGGCCACCGTGATGATCCTTGCCCAGCTGCCACAGCCGCAGCAGCGGGCTTTGTGTTTGCTGCATAAATAAGCCTCCTTTAGTTAGTTATTGCTAACCTTTGGTTCTATGAAAAGGCCGCCGGAAAAGCGGCCTTTTGCACTACCGGAAGTTTTCAGGATGAAAAATCGTTTCAAATCCTGCCATGTGATAGAGGTTGAGCTGGCGGACATAGTGGAGCGCCCGGGCCTTATCCATGCGGTGCCGCACCGGCTCAAACATTCCGTTGAAGTAGGCGGTGGTAACGATATGGATCAAGTCCTCGGTGACCTGACCGGAGCGGACGCTCTCACAGCCGATGACCTCCATGTATTTGTAGGTGTAACTGACTTCGATCTCCACCAACTCGTCAATATAGTGGGCATATTCTGTCCCGGCGGCCCGGCGGAGCAGCAGTTCAAACTCCGGCAGGTGCTCATAGATGTAGTCAAACAGTCCCTCCTGGGCATGGGCGGTGTAACGCCCCATCTCCTCCTGCTGGGTTGGGCCGTCAAACTGGTGAAAAGACTCCTGAATCTCCAAAAAACGGCGCTTCAGCTCTCCCGCGGCAGGCTCCACCAGGGCCCGGAACAATCCCGCCTTGTCAGTAAAGCGGGTATAGATGGAGCCGGTGCTGGTTCCCGCCGCTTTGGCGATGTCCCGCAGGGAGGCCAGAGCAAAGCCTTTTTCCAAAAATTCCTGACGGGCGCAGCGGAGTACATTTTCATAGACCCCTTCGATCTGCTTTGCCATGGTATCGCCTCACAATTCAAAACAGTGTTTCATAACGGTGTTTTGAATATACAACTAAAAAGCGAGTTTGTCAAGAGAGGATTTCCCCTTGACAGGGGCAGAAAGGGATGCTATATTGATAATCAGATTATCGGTAATCAGATTATCGTTTGTCGGGAGGGGTGTTATGGCAAAACCGGATACTTCCATCGACCCTCGGATCATGGACAGTGCCAGAGAGGAGTTTCGGACGCTTGGCTTTGAGAGGGCTTCCCTGAAATCCATCTGCCAGCGGGCGGGTGTGACAACCGGGGCTCTTTATAAGCGTTACGCCGGAAAAGAGGAACTGTTTCGCGCTGTGGTGGCGGATACGGTGGCGGATTTGGATGCTGTTTATGAGGAGCGGACGGCGGTGCCGGCATCCGCCCTCTCCGACGAAGACCTGATCCGGGCGTGGTATATGGATGAGGAATACATGCTGTGGTGGTTCCGCTTTCTCAATGAGCGGCGGGATGGCTTTGTGCTGCTGCTCACCGGAGCGGAGGGCACCGCTTACGCCAACTTCCAGCACGACTGGGTGGAGAAAATGACGGAAGGCACCTGGACCTACTACGCCGAGGCCAGACGCCGGGGCTTATGTACTGTGGATATGACGCAGGAGGAGCTCCATGTAGTCCTGTCCGCCTTCTGGACCACCATTTACGAGCCCTTTATCCACGCCTTCGCCTGGCCGGAGATCCAGCGCCACTGCACGCTGGTCTGCCGTCTCTTTGACTGGTACGCTGCCCTGGGATTCCCCAAGGGGTGAAAAACGCCTCTGCGGAGGCTTTTTTCTCGCTAATAAGTTAGCAATAACTAACCAAAAAAAGGAGTGATACTGTGTTTCAAAAAGTCCTGCGCTACACCGGACGCCACCGGAAGACGACTTATGCCTCCATTCTGGTACTGGTGGCCGGCGTGGCCATGAGCGTGCTGCCCTATTTCTTCCTCTACCGCCTGTTGAGACCCCTGCTGACTGGGGGCAGTCTCACGTTGGAGGAAACCCTGTTCAACGCCGGGGCCATGGCTCTGTGCATGGTCCTCTATGGTCTTCTTTATGTGGAGGGGCTGGCTCTGTCTCATCGCTCCGCCTATCATACTTTGGAAAACCTCCGGCTCCATCTCCAGAGCAAGCTGGAAAAGCAGCCCCTGGGCGCGATCCAGGAGAAGGGCGTTGGAGTCTGGAAGAAGATGTTCATTGACGACATTGAGAGCATGGAACTTCTGCTGGCCCACGCCCTGCCGGAAGGGCTGTCCAATCTGGCGGTGCCGGTGGTGGTATTTGCGGCCATGTTCCTCACGGACTGGAAGCTGGGTCTGCTTTCCCTCTGCTCCCTCCCGCTGGGCGTGCTGGCCATGGGCATGATGTACCGCTCCGGCATGAGCAAGATGGGAGACTACTACGCCGCCGGGCAGAAAATGAACAACACCATCGTGGAGTACATCAACGGCATGGAAGTCGTGAAAGTCTTCAACCGGGACGGAGAGTCCTATCACCGCTTTGAGACCGATGTAAAAAACTACCGTGATTTTACTCTGGATTGGTTCCGGGCCTGCTGGCTGTGGATGGCCCTCTACACCAGCATTTTGCCCTGCGTGGCGCTGGTGCTGCTGCCAGCCGGCGGCTATCTGGTACTCACCGGCGCCTCTACCTTGCCGGATTACGCGCTGGTATTGTGCATGTCTTTTTCCGTGGGACCGCCTCTGATCCGAGCCATGAACTTTATGTCGGTGCTGCCCCAGCTGAGCTACAAGATTGACCAAATGGAATCTCTGTTCAATATTCCGCCCCTGAAAGAAGGAAAAACGGATTTTAACGGAAACGATTTGCAGATCCGCTTTGAGAATGTGCGGTTTTCTTATGAAAAGGACGAAGTCCTCCACGGCATCTCCTTCTCTGTCCCACAGGGGAGCCTCACTGCTTTGGTGGGAGAATCCGGCAGCGGGAAATCGACCCTTGCCAAGCTGCTGGTCCACTTTTACGATGTGACGGACGGACGCATCACGCTGGGGGGGCAAGACCTGCGAGAGATGTCCCTCGCCTCTCTGAATGAGCAGATCTCCTTCGTCGCGCAGGAGCAGTTCCTGTTCAACACCAGCCTGTTGGAGAACATCCGGCTGGGAAGACCCGGCGCCACCGACGAGGAGGTGCTGGCGGCGGCGGAACGGGCTCAATGCGGAGAGTTTCTGAAACGGCTGGAAAAAGGAATCTATACCATGGCCGGCGATGGCGGCAAAGGGCTTTCCGGCGGGGAGCGGCAGCGGATCGCCCTGGCCCGGGCGATTTTGAAGGACGCTCCCATCGTGGTGCTGGACGAGGCCACCGCTTTTTTGGACCCGGAGAATGAGGAGAAAATGAACGCCGCCATTGCCGAGGTGATCCGGGGCAAGACGGTCATCGTCATCGCCCACCGGCTTCAGTCCATTGCAGGCGCCGATCAAATCGTGGTGCTGGACCAGGGCAATGTGGCAGGGATCGGCCGCCACGATACATTGCGAAAGACCTGCTCCGCCTATGAAAAATTGTGGCGGGCTGCTGAGGGAGCTGCTGCCTGGCGTGTCTCCGCGGAGAAAGGAGGCGACGAAGCATGATCGCGCTGATGAAACGAATCCTGTCCGTATCCGGCCCCTACCAGGGGCGGATCAAACTGGCTTTCATCTTTGCTTTTTTGAAGGCCATGCTGTCCAAGGCTCCCATCGGCTTGTCTTTCCTGTCCCTGAGTGCCTTTCTCCAGGGAACCATAACGGCACGGCTGTGCCTGTGGCTGGCGGTGGGCACGGTGGGCTGCGTGCTGCTGGAGTGCCTGTGCCAGAATATTGCCGACCGGCTCCAGGCCGCGGCGGGATATATGGTGTTCGCCGATCTGCGCATGGAACTGGGGCGGCATCTGCGCCGCCTGCCCATGGGCTATTTCACAGAGGGCAACATCGGCAAAATCAGCTCCGTTCTGTCCACCGACATGGTGTTCATCGAGGAGAACTGTATGCACGACATTGCCAACATGATGAGCTATACCTTTGCCCAAGCTATTCTTGTGCTGTGGCTGGCCTTCCTGAATCCCTGGCTGGGACTGGCCGCCCTGGTGGTGGTAGGGATCATTTGGCAGCTGGGCCGCGCTTCCCTGGGGAGCACCCTGGCTCACTCTGATGTCCGACAGGAGCAGAGTGAGGCTCTCACACGGGCAGTGCTGGACTATGTGGAGGGCATTGGTATTGCCAAGACCTTCAACCTGCTGGGAGAGCGTTCCGAGCAGCTCACCGAGAATTTCGCCCGGAGCCGCAAGGTCAGCATCGAGTTCGAGGAGAGCCAAGCTCCCTGGATGCGGGCCCTCTATCTGGTGTGCGGTCTGGGCTCGGTGCTGATAATCCCCCTGTCACTCTGGCTCTATGGCCGTGGGCAGCTCTCCATCACCTTCCTGCTGGGTGTCTTGCTCTTCGTCTTTGACCTCTTCGGCCCCATTAAGGCACTCTACAGCCAAGCCACCCGCCTGACGGTGATGAACGCCTGCATGGACCGGATCGAGGCGGTACTGGCCCAGCCAGAACTACCTGACCGGGGCCGGGAGACCTTACCCAAAGCCGGCGGTGCCCCGGAGGTGGAGTTCCGAAATGTCACCTTCGCCTACGGGGAGAAAGAGGTACTGCATGATGTCTCTTTCACACTGGAGAAAAACCGGATGCTGGCCCTGGTGGGGCCCTCTGGCGGCGGTAAAAGTACTGTAGCCAACCTGCTCTCCCGGTTTTGGGATGTCAAACAGGGCCAAATCTTAGTGCGGGGCAGGGACATCCGCGATATTCCTCTTTCTGATCTGATGGATCAGATCTCTATGGTGTTCCAGCGGGTCTACTTATTCCAGGATACCGTGTATAACAACATCGCCATGGGGCGGACAGACGCCACACGGGAGGAGGTTTATGAGGCGGCCAGAAAAGCCCGATGCTATGACTTCATCATGGAGCTGCCCGACGGCTTTGACACGGTCATCGGCGAAGGTGGAGCCAGCCTATCCGGCGGAGAGCGGCAGCGGATCTCCATTGCCCGCTGCATTCTGAAGGATGCTCCCATCGTCATTCTGGATGAGGCCACTGCCAGCGTGGACGCCGACAATGAGAGCTACATCCAGGAGGCCATCACCCAACTGTGCCGGGGCAAGACCCTGCTGGTCATTGCCCACCGGCTCAATACCATTCGCCACGCCGATGAGATCCTGGTTATCGACCAGGGGCGCATCGTTCAGGCCGGCGACCACGACAAACTTATGGCGGAGGAGGGCATTTACCGCCGCTTCATCACCGCCCGCTCCAATCCCACCGGTTGGTGCCGGTAAACACAGTGAGCCGAACGAAACGGAAAGAATGGCCGGGAGATGTATCCCGGTCATTCTTCGTTCTCGCTTCTTCCCTTGATTTATCCCAGAGAACATGCAAAACCAATATGGCGGCATCTTGCAATTTCGTGCGACAAAGAGTATGATGTAGTTAGCAATCGCTAACCATCATTGAGGTGACCATATTGTATGGATGACAACAAGCAGTTTTGGGAGCGGTTTTCACGGCATTACGCCGGCTTCATGCGCCGCTCTCAAGCGACCTATCAGCAGATATGCAAAGCAATGCGCCCTTTTCTGAAACGGGACATGGATGTGCTGGAGTTGGCCTGCGGAACAGGCCAGCTGTCCGTGCCGCTTTCTCCATGTGTCCGGAGCTGGGAGGCAACCGACTTTTCAGCCGAAATGATCCGTCAGGCCAAAAAGCAGGTGCATTCGTCTCGGCTCCATTTCTCCGTCCAGGACGCTACCAAGCTGCCCTACGGCCCGGAGAGCTTCGATGCGGTCGTGATCTCCAACGCCCTCCATGTCATGCCTCACCCGGAAAAGGCTCTGGCGGAAGCCTGGCGGGTTCTGAAGCCAGGGGGATGGCTGTTCGCCCCCACCTTTGTCTGGGGCAAAAGCCGAAGCGCCAGACTCCGGCTCTGGTTCATAGGGCTGTCCGGCTTTCGGGTATACCATGTCTGGACTGCCGGGGAGCTGATGGCATACCTGTCCGAGCGCGGCTATTCCATCGTTCGCCATCAGCTTCTCGGAAGTTCGTTGGCGCCGCTGTGCTGTCTGATGGCCAGGAAGATTCCGGATGAACGGACTGCGGCACGGCAGACCACCGTCCGGTCCGCGCAGCACGATGATCCAAAAGTCAAGAAGGAGTGAGAGAATATGTGGAAGTACACAGTGGAAGTCAACGGAATGATGTGCGGGATGTGCGAGGCTCATGTCAATGACGCTGTACGCAAAGCCTGCCCGGTCAAAAAGGTAAACTCCTCCCGCAGCAAAAACCAGACTGTAATCCTCTCTGAAACAGAGCTGGACACGGAGGTTCTTATGAATGCTATTCGTAGCACGGGGTATGAGGTCGGCACGATCCAGAAGGAGCCGTACAAAAAAAGAGGATTGTTTGGTTGAGTTCCTTGGCGGCAGCGGTCAGAAAAGAGGCGTGAACATGAACACGGCAATGCAGTCATTTGGATATGGATTAACAGCTTTGCTATTTTGCATCGCTATTCTTGGCGTGTGCCATAAAATCAAAAAAGCTGCCCGAAGGCTTTTGAAAAGACAGCAGCCACATAAGGGCGATCTGTCGTGAGCGGTTGGATTTGCGGTTGAAATGGTCACAAGCGAATGAAGGAAACCTATTTCCAATGTTAAGTAATTCATAAATTAGTTATCATCAATCCAGACACAGAGCCGAGCAGCACCAATCACTCAATAAGAAACAGGACGGGCGATTGCCCGTCCTGCTCTTCTTAAATAGTGGGTTCACAGTCTTTCATAAAGAATCGTAGGGCCATTGCCGTGACAGCGATCTCATACTTCGAGTAGATGTCAACTTCCGCGGAAAGGCCAGACAGCATTTTCTCAACATCCGCCACGTCAACACCTGACATTTTCGCAATCGCAGTTGGCGAAAGATGGTGGCAGGAAACCAGCACTTCTAAAAATGCACTTGTTTTCAAATCGGCATCTTCACAGGCCACAGCATAAAGAAACATGATTTTAACTAATACTTTCCGCTGCTCTAAAAGGCTTCCCATCTTTCCATGAGCAATGTCATTCACCTGCTCCAGGGAGAGTCCCAAATACCTTGCAAGGGTACTTACATCGAACTCGTATTTTTCGAGCAATGCCGTCACTTTTCCGGCCACATCTTCGATTACCGTCATCAGCTGCTACGGCTTTATGGGAGTTGGCCCACCAGCAGGATGGATTGATCCGGATGTAATGGTCACGATGAGGATAAATCCGAAATAGATGGCAAGGACGGCCAGTAAAACGATAAGCAGTCCCTTGTCTTTAGAAGCGAGGGTCTTTCTTTTCCGGATCAATACAGCCAGGATCAAGACGAATGCAATGCCGGCCACGCTGAGAGTAATGTAATTTAACAAGAAATTCAGCAAAAATTCCATAACAGAACCTCCTTTTTTATCTTGCCAGCATTAAGATGGTTCTTCAAAGAGGGACTCTAATTCATGGTAGAACGACTCATCGATCTGGCGGAAAGTACGGCCATTGTCTGGGCGGTCGTCAATGAGGTAGTAACTGCCGTCCTGCTCAAATGCCAGGCAGGTGATCATGTCCGCATGGCTGAGCAGCTCGTCGTGTGTCTGGTACTCAATCCGGATCTCAAAGCCATCCTTGAAATCATAGCCGCCGGTCCCATCCGGTTTCCCGTAGATGTCATGCTCCAGGTCGAGATAGGGGGCGCTGTCAATGCCCACCAGGATGTCAAAGGCCACATCATCCTCCTGAATCTCCGCAACGCCCACATTGGAATTGCCGACGATTTGGACGACCGAAATCCGTTCCGGCATGAAGAAGTCTGCAGCATCGGGGTCCAGTTCGTCATACTGCGGCACAATATAATAGACGGTGGGGTTGAAGTCCACGGTATCTACATAGCAGGGAATCCGCTCTCCGCCCAAGGTGATCTTCAGATTCGGCGCATTTTCCGCAGTGGACAGGATGCTGAACAGTGTCCCGTCGTTTCCGGTCTCCTCCAGCTCCAACTTCACCGTTGTTCCAAAGATGCTGGTGGATTGGCCCAGGCCGGAGTGAGAGGAATCTCCACCGCCGGGAACATAGACGAGGAAGTAATACGCCGTGTTGCTGCCATTAAAATAGTCATAACGCAGGGCATGGGCGCGGGTTCCCTCCTGATTCAAGCCAGCCAGCCATTCTTGCACCTTTTCTACAGCTTCCTCTTGCGACAGGCCTTCCATCTCTGCGAAGTACTCATCCCGGCTCAATTCCTGCATACTGACGGAGCCGCTGCCTCTCAGTCCCATAAGCCCGAAGGCAGCAAGCAGAATCAGCAGCAGCGGAACCAAGAGGATCACCAGAAGGATCTTCCAGCCGGTCCGGTCCTTGGGGCGCACCGGCGTCTGGATGTCGTCCTGGAACTCCGGGAGGGGCGTGGTGCATCTGGGACAGACCTTCCAATCCGGCTCCACCGGGGCCTTACAGTTTGGGCAGGAGGGGCGTAGTTTGGCGCCGCACTTGGGACACACCACATAGGTTTCCATGACTGGGGTGCTGCACTGTGGGCATCTGAGGTTCATGTAGTTTCCACGAACCAGGAGATACACGATGAGGCCGATGAAAGCAGGGGCCAGGGCTGCGACAAGGGCCCAGAGGATGGCATTCATATTCCGCTGTCTGGCGTCACGATAGACGAAAAAGCCGACGATAAACGGCAGAAGAATGATGAGGACCAGCACAATCATGACAGGGACAGTCGCAACGGTACTCATGCTGTTTTCCCTCCTTTACGAGAATAGACGATGGCGATGACACCACCGCCGGTTGCCGCAATCATGATATATCCAAAGCATAGCAGAGAGAGTACAGGGTACCAGTCGATTGCTGAGTACCCCAGCAGGACAGCGGCTATCATCAAGAGAAAGCCTGCCAGAACTGCGACGGCGGTCTGAATCCGCAGTTTGCGCCGCTCCAGCTCCGCCCGGAGCATTTGCTCGTTGAGGACCGGAGGCGTGCGCTGTTCAAAATCATAAATCTGTTTCATTTCCAAGCGCCTCCTTCAGGAGCTTTCTGGCTTTGTCCAGCCGCGATTTGACGGTTCCGCTGGGAATTCCTAAGATCTGCGCGGTTGCTGCAATATCCCTATCGTCAAAGTAATAGAGGATCACAGCCAGACGGTATTTTTCAGGGAGATGGTCGATTGCCTCATAGAGCGGCCTGTAATCCACCTTTTCGGGAGCAGGTATGGAGCAGAGCAGGAACTCCTTTTCCTCATTGCTGCGGAAATGAAGAAAGGGACTTTTTGAGAGGCGCCGCAGGGCGTTCCGGTACAGGTTGACACAGATTTTGGTGAGCCAGGGTTCGAAATCCTGGCTTGTATCATATCGAGAGAAGTTTTTGACCACCTGCAGCCAGGTATCCTGGTACAGATCATCTGCCTCCAGCGTGTTGGCGCAGAGCGTCAGGCACAGGCCATAGAGGCGTTTCCCGTATTGGTGGATGTACTGATCTATCACACGCTCTGCACCTCCTCTCACCTACATATACAATCGAGAGGGCATTTGGTTCGCCCAGCAAAAGAAAATTTCCATCATAAAATAAGTAATGCAAACAATCTTTCATTTTTTGAAAAATAATGCTATTCGATGAATTCCTTAAAGTATCCTTTTTGCTGTTTCACTGGTTACTTCACAGCATCCCTCGCTGCATGGGACAGTCAGGCGGAAAGAGAACCGGCCTTTCCTGATGTCAAACTTCCTGAGTCCCATTTCCAGGTCTGCGTCGGTCAACAGATAGCCATGTAGCGGCTGTCAATTCCTCACGGGTTTTCTCTGTTGGTTTCGTCACAGCTGGTTGACTCTTTCTGCCCGTAAGTATGAGAAAAGGGCCGTCGATTACTCGGCCGCCCTCCAAGGTTTGTAAACTGCTTGTATATGCTACTGTTTAATAACAGTCCGCCAAATTTGCATAGACTCATTGCCCGTGCGCATCCTTCCGCATTTTCGTTACCTGTTCCAAATGCGCCTGTACCGCCGCAAAGGATTTTTCGCTGATCACATGCTCGATCCGGCAGGCGTCCTCGGTCGCGGTCTCCTCGTCCACACCCAGTTCCATCAGCATCTGGCTCAACACCATATGGCGGGTGTACATCGTCTTTGCAATGGCAAGCCCGGTCTCCGTCAGCGTGATCGCACCGTCGGCGTCCACATTCACATACCCGTCCTTTTTCAAAATGGACATGGCTCTGCTGACGCTGGGTTTGGTAAAGCCCAGCTGTTCTCCCACATCGATAGCCCGAACGAAGGCGCTGTCCTGAGAGAGGATATAGATGGTTTCCAGATACATCTGGCCAGACTCGTGAATTGCCATAGGAACCTCCAAAAAACGGGCGTTTTGCTTATTATAACACAGGCGTCCGACAAGCGCCATTTTTTCTGTCAACAAAATCCATCCGTCCTCTTGACAAGCGAATTTGTCCTGTATATAATTGCGTTAGTTAGCTACCGCTAACCAGAAAGCGGCGGCTATATATTTAATGCATTGGTTAGCAATCGCTAACCTGTCTTAAATTGTCATTATTCCATATTTCACCGCACTGTCCGCATATGGACATGATTTTGTGAGGGAAACGCCTATGTCAGAGGATCTGCTGATTCGTCACTGTTCTCCCACCCTGGCCGGAATCAAGACGGGAAACCTCTTTTCCTGCGCCTGTCCCAGCCGGAAGGATCTGACGAGAGATTTATGCCGGCTGAACAAGAAACTGGTGCCCAAGGGCATCCGCGTTCTGCCGCTCCGGGTTTGCAAAGGCCGCGCTTTGATTTACGCCTACCGGCCCAATGCGCTGGAAAGCGATCTGACCGATCACCGCGCCAGAGCCTTGCTTCTGAAATACGGCTATGTGCCGGAAAACCCCAATGGCTGTGTGGTTCACCTGATCCACCGGCTCCGGAGCGAGGGGGAATTCCCCCATGAGATCGGCCTGTTTTTGAGCTATCCGCCGGAGGATGTGCTGGGCTTTATCTGCAATCGGGCGTGCAATCACAAGTGCGTGGGCTGCTGGAAGGTCTACGGCGACGAACAGGCCGCCAGAAGCATCTTTGAAAAATACGAGATGTGCAGCAAAATCTACTCCCGGCAGTGGCAGCAAGGGAAATCCATCGAGCAGCTCACCGTGGCTGGTTGATGTTTCTACCATAACAAATCCAGAAAGAAAGGTCGCTAAAGTCTTATGAGTAAAGTTGCAGTTGTGTATTGGAGCGGCACGGGAAACACCGAGGCCATGGCCATGGCGGTAGCCGAAGGCGCCAAAGGCAAGGGCGCCGAGGTATCTGTGATCACCGCCGCAGAGTTCTCACCGGAGCAGGTCGGCGAGTATTCCGCCATCGCTTTCGGCTGCCCCTCCATGGGGTCGGAGCAGCTGGAGGAGAGCGAGTTCGAGCCTATGTTCACCGCCTGTGAGGGCAGGCTGAGCGGGAAGAGCATCGCTCTGTTCGGCTCCTACGGCTGGGGGGACGGCGAATGGATGCGCAGCTGGGAGTCCCGCTGCAACGACGACGGCGCCAATCTGGCCTGTGAGAGCGTGATCTGCAACGAGGCTCCGGACGATGACGCTCTGGCAGCCTGCCGCGAGCTGGGCGCATCTCTGGCCTGACAAAAACACCGCAGAAGGCAGGAGGATCTCGTCTCCTGCCTTCTCTCTGTATCCCCAGCCAGCATAGGCGAAACCAATTTCGAACTCAGAGAAACAGGTCGTGAGAAATCATGCTGAAGGAATATTTATTGAGCCAGGGCTCCGGCACGGGCCGCTGGAGCCACGGTATGCCGGGGGTGCAGATCTGCCGCTTTTCCCTGCCGGAGCCGGTGCAGGAGCCCTTGCGGCCCATCCCGGTGTGCGGCGCACCGCTCCAGTTTGAGGTGCTGTTCTGTTTGACCGGCCGCCTTGCCGTCCGGCCATTACAGGGGACTTCCTACACGGTGGAGGCTCCGGCCATTTTCCTCCTCTCCGACAGCTCCGCTCTCCGCTCGTGTCAGTATAGCGGAAATCTGGGCGGCATTTTGATCGCCGTAGACGCCAAAGCCGCAAAAGAAAGCCTTGTGACGGTCTGCTCCACCCTGGGGATGAGGTTGGACACCAGGATCGTCAAGGAGAAGATGACGGCGAGGAACGGCTGCATGGCCCTGTGCGGCACACCTTGGACGCAGTCATTTTTTGAAACGGTTCGCTATCTGTCCGAGCAGGAGCAGGAACGCTACTCTGTTTTCAAGTCGGTGGAACTGCTGTATCTGCTCTGCACCGAGGTATCTGAATCGGACGAATCTTTCTCCAGCTCAGGCTGCCCAGTATCCCACAGTCTGTTGGAAGTCAAGGTATACATCCAGACGCATCTGTCTGATAAGCTCACCATTGCGTTCCTCTGCAAACAGTTTTCCCTTTCCCCGACCTTCTTGAAAGAAGGTTTCCGCCGCGCCTATGGCATGCCGATTCACAGCTTTTTGGTTCAACAGCGCCTCCGTCGGGCACAGGAGCTGATCTGCACCACCCGGATGCCCATTCAGCAAATTGCGCAGGCTGTGGGGTATGAGGGTATGAGCCAGTTCAACGCAGCGTTCAAGCGGGAGTATGGCATGACCCCCGGCCAGTACAGAAAAATGTCGGAAACCGCAACTCTGCGTCCGTTTTGACAGCGACAAACACCCACCTTTTCTGCTACAATAATCAGACATTCCAAAGCATTCAAAGGAGTGACAGCGATGAAACAGCATCGTTTTTGGGCGTGGGGCGCTGTGATCTGCATGATTATGGTCATGGTCACCGGCTACAAACGGAAATAAGGGAAAGGAAGGATCACAATGAGCGTTTATACGAAACTTGCCTGCTTTGCGGGTGGTGCGTTGTTTGGTTCTTTTGGCATCAAGCTGCTGTCCAGCAAGGACGCCAAGAAAGCATATGTCCATGTCACGGCCGCCGGCCTGCGGATGAAGGACTCGGTAATGGGGACTGTGACCACGGTGCAGGAAAACGCCGCGGACATTCTGGCCTCCGCCAAGGAGCTGAATGAGGACCGGGCTGCGAAGGAAGCGGAGGAAGCCGCCGCTGCCAATCTGGAGAGCGAAGAAGCCTGATTGACCCAGAGGGAGCCGCCAGCGGCTCCCTCTTTTCGTGAAGGAGGAACCTATGAACGCAACCATATTGCACGAAAGCCGGGGGCGCATCCGGTTCCGGCTGCGGCAAAAACAAATGACACTCGCTCAGGCAGATCTGCTGGAGGCATGGATTCAAGGAAAATCATGGTGCCGGCAGGTCACCGTCCATGAGCGAACCTGCTGCGTCATCCTGTACTACGATGGGACTCGCCAAGCCGTGCTGAACGAAATTCGGCATTTTTCCTGGCAGGAGGCGGAGCAGACCACCGCGCTGCCCGCCCACAGCAGCCGGGCGCTGAACCGGGAATTTGAGGAGAAGCTGGTGGCAAAGGTGGTGTGCAAGGCCGCCTGCACCCTGTTTCTCCCGCCTCCGCTGCGCCTTGCCCGCATACTCTGGCACATGGTCCCCTTTGTGCGGCGGGGCATGGGCTGCCTGCTGCGCCGCCGCGTCAAGGTGGAACTGCTGGACGCCCTGTCCATTTCCATCTCGGCGTTCCGGGGCGACTTTGATACCGCCGGCACCGTCATGTTCCTGCTGGAGGTGGGTGAGCTGCTGGAGGAGTGGACAAGGAAGAAATCTGTGGCGGATCTGGCCCGGTGCATGTCGCTGAATGTGGACCGGGTCTGGCTGCGCACAGCCCAAGGCGAAGTGCTGGTTCCTGTGTCCCAGATCCAGCCGGGGGATGCAGTAGTCGTCCGCGCCGGCGGCATCATCCCCGTGGATGGTCTGGTGCTGGAGGGGGAGGTCACTGTCAACCAGGCGTCCCTCACCGGAGAATCCATCCCGGTACCCAAGCGCCCCGGCGGCGCGGTCTATGCCGGCACCGTGGTAGAGGAGGGCGAATGTGTGCTGGAGGTAAAGCAAGCCTCCGGCCAGAGCCGCTATGACCAGATCGTTCACATGATCGAGCAGTCGGAGCAGATGAAGTCGGAGGCTGAGAGCAAGGCCGCCAATCTGGCGGATAAGCTGGTGCCCTATACCTTCGCTGGGAGCCTCATCAGCTTTGCCCTCACCCGGAATGTGGCACGAGCCCTGTCGGTGCTGATGGTGGACTTCTCTTGCGCGCTGAAGCTGGCCATGCCTCTGGCCGTCCTCTCCGCCATGCGGGAGGCGGGACGCGCCCACATCACCGTCAAGGGCGGCAAATTTCTGGAGGCCGTGGCCGCCGCCGATACCATCGTCTTTGACAAGACCGGCACCCTGACCCACGCCTGCCCCCGGGTGGCTCAGGTGGTGTCCTTCGGCGGCAAAGAGGAAGCCGAAATGCTGCGGCTGGCTGCCTGTCTGGAGGAACACTTCCCCCACTCCATGGCCAACGCCGTGGTGGAGGAGGCCAAACGCCGGGGCCTGCGTCATGAGGAGTACCACTCCAAGGTGGAGTATCTGGTGGCCCACGGCATCGCCAGCACCGTCGATGGGGAGCGGGTCCTCATCGGCAGCGCCCACTTCGTCTTTGAGGATGAGGGCTGCGTCATTCCGGAGGGCGAGCAGGAACGCTTTGACGCCCTGCCGCCGGAGTATTCCCACCTGTATCTGGCGGTGGGGGGACAGCTTGCCGCTGTGATCTGCATCTCCGACCCGCTGCGTGAGGAGGCGAAGGAAGTCCTATCCGCCCTCCGCGCCCTGGGGATCACCAGTACCGTCATGCTTACCGGAGACAGCCGCCGCACCGCCGAGGCCATCGCCCTGCAAGTGGGGGTAGACGCGTTTCGCGCCGAGGTACTGCCGGCGGATAAGGCGGACTATGTGGCCCGGCTGCGCCGGGAGGGACATACTGTCCTGATGGTGGGCGACGGCATCAACGACTCGCCGGCCCTGTCCGAGGCGGATGCGGGCATCGCCATCAGCGACGGGGCCGCCATCGCCCGGGAGATCGCGGACATCACCATCGCTGCCGATAGTCTCTGGGAACTGGTAGAGCTGCGCCGGATCGCCATGGCGCTGATGGCGCGCATCCACTCCAACTACCGCTTCGTTATCGGCTTCAACGGCACCCTGATTGCCCTTGGTGTGGCCGGTGTTCTGCCGCCCGCCACCTCTGCCACGCTGCACAATCTCTCCACCCTGGGAGTCAGCCTGCGGAGCATGGGCCAGCTGACTGCTCAGACGCAGTCCGCTCGGGGCAACAATTCGCATAATGGATAAAAAAAGAATCCTTTCCGCTTGGTAGCTTGTGCTTTTTGCGTGGTTGCACATGACTAACTCCGTGTGCTATAATACACTCACGATGCGCAGTGCGTGATGCATGGTAAGTCCAATCGCCGCTGCGCATCGTTTTTTACAATACAGTTAGCCATAGCTAACCGTATTGAAGAAAGGGGAGGATTGTATCAGACCGTATCGTTCTACCATAGTTCTCTTGGCTCTGTTGCTTGTCTTGTCCTGCTGCTCGCTGTTTGTAGGCGTGATCGATCTGACGCCGGGCGAGCTTCTGGCGGGCAATTTTGAGCAGCTGGAGATTTTCATCATCTCCCGGCTGCCCCGTCTGCTGGCCATTTTGTGTACCGGCATCGGCATGAGCGTGGCGGGGCTCATCATGCAGCAGCTGTGCAGCAACAAATTTGTGTCGCCCACCACCGGCGCGACAATTTCCTCGGCGCAGTTCGGCATCCTGCTGGCTCTGCTCTTTATGCCGGCCTCCACCCTATGGAGCAGGGCTATCTTCGCCTTTGCCACGGCGATTCTGGGCACCTGGATCTTCGTCTGGTTCATTCAGCGCATCCAGTTCAAGGATGTGGTGATGGTCCCTCTGGTGGGCATCATGTTCGGCAATGTCATCGGCGGCATTACCAACTATCTGGCTTACAAATATGAGATGACCCAAGCTCTGTCCTCCTGGCTGGTGGGCCACTTCTCGCTGGTGCTGAAAGGCCGGTATGAGATCGTCTGGCTGACGGTCCCGCTGGTGGTGCTGGCCTTCCTCTTCGCCAACCATTTCAACATTGTGGGACTGGGCAAGGATTTTTCCAAGAACCTGGGTGTCCCGTACAACCTGGTCCTCTTTTCCGGGCTCACCATCGCTGCCATGATCACCGCCAGCATTGTGGTGGTGGTTGGTTCCATCTCCTACATTGGCCTGATTGTGCCAAATGTGGTGGCCATGTACAAGGGTGATAAGATCCGGGGCACGCTGGTGGACACTGCCCTGTTCGGCGCTATCTTCGTGCTGGTGTGCGACATGATCGGTCGAGTGGTGATCTTCCCCTATGAACTGCCCATTGAGCTGATCGTTGGCATTCTGGGGAGCCTGATCTTCATTGCCCTGCTGTTTTACCGACTCAAGCACGGCCGCAAGGCCATCCGCCTGGGCAGCGCCGGGACAGGCTGCTGCTCCGCCATGCCTAACCTGAAAGGAGGTGCGGACCAGTGAACACTGCTGCCGTGCGCTCCAACCGGCGCAAACTCCTGATTCTGGCTTCGATCGTTCTTCTCTGTGCAGCAGGATATATGCTGGTGGACGTCAACTTTTCCAATCCCAAACTCCTGGCCTACGCCATGAAGATCCGCACCCCCAAGCTCATCGTCATGCTCATCACCGCCTTTTCCATCGGCGGGGCCTCTCTGGTGTTCCAGTCCATCATCAACAACACCATTGTGACCCCCTGCTTGCTGGGCATGAACTCCCTGTATACCCTCATCCACACGGCGGTGGTGTTTTTCCTGGGATCCTCCAGTATCATCGCATCCAACGCAAATCTGTCCTTCGCGGTGGACGTGGTGCTCATGGGAATTACCGCCACGATTATTTATAGCTGGATCTTCAAAAAGACCAAGCACAATGTACTCTATGTGCTACTGGTGGGCACGGTTCTGACTTCTTTCTTCGGCAGCATCCAGACCACACTTACCCGCGTGATGGACCCCAATGAGTACGACACTCTGCTGAACACCCTGGTGGCCAGCTTCAGCAATATCAATTCCGAGATCATTGTCTTTTCCCTGATTCTTCTGGCAAGTGTCATCTTCATCCTGCGTAAGGAGTTGGCTCTGCTGGATGTGCTGACCCTGGGTAAGGAACAGGCCATCAATCTGGGTGTGGACTACGACCGCTGCATCCGCCGCCTGCTGCTGGGCGTGACCCTCTGCATTGCCGTGGCCACCGCCATGGTGGGCCCCATCTCCTTTTTGGGGCTCATCATTGCCAACCTGTCCCGTCAGCTGCTCAAGACCTTCCGGCACACCCAGTTGATCCTGGGTACGGCACTGTTCGGCATGATCGTGCTGGTGGGCGGACAGCTTATCGTGGAGCATGTGTATTCCTACTCCGTGCCGGTGAGCGTGTTCATCACCGTGGGCGGCGGTCTTTACTTCCTCTATCTCCTCCTGACAAGAAAGAAGGTGTGACCATGCGTGTACAGGAATTGACAAAACAGTATGACGGGAAAACCGTGGTGGACGGTGTGAGCTTCGCCATTCCCAAGGGCAAGGTGATTTCCCTGATTGGTCCCAACGGTGCGGGCAAGTCCACCGTCATGGGCATGATCTCCCGGCTCATCGCCCACGACAGCGGACTGGTAGACTTTGAGGGCAAGGACATTGGCAAATGGAAAAGCAAGGAGCTCTCCAAGCGCCTTGCCATCCTGACTCAGTCCAATAACATCCAGATGAAGCTGACTGTGCGGGAGCTGGTGACCTTCGGGCGCTTTCCGTATTCAGGCAACCGGGTCACCCCAGAGGATCAGAAGATTATCGACCGAGCTATTCACTACATGGAACTGGAGGAGTTCCAGGATCGCTTCATCGACGAACTCTCCGGCGGCCAGCGGCAGCGGGCCATGATCGCCATGGTCATCGCCCAGGACACCGAGTATGTGCTGCTGGATGAGCCCACCAACAATTTGGATATCTACCACGCCACCAACATGATGAAAATCGTCCGCCGCCTCTGCGACGAGCTGGGGAAGACGGTGATTTTGGTGCTGCATGAGATCAACTATGCGGCATTCTATTCCGACTATATCTGTGCCTTCAAGGACGGAAAAATCGCCAAGTTCGGCACTGTGGAGGAGGTGATGACGAAAGAGAACCTGTCGCAGATCTATCAGGTGGACTTTGAGATCCTGACCATTGCAGGCAAGCCGCTGTCCATCTACTATTGACCCTTATTTTCAGTACTTTTTAGAAAAGGAGTAACCAAAAATGAACATGAAAAAAATGCTTTCTCTTGCCCTGGCCGGTGTGATGGCCCTGAGCCTCATGGCCTGCTCTGCGCAGAACGGCGGCGATTCTTCCGAGAATACCTCCTCGCCCAGCAGCAGCCAGTCCAGTGAAGAAACACAGAACAACGAGACCCCCGAGTCCGTGACCATCACCAGCCTCAATGCCAACAAGGAGGCAGCGGAGCTGGAAGTGCCTTACGATCCCCAGCGCATCGCTATCCTGGATATGGCGTCCCTGGACATTCTGAACGCCCTTGGCGTGGGCGACCGGGTGGTGGGCACCGCCTCCACCAGCCTGGAGTACCTCCAGGACTACATCAATGACGATATCGCCAACCTGGGCACCATCAAGGAAGCCGATCTGGAGGCTGTCATGGCTTGTGAGCCGGACGTCATCTTCATTGGCGGTCGCCTTTCCTCCAGTTACGACGCCCTCAGCGAGATCGCTCCCGTGGTCTATCTGGCCACGGATACCGAACTTGGCGTGGTAGAGAGCGTGCGACAGAATGCTACCACCATCGCCTCCATGTTCGGCCTGGAGGATAAGGTGGATGAACTGATGGCTGACTTCGATGCCCGTATCACCGCTCTCCAGGCCGTCTCCGAGAGCCAGACTGCCATCGTGGGTATGTGTACCAGCGGCAGCTTCAATGTGCTGGGCAACGATGGCCGCTGCTCCATTATCGGCGTGGAAGTCGGCTTTGAGAACATCGGTGTGGACGCCAACATCGATACCTCCACCCACGGTAATGAAGCTTCGTTCGAGTTCATCGTGGACAAAAACCCCGACTACATCTTCGTTATGGACCGGGATGCCGCCATCGGCACTGACGGCGCGCAGCTGGCGCAGGATATTATGGAAAATGAGCTGGTGATGGGCACCGAGGCCTACAAGAACGGCCATCTCATCTATCTGGCTCACCCCGCCGTGTGGTACACTGCCGAGGGCGGTATCACCGCACTGGACATCATGCTGCAGGATCTGGAGAGCGAGCTGCTGGGTTAACGCTTTTCAGTAGAGTATTACGGCCTTTCTCCAAAGAACTCATATATCGTTTTCATCGAACTTAACTGCTAACGAAGGGAGCGCATACCATGGATCAGGAAAACAGAATGCCTCTTATTGGCGACAAGGCCCCGTCCTTCGAGGCTGTCACTACGCAGGGCCCTATCAAATTCCCGGAGGATTACGCCGGCAAATGGGTGATCCTCTTCTCCCATCCCGCGGATTTCACCCCGGTCTGCACCACGGAGTTTATGACCTTTGGCTCTATGATTGACGAGTTCAAGGCGCTCAATACTGAGCTGGTGGGGCTTTCGGTGGACTCTATCTATTCCCACATTGCCTGGCTGCGGAAGATCCAGGAGCTGGAGTGGAACGGCAAGAAACACATCAATGTGACCTTCCCTCTCATCGAGGATATCCGCATGGAGGTGGCCAACAAGTACGGTATGATCCAGCCGGGACAGTCCAACACCCAGGCGGTGCGGGCGGTGTTTGTCATCGACCCCAACGGCGTGGTACGAACCATCCTGTACTATCCGCTGTCCACGGGCCGCAACTTTGACGAGATCAAGCGCATCGTCCTGGCGCTCCAGAAGGCAGATGCCGACGCCTGCGCCACCCCGGCCGACTGGCGACCCGGCGATGATGTCATCGTACCCACCGCCGGCAGCTGCGGCGTAGCCAAGGAGCGGATGGACAACCAGAGCGAGAATCAGTATTGCCTGGACTGGTTCATGTGCTTCCGCAAAGAGCCGAAATAATATTAAGTTTATTCTCCAACAGAAACCCGGTCGAGATTTCATGCACGAGATCTCGACCGGGTTTTATAATATTTTCAGTTATACTTCTCAAAGCGATAGCCATATCCATATACAGTTTGAATCGCATTGATATTTAGTTTTTTTCGTATCTTGCATATCCTGCTGGTGACGCTTTCCGGGCCAGCAGCAAAATCATCCGGCATAGCATATTGATAAAGCTGCTCTCGGGTAAAAGTCCAACCGGGATGTGAAGCCAGATAATACAAGATGTTGAACTCCATTGTAGTCATCTTTATGACGCGACCATTTACATAGACTCTGCGTTGGTTTGGGTCTATACACAGATCATCATAGTGCAGCACTTCCATCCCGGTCAACAGTCTCACCTCCTCATTACTTCTTTTCTGATGCAATCTTTTTCAAGTGTTGAAAACTACTTTCGCTGATGACATGCTCGATCCGGCAGGCGTCCCGCTCGGCAGTAATGGGGTCTACCCCAGCATTTGTCAGCATTTCTGTAAAGAAGCGGTGCTTTTCGTAGATTTGCTCAGCGACTTCCCGGCCCACATCGGTCAGGTGCAGAAAATAGTCGCTGTCCATCGTCAGGAAGCCCCCGTCCCGCAGGGTTGCCACCGCATGGCACACGCTGGGCTTTGACACCTCCATGTGCCGGGCAACATCCACGGAGCGCACCATGCCCATCTTCTTGTGGAGAAGAAGTATGGCCTCCAAGTAATCCTCACCGGAAGCGTACAGTTTTTTATCCGGAGGCATTGCACACACCAGCTCCTTGCTTGCGGGAGAAGAAAGCCCGCAAGAGCCCTACAGCATCCCCGTCCATCGGCCGATGCCACAGCACCTTGCTCCCCTGAATGAACAACAGGTAGGTGCAGCACTTATAAATGAGCTCCGGGTCATGCGTAATCAGAAACAGGCTCTTTCCCATCTTTTTCAGACGGTTTAAGTTGTCCGATACCTCCAGCATATGACGGTAATCCAATCCGCTGGTAGGTTCGTCAAATATCAGGACCTTTTTGTCCGATGCTATTGCACTGCCAATCGCCGCCCTCTGCTTTTCTCCTCCGGACAGGGACATGGGGTGCAGTTTTGCTTTGCCCAACAGGTCAAGGCTGTTCAGTATCTCCTTGGCGCGGGCTGTGTCTGCTTTCTCGTCCTCGCCATCCATACTAAGCATCAATTCGTCCAGTACATCTTCTGTGAATAGCTGATGATTTACATCCTGCATGACCATATAGGAGATATGCCTGCGCTGCTTCGCGTCATAGGAGGCCCCATCCATTTCAAGCACACCTTTCGCTTTTTTATCCAGACCGCACAGGCACCGGGCAAAGGTAGATTTTCCCGCGCCGTTGTTTCCGATGATGCCGATGATCTCCCCTTGGGGCAGGGTCAGGTCTGGAATATCCACATTGAGGGGGCCGTGCTTTTCATAGGAGAACTGGAACCCCTTGATATGTAATTGCGGAGCGGCCGGCTTGGGAGCGGCCTCCGGGGACAGGTGGAATGGGTCCAGTGCCCGCAGCCCCATTCCCTGCAATTCATCGGGCGGTAGTTTTTGAAACTCCGCCCCGGTAAATTCCCGTACAATACTTCCGTGTTTCATATAGAAAATTCGATCTGCATAGGGAACGAGATAATAAAGCCGGTGTTCCGCGACAATCACGGTCTTTTTCTCAGACTGCCAGTGCCGGATCACACCAATCAAATCTTCGATGGTGGCAATATCCAGATTGGAGGACGGTTCGTCCAATACGAAAATGTCCGGGCGGATTGCGTCAGCAGATGCACAGGCAATTTTTTGCTTTTCCCCGCCGGACAGGGCAAACAAGCTCCGGTTCAGCAGTTTTTCCAGCTTGAGGCTGTGGGCGGTTTCCTCCAGACGCTTCCGCATCTCCGGGACCGGCAGGGCCATGTTTTCACACCCAAAAACAATCTCGCTGGTGGTATCTACATTGTAGAATTGTGTCCTTGGGTTTTGGAATACAGATCCCACCCGCTGCCCGATTTGATAAAGAGGATAGTCTTTTAACTCTTTCCCGTCTAAAAGGACTTGCCCGGTCAGTTTCCCTCCGTAGTAATGAGGGATCAGACCGTTGATCAGCCGAGTCAGCGTTGTCTTGCCACATCCGGACTCTCCGCAGAACAGAATAGTTTCGCCATCCTGTATTGTTAGATTTATATGGCTCAGGTTGTTCTCGTTTTCCCCGCTCTCATAGGTAAAGGAAACATCTTTTAATTCGATCACAGTATCACCTCCTTACCACGGACTGAAAAAGTATGTGGAGAGCAGTGCGGCTCCGGCAATCAGCACCGCCAGCAGATCCCAGCCAGTAAAACCGACCTTTGTGATATTGGTGCGCCGGACCGGGTTATCCAGGCCGCGGGTCAGGGCCGCCGCGGAGAGATCATCCCCGATTTTGACCACCGAGATCATCAGGGGAATAAAACGGTATTCAATCAGGGCAGCGGGGTTTTGCCAGAATTTCTTTGTCCCGAACTGGACCTCCCGCATCCGCATGGCGTCCTTGATGGCGGCCGACTCCTCCTGCATGGTAGGGATAAAGCGAAACAGGACGGAGAGCGGAATGGTGATCTGCCGCCCAATGTGCATCCGGCCCAGTGCGGTAATGCACTCGCTGGCCGTGGTGGATTTGATGATGTAGGCCCCCATCATAAAGGCCGGAAACAGTCGCAGGACCAGTCCCACCAACAGGACTACCAGCATATTGACGATCATGGGAAACTGGACGGAGTTCTGGATGGCCTGCACAAACAGCCCCGCTGCGAACAGACAGAAGAACACTGTTGCTGTCTTATACTGTCGGTTAGTCAAGAACAGGACAAAGGGAATCATCGCCACCGCGATCATAAAGGCGGTGTGGCTGTATAGAAATTCTGCGGTAGCGACAACGGCCATCAGCAGCAGCTTGGTTCGTGGGTCCAAGCAAAAGCCTGTTCTATTTTCAACAACCGCTTGAAGCTGCTCCATTACACAATTCCAGCTCTCTCAAAGTGTTTTTTCAGCATTTTATGGCCCAGCAGTGCGCCCAGAATACCACCCACAAACAGCAGTGCAAGGCCCACATACAGCATCCAGGAAGGCATCAGGGATTGCAAGGTGTTTGCGTACTGATCACCCATGGAGGTGTGGATGTTTTCCCAATACGCTTCGCCGGCAAACCAGAGGTTGGCGGGGCAGCCCATGATACCGAGACAAAAGCAGGCATAGCTCAGAACAGTGACCTTGAATTTCTGATAGCCTCCGATTTTAAGTACCACATCGCTTAGAATGCCGCCGAGCACCCAGCCGAGAAGGCCGATCCAACCGTAGCCGATCAGATAGAAGAAGATGCCGCCGATGATACCTGTGATAGTCAGCATACCAAACTTCTGAATCTTGGTATAGTAAAGCATCATAGGAATGCCGCAGACGATGGGCCAAATTATGAACAGGAACGGGTAGACCACAGGCAGTGCGGTAAGCAGACCGACAACAAAGAAAATAACGAGGGTCATGGCTGTGTAAATGCCGACATTGATGAGATCTTTACCTGTGAGTTTCTTTGTGTTTTCCATTTTTGAATATTTCCTTTCTGAAAAAATTAAGTGTTGAAATACCTTGTGCGAATGAGACGCTGCGGTTTCACCTTCACATCATTTGGTTAGTATATGCTAACTATTGCGCAAAAATTTTGGGGATCAGATCCCCAAAACTGTCTGCCATCCGGAGTTGAAAAAAGAGGCAAGCGTGTGAACATATCTCAGTGCGGCCTCCTTTGGGAAGTTGTGCATGACCACTTCAGCCAGGGATGCAAAATACGCATGGAGCAGAATATGCCACTCCTCTTCCGCCAATTCGTGGACCTGGATGCCCCGAGATTTCAGTTCCGCAAAGAACTTCAGTGTGACCCGGGTTTCCAGACAGACAACATCATCCAAAAAGGAGGAATACCGCGTGCCCTCCGCCCGCATGAGAAGCAGACGGAACACATCAAAGTGTTCATAGATGTATTCAATAATGACCGACAGCGTTTCCTCCGACAGTTTCCAGAGGGATTTTAAGTCGTCCGTCTTTGCCAGTTCTATGTGCTCATTTACCGACGCCTCATAGATGGCCTTGACCTCCTGGACAACAGGCTCCACCAGCGCGCCGAACAGAGCTTCCTTATCGTCAAAGTGGTTATAAAAAGCTCCGTTAGTCACATGGGCGTCCTTGCAGATCTCCCGGATGCTGGCCCGCTCAAAGCCATATTCCAAGAAGTGCTTTTGGGCGCAGAGCAAAAGATTTTCATGGGTCTGCTGAAAGTCTCTTGACATTCGCCATCCCTCCGTCCTATACTAAAATTACACTGTAATATTACGATGTAATTTAGATTTTAGCACAGGGTACTTGAAATTGCAATACCCTCCTTGTATTTTTTGTGCCTGAAAGGAGGCTGGTTATGAAGTCGAAAGAACCGGGAACGATTCGGCAGCTATTTGCTTTCGTGGGAGAGAGCAACGGTAAAATGCGCCTCTCCATCTTCCTGGCTGTCTTGGGAGAACTGTTTGGCATGGGGCCATTTCTAATGGTGGCTGTCCTCGCGGATGCCTTGTACCAGGGGACTGCAACACCCACGCTGGTATTGTTTCTCTGTGGAGGCGCCGCAGTTTGCCAGATCATAAAAATGCTGCTTACCTGGCGGTCCTCCCTGATGTCCCACAAAATTTCTTTTACCATACTAAAAAATATCCGGGAGGCTATTACCGACCGGATGGCGAAGGTCCCCATGGGCATCATGCTGGAAACACCCACAGGGGCTTTCAAGAATCTGATCGTGGACAATGTGGCAAAGTTGGAGGACTCCATGGCCCATTTCATGCCGGAACTGCCCTCCAACATCGCTGCGCCCCTATGCAGTATTCTTCTGATCTTCCTGCTGGACTGGCGGATGGGGCTGGCCGCACTGGTGACAATTCCGCTGGGCACCCTCTTTTTTGCCGCCATGATGCGGGGATATGGGCCCCGCATGGAGAACTACATGCGATCTGCCAACGAGATGAACAGTACTCTGGTGGAGTATGTCAACGGCATTCAGGTCATCAAGGCGTTCAACCGGTCTGCAGCTTCCTATGGAAAGTATGCCGATTCTGTCCGCTATTTCCACGATTCCACCATGGCATGGTGGAGCCAGTGCTGGCTTTGGAACGCGGCGGCCCGGGCGGTCCTCCCTTCTACGCTTCTGGGGACCCTTCCAGTGGGAGCGTGGCTCTACATGGAGGGAAGTCTTTCTCTCCCTGTCTTTCTGGTGGCCTTGGTGGTGCCTCTGGGTTTTATTGCGCCGCTGATGAAGGTCTCCGAGGCTATGGAGCAGGTCAGCATGATCAAGGGCAACCTAGAACAGGTCACCACTTTTTTGAAAACCCCGGAGCTTGTCCGCCCCACAGAGCCTGCGGAGCTTGGGGAGCGGTGCTATCAATTTGAGGATGTCCATTTTGCTTACAATGAATCCGAAGTTCTCCACGGTATCTCATTCCAGACACAGCCCGGTACCATGACCGCCATTGTTGGGCCATCCGGCTCCGGGAAGTCTACGATTGCCAAGCTGATGGCCGGCTTTTGGGATGTAACCTCCGGTACAGTACGCTTTGGCGGGCAGGATATTCGCAACATTCCGTTTGGACAACTCATGGGTGAAATCAGCTATGTAGCCCAGGACAATTTTCTCTTTGACAAATCCATTCGGGAAAACATCCGCATGGGAAACCCTGATACCAGCGACGGGGAAGTAGAGGCTGCGGCCAAGGCTGCCAACTGTCACGACTTTATCATGCAGTTAGAGCAGGGCTATGATACCATGGCTGGCGATGCCGGGGACCGCCTCTCCGGCGGAGAACGGCAGCGCATCACCATTGCGCGGGCCATACTCAAGCAGGCGTCCGTCATCATTTTGGACGAGGCGACCGCCTATGCCGACCCCGAGAACGAGGCGCTGATCCAGCAGGCTATCAGCAAGCTGGTGGCGGGAAAGTCTCTGATTGTCGTGGCCCACCGGCTGAATACGATACGCAATGCCGACCAGATATTGGTTGTTGCCAATGGAGAGATTGTGGGCCGGGGCATCCAGAAGGAGCTTCTGCAGAACTGCCCCCTTTACCGAAAGATGTGGCAAGACTACGCCGGCTCTATAGAAGGAGGCACAGAAGATGTTTGAAATGATTCGCCGTGTCTTTAAGATTGCAGGAAATAGCCGGGGAAAGATCGTTGCAGGCATCGTCTGCAACATTCTGAAATCGTTCTTCAATGGTTTTATGATGTTCGGTGTATTCTGGATTCTGCTCCATTTGGATGGACTCTCTCCGGTCGTCATCGGGCAGTCTTTTGGCGTAATTATGTGTAGTGTACTGGGCCGCTTCTTTTTCCAGTGGATGTATGATCGTACCATGAGCGGGTCTGGCTATGACATTTTCCGGGATTACCGTCTGGAGATTGGGGATCGGCTGAAGCAGGCACCCATGGGATATTTCTCAGAACAAAATCTGGGCACCATTCAGGCCATGCTCACCACTACGATTGCCGACCTGGAGGGGTACTCCATGTTGGCTATTGAGCAGATGACCAGCGGTGTGGCTATGGCTGTACTGATGTCCGTGATGATGTTCCTTTTTAGCCCGGTAATTGCGGGATTGAGCCTTGTGGGGCTGGCACTTGGGATGCTGGTCCTGCGTTGGGTGAGGCTTCGCGCCGCCCAATATGCTCCCATTTACCAGGAGGCACAGGAGCATCTGGTCGGTAAGGTGATGGAATACATACGGGGTATTTCGGTGTTGCGTTCTTTCTCTAAAGGTGAAGAAGGACAGCGGGAAGTCCGCGCTGCGTTCCAGAAAAAATGGGACGCGGACTACGGCCAGGAAAAGGCTACGGCTGGCGTCCTCCGTTTTTATGGATTGACCTTTAAGCTCATGAGCTGTGTGCTGATTGCGGCGGCGGCTCTGCTGTATCTGGCGGGGCAAATCAGCCTGCCTTATTGCCTGACTTTCTTGTTCTGCGCTTTCACAGTCTATTCCGACTTAGAGACGATGGGCAACAGTGCCTTTCTGAGCAAGAAGATCAATACGGAATTGGATCGGCTGGAGGAGGTCACCGACATTCCAAAGATGGATACCAACTCGGAGAAACTGGTTGTGTCCCACTATGATATTTCTCTGGAGCATATCTCATTTGGCTATGGGGACCGCCGGGTGATTCATGACATTTCGCTGGAAATCCCGGAGCATACCACCTGTGCGATTGTGGGCCCCTCCGGCAGCGGCAAGACCACACTCTGCAATCTGATTGCCCGCTTTTGGGATGTGCAGGAAGGGACAGCTCGGATTGGCGGGAAAAATGTGCGGTATTATACTGCGGACAGTGTGCTGGAATACATCAGCATGGTCTTTCAGAATGTATATCTCTTTCATGATTCTGTGGAAAATAACATCCGGTTTGGACGGCCAGAAGCTACCCATGAGGAGGTGGTAGCGGCCGCAAAACGAGCCTGTTGTCACGACTTTATTTTGACCCTTCCAGATGGGTACGATACGATTATCGGGGAAAGTGGCTCCACCCTCTCAGGAGGTGAAAAGCAACGCATTTCCATAGCCAGGGCTATTTTGAAAGATGCGCCTATCATCATTCTGGATGAAGCCACCTCCAGCGTCGACCCGGAGAATGAGCAAGCGCTCTTGTCCGCAATTCAGGAGCTGACAAGGGATAAGACTCTAATTTCTATTGCTCACCGCCTGAGTACCGTTCGAAATGCTGACCAGATTATTGTAATAGACCATGGACGGATTATTCAAAGGGGAACACACGAGGAATTATTGTCAATAGACGGAATGTATCGAAGATTTCTATCTCTGCGCACAGAAGCTGCTGGATGGCATCTGTGATAGATAGCACACTATAAAGAATGGCTGTGGTGGTCTTAGTTCCACCACAGCCACTTTTTACTTCTTATAGTAATAGTCATATCTATTTGCGATATACTTTTATTAACCTATTCTACTAATTTTCCCCGTATTGGGATGAATCAGCACAAGCGGCAGTCTGCGGGTCTTTGCAATCCGCATTGCTACCCGTATGCTACCCGCTCCCTGCGGATCATTATTATACACTGCCACCAAGCAGTCGGCGCATTGCACCATGTAAACTGTGCGCTCTTTATACCCCTGCGCTCCCACTCCCCTGCTACCCATTACAAATTGGTCGCAGTTCTCCTTTAGGCGACGCAACCTTTCACGACTTTTTGGGTCCCATCGTTCGTCATGACCTGGAAAGGGATACACAAGCACAATTTTCAATTCCGGGCATCCTTCCTGCCATCGCATTTCCAACAGGATCTCACCGGCCCATAGATCGACACCAAGAGCTCCACCGACATAGTACCGACGTACTCCACGCCGATACAATTCCATAAAAACATCATGCAACCGCTTCTTCAGACGCTTGCACGAAGTCATATATTCTTGATATTTGAATTTAAACTGCGTGGGCCGTTGACTAACAACAGCACACGAATAAAACTTGTCCATCTCATCTCCTCCTTTTTTCAATAGTACAGTAATATAGCTCATTATACCTTCTATGGCTGAATAAGTTCAACTATGGCCGCTTAATTTTTCGTGCCATGGCGGATAAAATATAGCTATAGCATGGAGGGCTGCCAATGGGTGAATTATTAAAAGAGATGGGCCAGCGAATGCTGGATCGCCGCAAACAACTGAGATTAACACAAGAAACTCTGGCTAAAATGGCACATGTAACCCCGCAAACTATTTCAACTGCTGAACTGGGAACAAAAGCCATGCGGCCTGAAACTATATTGAATGTCTGTGAAGCATTGGACATCAGCACAGATTATTTGCTGCGCGGTCAGGTAATAGAAGACGATGCACGCCTGCTTCATCAAAAGATTTCTTCATTGACACCCAGCCAGTACCGCCATCTGGAAGATATTATTGACAGTTATATTGCTGCCATTCAAGAACAGAAAGAGGTATAGGACGAGGCTTTATCTGTCTCTCCTATACCTCTTTCTTTATTATCTGCGGAATTCAGCCATTGTGCTGGCTATCAGGTTTCGGGTCACATCATCAATCTCCAGTGCTTCTCCCACTTCCGGCATATACTCTGGCTCCTGCGCCTGCACATTTGGTGTCGAAGCCGCTTTCTCTTCTTCCACTCGGCAGGTGCCCGAGGCCGGGGCAGGCTTTTCGGTTTGTCCTGTCTCTTGCCGCATGATCTCACGCACAATGGCTTCGATGGCGGCTCTGTCAATGACCGGAGCCATTGCTTTCAAAGGCTGCGGGTCATCTGCAAAGTTCGCATTATAGTATGTGATTGCATTGGCAATATACTGGGATTTGCTATGAGGCGGCTGAAGTTCCAACAGTTCAACGGCAGCTCGCTGTACGGGGTCGCCAATATTGAACCGCAGAGAAAATCGCCCCCGTTCCTTTTTGGCCGCCATTCCCATCACCTACCCGCCGTTTCCAGTCGATAGAGATATTCAAAGCCGGCCGCATTGGCATTGATGTTCGTGACGAACAGCGGCGTCCCCACCTTACCGGAGGATTCGATCTGTCGGCGTAGCAGGATCGCGCCGCCGCCCACAAAGACCACCTTACTGTAACGAAGATCCAGCATCCGCTCCCGGAGCGTGCTGAAGAGGTCGTTTACAAATTCCTGTGCCAGCCGCTCCACCAGGCGCACAGCTTCAGCCGGATACGAGGTCTTCCTGCCAGCAAGAATTGCATCCACATCGCTTTCATCCAGCAGCAGATCCAGTTCCGAGTTTCCTCTGGACCTGATCTTATTGTAGAGCAGAATCACGCCGTTTTCCAGCGAATCGCAGGAGGTGAGATCAGCTTTTCCGTTTTTCAGGAGAAGATAATCCGCCGTAAAGCCTCCAATATCCAACACCACCGCTTTCGGGTCATCCATGAGCGTGTGAAGCATGGTAGCGGCCGCCGCGTACGCCTGCGGGTAGCAAACCACATCGGTAATACGGATGGCATAGGGCTTATCCCGGTACACGAACTCCACGATCCCATCTCTCTTGAAATAATCGGAAAACTTTTTTGCCTGGGCGCCAAAATGTGCCGGCGGCAGTCCTACCGGAAGCTGGATATTGTAGAGCTCCTGCTTGCCGATTTGGCGCGTCTCCAGTTCCTCTGCAATAGCGATCAGCGTAAGTACAAAGAAGCGGTCATCTTCCGTCTTGTCCTTGCGGAACGGGATGCGCTCACTGGAGAGCGTGTAGTAATTGTCCCGATATTGCAGGCTCTGACCAAAGGGTTTTGTAATGCTCTGCTGCAGGCCGGAAACAAAGGGGCTGCAGTGGACGGTTTTGATTTGCTTGTTGCCATGATCGACACCAATCAACATAGGTAGTTGCCTCCTTTTTTGCTTTATACATATCCTTTACGCCTGGATGACGCCTTTCTCAACAGGAGGGCAAAAAACACAAAGCCTATACCATAGTAAAACAACGATACCGCCGGGAGAAGAATTTTTCTTCTCCGGCGGTATCGCATCCATCCGATGTAAATCAGTATATATTTTATGTGTGTACGCTGTATCGAGCCTTTGCTATGTCTTCTATTCCATGCAGGATGACGGCGCCGCAGATCCCTCTGCCATAAGGCGTATACTCCTCAAAAAAGAAGCTGTACGGCTGGCTGTCATCATAGAGAACGATTTTTTCCGTACCGCGCCACTGAAAATGCTGTTCCAGGATCTTTCCCAATTTGTGACGCAGAAGCCGGCACCCGGTAACCTCCTGGAGATTTTTCCTGCAGTGGAATTCATATCGGCGTGTTACCAGTTCCGGGATGGAGAGTTGGCGCCACTCGGCACCATCCATATCCTCTCCGGCCCCTGCAAAAGCGCGGAATGGCTCATAGGGAAGCCGCACATCCTCTTTCCAGCCATGCACTCTGTCATTGCCATCTTCCTGAAGCCATGTGAACCGGATCTCCAGAATCTGCGTACCATCTGGCCCCTTTGTCAGCCGCAGACTGGCAAAGGAACCGCAATCACTCGTCAGTACCCTTTTATTCGGCTCCTGCTCCAACTTTTGCAGTTCGCTGCGCAGGATGGCAAACCGATGCGGGGACTTTTTCTCCCATGAAATGGTGCGAATATAAAGCAGTTCCTTGTCGCACCGCACTTTTATCATAGTCCGGTCATTCATATGTTCATTCCTCCTTTTCAGGGAGCGCCCCTGCGGTATGCAGGGCCGTCCGTTCTACCAAAAATGCACCTTCCACATATTTTTCTTTGCGGGAGGTCGTTGCTGCGCCGCCCAGGGAATCGAGATACTGCTGCCCGTTCTTGGATTTAGAGATATACACATAAAACGGGCTGCTGACATACTGATCCCGTGCATAACAGTTGACATACCTCCTTGCCAGAACAGAGACTGCCCCCAGCTCTGCAGCCTTCTGTGTTGCCAGAGCGACGGCCATCTCCATGACCACCTGTTGCTCATCGTCATTGATGCCGGAGGTGTAAATGCGCTCCAGAAACAGCACCAGCTTCTCACTGACAATATGACCGCTCTCGGTTGTGTTCCCTCCGGCCAAATCAGCAAAAGAAAGCATCAGTTCTGTTGGCTTTTGAAACGCCCCTTTGGTCAGGCGAATGCAGGCGCGGGCCACGATCTCATCACCTTTTCTGATCAGGATGATTTTCTTGTTGGAATCAAAAGCCGCCAGCAGGCACTCGCGTTGGCTCCCCGTTCGATAAGACAAGCAGGTGCTATAGGGCAGCTCGCCTATCTGAATGGTGTGGTAGAAATCATCCGCTTCCTCGGCAATAAACTTGCCTCGATCCAACGCAAGGTTCTTTTGCCATGCGGTCTCCTGCTGCTCACTGATTGGGTGGTTTATTTCCCGGCGCAGATCGTCTGCGAAATATTTCAGCACATAGAACTGGCCCATGAGTTCAGCCTGCACGATCCTTCTGAGTGCCTCGATAGCCGCATCATTTCCCTGCAGGTAGTTATATAGCGGAGTCACCAGGCTACTGCCTCCTCGAAGCAGGAAGTCTGTGATACGATTTTGGTTCTGTTTCACAAACTCGTCTGAAATGGAGAGGCTTTCTTTTAACTGGGCCCAATCCATATCCGTGGTCAGGACAGAGGCGCGAACCTGCAGCCAACTTTCACACCCGGCAAGCAAGGGCAGGTTTCTGGCGGCAAAGACCGCATCCGTTTCCGTCCGGAGATCCGGGACAAAGGGGCAAAGCTGGGTGTAATGAAACAGCATTTGCATAGCTGTCCGCCTCGTCAGCCCGCGAATATGTCCAAATCGCTTCCGATACCATTCGCTGAACGGTTGCTCCAGCAGGCATTGAGCCAGCTGAGTCAATTGCTCATCCTCCGTGTATCGGCTGACCAGATCCCGCTTGAGGAGTTGGCGAAGCGTGAGCATACGCTGGTCTACCGGGAGCGGGGTCAGCTTTGCATACAGGCGGACATAGATTTGGTCCTGCTGCCACAGCAGCCGCATCTCTTCAAAGGTATATTGCTGTCCTTCCTCCAGGCAGTCAAAATAGCTGTCTGTGCGCTTTGCTGCATCGCAATCCTGTAAATTCTTTTCTGACAGGGAATTGATATTGCAGTGCTCACAAAAGCAGTCTTCAAACAGGAGCGCATAGCGGCTCAGAGAAAGGAAAATCTCACTGTTCTGATCCACCAACTGTAAAAAGTGCTTTTTCCGGTGTTCCACCGCATAGACAAGGATTGGAAACTGATACGAGCGGATTGCACCGAAATCCAGATGAAGGCAACCGGCATACAGTGCATTCAGGTAACTGACCTGATTGCACAAGATTTCCTCACGCTGTTCTTTGTTCAGCGGTGCTTCCTGTCTGATGAACCAGTTCAGATCATACTGTCCCGCACGGTTTTCAAACCAGCGTTGGAAAAAGATGTTCAAATCATCTACATCATGTTCAAAGACCTCCAGCAGCTGGCGGAACTTCCCGATATCGGTTTCCCGCAGCCATTGAAGTGCTTTCAGCCGGCCAGAATCAAGAAACACGGTCACGCCCTGCTGGTACAGCAGGCCGAGGATCTTCTGCAGCGGTGTATTCTGCTCCAGAAGTACCAGCGTCTCTTTTTCGTTGCTATGCCAGTTGAACAGGCAGGCGCCAAGAAATGGAAAGCGCATCATGTCCCGCTGATGTGCGGTCAGTGAAGAAAGCCCTTTCCAATCTGCAACAGGAAAAAGCCAGAGATTATCCAGAATAGCTTTTTCCTCTTCTTCGTACTTGACATAGGGCAAATAGTATTTCAAATACTCAAAAGTCAGCGCCGTTGGAACATTCAAAGACGCTGCCTCCAGTACCTGTTCCGTCGGATACTGTGTCAGGCTCTCATGGCAGTCATCTGCCGATTTGAGCATCGGTTCGATCCTGTCATCCTCGATCTCACAGGTACACAAAGCATGGTACAAATCTGCGAACTCACCGCATTCAACCAGTTTCCGCTGAATTTGGGAGCTCCTGTTTTTCTTCAGCCGCACCTGCAGTTCCAGCCGTTCGACCTTTTCGCACGCCCCGTCCAACTCGTTCTCAGAAAACAAGCCCGTTAGGCTTAGCATCAGGCCGTCAGTCTCCATGCGGCCCAGCAGAGACAAATGTTTCATCGTATTGATCATGCTGCTGCACCTCCTTCGATCATGTTTTTCACCATATCCAATAGTTCTTGTTTTGGCCTGGTCTCGTACTTTGCCAGCATTCCGCACAGCACAAAGAAATTCTGTGTGTCTATCGGCGTCAGTTCCTGCACACAGCCGGCAGGCCATTCCAACAGTTTTTCATAGACCATATTCATGGCTTGCTGTTTATCTTCTTTGTAATAATACTTGTCTGCAAATTGAACCAAAGACATCGCACTTCCGTTATAGATCTGCGCCAGCTTTTCCTTTCTTTTCAAAAATTCCTGCTGCTTTTGCAGCATCTGCTCCTGCTCTTTTTTCTCTGCAGCGGCCTTTCGGTCGGCTTCGAGTTCTTTTTTGGAATAGAACCGCTTTTTCAGGCAGTTTCCATCATAGCCTCCGCTGTTGCCCCGGGCAATCAGCTGCCGCAGGACAGAGGCCAGGGTGGGCCTGTCGTAGAGCCGCTGAATCGTCGGGTCCTTCAGTGCGCTCCAGACAAATGCCGTATAGTGTTCCGGCTCCATTTGAAAAAACGAAGAGTCCACCCATTCGTAGAGCTTTCGGTGCTCCTCCGGGCCAAGGAAAGGCCGGGCAATTATGGTGTGAAAATTCTCGTTTCCGTAACCACCAGTATTCTCGCAGAAAGAGCGGTGAAAATAGAACCGATCTCCGAAAATCTCCTGCAGCTGTCTAAATCTGTATTGGTTCAGCAACTTTTCGACAAACCGATAGCATTTCCAGCTGGAAATACGCAGGGCATAGTCCCGAAGAAGCTTCAAAGGGTATGCGTATTCACCCTCCGCTCGGTGTTTCTCAAAAAAAGCCCACAGGTCAATTTTCTTTGTTTCCACCAGAAGGGTAAACGCCTCCTCGGTGTGCTGCCGAAAGCAAGTGAAATACTCCATGTAGTCGGCACCGGTCAGTTGCTTATACCGGGCAAGCCACTGTCCAGTAGTTGCCGATCCAAGCGAGCGAAGCATTTGCATCGTGAACAATTCCAAATAGGTGTCCCGCTTTAACTCGACTGCTAGGCAGTCATACTGCGGATCAAACACATCGAACCGATAATTAAATGACTGCTTGATGTTTCGGTTCATCCAAAGGATAGTTTTGGGGGAAGACGGTGAAAGGCTTGAATTTACAGCCGCCCACAAATCCCGATTGCCCTCATATTTGATGGAGAAATTCTTGTAGCGGGTAAATAGCCAGCCAACATATCCATAGAGCGAATCCAGCAATGCTTCCGGGCAGTTGAGCAACATCTTGCAGCACGCCGCCGCAAGTTTCTCGGCAGGAATGCTGTTAGAGGATAACCGATACGGAATTCTATCCATCCACATTGCAAGTGAGTTTGTCAGAATGATTTCATCTGCTCCGTACCCAGCTGCGGTCAAAACTGCAAACTCCCGGCTGTCCTGTTTCATATTCATACAAGGAAGCTTTACCAGTGTTCGCAATACAAGATCTGCCTTTGACCGGTAGGCTTTTACCCGCTCGGCGTAAGTGCGGATAAACCACTCCAGCACACCACAGTTAAAAGCCAGCGGCATCGTTCGCTCCGGACCAAACAACCGGAGCAGCTGTGCGTGCATCGCCTGATATCCTTCCTCCCGGTCATCAAACAGAGAAAGGACAAACAAGGCTTCTTCTGTCTTGGTGTATTCCGTCTTTGCCAGGGCATCCAACAGGGCACGCTGGCGCACAGTATCTTCCTCCAGATGATACAGAGCACCGCTCAGGTACACATCCCCATCAGCGATTCGCCGGATTTTCTGGAGAAAGCCACTACGCTGACTGCCCACAAACATCTGGTCCGCGTGGAGTGTGCGGGTAACGGCAAGTGCCAGTGCCAATGCACGGACAATACGGATATCTGTGCCCAGCTTATTCTCAAACCGCTCCAGCACCTCTCCAGGATAGCGCAGGCTATACTGCTCAAAATAGATAGAGACATCCACATCTTGCTGCCAAATCTGGGCAGCTGCGATCTGGCGATAGTGCATCCTTGCCTTGTCGTCCTGAGAAGTCTGTACCACCAGTTCGGCAAAAGCATGATACAATGTCAGATCAATGGCTTTCTGATAGGCCGCGTATGCCGGCATGATTTCTTGATTCACAGTTGTCCCTCCTTTCGTGATTACCTGGGCCAGTGGCCCCCAGTGGAGTAGTTCCATTCGATGGTTCCATCGTCGTACTGGAGAATTCCATGCGCCTGCAGGCTCCAGCCATCGCGCACTCGCGTGAAGAGCGCCGTCGTTTCACACGGCCGGATTGCTTCGGCAACACTGGTGCAGCGATATTCACTGCCGTTACGATTGGTATAAGTCTGGTTCACGATTGGCGTGATATAGGTTCTATCCATATCAATTCCTCCATAAAAACAGGGGGAGAGCGCCGAATTATGGCGCTCTCCCTGTTGTTATTGACTGGCCTGATGTTCAGGCCACGCCCGCCATACGGAAAAACTCCTGCGGTTCCAGCACAGGGACACCCAGTTCCCGCGCCTTGGACAGTTTGCTGCCGGCCTTCTCGCCGCAGACCAGATAGTGAGTCTTACGGGTCACCGAGCTGCCGGCAATCGCCCCCAGCGAGGCGATCAGGCTGTTCATCTCATCGCGGGTGTAGGGCTCCACCTTTCCGGTCACCACAATGGTTTTCCCGGCAAAGGGATTGTCCTGCGTGTTATTTTCCGCAACCGGCTGCACCGGCTTCTGGATCTTCATCATCATCTGCAATTCCTCCCAAACACAGAAATTTTCTTCTTTGCTGAACCACTCATGAATATTATTGTGCAGCGTATCTCCAAAGTCCGGGAGCTGCCGGAAGTCGTACCCGGCATAAACGGCATCCCGGAACTCATCCAGATTACCGTGGAATACCCGGCAAAGAACGCCGCTGGCGGTGCTGCCGATCATGGGGATGTCCATGGCGATCACATACCGCTCAAAGGTCGTATTCCGGCTCTGCTGAATGGCGCTCCAAAGGCGCTGCCAGGATCTCTCTCCAAAGCCGTCCATACGCACCAGCTCGTCTTTATGCTGATCCAACCGGTAGATGTCCAGATAGCTGTGAATCCAGCCCCGGCCAATCAGTTTTTCCAGCGTTGCTTCGGAGAGTCCCTCAATATTCATCGCCTTTTTGCCGACAAAATGGACAAACTGCTTGAGCTTTCTCGTCTCGCAGCCAGCATTGTCGCAAAACAGCGTCTTGATCGTGCGTTCCTCGCCGTTCTCATTGCGCCCTCTGGTTTCGTGGATACGGGTGGGTTCCCCGCAGCAAGGGCACCGGTGGGGGTATGCGCTTTCCAGCACAAAGCCGCCGCGGTCCAGATTGTCTTCCACATGGGGAATGATGAGGTTCCTCTTCGATACCAAAATGCGGTTTCCCGGCGTCAGTTCCAGATCTTCGATAAAGGAAAGATTGTGCAGGCTCGCTCTGGACACCTCGCAGCCATCGATCTCCACCGGCGCAAAGACTGCGACCGGGGCGATCTCGCCGGTGCGTCCGGGCGTCCATTCAATCATCTGGAGCTTTGTTTCAAACAGATCATCCTCAAATTTGAAAGCCAGTCCGTCCTTATAGTGGTGGCCTGTGCGCCCGCAGCTTTTGGAGAAGGCCACATCATTGTAGGTGACAACGATGCCGTCGATGGGAATGTCATTGTCTCTGGCATACTGCTGCAGTTGCTTGATTCCATCCTCCGCCTCTGCCTGCGTCAGCGTTCGCTTGGTCACCAGATACTTGCAGGGGGTAAATCCCAGCGCAGAGAGCTCTTTCAGCCGCTCCGACTTGCGCGGCAGGTTTTCAAATCCCTCCAGCACAGTAAACGGCATGAACATCAGACGCCGCTCCATACAGGTCTTGGCATCCAGCAGGCGTACCGAGCCAGCCGCCAGATTGCGTCCGTTTTTGTAGGTCTCTCCGTTATTGTCCACCAGCGAGGCCTTCAGCTGTTCGAAATCGCTGGGCCGGATGAATGCCTCTCCAGTGATCACCAGACGATCTTCATACTGGATATGTGCTGGTATGCCGCCGATGGCGCGGGTATTGTGGGTCACAATTTCGCCCACCTCCCCATCGCCTCGGGTAGCAGCCTCCAGCAGCTCGCCGCCCTCATAGGTCAACTTGATGGTGAGTCCATCCAATTTGAGCATGAACATCACCTGATGTTCGCCCATGAAACGGCACACCTCTGTAATGTTTTTCTCCTTGTCCAGCGACAGCAGCGGAATCGGGTGATTCGTTTTCACCAGCTTGCTGATTGCCGGATACCCCACCGTACTGGTGGGAGAGTTCGCCATCTGGATGCCCGTCTGCCGCTCCAGGTCTTGAAGTTCCTCAAACAGCCGATCATAGACAGCATCACTGATGCTGGGCGCATTGAGATTGTAATACTCATGGCGATAACGGTTGAGCCGGGCAGTCAGATCCTGCTGCTTCCTTATCAATTCCTGATTCATCACGCCACCTCCTCATTCAGTACACGAAACGCAATAATCAGCTTTTCTTTTTTGTTGCCGCCGTAGGTGAACGAACTGCACACACCATTTTCAAATGTCCAGGTGCTGGCCGGCCCCCACCAGAGCATGGCGCCGCGGCCATCATTGCCGGCATTGATCTTGTCGGCCGGCTGATTCAACACCTTCGTGCAAAATCCATTTGAGGTAATCCATGTGACCTCACGCAGTTGATTGATGCACTCCGTTCGGCAATGATCAACGATTTGCAGACGGATTCCGGGCCGCAGCGCGCGTTTCAGCTGATTCAAATTTTTGATCATGCGGCATCCTCCTTACTGTTCCGTTTTTCCTTGACAGCGTAGCGCCCGAAATTCAATTCATGGATGATGTGTTGGATCACTTCGTCATCATCCCATGCGGCAAAAAGAGAAGTCCGCTCCGGCCCTTCCCCCACATGGACACTCACCTGTCCACCATAGATCTGCATCAGTACATCCGTGCGTTTGGCGCAGACGATTGACAAATTTCCAAGCTGTTTCATAATTCCTCCTTGTTCACACAACATGCAGCCAAACCATGACGGGACGGCGAAGGTCTGCAGTCGCATAATTCTTTCTGATATTGACGGGACGGTAATGCCCATCCAAATCGCATTCAACGCTTTGCTCCACTCGGCCTTTATCCCGGGCCAGTTCTTCACGAACCGCCTGCAAAATACACAGGCGAGTTTTCAATGTGTCGCTTTCTCTGCAACGAAGCGAAGGGCAATACACATATTCGTGCGGGTTCTCTTTGAGCATGAAGCCATAGGTCATATACTGACGGCATTTACGCTCCCGCTCCCGTTCGATGTGCTTCACATAGTCCACGGCGCTTTTAACCCCCTCTGTCAAACAGAGGTATCCCATCTTCTGGCGCTGTTTATCGGACAGAGAAATCTCATCCTTCTTCTGCCCCGGCAGCCCCTTATAGATGTGGAAGCTCTCGGGAGCATAACGATAACCGCGGATGTTGTACTCAAATTTCAATTTGCTCAATGTAAAACCCCTTTCTTAAATGAATGGCCGGACGCCCCAAGGGACGCCCGGCCATTGAACCTGTCTCACGCGGCTGCAGGGAGTGCCTGCGGCTGTATGACTTCCGTATTTTCCATTAAGTCGGCCAACAACACATCTGCCAGCAGACGGCCAGCCAGATGCCCGGTGTGAATAATCACACGGTCTTTCTGCATCTGGATAAATTCCTCCTTCCGCAGCTCACGGCTCCGCTCGGCCAGCTTCAGGTCGCAGCCGGTAAGACGGGCTGCTATGACCTTCTGCCACTTCAGCAGGAATTCCGTTGCCTGTTCGATGTCCTCATATTGGCGATCAAACAGGGTGCGTTTCTGCCTCACAGTGCCATCCGGCTCGATTTCAAGCGTGTAATAGGGGTCTTCCGGTTCATCCGTTCGGCGAAGGAACATGATGAAGCTCTCCCGGCGCTCGATGCGCTCATAATACCGCTCGCCGCTTCCGTCATTCCCAACGCAATGGTGGAGCATACGCCCCTCTTTGATGATGGCAAAGATGTTTTGGGGCGCAAGCACCGTGTAGTCGCCATCGCTGTAGGCATATTTTTCCTGCAGTTCCATGCAGATGTCGTTGACATGGGGATATTTCGCCGCCATTTTCGACGCCTGCTCCTCCAGACTCCCAGCTTCACTCTGAAGGACCAGTTCATCGTGCCGCTGGCGCAGTTTGCGCACACGGTATACGATCTCATCACTGGTGTCATAGTGCAGCCGTTCTGCCATAGCAAGGTAGTCCTGCCAGGTGGTCAGCGCCTGCTGGCAGCTGCCATCGAAATACTTCTTTTGCCGTTCCAGATAATTTTTGATCTGTACCACGCTCATGCGGTCTGCGATAAACACCAGATCCCTGGGGCTGATCCGTTCTTTTTTGCTCCAGCACAGCATTTCATTCGTGATACACTGTCCCGTCCGCTTCTCAAGCTGCAGCCAGGCTAAAGTTTCTGTGTCTCCGTCCAACTGGCGCAGGCGGCGGAATTTGGGCGTATCCAGACCAAGAGCTCGAATCAACCCTGGCTCGTTCGGATGCAGAACCAATTTTCGCACACGATCACAGGAGTTGAAGCACTCATTGGTCAGCTTCGGCAGTCCAGCCTTCCAGATCTGCTCCATCTGGGGAAGTTTTTCCCATACCGCCAAGTATTTTTCAGGATCAGTGATGGGATGGCTTCGTACCCACTCAACCAAGCCGGTCTGGCGAAGTTCTTTTTTCCCAAGGCTGGGCAAAGTCTTTCCATACACCCGGCCAGACTGATACCAGCTATAGTTGTAATAGCAGGGGCTTCCCATGATCCAGCGCACTTCTCTTTGGCAGTACATTCCCCAGTAATAAGATCGGATTTCTCCGCTGCGGTCATAAATCGAACGCCGGATCTCATGCCAATAAGGTTCACTATTGGGCAAACTGTGCTTTCGATAGGTCCTGTTCGCCCAGAATTCTCGGACAACAAACCCATCTCTACACCGCTGGATAAGATAAGCATAATGCCTCTGCGTCTGAAAATAGCCAGTGCGGCCCAGCGCCTTAAAAACAACGGGATGCCGGCAACGGATGCAATGTCCCTCTTTGTTGTGGTAGGGATGCCCGGAAATAGGCACCTCCTTCCCGCAGAAGGTGCAGTAGCCGGTTTTTGCTCCGCCGCGCTTGTAGTGGTAAAATATAAAATTTTCCCGCACGGCCACCTTGTCGGCCCAACGGCCCCAGTCTTTCGGCAATTCCGGTACCTGAGCAAGATCTTTGTCCCACGGGTCGGTGATTCGCTTATGACGCTGGTCCAGCTGTTCTTCCCTCACTTTTCTTTGGAAATCGAGGATGCCGGAGTATCCGCCCTGTTCGCTGGAAAAATACCGCTGCACCATATCCGAGTCTTCTGCTCCAACCCAGCAAATCGCAGTATAATCCTGTCCAGGCCATTCCAGTCTGTCCAGCTTGGCGTCTCGCCACTTCTTATCCAAATAGTCATAGGTAAGGAACTGGCGCTTCTCTTTATCAAGAAACACTTCATAGGCGGGATTGTCCCCATCCAGTCGAAGATGATCCGGTAGATAAAACGCCACCTTCAAAATGCCGTTCTGAACCATGCAATTCATATAGCATTTATACTTGCGACGAATGCGGGTATACCCGGAGTAGGTTCTCACTTTTTCCGGCTCGTCTTCAAGTGCCACTTTTTTCATTTCCGGGGATGCCGTCAGTTTTGGCATCCCCAGAAGAATAGATTTCTTCAATTCATTTCACCGTCCTTTTTTCGAGATCGGCTCCATACCACTCATTGGGTCGGAGTTTCTTCCCATCGATGGTCGCCACCACAATCTGCTGGATGCAGCCTGTGACTGGATCTTCCTTGGCAAACGCTAACACATCACCTTTCCGGCTGCCTTGTGCAACAGGGTCAACACCACGCACAACAGCGTACCCACAACATGCCATCGCTTTGTCCTTCTTCACATGGCTGTTCCATTTCCGCTTCGGATGATCGGCCATAAACGCAAGACCAAGGGTGAAAAGTTCTTCCTTGGTCAGCCGTCTAAGAACCGTCAATTCGGTGCAGGAAATCTTTGAGTCAAATTCGTCTTCATCAATGTCGCCGCCGGCATTTACGATATAGTATTCCGAGTGATCCACATCACTGTAATAACTGAGGCAGTCCAGAGGATCTTCCGCACAGTGAAAACCGTTTTGGCGGCAGTTGGCTTCTTTGGTTACGTTCAATCCCATCTGGAACTGATAGCCGATACAAACCATGCCAGGATGAAACCCTTTGTACGCGATCATACGCTGCCTCCTTACCCAGCTTTTGCCACGCTGAAATCCAGCAAAGACATCTGGCCATCGGTAGAAGGCTTCTTTTCCGGCGCCGGCTTTGGTTCCGGCTTTTTCTTTTCGGCGGGCTTCTTTTCCGCTTTCTTTTTCTTGCCGGTACTTCCGGTAGTCTTGCCAATATAGGGCTTCGGCACAAACTTTTCCTCCTGCTCCTGGTCCTCCTTGGCATCCGGGTCGCGGAAATAATCTTCCGCCCACTGGTAGCACAAATCATCCGGAATATCGCAGCCATAGCCTTGGCCGCCCTGTCCGGGCTGGATACCACTGGCCCTGAGCTCGTCCTGAACATAATCCCACGCCTTCCGGCTGATGTACTGGAAGCAATGGATCATGGTTTTCTTCGGGTGCATGGTGAGCCGGGCAAAAGCCGGATCATCCAGGCAGAGCGTCTGGATATACTCCGAAACACACTCCTTCATGTTCCGACGGGTCAGCTTTTCCACATCCTTACTGACACGTTGCATGGAGGCGGATACCACTTCATCATCGCTCATGGCGGCAAGGCGTTCCATCTGCTCCTGCAGGACCCGCTTTTTCTCCGCCTGCTTGGCCTCCCATTCAGCCTTGCGTTTTGCTTCGGCAGCCTCATGCTCGGCACGGCGCTTTTCTTCATCGGCATCCTTGGACGCACCATTTCCGACGGGCACATCCGTTTTGATGTCATCCGCATCGTCACATCCGCTATTCTCTTCCACGGGGTCATCCTCCGGCGCTTCCATCATCTCAGCGGAAACGGAGGAAGCCGCATCAGAACCAGGCTGTGGTGCAGCTTCGTTCAGGGGCTGGACAGACGAACTGCTGACCGGAGGCACCGGCAGCTCGTCAAAGCTTTCCTCTTCCTCAAAGGCATTTTCGCCCGTGAGTGCAGTTGCCGACGGTTTGCGTCCCTCCTGCATATCCAGCGACATCTCTGAAAAATATCCCATAGTGAACTCCTTTCTGTAAACAAAAAACGGCATGGACGGGCCAAAGCCCATTCCATGCCATCGTTACCTGTATCACAGCACATAGAGCAAAGTGCTGAAGCTGTCAAAGCAGTAGCAGACCACATTGGGGTACTGCTCCGCCCATTCTTTGATTTGTTCCTGTACTGCCTGCGCTACCGGCTGTGCTGAAATATTCCAGGGCGGCGGAACTGTCACTGTGAAATATCCCTGTTCTATGTTGGGGCGAACATCCGCATTCAGCTGAACGCATTGCTCCAAAAGTGCCTCCAACTGTCCCTTCTTCGTTCCATTTACAACAACCATCGATCTGCTCATGCTCCTCCCGAAGCCTTCTTTTTGGCGAGCATCGGAGAAAATTTCACCTGCTGAAACTGTGTATCTCCGTTTACATAGTAGTAAATTCGTTTCATGGGATACTCCAGTTCCACAACATCGGAAAGCGACATTGGCCGTCCGTTGCAGTCTTCTGGCAACTCCACGCTGAGTTCTGAAAACAGGCGTTTCAATACCTCGGCATCACTTTGATTGGTAGGACAATAGACTTCACCCGTCCAGACCATACAATATTGAGCCGCGGGCGGCTGCTCATAGCCGGCCTTTCTTACCGCTTCCATATCCTTGAAAGCAAAGGGAATCGCTCTCTGCTCGTCCAGTTCCAGCTGATAGAGCACAAATCGCTGTTTCCTGCGCTGGGGTTCCAGAAGGACGCCAAGCGCCTCCCTGCCATGACGCAGAAAAGCTTCATGCTCTTCCCGGGTCAGGCCCAAATATTCGGTCAAACTGATATTCCTCTCCGCCCGGTGCTGCCATTGCTCGGTGCAGTCCTCAATATGCGCCAGTTCACACCAGCCATTGAGATACTGTTCTTTGAATGTCTTTTTTTCCAACTCCTTTCTCCGTTGATTTTCCCGGCGCAAGGCCAGCTGCCAATCATCAAACCCCTTATAGTTGGGATTCCAGGTCAGCCGTCTGCAATTCATTCCGTACTTTCGGGCTGTCAGGTAGATTTTTGAGGCTCCCGCCATGGTCATTTGGTTGCTGTACTTATCCATGTCGTGGGCTTCTATGATTTCCTCCGTTCCGTTCTGCACCAGAAGGGCAAATAACGTGTCCAGCGGATTTGTGTTATTGGCTCCGGCAATCGCAGCAAAGGTACGCCCAGTCAAACAATGGGATATGTCGGCTTTCAACAGCCCCTCGATGACATAGACCACGCGGGCAGATGGGTCGCCGATCAGATGTACCGGGCTTCCCGATGATGCGCCGTCCTTCCTTGACGAAGAAGAGAACCAGATGTATTTGGCACCAGCCTTTTCCGGCGGGTCATCTTTGTCCTTTAGCGGCACATCCAACATGATTTGAAACCCCTGCAATCTGCCGTCAAAACCAACGGCTGGAATCAAAATCCCAGATGTTTTTTTATAGAAGGCCATGGTCCAGTAGCCGCAGTCATCGCGGTAGAACCCAGGGACACCTTCCACCTTACACCCCATCTTTATCAGACGCGCCGTAATAGAGCGGCACAAAAAGGGCGGTGGAGTGCTCTTAAAGCCCAGCGATTCGATTTGTTCATCAGACAGCCCGCGCTTGGGCGAACGAAGATGCTCCCTATGAGCTGGCCGCAGTGTAAGCTGGGCCAACAGCAGGGACAGTGTCTGATGGATCTCCGCAGGACTTGCTTTCTCTGACTGCGGCACAGTTTTTCGCTCGGAAGTAGAATGACGGCCGGCGTCAGCCCGGGCCCCCGTAAGCGAGGACCCGGTGCTGACCGTCAGCTTAGGAGCTTCATTCCCGGAGCGTATATGTTCTTCATGGCAGTTGTCGCACAAAGCTTCTGCTATTTCCCAATAAGCGTCCGAGGTTGTCGTATTGTTGAGCCGTGCATACAGCCCAAGCATTCCGCCATGCTCGCCGCAGTAATTGCAGCGCCACACATTTTTGACGAAATTGACATTCATCTTACCCCGACGGTCGCCACAGAACGGGCAATCCACATAGACACTATTTGACTGCTGGCGCCTGATACGCAGGTGCAGCAGTTCCACGACATCCATGATATTGAACGGAAATTCATCCGGGTATGAGCCCATCTGTCATTCCTCCCTTTGTACCCTCGCTGGGGTTCATATCAGCCGGCCTTCTGGAGAGAATTGAGCACCAGCTGGGCGGCAGCGCGCACCAGGTTGTTCTTGCTCTTGCCCGGAATGAGATAAAAGCGCAAATTGACCGGGCGTTTCTCCGCCACCTGCGCAATCGTCATGCCACGGCAGATGCCATCATCCACAACGACCTGTCTGGCCTGTTCCAGCGTCATCACCTGCAGAAGCTCTTCCACAGGAGTATTCTGCGTGTAGGCCGGAGCCTCGTCCTGCGCAGGCGTATCGTTGCCCTTGGGTTCGATTCGCATTTCAGCCTTTTGGGCGGGCAGCGGCAGTTCATCCGCCTGCTCCACAGCTCCCGGCTCAGCGGCAGCCATCGCAGTATCCGTGGGCACCACTTTCTCCGCCTTAACAGGCTCCACCGGCAGCCGCTGTTCCACCGACTCCACAGGCGGGGCCGTCACAGCCGTTTTCGGGGCCCCAGACGCCCTCTGCTGCGTTTTAAGGTCGCTGGCAGGGGAATCACCCACAGCGGGCGCAACAGGCTTCTGAGGGGCGTTGACAGGCGCCTGGCGCGGTTCCGTGCGCTCCACCTGAACAGGGACAGCCTCAGCCGCCTTTTTCTCAGCGGCGTTGGCTTTCTTCTGCTCGGCGGCGGCCTGTGCGTCGGCGTTGATGAGCTGAATACCGAAACCGGCATCCGTGAGAGCCTGACTCAAAGCCTCATTCTGTGCGCCTCGGATAAAGTCACGGTTGTCCTGAAGCTGCTGTTGGGCCACGCTCATGCTGAAAGGCTCGGCATCGCCACGATCCAAAAACACCCGGGCCTCGAAAATCGCCATCTGTTCGGTGATCCGCAGCGCCGTCACGCGCATACGGCCATTGGGATGGGCCATACGGAACCACAGCTTCTGATAGGGCAGATCCAGTCTCATGCTGTCCTTGGTGCGGCGGAGGAACTTGAGCGGGTCAAAGCCCGGCACCTTGTTCAACTCTGCTACGGCGGGTACGGCTTCATACATGGTTTTGGGATTGCTGCTTTCGTTCATCTTGCAAACTCCTTCCTGTTAAATAAAATAGGAGACGCACTGTGCTTTTTCTGCACTTTGCGTCCCTTTTTAACCTGCATGTTTCAATTCTTTTTTCGCTTCATTCGGGAGCGGAATACCGGCACGTCTGGCATAGGCCTTAAAGTACATGTCGATGCGTGCGCCCAGCAGCGTATTTCGCTTGCTGATCTCGTTGCGGTGAATCGCCATGAACAGCACCTGCTTCTGTCCAATCAGCACCACACGCTTTTTAGCACGGGTGATTCCGGTATAGAGCAGGTTGCGGTAGAGCATGATGCTATGCGCTTTCAAAAGCGGCATGATAACCGTTTCATACTCAGAACCCATAGACTTATGGATGGTGGTGGCATAGGCAAGGTCCAGATTGACCATATCCTCTACGCTGTATTCCAGTTCCCGGCCAACTCCAAAATCGAGGCCCACACGCTTTCCGTTCTCCCCGTCTTTGATATAACGGATAAAGCCCAGATCGCCATTGGATACCTTTGCGGTGTTCTTGGTCTGCATAATACGGTCATTGACCCGAAAAACCTTGACACCGATTTTGATCTCGTCTTCGGCGGATCGGAACGGGTTGACCACTTCACGGATAGCCTCATTGAGCTGTTCCGCCGATGCCGCACCTTCTGAGCGAAAGGGCGACAGAATCTGCACTCGGTCGATGCCGCTTTCTTCAATCTCTCTGCAATAACGGGAGATGATCCGCTCGGCGGCATCCGCCTGGTTATCGCTTGCCATAAACATAAAATCCGGCCCATAGTACAGCTTGGTATTGCCCTCGTTGATGAACTTGGCATTGTAGGCAATCAAGCTGTCTTTGGACTGACGGAAAATCTGATCCAGCACGGTGACAGGCACCAACTCACAGTCGATCAGCTCACGGAACACATTTCCGGCTCCCACGCTGGGGAGCTGATCCGGGTCGCCTACAAGTACGATTCGTGCACCGTCCTTGATGCGCGAGAAGAATTTATCTGCCAGCCACATATCTACCATGGAAAACTCGTCCACGATGATCAGGTCAGCCGACAACGGCTCCTGTTGTTTGGTTCGGTTGACATCGTCCTCTTCGCTGCCGAGGCCCAACCCGCTGTGAAGCGTCCGGGCCATATCAAAGCCGGTGCTCTCTGCCATACGACGGCTGGCTCTGCCCGTCGGCGCCATCAAGACGATTTGGCCGTCAGGGTACAGCCGGCGGTATACCTCCAGGATCGTTTTCAGAACCGTCGTTTTGCCGGTACCGGGAGAGCCTGTGATAATGGAAAGATTGTGGCGATACGCCGCATAGACGGCAGCCTCCTGTTTGGAGGACAACACCACGCCCATCTCACGCTTGACCCGTTCCAACACCCGCTCAATCCGCTCCGGTTCTGACGGCTCCACCAACCGCATGGCAATGCGGCGGGCGGTTTCGTCCTCCTGTGCAAACACCCGGGGCAGATAGATGTTATCCTTGACTGCCACCACTTCTCCTTTAAGGATCATGTCTTGCAGCACATCTGCGACTTCCTGCGCCTGAAGGCGAAGTGCCGGCACCGGAATCTTGTTGTTGAGCAGCCGAAGCGCCTCTTTCTGCAGGGTTTCCCTGAGCAAGAACAGGTGCCCTTTAGCTCCTTTACCATCTTCCAGCGCCCAGAACAGCGCACCCTTGACCCGCATGGGGGCATGAAGGTCACCGCCGTTCTTCTGAACAATGGCGTCTACACGCAGAAAGCCGAACCCGGATATCTGGCACAGCTCAAACGGACTCTTTTTCAAGATGTCTACGCTGGCAGGCCCGAAATACTGATAAATCTTGAGCGCAGTTTTCGGCGTGATTTTGAACGGGGAAAGCAGGGTCATCAGATCCTGCAGCATCCGGCTCTCCGCATAGGAGGTCTTGATGTCCTCCAGCTTGCTTTCCGTGATACCTTTGATTTCCAAGAGCCGTTCCGGCTGGTTTTGCAGAATATCCAGCGTGTCCTCGCCAAACCGGGCGACAATCAGCGCGGCGGTTGCGGGCCCGATGCCTTTGATAAGACCCGATGCCAGATACCCCTCCACACCGCTTTTGGTGCGGGGGACGATCTCGCGCCACTGCTCCACCTGAAGCTGCATACCATACTTGCCCTGCTTCCATTCACCATCCAGTTCCAGCTCCACCGCATCCGTACGGGGCAGTTCATAACCGGTCGCCACAAAACGGATCAGATGGTCTCTGTACCGCCGGGTAGAACGGGCCTCCTGCGGCACCTCTTTGTCGGCAGTCTTCACACTAATAATGCAGAACCGATTTGCCGGGTTGTGATAAATCGTCCCGTCATAAGTTCCTCTGTGGATCACTTCTTTTTCCCTCCTTTAAGCCGCCTTGGTATCAGCTTTCACACTGAACCGGCGAAACTCCGAAATTGTGACATACTGCTCGTAGATATCAGGATGTTCCAGTTTCAGCCGGATCAGATTGTCCTTGTCGATGTTAGGCTTCCGCACCGGATTGTAGGTGACCGTATAATTTACGCCATCCTGCTGGCAAATAGCTTTGCAGCTCTTGCCCATTTCGGCAATCAGCGCTCCCTTCAGTCGCTGCATATCCGCATCGATTTCCTTGCTGTCCTTTTCAGCACGTTTCTTTTCTTCTTGAAGCTGGAGATACCGCATCAGCTTGGCAGTCAGAGAATAATCAAAGGTCACCACAGGGGCGTCCTTATCCGCAGGACCCGTATGCCGGCGCACGCTTTCAATTACAAGATCGCCATCCTCAGTATAGGGCGGCGGTGTTTTGGCAAGGACATGGTTCTCCCAGAAATGCTGTTCCAGAAAAATCATCTCATCCTCATAAGCCTCGTCACGGCGAATCTCACGAATGATGGTTTCTTCCTCGTTGTTGCCATACAGGCAGCAGAAGAAGCAGCGATCCACGTCCATGACGGCCATGTAATGGCGCCCCTGGGTTTCGTAGTAGACCGGAACAGTTTCTTCCCCGTTCAGCCACCAGTGATCCTTGGCATTGTAGTTCGTGGTTTTGATTTCCAGAATTGCGGTCGTACCATCCGGAAGTTCCACAAAGTAGTCCACATCAGCTAGCATCCAGGGATACTTGGGGTGCTGGAACATCTTCTTGACCTGATAAATCTTGTAGCCGGTCCGATGCTGGAAAATTTTCGCCACCAGCGGCTCCAGCAGATGCCCCATTTCCAGAGCAACCCAGTTGTCTTCGTTGTCCTCAACCGCTGCAATATTCAGCTTGTCGTAGTAGAGGTCACGGGCCGTCCGCCAGGGCGATATACCCAGCAACGCAGCCACATCACTGCCGCCAATTCCTTTTCGCCGATAAGCGAGCCATTCCTTTTCGGATAAGCCTGCGGTCTCGACCAATACCTGCGGTTGATGTGTTTCTTTCAATGCCGCACAGCTATCCGGCATACTCAGCACCCCCTCCTCGTCGGGCGAGGAACGACGTGCGCCTTCATCACCGGGCACCGTCTCTTGATAGGCTGCTGCTGTCTCTTGGACTGCCTCCAGCTCTCGTTCAATTTCTTCTCTTTCACCATGATTTCATGGTTCGACATTTTCGTGTTCATCTGTATACCTGCCTTTCTTATTTTTGGGTTCTATACTGAATGTTGGGGTGTGCTGAAAAGCACACTTCCAACATTCTTTTC